>Ga0118677_10002013_pt2 | contig 38893 bp, 35 predicted proteins | sample AliMusrvi5mmetaG_FD_86154 | JGI IMG/M metagenome (GOLD analysis project Ga0118677, IMG submission 86154) | reverse complement strand
GCCCCTCTTCGCCACCCCTCCCAAGTGGGCCGCCTTTCCCTCCGGCGCACAGGTGTAGCCCGAAAAATATCGGACCCCCTGTGTTTATCGGCCCTTCAGGCCTTCCGTCGGGGAAGTTAGGATAAATGAGCGGGGAACGGCATCCCATGAGGCTGCGAGCGCGGGGATATTATCGACAGAATATCGAGAACGAAATTCTTTCAGAATGGAAAGCCCGGCCTCGGTCGCTTCGCGCCCTTCGTTGCAACCGCTACAGGCCCGCCGGAGCCAGGAGAAATGTAGAGGAACACGGAACGTGTTTCTCCAGATCAGCGCTTACGCGCGGATCTCGGGTCTGCCCGTGCCCGTTGACATTGGAAATGGTATGATTTCTCCGTGCCTGTTCTCCGTGGTCCAAACCCCGCGCGTCATGCCTGGATGATGTTGTTCCGGATCGCGTAGCGGACGAGTTCGCCGATCGAGTGGAGGCCGAGTTTGCGCATGACTGTGGCGCGGTGGGTTTCGGCGGTTTTGACGCTGATGCCGAGGGCGGTCGCCACTTCCTTGTTGCTGCGTCCCTCGGCGAGGAGCTGGATGATTTCGCGTTCGCGCGACGTGGGCTTGCTGCCCTCGTCCACTGGCGCGTGGGGCATGTCTTTCCTCTGGAAGCTCTCGAAGAGGACCTCGGAGACCTGCGAGCTGAAATAGTGCCTGCCCGCGAGAACGCTTTCGATCGCGGAGAGCAGGTGCCGCCCGGCGTCGGACTTGAGGATGTAGCCGTGCGCGCCGGCGTGGAAAACCTCATAGACCAGCCGCTCGGCATCGTGCACGGTGAAAATCAGGATCTTCGTCTGCGGGCAGACTTTCAGGATCTGGCGCGCCGCCTCGATCCCGTTGAGCTCCGGCATGCTGATGTCGAGGATCGCGACATCCGGCTGGAGCTCCTGGGCGAGGCGGACCGCGTCGCGCCCGGTCGTCGCCTCCGCGCAGCAATCGTATTCGGGAACGCTGGCGATCAGGTTGCGGACGCCGTGGCGGACGATCTCGTGGTCGTCAGCGATCAGGATTTGTTTTTTTTTCGTGAGCGGCATGGTGGGCGATGTGGGCGACGATACTCACCCCGTATGGCGAGGTTCGAATCTTCAACTGTCCGCCGAGTTCGGCAAGCCTTTCCCGCATTCCCGCGAGACCGACGCCGCCGGGATTTTCGCCTTTGGTCCCGTCGGCTTCCGGGAATCCCGACCCGTTATCCCGGATCTCTAGCTCGATGGCGGCGTCCTTTTTCGTCAGGGTGATCCATGCGCGGGTTGCCCCGGAATGGCGGTAGATATTGCTCATCGCTTCTTGGATGATCCGGAAGAGCGTGGTTTCCACCTCGGAATCCAAGCGGGGAAAGCCGGGCATGATCTGGGGGATAACCTCGATGGAGGTCCGTTTGGTGAACCCGTCCGCAAACCATTCGATGGCGAACGCGAGCCCCACTTCATCGAGCAGCGGCGGGTGGAGGAGATAGGAAATCGTCCGCAGTTCGAGGCAGCAGTCCCGCGCGATCTGCCGCGTCTCGGCGACGATCCGCTGCATGTATTCGTCACCGACAACCGGCTCGAGCAAGCTCATGTTCATTTCGAGAGCGGAGAGGCTCTGCGCGGTGGAATCGTGAAGCTCGCGCGCGATTTTCCGGCGCTCGTCGTCCTGCAGGCGCAGCAGGCGGCTCGATAGCGTGCGCAACTGCCGTTCCGAGTCTTGGAGGCGCTGCTGGGCCTGGATCTGTGGAGTGATGTCGGCGGCGACCCACTGGCCACCGGCACAGGTGCCGTCCGCGAGAAAATTTGCCCGGAGCGTGCTGCGCAGCCAGAGGCCGACGGCGTCTTCGTTGAGGATTTGGTGCAGGAATGTATCGAGCGGCCGCGCCGGAGCGAGCCGCTCGAAATTTTTCGCGAGCAGCTCGAACGTCGTGGTGGGCAGGCATTCCTTGAGAAACGAGACCTTCTCCGAATCGTGCGGGAAGGTCCGGCGGAAAACGCCGTTGGAAAAGGTGATGGCAAACCCGGGCGTGAACCGGCAGATGATTTCGTTCTGGTCCTCGACAACCGCGCGGTAGCTCCATCGCGCGCGGTCGAGCTGCAAGGCCAGATCCTCGATCCTGCGGGCCAAGGTGGCCAACTCGTCGCTCCCCCTGAAATCCAGGCGCAGCGGCAGGGTGTCCTTTTCGCTCTCCACCTTTTTCGTGAGATCCCGGATCCGGTTGAGAATCGTCCGGTCCAGCAGCAGCCACATGACGACAAACAGAGTTCCGCTGGCGAGGGTCAGGATGGTCAGGAAGATCTGCACGGCCTGGAGCCCCTCGACATAGAGCGGGCGGCCCTGCGTGAGCTGGACCTCGCCGATCGGGTTTCCGTTGATCCCGCGGATCAGGATGTGTCCGACGAGCTCGTTGTCGCCCGTGGCCCGGACGAAAAACTCGTTGCGTGCCAGCATGGTCAGGAGCGGGTCGTTCTCGCCGGTGACATTCACCGAACGCAGCGGCTTGAAGACCACCCGAGCCCCGAACATCCCTTCGAGAAAGGCGAGCGATTCGGAGTCAAATATCCGCCCGCCCGCGAGGAGGCGCCCGCCTCCAGCATCCAAACAGGCGATGGCGGTGAGCGAATCTCCCATGAGCACAAAACCGGCCTTGGGGAGCCGGGCTTCCGGGCCGCCCGAGATCCACTGCGGCCATGGAGGGGATTGCAGGTAGCTGCGGCGGGCGGCCGCATCCCGGAAAACCGTGCTCTGGATCTGGCCGCTGAAATCCGCGACGGAGAGGAAATCCAACTGCATGGCACCGACCGCGCCGGTTTGGGGCAGAACCAGCTGCCCCCCGTCGGGCGGGCTGTTCCGCTGGAACCAATCCGCCAGAGAAATTTCGATCGGGCGGGTTTCTCTCGCCAGCATCAGCGCGAACCGCTGGAGGGTGCCGACCATTTCCTGGCGCTCGGTTTCTTTGAATTCGCGAAGGATGATTTCCGAGGTCAGGAGCACCACCGCCATGCCCAGCAGAAGCGAGAAGACCACGAAGAGCGTGAGGGCCTTCGAGTAAACGCTCTGCCCGGGCAACTGCAAAATCGTCGCGAGTAACCCCCTGGCTTTCCGGGCTTCGTAGGGCGGCTGGCCGGGAGAGGTGTCCGTTTCGCCGGTCATGCTCTCACCGGGGGGCCGCGGCGGCGGGCGGGGAGTTTTCCTTGTGCGGGAGGATCACTTTGCTGAGATTGAAAATCGGCCCGTAGATCGCATAGACGAGGCCTCCGACGATACAGCCCAGCATCACGAGCACGATCGGCTCGAGGATTTTGTCGATCGAGCTGGCGACGACATCGAGATCCTCTTCGTAATCGGTTGCGATTTCATCGAGCATCTCGTTGACTCCGCCGGTTTCTCCCGCCATTTGAACGACAGCGGCCACCATGCGGCCGTCGGGCCCGAGGCGGTGGGACTCCATGAGAAAGCTCTCCGGAAGCGAGAGCCCCTCGGCAATATGGTCTTTGACTGCGAGGAAGAAGTTTTCAAATTCGACGTGGTTCGAGCTCTTGGCGGCAATTTCGAGCGCCGTGGCAATCCGCACATTGGCGTGAAGCAAGAGGGCCAGCGTGCGGAAGCTCACCATCGCCGCCGATTTGCGGATGATGTTCCCGACGGTCGGCGTGTGGGTGAGCGTGATCTGCACGAGCGGCTTCCGGTAAATTTTCGGCCAGTATTTGAAAAACACCATCAGCCCGATGATCGGGATGGCGGCCATCCAGGGTTGCTTCAGGAGGATTTCCGAAAAGGCCATGAGGATTCTCGTCGCCAGCGGCAGCGTGGCATGCATGGAAATATACAGTTTCGAAATCGCGGGGATGAGCGTGAAGGCCATGATGATGACCACCGCGAGCGCCAGGACCACCACGATGCAGGGGTAGATCATCCCCGCGCGGAGCTTGCGGAGGATTCTCTGGGATTTGCCCTGCCCGTGGGCGATCTGCTTGAAGACCGCCGCGATCTGCCCGGATTCCTCGCCCGCGTGCAGCAGCGCCACGATATCGCTGGAAAAGAGGTCCGGATGCATGGCGAAGCAGTCGCTCAGCTTGTCTCCTGAAAGGATGTGGTGGGAGATGTCCGCGACGGCCCCCCGATACCGCGGGGACTTGAGGCGGGCGGCCATGAGTTCCAGGCTTTTGATCGTCGAGATATTTCTCTCTAGGCAGCGGGCCATGCCGCTGAACAAAGAAACCGCCTCATCTAGGCCAGGCTTGGTCCCGGTCAGGCGGTAAACCGACTCGTCGAGCCCGACGACGTCGCTGACAAGCGCGGATTCGTTGGGGGCTTTCCCAGACCCCAAGACAGCCTTCGTGTCATCATCCGTGTCCACGATGACCTCGGTGGACTTGGATGTATAAATGTTCGTGAGGACGACTTTTTTGAGCATGCCCGGAAAACAGCCTTGGTTGCGTTTATCATGGGCACGGCACAGGGGTTCAAGCGATGAAAATCTTCGGGAACCGGTTCCGCCGGGCAACTATCTCGAAGCGCTCAAAGGCGGGATTCGGGTTATCGGGGCGACGACCAAAGCGTTACGCAATCTGAACCACCCCTCTGTGATTGATCCGGGCTAACGGTTTTTCATCCTGTCCTCGAAGATCTGGATTTCTGAATCGAACGGTGGTTCTGCCGGAACGGGCATGAAGCCGATAAAGCTTATCTGCGCAGTTGGAATTGCGGTTCAAAAATCGGTTTCCGCAAAAATCCCACCCGCCTCCATCCCGTCGCGGACGACGCAGCGGGTGAGGCGGGATTGAGCGGCCACCTTGGCATTTTCCCATAGAATGCAATCCTGGAGAATGGCTCCTTCGCCGACTGTGGCTCCTGCCGCGACCGCGCATGCCCCTTGCAGGAAGGCGCTGGGCGCGACATGGGAGCCTGCCGCCACCGGCGACGGCCAGCCCGGTTCCGCATACGAGAGCTGATACATGCCGGGCTGGAGGAGCGCGTGCGCCGCCAGATAGGAGTCCCTCGTGCCCAGATCAAACCAGAGACCCTCGTCCACGATGTCCCCTCCGATTTTCGCGCCGGCACGGATCAGGTCGAGGTAGATCGGAATGATCGAGACGACCTGCCCGGCGGGAATGTGCCGAAAAATTTCTGGGGAGAGGACCGTGATGCCGGTGAAGAGATAGGAGGGGGCGGATGGCGCGGCGGGCTGTGGGTCTGAAGGCGTGGAGCACCGGTCCCGCTTGCCTGTTTGGGATAGCAGGCAGGAAGCCTGCTCCACATCCTTTGCCAGTTTTCCCCGGATATCGGTCACCAGGCCGTCACGCGATTGGACGTGCAGCGGGCCTCCCGAGGATCTGAGAATCAGCGTGGCGAGGTTTCTGGACCGCAGGTGGCGCTCGATCGACGGACGGAGAGGGAAGTCGGCGAGGATGTCCCCGTTGTAGGCGACGAACGGTTTGTCTCCCACAAATGTTTCGACATTCTTGATGCCTCCGCCCGTGTCCAGAAGAAGCGGCTCGTGGTGGTATTCGAGCGGGAACCCGCGGTAGCGGTTGCCGGGCAGAAGCTGATCATACGCCTCCGGGCAGTGGTGGGTGTTGACGGCGAACGACGTGATGCCATTGGCGATCAGATGGTCGAATCCGAACGTGATCAGCGGTTTTCCAAAAAGGGGAACAAGAGGCTTCGGGCGGCGCTCGGTGAGCGGTCGAAGCCGGGTCCCCAGCCCCGCGCCGAGCACAAACGCCTTCATCGTTGTCCTGCCGCGAGGCGCAGGATGGCATCCGCCGCGCAGGCCGCGCCGAATCCGTTGTCGATATTCGTCACGGTGACCTTGCTGCTGCAACTGGTCAGCATGCCGAGGAGCGCGGCGAGACCGCCGAGGTTTGCCCCGTATCCGACGCTCGTCGGGACGGCGATCACCGGACATTCCACGAGCCCGGCCACGACGCTCGGAAGCGCACCCTCCATGCCGGCTACGACGATCAGAACCGAGAACGCGCGCAGGCGGTCTATTTCCTCGAGCAGCCTTTGCAAGCCGGCGACCCCGACATCGGTGATCCTCCCGACGCGGTGCCCGAAGGATTCCAGTGTGACTGCGGCCTCGTCGGCCACATGCAAATCCGCAGTCCCCGCACAGATCACCCCGACGGTGAGTTCTGTGATCGAGGAGAGGGCCGAACCGACCGTGATGCAGCGGGCGCGTTCGTGCCAGACGGCATCGGGAAACTTCGAGGCGACCGCGTCGAAGTGCTCGCGGGCCGCGCGGGTCGCGAGCACCGGCTGTCCCTCCTCGCGGAGGATGGCCGCAATGGCCGCCACTTCGGACGGCAGCTTGCCCTCGCAAAAAATCGTCTCCGCCCGGCCGCAGCGTTCCGCCCGCCCGAGATCCAAACGCACAAAATCAAGGCTCATTCGCGAGATAAAGCCGCATCGGAACCATCCCGCTCTCGGTGAAGCCGTGCTTGAGATAAAATCTCCGCGATTCGTTCGGGCGGTCGGTCAGCAGGGTCATGCGCAGGAATTTCTTCTGGCGCGCGAATTCGATCGCGTGTTTCAGAAGGCGCGAACCATATCCCTGCCCGCGGTGTTCCTGCCGGATCACGAGGTCCTCCACCAGCAGCACGAAACCGCCTTCGGCCGTGCTGATGGTGATCAGCAGGTTGATCATCCCGACAATTTTCTTTTGGTTGCGGAGGACGAAAATCCTCCCGCGCGAGGGCTGCTCCAGAATGAGCCGCAGGCCGCGCAATTGTTTCTCGCTGTTCGGAGTGAAGTCCTCCTCATGCGAAAACAGATCCATCAGCAGCTCGGTCAATTCGGACAAGTCATCCAAGGTTGCCGGTTCGATGCGCAGTTCACTCATGCCCAACTCAATATTTTATTCTGCCACTCGAATCAATCCGCGATGCGAAAAATCGGCGTTATTTCCCGGGCAAGCCCGATCCTTACGATCAGGAAGACAAAGGGACAGACGGATGGTGGAAAGCCTGTGTCACATTTCCGGGCGTCGCGAGATCGTCACGATTGGGGGAAAAGCCGGGGTCAAGGCCGTGGAGGAAGCGGTTTGGTGGTGATGAAGACACGGGCTCCGATTCCCACGGTGTCGAATAATTCGATGATGTCGGCCGAGCGCATGCGGATGCAGCCGTAACTCGCCGGGTATCCGATGTTCCTTTCCTCCGGCGTGCCGTGGATATAAATGCAGCGCGCGAAGGCGCGACGGTTTCGGGGCTCGGTGCCCTCGAGCCAGAGGATTCTGGTGACAATCGGATCCCTGCCGGGAGCATTCACTCGGATGACTTCTCCGGTCGGCCTGCGGCTTTTGAAAACTGCCCCTGCGGGAGATCCCCCGCCGATTTTCCTTTTGACGCGCAGCGTGCCGAGCGGAGTGGCGCAACTGCCGGGGCGGTCTCCGAGCCCGAACTTGGAAGTCGAGACCGGGTAAACCGCCGTCGGCCTGCCGTCGCAAAAGAGAAGCATTTTCTGGTCGGCGGCACTGACGATCATCTTGTGGTGGATGTCACCCGCGCATCCCGCGAGCAGCAAAAGGAGAGAGGCGGTGAAGCCCGAAAACCGCAGAAGAGCCCGCGAATCGCGCGAATCTTCGCAAATAGGAGGCGCTTGCAATATCCGCATGGAAACAGACTTTTCGACGTGGCCGCCGATTTCTGTCGGTTTGATTTTATTCGCATTCATTCGCTGGATTCGCGGGCAAAATCCGTTTTCGGGCTAAGAGCCGGGATCATGTGCCGGCGACCGCGTCGCCTGCGGGCGCAAGAACCGAACCCGGCCGCTTGATCCAGAAGCCGATGGATTTGGCGGACACATAGGTGAATCCCACGAGAAACAGGAGCAGGAATGGCACGGTGCTCCACGAGCCGGATTTCACGGCGTCCCAAGTGCAGAAACTGAAATACAGGGCGAAGAGGATTTCCACCGCAGGCAACAGCGAGCGGATCGGGAGGTAGTGGGCTTTGCGGCTCCTCCCGAGAAGGGTGGTCTCCTGCCCGTATTTCGGTGTCCGCGTGAATTCGGACGGACGCTTGAAGAGCGCTTCGAGCACGCCGCGCGCGTTGTTGACGGACATCCCGATGGCCAAGGCAAGCAGCATCGGCATGAGCAGGAAATCCCGCGTCCAAGACTTCGGGTTCAAATGCCGCTGGGCGACAATATAAAAGGTGGTGATCGAAACCGTGGTGGCCAAGAAGATCGGGATGTCCACCAAGAGCGTTTGCGCCCATCCGCCGTGGGCGGCATGGCTCTGCGGGAGGATCAGGATGCAGAGCAGGAGCAGAAGCAGGTACCCGAAATTCGACGTGAGGTGGGCGGTGGCTTCGAGTTTGATGAGCAAAGGGAGCTTTTCGCGCCAGACCGCCGGGAGAAGTTTGAGGCAGGTCTGGATCGAGCCCTTCGTCCAGCGGTGCTGTTGGGACTTGAACCCGTTCATGTCCGTAGGGAGTTCGGCCGGGACGACGACATCGGGAAGAAAACGGAATTTCCACCCGCGGAGCTGGGCGCGGTAACTGAGATCGAGATCTTCGGTGAGCGTGTCATGGTGCCATCCGCCGGCATCCACGATGCACTCTCGTCGCCACATGCCGGCCGTGCCATTGAAGTTGAAGAACCGTCCGCTCCGGCTCCGCGCCGTCTGCTCCAGCAGGAGATGCCCGTCGAGAAACATCGCCTGCGCCCGGGTCAGCAGGGAATGGGACCGGTTGAGGTGCCCCCATCGTGTCTGGACCATGCCGATGGACGGATCGGTGAAGTGGTGGACGCAATTTTTTAGAACATCCGGGGGCGGCACAAAATCCGCGTCTAGGATGAAGATGAAATCGCCGGCGGTTTCCAGGAGCCCGTCGGCAAGTGCCCCCGCTTTGAACCCCTCGCGATTGACGCGGTGAAGCAGAGAAATATCGAACCCTCTCTCGCGCAATTTTTCCACTTCTGCGGCGGCGATGTCCGTCGTCTCATCGGTCGAGTCATCGAGAACCTGGATCTGCAGCCGGTCCATCGGATAGTCGAGATTCCCGACCGCTTTCAGCAGCCGCCGGATCACGAAGAACTCATTGAAGACCGGCAATTGGACGGTGACTTTCGGCAGTTCGGCGAACTTCCCGGCTGCTTTGGGCACGATGTTCCTGTGTTTCAGGAACAGGAAAATAATCGAGTACCGATGGATGCCGTAGGCCGATAACCCGACCAGCACGACGAGGTAACAGATATTCCATAATGCGTTGTTGAAAATCGCGTCCAGAGAATCATTTATGGCCATTGCTTTCCTTCCCCACAGGAGGGGACATCAAATCAGCACCCCCGGCACCGTCAAGCGCAAAAACCGAGCGAAGGCCAACCTCTACCGGTGACGCTCCCACCATTGTTCCCATCTTGGCGCTTGCAGGTGGCCAGCCCTCTCGCCGTGTCGAATTTATAGCATTCGGTTTTCCCCATCTTGCCCACCTGGTGAAGGACGTCTTCCCCGGTACCTGCAAGCGGTTCAGGTCCGGCGCAGGGTGGTGTCGCGGAGGAATTTGGCGTCGTCGCGGTCGGGGTAATCGAGCGTGAAGTGGAGGCCGCGGCTTTCCTTGCGGCTGAGGGCGCAATCGACGACGAGCGAGGCGACGGTGACGAGGTTGCGGAGTTCGAGCAGGTCGGTCGTGATTTTGAAGTTCCAGTAAAACTCCTGGACCTCGGTGTGGAGGTTGCGCAGGCGGGTGGCGGCGCGCTGGAGGCGCTTGTCTGTGCGGACGATGCCGACGTAATCCCACATGAGGCGGCGGATTTCTTCCCAGTTGTGGGAGATGACGACCATTTCATCGACATCCGTGACCTGTCCGGGCCGCCATTCGGGGAGATCGAACGTGACTCTCGGCGGGCGGTTGCGGGTGGTTTTTTCGAAAGCGGCGCAGGCGAGCACGAGCCCTTCGAGGAGCGAGTTGCTGGCCAGGCGGTTGGCCCCGTGCAGCCCGGTGCAGGCGACCTCGCCGATGGCGAAAAGCCCGCGGAGCGACGTCTCGCCGTTCAGGTCCGTCTTGACCCCGCCGCACTGGTAGTGGGCGGCCGGCACGACCGGGATCGGCTCGCTGGTGATGTCGATCCCGTTCTGCAGGCAGGTCTCGTAGATGTTCGGGAAGCGGCTTTTGACGAAATCCGCCGGCTTGTGGGTGATGTCGAGGAAGACGCACTTGCTGCCGCTACGTTTCATTTCCGCGTCGATCGCCCGGGCCACGATGTCGCGGGGGGCGAGTTCCTTCCGCGGATTGTGCTTCTCCATGAACCGCCGCCCGCGCGCGTCGAGCAAGACTCCTCCCTCGCCGCGCACGACCTCGGAGATGAGGAAGGACTTGACCTCGGGGTGGAAGAGGCAGGTCGGGTGGAACTGGATGAATTCCATGTTGGCGATCGTGGCGCCGGCGCGCCAGGCCATGGCCACGCCGTCGCCGGTCGCGACATCGGGATTCGTGGTGTAGAGATAGACTTTCCCGCATCCGCCCGTGGCGAGTACGTTGACGTCGCTGCGCAATGTCTCCACCTCGCCGGTCGCCTCGTCGAGCACATAAACACCGACGCAACTGTTCTGCATGGCGTAGCCGAGTTTGCCGGTGGTGATGAAGTCCACGGCCATGTGATTTTCCATGACCTCGATGCGCGGGTGTCCGGAAATTTGCTCCAGCAACGCGCGTTCGATTTCCATGCCGGTGGAGTCCTGGAAATGCAGGATCCGGCGCTTCGAGTGCCCGCCCTCTTTGCCGAGGTCGAGCTCGTTGTCGCCGTCCGTCTCGCGCCGGTCGAAGTGCATGCCGAGACGCACGAGTTCGGCAATCCGGTCCGGCCCTCCGGCGACAACCGCCCGGACGGCATCCTCGTGGCAGAGCCCTGCCCCGGCAGCCAGCGTGTCGCGGATGTGGAGGTCGAACGAATCCTCCTCGCTGGTGACGCAGGCGACGCCTCCTTGGGCCCATGCGGTGTTCGAGTCGGCGCGTCCGCGCTTGGTGACGAGGGCGACGCTGCCTTTTTCGGCGGCTTTCAGGGCGAAGCTCAATCCGGCGATGCCGCTGCCGATGACGACGAAATCAAATTCTCTCATGGAAGAACCGGAAGGGCGATGTTGTCGATCAGGCGCGCTTTGCCGAGAAACACGGCGGCGGCGAGACGACCGGGGGATTTCCGGTTTTTCAGAGGCTGGAGCGATCCGGCATCGACCGCTTCGACATAATCCAAACGGGCTCCGGGAATAGCCGAGAGAAACTTCTTGGCGGAGGCTTCGACGGCCGCAGGAGATTTTTTCGATGCGGCGCTCCGCAAGGCTTCCTGGATGAGTGGAGCGACAGATCGCTCGCCCGCGGTCAGGTAGGCATTCCGCGAACTCATCGCCAGGCCATCCGGCTCCCGGATGGTCGGGTGGGCGACCACCTCCACGGGAAAATTCAGATCCCGCACCATGCGGCGGAGGATCGCGAGCTGCTGCCAGTCTTTTTCCGCGAAGACCGCGTGTGTCGGTTGGACGATCAAAAACAGCTTGGCGACGACGGTGCAAACGCCGCGGAAGTGCCCGGGACGGGAGCGGCCGCACAGGGCATGGGAGAGGAGGGATTCGTCCACGGTGACCGATGCGTCTCCAGCGTAGATTTCTTCGACACAAGGCGCAAACACCGCATCTGCTCCAGCGGCACGACAAATGGAAAGGTCCTTGCGGAACGGCCGAGGATACGAGGAAAAATCTTCCTTGGGGCCGAACTGGGTGGGGTTGACAAAGATCGAAACCACGGCAGCGCCCCGCCGCCCGGCCAATTTCCGCGCCGAACGGATCAGTGCCGCATGGCCGGGGTGCAGGGCACCCATGGTCGGAACGAGGACGACACGGGCGGGATGGGTTTTTCGCCAGGCCCGAAAGTCCGCAATCGATTTTGCGACCTTCATCTTAGGGGGAGAAGGTCAGTTTGCGGGAGAATGCGCCTGAGATGCGGCTGGCGCGGGAGCTGGCTGGGTGGTTACCGCCGGACTCGCCGCGGAGGTCGCTGCCGGATTCGCTGCGGGACTCGCTGCGGGGGTCGCGCTGGCCTGGGGGACCGGCGCACTCAGGAGGGTCTCTTGAATCGCTGTTTTTGTGCTCGCGCTTTTTGAGGTGAGGATCGACAGCAGGAGCGTGATGGCAAAAAACGCGGCCGCCAGCCATGTCGTGAGCTTTGCCAGCACATGGGTGGTCTGCGCCCCGAAGAGGTTCTCGGTCATTCCACCGCCGAAAGCGGCACCGAGGCCCTCGCTGCGGGGGCGCTGCATGAGAACAACCAAGACTATCAGCACGCACACGATGAGGTGGACGGCGATCAGGACGGGCAAAACGATAAACATAGAGAACTGGTCATATTAATTCCGCCAGGCTCGTTGTAAAGCCATGATCAATGAAATCTGAAGAGGAAAAATATGGCGAGAAACGCGAGCAGGAGAGCGACGGGAAGGAGAATAAAATTCAAGACCCGGGAACGTCCTTTCCGGCGGCTGAGGAAAAAGGCGAGGACGCCGCGCTTTGCCCCATGCCGCGGCGAGGAGGTGGCTTTCTGTGGGATTTCCGATGGTCCGGTGATCTTGAAAGGGTGGTCGAAAGGAACCCTCGGAGATTTCGGGCGGATCCTGTTCCTCCGTTTCCAGATCGGCTCATTGGTCGGCGAGGGGAGGGGGCGTTCCGGTTCAGCAACATCTCCCGAACAGGAGGGGATCGCCGCTTTGCGGGGCGCGAGCGGGAGTTTGGCTGACTGCCCGTGCTTGGCCGAATCCTCACCCGCCGCGCCAGATTCCTTGGGGTCCATGAAATTTCGCTCCCGGTATTATGCAGCGGGTTTTTTGAAATCCTCGGGGAATTTGGCGAGAAAGCTTTGCGTCGGCCACGCGCAGGCTTCCCCGAACGCGCAAATCGTACGGCCCGCGATGTTGTCGGCGATGCTTTGCAGGGTTGCCGGGTCATCGGCCCGCCCGCCGCCATCGAGCATGCGGGTGGTGACTTTCGACATCCAGAGGCTGCCTTCGCGGCAGGGGGTACACTGGCCGCAGCTTTCGTGCGCGTAGAACTGGTTCAGGTTGTTCAGCGCCCAGACCATGTCGCGGGAATCGTCCATCACGATCACCCCGGCGCTGCCGACCATCGTTCCCACGGACTGTAGCGTCGAGGCATCCAGGAGGACATCGAGCATCGGGAGATCTTTTTCCACCATGGTGCCGTCGGGGGCTTTGATTTTAATTTTGTAAACCTCGTCCGCCCGCATGACCTTCGCGGAGCTTCCACCGGGGATCACCGCCTTGAGTTTGCGTCCGGGCCTCAGTCCCCCGCAGACGTCAAAAAGCAGTTCGCGGATCGTGACCGCGCCGCAAGGGATCTCGTAGATGCCGGGGCGAACGACATCGCCGCTGACGCACATCGTGCGGGTTCCTCCGTCACCCGGGGCACCCATTTTCGCGTATTCGGCGGCACCGAGGCGGATGATGTGCTTCACGTGGCAGATCGTTTCGACGTTGTTGACGACCGTCGGCTTCAGGTAGAGGCCGAGGACGGCCGGGTAGAAAGGCGGCTTGATGCGCGGGTAGGGGCGCTTGCCTTCGAGGGATTCGAGCAGGCTGGTTTCCTCGCCGCAAATGTAAGCCCCGGCACCCTGGTGGACATACACGTCGAGATCGAACCCGCTGCCGAGGATGTTTTTTCCGATAAACCCCTTGGCGCGCGCCTCCTTGATGGCGTTCCAGACAATGCGGGCGGCGTGCGGGAACTCGCACCGGATATAGATATAGGCGAGGTGGGTGTTCGTCGCGAAAGCGGAGATCGCCAGCCCCTCGATGAGCTGGTGGGGATCCTGGTGCAGGATGTAGCGGTCCTTGAATGTGCCGGGCTCGGACTCGTCGCCGTTGACGACAATGTAGTGATCCTGGCCGTCGTCGTATTTGATGAAGCCCCACTTCGCGCCGCACGGGAATCCTGCCCCGCCGCGTCCCCGGAGGTTTGCGGCCTTCACGGCACCGACGATCTCGCCCGGTTTCATGGCCAGGGCCTTTTTCAGCGACTCGTAACCGCCGTGGGCGAGATACGTCTCGATATCCGGCGTGTAACCGGGCTTGCTGATGTTCTCGAAAATGATTCTGCGCTCTTTCGGGTGCGGGATCGGGAGCAGGGCTGGCATGGGTTATTTCAGGTTATTGACGAGGGTGGCGACGTCGGCGGGTTTGATGTTCTCGACAAGCTCGTCTCCGATGAGCGCGACGGGCGCGCTCCCGCAACTCGCCAGGCATTCCACGAACTCCACGCTGAATTTTCCATCCGGCGTCGTGGGCGGAGCCGAGCCGAACCCGTGGTGCTCGGCATGCGGGTCGAGCCCGACCGCCTCGCAGAATTTCTCCTTCACCTCGAAGCTCCCGGCCATCGCGCAGGCGAGCGTCCGGCAGACGCGGATGATGACCTTCCCCGCTGCCTCGCGGCGGAACCAGGGATAAAACGTGACCAGTTCGAGGATGTTGATCGGGGTGAGATCCAATTTCCCAGCGATCCACTCGATCCCGGTGTCATCGACAAACCCGAAGCGCTTCTGCCAGTGGTGCAGGAGCGGCAGCGACGCGCTGCGTTTGGAAACCGGATAGCGGCCGATCATCTCGTCCGCTTCCGCCTCAAATCCGGGCGTGATGTGATCCGCCTGCCTCGTCGTCATCTCGATCATCCCGTGATTTCTCTGTTTTTCTGCCGCCCGCATCAAGCAAAACGATTCCGGAATTGCTTTCCCCCGGTGGCTCCCGACCGTGGGGTTCCGGAAAACATCAAATGCCGAACATGCGTTTGCGCGGGACTGGAAGTTGCCTATATTCCGCTCAACCACAAAACCAGTCATCATGAAAAACACCATCAAAACTCTGTTATTCGGCACGGCCGCCTGCCTCGGCCTCGCGTTCGTTCCGCCCGCCAACGCCGCCGATGAGGTTTCCGCAAAAACCGGAGAAGTCGTCGATTTGTTGTGTTACCTCGATCACGGGGCCAGCGGGGAGGCTCACAGTGCCTGCGCTCAAAAATGCATCGCGAGCGGCCTTCCTGTCGGTCTCAAAACCGCCGATGGAACCTACCTCCTCGTCGGATCGCACAAGCCGATGAACCAGGAACTCTCGGCGCTCGCGGCACAGACCATCACCGTCAAGGGCAAGATCGTCGAAAAGGACGGCATCAAGATGATCGAGAATGCCGAGATCGTGAACAAATAGAGCCCTGCCAGCCGCCTTTGCCGTTGAAGGGCGATCCCGCACGATTTTCATACGGGAATAGATTGTCATCTGGCGGAGAAACTCTCAATGTTCGCCGGATGCAACGCGTGGGATTCTGGGTCTGCGTGACCATGGTATTTTCGAGCATGGTGGGGACAGGGGTCTTCACGAGCTTGGGTTTTCAGATCGGGTCGCTGCCGTCGCCGTTTGTCATCATGGTCCTGTGGGCGTTGGGCGGGGTGGAGGCGCTTTGCGGAGCGCTGAGCTACGCGGAGCTGGCTGCGGCACTGCCGAGGTCCGGCGGGGAATACCACTTTCTTTCGCGGATTTTTCATCCGGCGCTCGGGCTGATGGCCGGGATCATTTCGGTCTTTGTCGGGTTTGCCGCCCCGATCGCGCTCGGGGCGATGGCGTTCGGGAAGTATGTGGAATCGGCATTCCCCGGAGTGCCTTCGCTCTTGTCATCGGTGTGCGTGGTTCTTGTGCTGGCAGTGGTCCACGGCTTGACGCTGAAGGTGAGCGGACGATTCCAGATCGTCGCGACCGTGTTCAAAGCGGCCTTGATCCTCTTTTTCATCATCGCGGGTGTCGCGCTGGCTCCCGGCGCGGATTTCCGGCCGAAATCCGCTGACGTGTCACTGATCCTGAGCCCTTCGTTTGCGATTTCGTTGATGTTCGTGATGTATGCCTACTCGGGCTGGAATTCCGCCGTTTACATCGCCGGGGAAGTCCGCTCGCCGGGCCGCACCATTCCGATGGCACTGATGGCAGCGACCTTGGTGGTGACGGGCCTCTACATGGCGCTGAACGCGGTTTTTCTTGCCAGCGCGCCTGCTGCTGAGCTTGCTGGGAAGGTGGAAGTCGGCGAGATCGCCGCGCGGCACTTGTTCGGCAACGGCGGGGGCCGCCTCATGTCGTGCGTGATCGCTGCGGGACTCGTCGCGGCGGTGAGCGCCCTGACATGGGCCGGTCCAAGGGTCGCCCAAACGGCGGGAGAAGACTTTTCCACGCTCGCTTGGTTTGCCCGCAGATCCCCCGGGGGAGTTCCCCGGCGGGCGCTGGTATTCCAGACCCTCATCGTGCTCATCCTTTTGATCACCTCATCGTTCGAGGCTGTTTTGATTTACGCGGAATTTGCCTTGGTCGGGTGTTCGTGCCTGACCGTGCTCGGGCTGCTGGTTCTGAGGAAACGCGAACCGTCGCTTCCCCGTCCCTTCCGATGTCCGTGGGTGCCGTTTGTTCCAGTGGTTTTTCTGGTTGTCGGCCTGTTCAGCCTGATATATACCCTCATTCAGCGACCGGTGCAGGGGGTGGCGGGAATGGCCACGCTTGGAGCGGGAGCAGGATTGTATTTCCTTGTTCGACAAAATCGCGCTAAGTAACTCCGATGCGAACGTTTTTGCTGCTATTGTTGCTTTGTCCCGCAGGCTTCGGGCAGGAGGTGAGGCAGGCCTTGCCGGCGGATGACCGGGTCTCCTCCTGGGATGCGCGGGCGAAATTTCTTGCCGGGCTAGCACTGGCTCCGGACGAACCCCTCGCCAAGTTGCAGGCGCAGTCCGCTTACCGGACCAACTCCGCCGCTTTTGAAAAAACGTGGGCCCGCTACAACGAGCACTACTTTTCCCCGATGCGGGTTTGGTCGGCCGCCGAGCTGGCCCCGAAGATTTCCATGAGCGCGCCGGTCTATTATTTTTTTGGCGGGCCGGATGCGATTTCTCCGCTGGCGTTCTTTCCGGACGCGCCGGACTTCATTCTCGGCGGGCTCGAGCCTGTGGGCAGCGTTCCCAGCCCAAACAGCCTCTCTCCCCAAAGATTGTCGGCCGCGCTGGAGAGCCTGAGAAAATCCACCGACGTGATTCTCTCCTTTGGTTTTTTTATCACCAAGGACATGCGCGCCGAACTAGAAGCCGGCGAGTTCAAAGGGGTCGCGCCGATCATGCTCGTTTTTCTGGCCGTCAGCGGCTGCGAGGTGCTCGATGTCTCTTATTTCGGGGTGAAAGCGGATGGGAGTTCCGAGGAATACGGGGCGGAAGCCCGGCAGTCGAAAGGCGTGCTTCCCGGAGTGAAAATCACGTTTCGGAAGAGCGCGCTCTCCGCGCCGCAAAGAATTCATTATGTCCAGGCCAATGTCGCGGACGACGCCCTGCACAGCGACGGCGGGCTCCTCCGCTGGGCGGAAAGTTTTGGCCCGGGGAATGTTTATCTCAAGGCCGCCTCCTACCTGCTGCACGAGTCCTATTTTTCCAAGATCCGGGGGTTTCTGCTGAGCCAGGGGCGCTCGGTCCTGCAGGATGATTCTGGAATTCCCTTTTCTTTTTTTCAGGACGGGGAATGGCGGGTCTGGTTTTTCGGCACCTACACCGGGACGCTGGATCTTTTCAAAAAATACCGTCAGCCGAAGCTGGGCGACGCCTTTCGGACCAGCGGTGTCCCGCTCGCCTTCGGCACCGGATACAAGTGGAGGCTGGGGCAGTCCAACCTCCTGCTCGCCGTCAAACAGGAGCCCCCGAAAGCCGAACCCGTCAGCGCTCCCTCGAACTGAAAAGAGACCGGAGAAATTCCGGGTCTTTGAACTTCGATGGATGCCCGAGCCGCACAACCACAGCCCCTAGCGAGGGAATGATGTAAACCCGCTGGCCGCCCGAGCCCGCCATGCAGACGAGATCCCTCGGCGCAGCATTCGAGAGGCACATCCGTCTCCAGTCCTCCCGGGTCAGGTGGGCAACAATCGCATCCTCGATGTCACGCTGGATGGAATTTCCTGCGGCGCGGTTCAGCCAGAATCCCAGACCATACGCCGGATTCGCCTGCGAGCCGGTGAAGGCCGCTTCGAATTTCGCTTGTGGCATGACGGGGCGGAGCCCGTCGAGCTTTCCGCGTTCCAGAACAAAACGCCCGATTTTCAACAGGTCTCTCGGGGTGAGAATCACGCCGGCCGAAAGATAAATATGGCCCCGCCGGTCGGTGCGCCAGTCAGCAGGGAGGATTCCCAGCGGGTTGAGGAAGTTGGTGAGGGCCTGCCGCGCTCCGTCCGTCGAGCCATCCGTGGCCATCAGGACGTTTCCGATGGATTCATAATGCGAAGGCCCGTAATCAAATCGCTCTCCGGGACGGGATTCCTCCGGCAATGAGGCGGCCGCTTTGCGGACATCTAGGATGTTCTTGTCGTAGAGTTTTCCGAAACCTTCTGAAATCCCGGAAGTTTGGGAGAGAAGGTGGCGGAGGGTGATGGGTTCCCGGCCACGCCGGACCACATCCTCAAGCGAGGGTTCGCGAAGGCTCAGGCAGGCGAGAGCCGTCACGCTTTTGGTGATGCTGAAGACACGCGACGGCGTTTGCGAGTTGTAGCCGGGCTCGTAGAATTCGGCATCTGGCAACCCTTTCCGGCTGATGATGAGGACCGTCCCCCCGTTGTTTTTGGAGTAACGCTCCGCCGCAGCGAAATCCCACTTGAAACCAGCGCCCGAGAGAGAATCCCATGCGGACAGAGCGGTCGCGAAGACCAGCAGATTGCTGAGAAGACCTCGGGATTTCCCGGCCATTAGCCCGATATTGCGGCGCGTCCGCGATGTGGTGGCAGGCCGATTGGCACCGGAGCCTCCTCCTGTTTGAGCCTGCGATAATAGGAGGAGGGCTTCCAGATGCCCCAACCCGTCTCCCAAGAATGCTCGCAGTTGGCGCACCGTGCATAGTGGGGCTGCCCCGGAATCCAGGGGTTTTCACTTTCGCATTTCGGGCAGATGGTCACGAAAACCGGCTGGCCCTGCAGGATGGCATCGGCATTTTTCTCCACGGGCACATCGATATCGCACGCTTCCAATGGCAGGTCGAAATTGCGTTCCCGGCTGCAGCGTTCAAAATACCGCTTCTGGGTGGCATCGAGAAGCTTGATGATCCCCGCCGTGCTGAGAAATCGGCGATCCCTGCGGTCATCGAGCATGTGCAGGGCGAGAAGGATCTTCATTCTTGCCTTCGTTGTCAGGCGGATGTGCAGGTCGGCCGCTAGGGTGGAAAACATCTCCGCAAGCTCTGGAGGCGAGGGGACGGAGAAGTGCAGGGTGGCCCGGAACATCTCCTCCGTTTCCGCCGAACTCCGCAAAATCGGGCGGACGCTATCGCGCGATCCGCTGAAGATCAGGATCGTATCCTCGCCGCATTGGGACAAGACCGTGCTCAGCACTTCCCGTGCCTTCGTCGAGGAGAGCCGGGAACCATGGCGTTCGACCAGCGCGGGGGAATGAAGGAAGAGGACTCCCCCGCGTGCGGATTGAACGGCTTGGGGCACGGCGTCACCGCCCGATAGAAGGCTTTCCATGGTGGCTTCGACGACCTTTCCTCCTGACGAAAGAATGCCCAAAGTGCCGAGAGATTTGGAGAGCAACGTGGCGGCCTGCCTGCGGCCGCTGCCTTCTTCCCCCTCAAAAATGCAGTGAAACTTCAACGGCGGGACCGGCAGCCCCCGCTTGCGGCGTTGAATCGCCGCGTGGGCCTGGTGCAGGAGAGTTTCCATGACCGTCTTGGAGGCACTCATGCCGATCACCTGATGGATGTCAGCGAGCACTGCCGAGAGCACGTCCCCATGGGAATCCTTTTCCTGGGGCGTTTCGCTGCGCTGCGTCAAATGTCCCTGCATGCACTGGACATCCAGCCCGGCGGAGTCGTCCATGCTGCAAAAATCGACTGCGGCGATGACCTGGTCCAGGGTGACGTGCGCGTAATCCCTCAGCGACTGCTCGGCAAAAACGCAGCCGTGCAGATGCAGCGGGCCGCCGCCTTTCATCATCAGCCCGCCCATGATCTGCTTCTCGAATTCGCAAAACAGCATTTCCACTTCTTTGCAATCGATGAAGTGCGCCCCGAGTTGGTTTCCAATAAAGAGCGTTCCCGCGCAGTAGATCTGGGTGTCCTGCGCATGCAGCCCGGCCCCCGGATTCCCAGCCTCATCCCTGAAAGCGCCTTCAATGCGTGAATGGAAGAGGCTCAATCCGGAAGTGCCCTCGGCGGAGATCCCGACTTTGCAGCCGGAGACGGTCGTTCCGGTCAGCTCGCCCCTCGCTCCACGGGAGAGAATCAGCCCTGCCTCCGCGCGCTCGAGGCGGGAGTTTTCAAAATAAATGGCTGTGTCGTTTCCGGAGGAATGAATGCCGCCGGGGATATCGCAGTTCGAAAGGATGACGCACCCGCGCGTCTGCAGCACGGCCAGGCTGTCCTCGTCTCCCGGCACAATTTCGATTCCGGTGAGCCAGAGCGAGACATCTTCCTCAACCAGAATGGCCGGGCTCTTGGCGGGGCCATGGAATCGGACGGTGCCGGGGCGCGCGGCCCGGATGGCAAGATTTTTTGAAATTTTCGGCGCCGGATAATTTCCCGGAGGAAGAATAATGCAGTCCTCCCGGTGCGCTTTCCGGACCGCGATCTGATACGCGTGCTCCGGCGTGGAGCCATCTTCCGGTTCCGGGATGACGACATCGCGGACGCGGGAGGGAGGATAAAGTTTTTCCAGAACGCCCGGAAGCATGGAAGGACGAAGGGAAGACTTCATGAGAAGCGAGTATTGAAAGGATCCACTATATTGGAATGGGAAAGTGATTTTCCTCAGTGCACGCGGAAAAGTCCAGTGGAATGCAGACGCAGGCTGGTCCCGCGATTGGCGAAGCTATTTCCCTGTTGCTTTTGAGGCATGGCAAGAGCAAGATGCCACAGGATCAATCTCCCGTCCAATTCATACAATGAGCCAACAGCCAAGCGCCCTCGATCAACTCAAACAATTCACCACGGTCGTGGCGGACACCGGGGATTTCGAATCCATCCGGAAGTATGCCCCTCAGGATGCGACGACAAATCCGACACTGATTTTCAAAGCCGTCCAGCAGGCCGAATACAAACATCTCCTCGACAAAGTGGTTGCAGATAGCCGCGGCAGCTCCCTCGCCGGGGAGGCCCTGCTGCGGGCGGTTATCGATGATCTGCTGATCGCTTTCGGCCGGGAGATTTTGACGATCGTTCCGGGCCGGGTGAGCACCGAAGTCGATGCCAGGCTCTCCTTCGATGCGGATGCCACAGTGAAAAAAGCCCGCTACCTGATCGGGCTCTATGAAAAATCCGGAATCCCGCGGGAGAGGATCCTCATCAAGATTGCTTCGACGTGGGAAGGTGCCCGCGCGGCGGAGGTTTGCCAGAAGGAGGGAATCAACTGCAACCTGACCCTGCTCTTTTCGCTGCCGCAGGCCATCGCATGCGCCGATGCAGGAGTCCGGCTCATCTCGCCATTCGTCGGCCGGATCTACGACTACTACAAGGCCACCACCGGCAAAGAATTCTCGGGGGCCGGGGATCCCGGCGTCCAGTCGGTCGAGAAAATTTACACCTATTACAAGAAGTTCGGATACAAAACCCAGGTCATGGGAGCAAGTTTCCGCAACACCGGTCAGATCGAATCCTTGGCCGGGTGCGATCTCCTCACCATCAGCCCCGATCTCTTGGAGGAATTGCAGAACTCCAAGAAGGAGATCGTCCGCCAACTCGATTCAGCGGCGGCCGCCGGCGCGGATGTGGACCGGATTATTCTCGATGAAAAGTTGTTCCGCTGGATGTTGAACGAAGACGCCATGGCCACGGACAAACTGGCGGAAGGAATCCGAAAATTTGCAGCCGACATCGTCAAACTGGAAGGTATCATCCAAAAATCCCTATGAAATCCCCGCTTGTTTTCCGCGCAACGCTCTTCCTGTTTCTGGCCATCCTGCCCGGGCCGCTCTTGGCCGCCTCCGCCGAGCACCCGGGCTCAGTCCCCGTTTTGCTCGGCCTGGATTCCGTGAGAAATGAACTCGGGCTCACGAAAAGCCAGTGCGCCAAACTCGACAAGATCCGCGCGGATTTCAAAGCGGACGCCCACTCGATCACCACGCGGCCCCCTTCGACTCCGGTGGAGAAAAACGCTGCCAATTCGACCGTCAAGGCTCTGGTGACCAAATACAACGAGCGGGCCATCGCCGTCCTCACCCCGGCACAGCATGAGCGGCTTCTACAAATCGAGCGCCAAACCCTAGGGGGGTTGATATTATACCTGCCTGCCGAACAGAAACGGCTTGGGCTCACCGCCGGACAAATTGACGCCATCGGGAAAATTCATGACGAGGGAGAGGCTTTTGCCAGCCGCGTCACAAGTTCCTACGAGAAAGGGGACATGTCTCTTCAAGAGCGGTTGGCAACATTGAGAAAGCACCGCCTCAAGCAGGCTGCCAAATGCCTGCGCGTGCTCACCCCCGCACAGCGCAAGACTTTTCAAACCTTGCAGGGAAAGGAATTCAAACCGGCTTGAGTTGTTGGACCCTCAAATGGATTCTGGATTTTGATGTCGCCGGGAAATTCAGCATCCCATTCTCGATGCACAAGGGACATGTGGTGTTTGTCCGTCTAGTGAGGAAGGCATTTGTGTTGTGAAAATCACCCTCTCGACCCGGGTCAGCCCATTCAAAGACGCCCTCTACGTGGGGTTGTCGGTGCTCCTGTGCTTTATCTCCTCCGCCTATTTTATTTACAGCCAGGCCAGTGCCCGGAACAACATCCACAACCGCCAGCGGCTGGAATCGATCGCATGGAGGACAGCCAGCGCGCTGGATATTTCGGAGCATGAGAGACTGACCCGGACCCCTCCGGGCCAATTGAAGGCCAAGGAATACGCGGACCAGCAGAAGCCGCTCAAAGAATCCAAGGCGAGCGAGCCGTTGCTCTCCCGCATCTACACTGTCGCATTTGATCAGGAACTGCCGCGCATGGTGTTGGACAGCGAGGGGTTCCCGGCGAGAACATGGGAAAGGCTTCCTATCCAGCCCGGGAAGAGCGGCGATTTCAGCAAGGAAACCATTTATTTCTGCGCGCTCTCCGTTCAGACGACCGGCAAGGGATGGGTCGGGGAAATCGCTTATCCCGGATCCGCAGAATCGCTCGTTGTCGCCATGGTTCCGATCATGTCCGGGACGGGCCATCCCAAAGGCGTTCTCGTCGTCGAGTCCACTGCGGACCGGCTTCAGCCGACGCTCGCTTCACTCCGCTCGGCGGCATGGTCGTCGGTTTTAATCGGTGCGGCGGTCTCGCTCACCGTCGCCCTCGCCGTTTACTCCTTTCGCCGGAGGAATTTGGCCGATACGGAAAAAATCGTGAGTGTGGAGAGGGCGGAGAAAGCGCTGGTCGGCGCTATCGGCGAAGCCATTTACCGATACAACCCGTCGACGGATGAACTTGTCTGGCAGGGCGATCTTGCGGACCTCGGTTGGCCTGGGCAGGAAGATGGACCGAAAAGCAGGACGGACTGGATCGCATGCATCCATCCGGAAGATGTTCAGCGATGCAAAACAGCCTGGAGTGGAGGGGACGGCACGAAATGGAATGTGGAATATCGTATCTTCGGAAAGAACAAGCGGCTGTATTCGCTGCTTGACCGGGGCCAGCATGTGGAAGTCACCCATGGCCAGGTTCTTGCCGTCGGCACAATTCTCAACCTCACGCCTCTCCGTGAAGTCGAGAGAAGGCTGCGAGACGTCTCGGATGCGGCCGGCGAGTATATCTGGGAGGTCGATTCCGAGTGCCACTACACGTATTTGTCAGATCGTGTGGTCGATGTTCTGGGCTATCCCGTGGAGAAATTGATCGGGCGGCACTTGCTTTCCTTTGTCCCCGCCGATGATGCGGAATCGGTCCGAGGAGTTTACGAATCCCTCATGCTGGAAAAAAAATCCTTCCGGGATTTCGAACACCGCATGCTCCGTGGAGACGGGGAGATTATCTGGCTGAGCATCAACGGTGTGCCGGTGAGCAATATCGTGGGGCAGATCACGGGATATCGGGGAGCCGGACTAGATATATCCGCCAGGAAGCATGCGGAACAGGAATTGATCCGTGAAAAGGAAGCCGCCCAAGCAGCGGACCGGGCCAAGAGCGAGTTCCTCGCCGTGATGAGCCATGAGATCCGCACTCCGCTCAACAGCGTGCTCGGCTTCGCGGACCTCCTCACGGAAACCACTCTCGACGCGATCCAAAAAGAACAGGTGGACATGATCCGCCGGAGCGGGGACGCCCTGCTCGTGCTCCTGAACGACATCTTGGATTTCTCGCGGATTGAATCTGGAAAAATGCCCATCCAGCCATCTTCTGTGGATATCCGCGAGTGCCTTCGAGACGTGGTGGATTTGTATCGTGCAACCGCTCAAGCAAAAGGCGTGGGAATGCGCATTGACGTGGATGATTCTGTCCCGAACGCGCTTTGCACCGACCCCGGCCGCCTGCGCCAGATCCTGCTGAACCTGATTGGGAATGCCGTGAAATTCACTCCCTCGGGAGAAATCATGGTCTCGGCGAGAAGTGCCAGCCACGATCCCGAGGACGGACGTTTCCCGTTGCTCGTCGAGGTCGCGGATACCGGAATCGGAATCCCGCCCGACCGCATCGCCCGGCTGTTCAAACCTTTTTCGCAAGCGGATTCCTCGACTACGCGCAGGTTTGGCGGGACCGGACTCGGTCTGGCGATTTGCAAACGCTTGGCGGAATTGCTTGGGGGTGATGTGTCCTTGGTCAAGTCCTCTCCCTCGGGAAGCGTCTTTGCCCTCGAACTCGCCTTGGTAACGATGCCCGCTTTCTCGGAGTCCGAACCGGTTGCGGGCATACACGTCAGGACGGAGAATGAAGAAGGCAGACGCGGTGGAAACTGGCGGCTTCTCGTCGTCGAAGATAATGCCATAAACCGGATGCTTTCCCAGCGCATGCTCCTCTCTCTCGGATTTGAAAGCGATTCCGCCGAGAACGGCCTGGCGGCGGTTGAGGCGAATGAAAAAAATCCCTACGACATCATTTTCATGGATCTGCAGATGCCGGTCATGGATGGGGTCGAGGCCGCTGGAAAGATCCGCGCCTTTGAAAAATCGCACCCGGAATTCTCTCCGGCCTGCATTATCGCTCTCACCGCGGATGCCATGTCCGGAGATCGACAAAGGTGCTTGGATGCGGGAATGAACGACTATCTCAGCAAGCCAATCCGCCGTCCGCATTTGTCCGCTGCTCTCGAAAAAGCCGTCCAAGCCCTTTCGCTCGCGCGCGAAACCTAACTCTGTCGCCCGCGATGCTCTGCGGACTATTCGGGCGGGCGCACGCGACGGAAATCGGTGCTTTGCCTTTGATCTGTCTGAGGTAGGGTGGGGGACGTGATATTTGACACGCTCAGATCCGCGGTGGATCTCTACAACCACCTTCCGCGCTACCGCGAAATCCTGTCGGTTCTTTTCAAATACGGGTTTGCTGATGTCCTGCGCCTTGTCGCCCTCCAGCATATCCTCCATATCGAGGATGCCACGATCCGCACGCATCCGGCCGACGAAATTCTCTCGAAGCCGCTTCCTGAGCGGCTCAGGTTGGCACTGGAGGAACTCGGGCCCACGTTCATCAAGTTCGGACAGATCCTCAGCAGCCGACGCGACCTGATCACCGATGATTATTTCATCGAGCTGACAAAACTCCAAAGCGGAGTCCCGCCATTTCCAGGGAAAGAGGCCCGCAAAATCGTCGAACGGGAACTCGGACACCCGATGCGTGTGCTTTTCTCCGATTTTCATGAGAAACCCATCGGGAGCGCGAGCATCGCCCAGGTTCACCAGGCAGTTCTCAAAAATGGCATTCCGGTTGCCATCAAGGTTCAACGACCGGATATCGAAAAAACGATCTCTCTGGATGTGGCTATCCTGCATGATTTGGCCCGGTTTGTGGAAAAGCACGTGCCCGAGTCGGCGGGCCTGAATCCGACTGGCGTCGTGCAGGAGTTCACCGAGACGCTGCAAAGGGAGTTGGACTTTGAAAATGAGGCATCGAGCGCGGAACGGTTCGCGGAGCAATTCGAAGGAAATCCCCACATCAAGGTTCCGAAGGTTTACAGGGACCATTCGACTTCGAGGGTGTTGACGATGGATTTCATCACCGGCATCTCCATCACAGATAACGCTGCTCTTTTGGCCCAGGATACTGATCCTGTTGATCTCGCCGTGACCATGACCGGCCTGATCTACGAGCAGATTTTTGACCACGGTTTCTTCCACGGAGACCCTCATCCTGGCAATATGACCATCCTGCCCGACTCCCGAATCGCGCTTTACGACTATGGTATGATGGGGAAATTCACTCCTCAGATGAGGGAAAGCATCGCTCTTCTGGTAAGCGGTCTGGGAGAAAAAAATCACGCCCAGACCACCCGATCCATCCTCGACCTATCCGAAGAAGGTGTCGCGCTCGATCAAATGCACCTTCAGTCAGAGGTGGAAAAGTTCGCTGAACTAAATCTTAATAAACCACTGAAAGACATAAGTCTAGGTGCCGTATTTAACAGCTTACTGGACTTGCTTCGCGACAATCACCTGAGAATGAAACCCGCGTTTTATCTTGGCATAAAGGCTCTCGCGCAGGTGGAAGCTATTGGCCGCACGCTGGATCCCAACCTGAATTTCATCATGCTCGGGGAACCGTATGCTACTCGTGTTCTCGTTGGAAAATTCGGCGCAGGCCGCGTCGGCACAATCCTGAAGGGGGTGGCGCTCGAAGCGCTCGATTTCCTCCGGGATTTTCCAGGGGATTTCCGACAATTCTATCAAAGCGTCAGGAGGGGGAAAATCAACATACCCCTCCAGCACAGAATCGATCCCAAGGGCTTTGAACCCCTCCGAACAACACTGGATTCCATCGCCAACCGCCTCGCGAACGCTATCCTGACCGCCTCGATTCTCATTTGCTCGAGTATCGTTATTCTCGCTTCGGTTCCACCTCACGTCGCCCGTGTCAGCGTGCCTGGGGCGATCGGCCTCCTTTTTGGAGCCTACATGTGCCTGCGACTCTTCCTGTCCATCTGGAAACATGGCGGACTCTGAGCGCTGCCGCTCTAATTTCATCCACAAATAGCCCGGGCCTTCGTTTAACGGCCAGAGAAGTGAACGGAGAATCCCGCTCACAACTTGTTCACAGATCAATAACCGACGGGATTCCAGGTTGATATGTATAATATCATATAATATATGTAGTGTATAATACAGTGATCACGTCATGCAAAAAGACGTGCATCAACTCAAAACGGCGGAAGGCAATCGCGCTTCCGGTAAACAGATTCGTCTGGCAACTGGCGTTGAATCGTCTGGTGATTTCTGCGCGTGTGCATTTCCCGGCGGGAATGTTCTTTTTCGCCTCAAGTCTCCATCGCCTGATGAAGTCAACTTTCTTCATCGGCTTCTTCTCACCCTGACGCCGGAACAATCCGCAACCCTTTTGGAGGGCGGAAAATGAAACGTCTGAACGTTCAAGATCGCAGCGGGATTCGCATCACGCTTTTCTTCTTCCCTGAGCACGATTCCGCTCTCGGTCACTTTGCTGATCTGTGGGAAGTCCATTCTTGGCGTTTCTCGGATGGTAAGCGCGTTGGTCGTCGATATTTCAAGTCGTTTGTTCCTGCTGCTACGTATTTTAACAAGTTGGTCAACAAATATCAGGAGTCCGGGAAATGAGTGCGTCGCCTCAAAGAAAGTCCGTTCCTTCCGTGCTTACCTCCGCGCCCATGAAAAAAGGGCAAAAGCGGTTTGTGGTCGGTCAGCGTGTGGCAATCAACTGTTTCGAGGGTTTCACGGTTCGCCGGGTCGGGACAATAAAAGCTGTCGGGAAGTCTGATTTGTTCGTCCAGTTTGACGGGCGGAACTTCCCGCAGGTGTTTCCCCGGTTTGCGGTGATTCAAGAAAAGGGGGTCAAATGAGCGATCTCCTTCTGTTCCCCTGCTGGAAAAAGGTTTCTGTTGGCCGGAATATCCCGGTTTATCAGCGCGTGATCTGGCTCAACTCTGAGGTTGGGCGGTCCCTCGTGGCGTTCCTTTCCTTGGTCGGCACGCAAGCGCGGGTCACTGTCCGTTGGGAGGAATGTGGGGCGATGGTTTGCCCGATTGTCTCTCATTCCGCTGACGGTATTTCCTCGCTTTCTCGGGCTTTCCAGTGGGCCGAATGGCAAATCTCGGATCTAGATTCGGAAGTCGAACCGCGCAAGCGTTCCAAAAAGGCTGCGAAGCCCATTTCTGTGGAAAAGGAGGCCGCTTGAAAACTGTTGCTGCTCTTTTTGTCTGCAAATCTTCGCCTTACTGGCTTTTCCCTGGTGTCGAGTGTTGGGATATTTCCCATGACGCTAGGAACTTTGCAGGTTCTGAGCCTGTCGTTGCGCATCCTCCATGCCGTGCTTGGGGAAAGCTGCGTTGCATGGCAAAACCTCGGGAAGATGAAAAGGAGCTGGCGTTTTTCGCTCTTTCCCAAGTCCGGAAAAATGGCGGTGTCATGGAGCATCCCGCCCGTTCTTCCTTCTTCACTCTTCTTGGTCTTCGTCCTGGGGTTTGCGACCATCACGGCGGGTATATCATTCCTGTGTTGCAATATTGGTTCGGGCATCGGGCCGATAAGGCAACCTGGCTTTATGTCTGTGGCGTGTCCATGTCGTCAATACCTGCGCTTCCGTATCGCCTCGGATACATGGAGCGGTCGGTTGAAATGATGGGCAAACAAGAACGCGAGCGCACGCCAACTATGTTTGCCCGTTGGCTGGTGGATCTGGCAAGGGGGGTCTCGTGAGTCGTTCCCGTTCCCATTGCACGCCGGGACTACCACCGGAGCCGCAAGGGTTGCAAGGCGATCTCTTCGGCATGTCGCGCAGAGTCCGCCCATTTGACGCGATTTGCCACCCTCAGCAACCTTGCAAAGCTGGGGGGCTTTCTGGCTCTAAGGGTTCAACAGTCGTGAACTATTTAGCGAACTTCTTCCGTCTTTGGGATCAAAGCTTTAGCGGCAGCGCGAAGCGCGAAGCCCGAACATCGGAAAATGCCTCTTTATCTGCCTCGGTTGGGTCTTCTCCTTCGGATTGGAAAACCGACCTTTTCGAGTGCCAGCTTTGCCACGAAAAAAGCCGTGATTGGATCATTGCAACCGTCGGAAACGGCGAAAGCATCTGCCGTGCTTGTTGGCCACGCTTTGCACGCATGCGTTACGGCAAGCGCGAAAAACTTTCCTGTGATGGAAACGGGGGGGCCTGCGCGACATGCACGCCGTGTAGGTCTTCCCGTAAATATGTAATGAAAGACACTTATGAAACGTGATGATATAGAAGAATGTATTTGTCCTGAATGCGGGGATTCCTATTGCCTATGGGCTGGCGGTCCAGACGGTATCGTTTGCCGTAGCTGCGGGGCTGAACTGGATGAATCGGATTTCCTGGATAATGACGAAGGCGACGATGACGACCGCGACGATGACGACGGCGAAGGGGGTTGGCTGTGAAAACGATTGCATTGCAGTCAAACGGCGTTTTGTGGGTTGAGCTTCGTCAGGTCGGCAAGCGTTACCTCGTGAAAAGTTACGAATTCAAAGTCATTACCCGCATGAAATGGTTCCGTAACTTAGCGGCGGCGGCAAACGATTTCGTTGAGGTCTGCGGTTTGGATGAAACCGACCTTGAAAAGATTTTCCATTCGGAAAAGAAAGGAGGTGAAAAATAACATGTTGAACCTACTTGCAGACGCGGCTCCTGATGTTGCGGGGATCGCTACCAGTGCGGGGACACTCCTCGGAAACATCTACCCCATTGTCATTGGGGCAGTCAGTTTCGGAATCCTCGTATCGCTCGTTAAGCTCGTGAAACGGCGCTAAGCCGTTTCAGTGCTGACAGTATGCGCTCCCCGGTGCGTTCAAACCGGGGACCACTTTTTTTTATGACAAACACAGCACAGCAAGCGTTGGAATTCATCATTGGGTTCATTCTCCCGGTGGTCGTTGTATGGGCGTTAACACGTACTCGTTTATGATGTCGCATTATCCTGCTTCCGAAAGTGGAAACGAAGTTTCCAAGATCCAACGGGACGTTGGGGCCTTCGGCCTGAGAACCACCGGAGGTATAGAAACCTGTTTATGAAAAAGCTGATTCTCATATTGTCGTTCGTCGGTTCGCATGTCTTCGCGATCACTACCGCGCAACTCGATGCTGGCGGAACTTTCAGCACTTCTTCCGGTACATTCACGATTCCCCCTGGGAGCAACTCGGGCGGCGGGGCCATCTATCCATCGAATTACACAGGAACAATCTTTCCTACTCTTCTGCCTTATTACAAGAATCCGAAAATCGTTTATTCCGCGCCCAACCTGCTTTTCTACGTTCAGCGTATTTCCGATAATGTCTGGCTCCAACAATACTGGTGCGCTTTATCAACGCCTGTTTTCGTGGCTCCGGTAAGCCCTCCATCGCAAGATACGAATGCTTATCAAGTGATGGGCAATATTGGCGCGTTGACAAACAGCATGACTGCATCAGTCAAAATTATTACGAACGACGGGAAAGTATGGTCCGCAAACGTGGGTCCTGATGGGACGTGGGGCATGTATTTCCCTGGTGATGAGGGAAACCAGACTTTTATCCCTGTATTCACTTATTACGATCAAGTTGAACCGGGGTCCACTCCCATCGCTACCTATACGGCGCAAGGCGCGTCCGTAGTGCTTCCCCCTTACGATTACAACACGAATGTTCTGCAAACCACAAATGAGGCTTCGCTAGCTCCCATTACTCGGTCCACTGTCGGCGAGGTCGTTGGGTCCGATGGGGCCACCCATAATATTAACCAGTACTCCGGCGGTGCCATCGGCACGGTGACGGCAAGCGGAACAGGAACGGGAGTCGATTACGCTATTCAGGGGGCGGCGGTTGGATCCGGTGCGGGTGGCTCGTTCTTGGCTGCATCAAACGCAATTCCCCAAGATAATGCGGATATAAAGAACCTTCTTCGCGAGGCAAATATCGAGCGAAAGGCCTATGGTGACGCCAACCACACGGATCTGGTGGCCATCCAAAAACTCCTTTCATCGACCAATAGCGCGACAAATTCTCCTTCCCCCACTCCTTCGCCAACGCCAACGCCAACGCCAACGCCAACGCCCAATTTTCCGATATACGATGCCTCGACCGCCACCAACTATTTTGGGAGCAAGCTCGGCACGTTCAATCCGTCGGGATACATGACGAACGCGCCCACCGCCGTTTCCACCAGTCAAGGGGGCGGAAGTGATTTCTGGCAAATTACTGGTTTCGGCAAGACGTTTAACTTCAACCCTGCGACCAACGCCGACGTTTCATTTTTAGCAAATTGGGTGTTTTCAGTTATTACTTGGTTAGGTACGGGATACTTGTTTTATAGCCTGACCATAATGTTTTGGGAGACGATGGTTGAATTAGGTAAGACGCCACAAATCCAGCTTCCCGAGCTTCAAACATCCGGCGAGGCATTCACCTTCGGCGGCAGTTTCAACCTTGGGATTTTCGTGCTTCCTGTGTATGCCGTATGGCTGATCGCGGGTTTGACGCTTTTCTACACTGTCATCTCGACCATAATAAACACGAAAGTTGGTCTGGATGTTCCGGGGTTGGTGTCAACAGGTGATTCGCTTTTGAGGTCCGGGGGCAATGGGCCTTTCTCAGCCGCATGGAATCTCTTCCTGTGGTTCGTGCCGGTTGGTCATCTGCTCAACTGTTACGGGACGTTTATGTGGTTCTTGGTTTGCAGGGTTCCCTTGTATCTCGGATGGGCATCTCTCAAAGCGTGGATGCCGGGGGCGTGAGTATGAAAACAATTATCCTAGCTTTCCTGGTTGCCTGCGGTTCGGCCATGTGTCAAGATTCATCGACGATTTACAATGGCACCGTCTCCTCTGAACTGGTGAATACGATTTCTTTCTCTGGAGGATCACAGCATGTTAGTTTCCCATCTGGTATGACAATATCGAATGTCCCTTATGGAACAGTGGTTACTCTCGAAAGTGGCGTTCCTGTTAGTGGAGTTTACACTTATTCCGTGTTATTCTCGTTTACCTGTGATGCTCCGTTTATACTTGTTCCTATTGAAATCGCAGATGGCGGCGGTGTCACTGTTACGAAATTGCAAGCGGGTGAACCATTCGGAACAGATAGTTGCCTTCGTGCTGGTTTCTCTTTCGGTTTGTCTGTCGCTGGGGCAATGCTTCTTTTGAACCTGGTTTCGATCCTAAGAAAACCCGTCTGCGAAAGCTGATAAATGTCATCGCGTGCAATAAGCGGAAAACCTGGGGGCGGGAAAAGCTACTACGCAACTTCGCTAGTAATTCAGGAACTTCTTGACACTGACCGGGCGATTGTCACCAATATTCCGCTGATTGAATCTCGGATCGCCGAAGTTCTGGCGGAAAAGGGCAAACAAATCGACGTTTATTCTAGGATCGTACGTTTAGATGAGCCGAAAGCGGATGAGGCGAAAAAACTTCAGTCGTTTTGGCGGTATCGCGCCGGTGGTGTGATCCTGCCAGACATTTCTCAGACTGACATCAAAGCTGGTGTGCGGCCGGATGAAATGTCGTTCGGTTCAGGTGTCCATTATTTTCTGGATGAGTGGCACAAGTTTTGCAACTCTCGCCAGTGGGCTGAGACCGGGCCTCTGATTCTTTGGTATATCTCACAGCACCGTCATTTTGGCGATGATGTGACGTGGATTACCCAGCACGTACAGAATGTCGATAAGCAGTGGAGGTCGGTAACTCAGGATTACACTTATGTTCGTAACTTCTCGAAAGAGAAGTTCCGGGGTTTCACAAAGGGCGGCAGTTTCCACAGGGATTCATTCCTCGAACCGTTTACGGGTCTGCAAACGCCACAAGAAAGTGAAGATTTCAAGCCGGACTGGAAAGGCGTTGGCTCGTGTTATCATACGTCGATTGCGCACGGTGCGGCAGACAAGGGGCAAAAGGCGAAGGGATTGCCTGTGTGGGTGCTTTATGTCGGAATCGTCGTGGTGTGCGCTTTGGTCGCGCTCGGGTTCATGTATGGGCCGAACTACGTTGCAGGCAAGATGATTAAAAAGAGCGATAAAGATGCTGCCGTGCTTCGGGAAAAAATGGCGGCTTCCTCGCCCTCCGCGCCTGCTACGGTCGGCAAATTTAAGAATCCTGGGTCCGCTCCTCTCGATACGCCCGATCTGAATAAGCAGAAAGTAGAAAAGGAAATCATCAACTTGGCTGTTCCGCTCGCGAACATCACAAGCGGTGAGGCTGTTTTCTCGCTTGGGTCGCTAGATGCCACCGTGATGGTCAAGGCGTCTCCATTCGGACAGTCTGTCATTGTGTCAGGGTCAAGCCTTCAAAACGTCACGGCGGCCGCGCAGGCGGTCAAGATGATGGATTCCGCGCGGGCTTCAACTGTGATGATTCAGGCCGTTGTTGCTCGGACCACAAAGGGCAAATCCTCGAATGTCGGCATTTGGCACACTTTGCAGGATGTGGTTGCGTCCGGTGGGTTCGGGTTGGGCAACCTGGCATTTGATCCTATGACCGGAATAATTTCCATGGGATCGGTTACGGCCGCAAAGGAAGTCATTCGCATAATGGGTTCGCAAAACATTGGGCGTTCAAACCTGCTTGTGGAATCTCGCCCTGTGATCGCCACGACATCTGGCACGGAAGCTTGGTTCTCGAGCGGCCAAGAAGTTCCTGTGCCAGTCACCACTCAGACCGTTGGCAACTCTCAAACGTCCATACAATACAAAACCGTTCAATTCTCCTTAGGCGTGCTTCCTGTCGTGCTGCCTGATGGCTCCATCGCTTTGACTGTGAAACAATCCAATGCGGACATTGTTGGCGAGTCAACCATTGCCGGGAATACGGTCCCCACTGTCGCGAGTCAAAGCCTTTACACTCGGCTTTCTCTGCACGAGGGGCAAGTGGCTGTAATCGGCGGGATCCATGTTTCTAACCGTTCCGACGATTCCAACTCGTTCCCTGTGCTCGGGGCAATCCCGCCGCTTTCCTGGCTTCTCGGCAACCGCGACAAGAAAACGGAAGAGTCGGAGCTTGTAATTATGCTGACGGTCTATCGAGTCGAAAACGGCTCAAATCCTTTACCAGTGAGGCGGGCCGAGCTTGTCAAGCTGAATATTTCTCAAAATGGGAAAAACGCGCGGGGCGTATCCTCGTATGCAGTCAAGAAGAAAGAACAAATAAGATGAAAATGAGAGCATTGGTCGTTTCCGACAACTCGGAAACACGAAAGAACAAAGAAGGCGTCGAAAAAACCTACCGCACGTTGGCTGTTGTGGATCAGGACGACGACGGGGCCACGTTGGAGACCATGGTTAAGATCGGGGTCAATCCTGACGACAGCAAGGCCAGCGGGAAAAACTTGGCGGGCAAAATCTGCTCGTTCAAGATTCGCGACATCTCCCAAGATTGGCGGGGGGTCTCCCTAAAGGCCGATCTGTCCAGCATCGACGGCAGCAATAAGTTCGTGCCGGAACAGAAAGCTGCGTGATGGGCTTAGAGTTTCACGAGTTGGCGGCGGATGCGGGCGAAGCCCGCGCCGCCGTCACTCGTGGGCTTGTCAACCATACTATATCTGTTCGCGACACCGTTGTAACGGGGGCGCGTGTCTATCGTCGGGACGTGGTTTTGAGCAAGGGATTCCCGAAAGGGGTCAACCGCTGCAAGAATGGGCGGGCCGGTGAAGATGGATCGGGCGGAGCAATCAAGGAGTTTTCCATGCGGAGCCGTTTTCGGCTCCTGCACACTGTCAAAAATGCGGACTGTGATTTCTTTTGCATGGTAACTTTGACTTATCCCGCAGAATTTCCGTGCACGGGGCCGCAAACAAAGCGGCATTTGCAAAACTTCCGGCTTCGTCTCCTGCGGAAGTGGCCGACGATCGGGGGCGTCTGGTTTTTGGAGTTCCAGCGGCGGGGGGCTCCTCACTATCACGTTTTGCTGACTCTCAAGCTGTGGGAGATGGGCGAGCTGGTGGAAAGAGAGCGGCGGCACAACAAGCTCGGCGCGAGAAAATATCGGACCATCGAATGGGTGCAGGATCTGCTTTCCTCCTGGTGGTATGAAATCGTTTCTAGCGGGGATTTGCGGCATCTGCGGGCCGGGACCGCGGTTGAGGTCATCGAAGAGGAGCAAGGCGCGTTGCGCTATGCTGCCTGCCATGCGGCAAAACCGCATCAAAAGAAAGTGCCCGAAGGGTTCGCGGATGTGGGGCGGTTCTGGGGGGTCATTGGTGGGATCAAGGCAACGTGCCTCGATATTCAACCAGCGGATACGGAAGCCATATTCGAAAAGCTCGGTGCGGCGGCCATGAGCAACAAAGGCCGTGTGAAAAAATACCTTTGGGACGCCAGCGGGGAATTTACATGACCGCTTGCAAAATCAAGGCGATGGTCATTGCGAGGATGAAAAGCGCGAGGGTTGAAAGAATCACGATTCCCTGCGTGTCGAGTCCTGGGGGCTTCTCGTCCGGCAGTTGGTCTTTCCCGTCAAGTGCTCTGCCAACTCTGACGTACGATTTTATCTCCTCGATCCATGCTTGAACTTCCGGTGACATGCGCGGGATTCTGCTCTTATTGTCGGGAAAAGAAAAGTGGAAAAAGCGCATTGAAAAAGGCAAGTTGGCATGATTTATGTTCGGCAGGAACCGTGCCAAGTGTCCGCTTGGCATGAAAATATATTTTCTTTTTTCTGCATTAATATCTTGACCGATATATGTAGTGTATAGTTGGAGGGTGGAGGCTCTTGGAAACGCGTGCCCCAAGGTTGATACGACCACCTCGGCTTGATCGGCTCTCGTAGCGTCAATTTCGTCAGCCCTCCACGATCCAAGTAGAGTTTGTGGTCCCTGATGCGCTTGCGCCTTTCCTGTCGAGTTTGAGAATCACCGGGAGAATCTTTTCGAGTGCTGAGGCGAGTGACTGCTGGGCTGATCTTGCGCCATTCACAAGGTTCGCGAACCCTGCAGCTTTCGCGGGATTCCGGAAAAGGTATTGGAAGATGACTGCCGGATCGGAGCGCCCACTTTCGGGGTTGATCAAAACCGATCCCGGCAGCGGCAGGTCCTGTTCGAGCGTGTCGCTGATCGTCCGGACCGACAGCATCGGGATATTTGCCTCGCAGCAGACCTGATGCAAGTGTGCGGATTCCAGATCGCCGGCGAGCGCTCCAGACCCCGCACCGGCGCTCGCTTTGGCTTCTGAGGATTCGAGAATATCCGGGACGGTAAGGATCGGGCCGATTTGATAATCGGGAAAGATTCTCAGAGCCCGGACAATTTGAGGGTCGGAGAAATTCTCTCCGATAACAATGGTTCCCACTTCAAGCCCGGGTTGTAGCGCACCAGAAAACCCGGCCGAGACAACGATCTCCGGCCGGCTGCTTTCGATCATTCGTTTCAGAGCCGCAGCGCTGCGCTGGCCGGTGACCCCCAAGGTCCAAATGGAAACGCATAGGCGGCGGCACTGCGCGGCCCGAAACCCCGCGCTTTCAAACTCCATCGCAAAAACCGTGGCGATCATGGCGCGGGAAAGAGGAATTCATACAACCGGCTCTCTCCCTGCGGGGATCCGCGTTGCGATTCCGTGAAGTTCCGGAGGGTTTCCGACTCGAAAAGGTTGGCGTTTGCCTCCGGAATACGCACCAGCAGGCGCTCCCCGCTTTGCTGGCCGGCCTGTGAGGAAAGGACCACGCCTTGGTATTTTCGTGCGGAATGCTCGGCTGCCCGCCTTGCCTCCGATGCGTTGGCAGAAGAGGAAAGAAGAAAGATGGCCCGTCCGTCCGAGATGGCTTCCGGAGGGTGCCAGCTTTTTTCTGCGGCTTGTTCAAGCGCGAGGCGCAACCCGCTCGTATCGGGGCTGGAAACTCGGGGTTTGGAGGAGAAGTTCCGGATGCCGAGCATCAGCGCTGTCAGCGGAGCAGCCAGCGCGACGCCCACGACCGCGATCATCAGGACGACCTGCAAATTCACTCGAAAAGTGGGTTGGTGGCGATTCACATGAACTTGGCGAAGATGGAGCAATTTCCGGTTTCCCGCAAGATCGGACAACGCGGGATTGACCGTTCCCCTACTCTGCCCGATATTCCCGATCCTTCTGATGCCCATTAAAAACACCCGTAACTTCTGCATCATCGCGCACATCGATCACGGCAAGACCACCTTGTCCGACCGATTGCTGGAATTCACCGGCACGATTCAAAAACGCGAGGCGCAGGAGCAGATGCTCGACGCGATGGACTTGGAGCGCGAGCGCGGAATCACCATCAAGGCCCATCCGATCGCCATGGAATACAAAGGCAGGAACGGCACCCATTACCGGCTCAACCTGTCGGACACTCCCGGCCACGTGGATTTTTCCTATGAGGTCTCCCGCTCGCTGGCCGCCTGCGAAGGGGCGTTGCTGATCATTGATGCCGCCCAAGGGGTCGAGGCGCAGACAGTCGCGAACGTCCACTTGGCGGAAAAACAGGGGCTCAGGCTGATTCCCGTCATCAACAAGATCGATCTTCCCAACGCGGATGTCGAGACGGCGAAAAAGCAACTGGAGGACATTCTGGCGATCCCGGCGGATGAGGCGATCCTTGCTAGCGCGAAGGCGGGTATCGGGATCGAAGAAATTTTGGAGGCGGTGATTGAACGGATCCCTGCACCATCCGGAAAATCCGATGCCAGGCTGCAGGCGCTCACGTTCGACTCGACATTCGACACCTACCGGGGGGTTGTCATTTATACCCGCGTGATGCAGGGCACGGTCAAGGCTGGGGATTCCGTCATGCTGATGGCCACCAACGCCACCTACGATGTCAAAGAGGTGGGCGTCTTCAAACCCCAGAACCCCAAGTTCGTGACCCGCGAAAAATTGCAGGCCGGAGACATCGGCTACGTGATCGCCAATATCAAGACCAGCATGGAGGTCAAAGTCGGCGACACGCTCACGGGGGCAAGAAACCCAGCCGAAGCCCCGCTGCCGGGATTTCAAGTGGTGCAGCCGATGGTCTTCAGCGGGATCTACCCGATCAATACCGCAGACTTTGAAAAGCTCAAGGCGGCCATGGGCAAACTCCAGCTCAACGACGCCGCGTTCCATTATATGCCCGAATCCAGTGTCGCCTTGGGCTTCGGGTTTCGTTGCGGGTTTCTGGGCCTTCTCCACATGGAGATCATCATCGAAAGGCTCCGGCGGGAGTTCGATATGGACATCATCGCAACCTATCCTTCCGTCATTTATGAGATTGTTCGCACAAACGGCGAACTTATCAAAGTCGATAACCCGGAACAACTCCCAGATTTCAGCGTCATCGAAGAAATCCGCGAGCCGATCGTTGTCTGCTTCATCATGATCCCCAATGAATACATCTCGCCCATGATGCAGCTCATCATGGAAAAACGGGGAGAAATCAAACACACCGAGTCCCTGGACACGAAGCGAGTCATGCTGACAACAGAACTTCCTCTCAACGAGATTCTTGTGGATTTTGTCGATAAAATGAAGTCCATCACTCGCGGCTACGGTTCGATGGATTACGAACACGGCGGATATCGCGCCAGCAAACTGGTGAAGCTCGACATGCTCGTCAATGGGGAGCCTGTTGATGCCTTTAGCAGTATCGTCCACCGCGACAAAGCCGAGGCCAGAGGGCGGGCGCTCGCCGCAAAACTCAAAGAAGTGATCCCCACCCAACTCTACCAAGTCGCCATTCAGGCAGCTATCGGCGGCAAAATCATCGCCCGCGAAAGCGTCAGCGCCATGCGCAAAAATGTCATCGCGAAATGCTATGGCGGCGACATCACCAGAAAG
>Ga0118677_10002278_pt1 | contig 38903 bp, 35 predicted proteins | sample AliMusrvi5mmetaG_FD_86154 | JGI IMG/M metagenome (GOLD analysis project Ga0118677, IMG submission 86154) | reverse complement strand
AAGCGTGAGACAGGTTGGTCTCCTATCTACTGCAGGCGTTGATTCTTGAGGGGATTTGACTCTAGTACGAGAGGACCGAGTTGAACAAACCTCTGGTGTGTCTGCTGTCCTGCCAAGGGCATCGCAGAGTAGCTATGTTTGGAACGGATAAATTCTGAAAGCATCTAAGAATGAAGCCGTCCCCAAGATAAGGAATCGTTTGAGACTCGTGAGAGATGATCACGTTGATAGGCTCTAGGTGTAAGGCCAGTAATGGTTTTAGCCGAGGAGTACTAATTAGTCGATTTCTATTAGGAAATTTACAAATCCAATCTAGAAAATATTTAAAATCTTAATCCGTTGCGTGTAATCAATTATAATTATATGATTATGCGAGTACCTTAAAAAAATTGAAATCTGAAATTTGGGAGAAATCTCAAATGTTCTTTTGCTTCTGAAGAAGCGAAGAGGTGTAAGATCGGTGTTGACGAGTGAGAACGCCACCAAGACAGTTTCTCGCATTCGAGCGACTGGCGGGTTTGTGGGCGTTTCGTTTACATCTATGACGACTTACGCTATAGGCTGGGAGGGGGGATTGCGTTTCGGCTTGTGTCTGAATTACAAGCTAATGCAATGAGTCCCAACTGCTTTGGGATACTCTAACGAGTGCAGTATCTGGGGTGTTGTTTCTTCAGATATAATTTCCGGTTTTAACCCGGCCCTCTTGTTTTTGAGCGATGACTGTATGTATCGCTCTCAAGTTTCAGATTTTGATTAAATAATATATCGAATGTTTTGTTCTGGTGATTCGGCGCTATGGTCACACCTGTTCCCATTCCGAACACAGAAGTTAAGCGTAGTTGCGGCGATGATAGTCTCAATGAGGCAAAAGTAGCTAGTCGCCAGAACAAAATATTTGATTCCAGAAACACATCCGAGGGGGTGTTTTTTTGTTTTCCATTTATCTGCTATACTATATATATGACCTGGGCGGGAAGACGAAAATTTGTATATTTGGGAACTATTAGTGCTATTATTTTAATAATATTAGTTTGGTTTTTTATTTCACATTTTTACAAAACTCCAACCTGTTTTGATGGCAAGCAAAATCAGGATGAACAGGGGATTGATTGTGGCGGAGTTTGCACATTATTATGCCGTTCCCAATATGTACCGTTAACGGTCCTATGGTCTAGATTTTCCAAGGTAAGTGATGGTGTTTATAATGTTTTGGCTTACATTGAAAATCCAAATATTAATGCCGGTGCCAACAATCTAAATTACACTTTTAAGCTATATGATAAAAACGGCATTTTGTTAAAGCAACGGTTTGGCCAAACATTTGCGCCAGCCAATAAAATCATGGCCGTGTTCGAGCCGGAATTGTTAACCGGTAATCAAATGCCGTCCCGCGTTGAATTTTCTTTTACTTCTAACGCGGTGTGGGTAAGGCAAGACAGCGCGGAGACCAATTTATCCGTTTCTCAGGCGGTCATGTCCAGGGAGGATACGGCTCCACGCCTGAGCTTTGTTTTGACTAATAAAACCGTAAAGTTGATTAATAAAATAGAAGCGGTTGGTATTGTTTATAATGCGGGTGGAAATACCATTGCTTTTTCTCGAACAATTATTGATTCCCTGGCTGATAGGGAAGCCCGCACTGTAAATTTCAATTGGCCACTGCCGTTTGGTCAGGCCTCAGCCCGGACAGAAATTGTTCTTAAAGTCTTGAAATAATTATGGGCGATATTTTCCGAAAACTTTTTGCTATCGATTGGATCTTATTTTTCTCGGCTATTTTTATTACCTTAGCCGGCTTGGTCACTATGGGCTCATTTGGCGCTTCATCAGAATATTTTCACAAGCAGATAATTTGGATTATTATTTCAGTAATTATATTCTTTATACTCAGCCAGTTTGATTATCGTTTCTTAAAAAGAACGGGAGTGGTGATCACTATATTTATTATTTCCGTCTTACTTCTCCTGGCCTTGTTTGTGGTGGGTCATGTGTCAAAAGGAGCCCAAAGCTGGTTTAATTTTGGCGCCATTTCTTTCCAACCGGCAGATTTTATCAAGTTAATCGTTATTATTTTACTGGCAAAATATTTCAGCAAAAGGCATATAGAGATTGCCAATGTCCGCCATATTTTTGTCTCCGGTTTCTATGTTTTTGTGGTTTTTGCTTTGGTTTTTCTTCAGCCGGACTTTGGTTCTGCCCTGATTATTTTCTTGATTTGGTTAGGCCTGATTTTATTATCCGGTATTTCCAAAAAACATTTATTGGCTGTTTTTTTATTAGGTTCACTGGCCTTTGCTGTCCTTTGGGGCTTTATGCTCCAAGATTATCAGAAAAGTAGAATTATAAACTTTATTCACCCATTGGCAGATATTCGGGGGAGTGGTTACAGCGCCTATCAAAGTACCATTGCCGTTGGCTCTGGTCAGATTACCGGCAAGGGTGTAGGTTATGGCACACAAAGTAAATTAAGCTTCTTGCCGGAATATCACACAGACTTTATTTTTGCCGCCTATGCGGAGGAGTGGGGATTTTTGGGAGTGATTTTACTCTTTAGCTTATTTGGAATTTTATTGTGGCGAGTAATAAGGACTGCTTATTACGGTGCCAGTAATTTTGAAATATTATTTGGTTGTGGTGTGGCCATTATGTTTGTCAGCCACTTTCTGGTGAATGTGGGGATGAATATTGGTATCATGCCGGTCACGGGTATTACTTTTCCCTTTATGTCATATGGAGGCACAAACTTACTTACCTCCTTCATTGGTCTTGGCATCTTGATGGGCATGCGGCGCTATAATCGCTCAGCCCATAAAGATATGATGAAGAATGAGTTTCTGGGGATATAGGATTAGCTACAATAGCATTTCCACCCTGCAAGAGATGTCATTTTACAATCTTGTGTGGAAGTTTTAAATATTTCAGGTTTGTATCTTAAAAATGCTTTAAAACCAGGGCCGCAGTTTTGAGTTATGATATTTGATGCGGTTTCATCATTTCTGTAAAAATAAAAATAAATAGAATTATTTGTTGGATCGTTTGGTTTTTCTGGTATATATTTTGGCCATAAAGTATCTAGAAAAGTACTAAAAGTGCTTCTTGTGGCTCCAGACAAGAGTGACATATTTGGTGGAGGAACTGTTCCATTATGATCATTCATATACATATTAATAGCAATAAGAATTTGTTTTATATCTTCTGCTCTTCTAGCATCACGAGCCTTGGCTTTAGCATCTGATAAAGAGGACATAACGATAGATGATAAAAGACCAATAATAGAAATTACCACCAAAAGTTCTATAAGCGTAAAACCCTTTTTTGATTTAACAGAGGACATTTTTAATTAATACAAACCTTAAGAAGGTTATGTTCTGCAGTTGCAAAAGGATATGTTTTTAAACCAGTTTCCGTTGGAATTAATAAGGTCGCCTTAAGATTGAGTGTGGACGGGCAGTATTCATATCCATTATATGCTGGTTTATACGAATATCTCCAATTTATATTATTTATAGGATCCTGAACACTAGCGGGTAGATATCCACCAGAAATTAATTTGTTAATAAAATTATTATTATTGTTATAACTATTTTCCCAAGCCCAAGCGTCGGGATTTGTTGTTGGTGGATAATCTCCATTATGGTCGTTTTGATACATATTTAGGGCTGTGAGTAGAGTATGGATATCTTGAAGTCGTCTGGCATCCCGCGCTTTAGCCCTGGCCGTGGAGAGGGAAGCGAGGACGATGGAGGATAAAAGACCAATAATAGAAATTACCACCAAAAGTTCTATAAGCGTAAAGCCGGTATCTTTTTTCTCACAATTAAAATGCATGTATTTATACCTTCATAAAGAAGTAGATAGACAACGCAATACAAATAATAACAATAATGATCATTATTTTTTCTGCCCCTTTATCATCCTTGGCTAACCCCATTTTTATCAAGAGATTTCCAATACCACCCTTCTTTGGCTGGTAATTATAATTAAGCGGTTGATTTTCATTAAATTCTACTGACATGTTTTTTAAATTAATTAATCCCACTTCGCTCTCGCTTTGCAGGACAGGCTAATAAACTTTGCTATCTAATTATACAATTCTATTACCCTTTTTACCATCTCACCCTTTGTGAAATCTCTCGATTTTTTCTTGAATATTTTAACCAAAAGTGGGCCTTTTAATATAAAATTCCTATGTGACAAGAATGAGTCCTTGGGAATTTAGGAATTAAAGACAAATACACCTAAAAGATGAGTTGCTAATACAATAAGGATAGTTTGTACTTGTCTTTTCTAACTTAAATAGCAATACTCCTTTGTATGCCCCCAGACCACAATCCCCTTGTACGTTACCAGAAACCGCACCGTTATTGTAGTGGTAAAAATAATCCTCATTATTAATTGGGTCGATGATTTTTTGATTAATATATTTCCCTTGGTAAATTTTTTCTATAAAATTAATCGGGCTGTTATCATCAAAATTAATTGATCTACTATCTTCATATCCTTCTCCTGGTGAGGGTAGCAAAAAATGTCCGCTTGGAAGATTACCGTTATGATCATTTTGGTACATATTAAGCGCCGTGATAAGGGTATGCATATCTTGAAGGCGTCTGGCATCTCGCGCTTTGGCCCGGGTGGTGGAGAGGGAAGCCAAGACAATAGATGACAAAAGACCAATGATAGAAATTACTACTAATAGTTCTATGAGAGTGAAGCCAGTATTTTTCTGTTGATTATTCAAAAACATGGGTTTATACCTTCATAAAGAAGTAGATAGATAAAATAAAACAGATGATGATAATGCCAATCATTACTTTTTGTGCCCCCTTATCATCTTTCGCAATACCTATTTTAATTAAAAGCGCGGTGAGGCCTGTTTTTTTGGGTTGGTAATTATAATCTAGTGGTCGCCCCTCATTAAATTCAACGTTGTCCATATTTTTAAACAAATTAACTAATAAATTAATTATACAATTCTATTGTCTTTTTTACCATCTCATCCTTAGTAAAATCGCTCTCGATTTTTTCTTTAATGTTTTGACCAAAAGTAACCATTTTACCTGGATTTTTTAGAAGGAAATCAATCGCTTTTTTTATTTCTTCCGGTTCCTTGGGGCGGACTAAAATGCCACTTGTCATATCATCAATTATTTCTGGAATACCACCCACCGCGCTGGCAATTATTGGTAAACCGGCCCGACCCGCCTCCAGTAAGGCGTATGGCAAAGCCTCGGTAATAGAAGTTAAGGTAAAAATATTAAAAGCTTTTAAATATTTTTCCGCTTCCTCTATTCTTCCAATTAAAAATACTGTGTCCTCCAAGTTGTAGCGATTAATTCTTTCTTGTAATTTCTCTCTTCTTTCTCCTTCGCCAATAATAATTAAAATTGGTAATTCGGATTTATCTTCCGTCAAAGTTTCTAATTCATGTATCGCCTCAATCACATATTTCAACCCTTTATTTTTATGTAATTCAGAAATTGTCCCTAGCCATAGCCTGTCTTTTAAGTCTAGATCAGCCGGTAATTTACCTAAAATAAAATTTCTAGCTACTTGTTTTTCAAGGAAATTAATATTTCCAATACCGTTTTTAATAATCTCTATTCTTTTTGCCAAATATGCATTTCCAGCCACTTGTTTTTTCGTCTGAAGGGAGACAGCAATGGTTTTGTGCGCTAGGGCGATGGTGGCTAAATGTAATAGGCAGATAATTCTTTTCTGCCATTTACTTCTATCTTCATTAAAAGCCCAGCCGTGGCCAGTAAAAATTATTTTTTTTATCCCCGCTAATCTGCCCGCCAGGGCTCCCAAGAAGCCCATTTTTGAGCTGTTTAAGTGGATTACATTTGGTTTTTCTTTTTTAAATATTTTAATTAATTTTATCAGAGCCGAAAAATCTTTAAGTATATTAACATCTCTAAAAAAATCTCCCAGGACAATAGTCCTAATATTCACAGATTGTAATTTTTGGTTTAAAAAACCGTCTGAACCAAGTAAAACAATTGGCTCATATGAATCTTTGGGTAGGGAGGTGGCCAGATCATAAACATAACGTTGAGCCCCACCCCAATTTGCCTTCGTAATGCAATAGAGTATCTTCTTTTTCATGATTTGTTTGCTCATCTGATTATAACATAAGAGGGTATATTTGACAGTTGAAGATTGTTAAAATAAATGTATACTAGAGTTCTTATGAACGTGGTAAGCAGAAAAGAGCCTTGGTTATTGCTCCTGGGAGATATTGTGATTTTCGTTGTTTCTCTTTGGCTGGCTTTATTTTTTAGGCTGGGTGAGATACCGGCCAACGCCCTCTTTATGGACCTCTTGTTGCCCTTCAGCATTTTATTTGTTGTCTGGTGTTTTATTTTTTTTATTTCCGGTTTGTATGAAAAACACACCATTACATTCAGTAATCATTTACCTTCTCGGGTTCTAAACACGCAAATTTTTAATTGTTTTCTAGCCGTCGTCTTCTTTTATTTTGTACCATATTTCGGAGTGACACCAAAAGTTATTTTGTTCATTTATATCATTATTTCTTTGCCGCTGATATCTATTTGGCGTATTTATGGTCAAAAAATATTTGGCCTAAAAACCAGGGAACCCGCCATGATTTTAGGGCATGGCTCGGAACTATCTTTTTTGTTACAAGAAGTTAACAACAATAACCGATACGGTCTTAATTTTGTTTTTTCCTTTGATTTAGATAAGCTGGGAAACGTTGATTTTCAAAAAGAGATTTTTGAAAAAATAAAATCTTTGAATATTTCCGTGGTTGTAATTGATCTCCAAAATGAAAATCTGAAGAAAAAATTGGCTAATTTTTATGACCTATTGTTTTCCAAGGTTCGTTTTGTTGATATTGATAATTTGTATGAGGATATTTTTGACCGGGTGCCATTATCCCTGATTAGTTATGGTTGGTTTTTGCAAAATGTTTCTTTGTCTCAAAGTGTGGCCTACGACGTTTTTAAAAGAATAACAGATATTTTCTTTGCCTTTACTCTGGGGATATTATCTCTAGTCCTTTATCCTTTTATTTATTTAGCCATAAAACTAGAAGATTACGGTCCTGTTTTTATTACACAAGAGCGTTTGGGTAAGAATAACAAGCTTATAAAAATTGTGAAATTTAGAACCATGAGTTTTAATGACAATGAAGAAGTGAAAAAAATATCCTTCGATAAAACTCAGGACCTTCGGAAAATAAATAAAATTACAAAAGTCGGCAGTTTTTTACGAAAAAGCCGTTTAGATGAAATACCGCAATTATGGAATGTCTGGCGAGGGGATTTATCCTTGATTGGCCCACGTCCGGAATTACCCGCTCTAGCCATGATTTATGAAAAAGAGGTGCCTTATTATAATGTTCGTCATCTCATCACACCGGGGCTTTCCGGTTGGGCGCAGTTGTATCATGAGAATCATCCGCATCAAGGCGCCAATACCGAGGAAACAAAAAATAAGCTTTCTTATGACTTGTATTACGTTAAGAATCGCTCACTTATGCTTGACCTAAAAATTGCCCTAAAAACCATTAAGGCCATGTTGTCTCAGACGGGGAGATGAAATCAAAGCTTGGCCTTGGGTAATCACAAAGCCTAGCCTTGATTTAATTTCAAAATCCGCTATACTATCCATTATGTTTAAAAGACGATTTTGGGCGGTAATCTTATTATTAGTCGCGGCCTTCATCGGCTATTTTGTTTATTCAACTAATCACACTGACTCCAGCAAGAAATTCAAACTTGGTTTGGATCTAAATGGCGGTATCGAACTTATTTATAAAGCCGACACTAGCGGTATTGCTTCCGCGGATATTTCCGGCAAGATGAATTCTTTAAAGGATTTGATTGACAAGAGAGTGAATATGTTTGGTGTGTCTGAGCCAATTATTCAGATTGAAAAAGTGGGTTTACTTGGTAGTGATGCTTCTGAGCAATTGATTGTGGATTTGCCGGGTCAGACGGATATTGCTGGTGCTATTGCCCAAGTGGGTAAGACCTATGTTTTGGAATTTAAACTTTTAAAGGCAGAGCGAGAAAATTCTACCAGCACTGCACCGCTAACTGCCACTGACTTTGTTTCTACTGGTTTGACTGGCGCACTGCTTGATAAGGCCACTTTAGAATTTAATAGTACTACCGGTGAGCCAAATGTGGCTTTACAATTTAACTCTGAAGGCTCTGATTTATTTGCTAAAATTACACGAGAAAATGTCAACAAACGCCTGGCTATATTTTTGGATGGAAATATAATGTCTATGCCGGTTATTAGGGAAGAGATTTCTGGTGGTAAGGCTTCCATCTCTGGTGGATTTATGGGCTCGGCTGGTTTAAAGGAAGCCAAGGACTTGGTTAGTAATCTAAATCTTGGTGCCCTGCCTATTCCAATCGAGCTTATTTCTACTCAAAGCGTGGGGGCGTCACTTGGTAGTGAGGCCGTAGCCGCTTCTGTTCATGCCGGACTCTGGGCCTTTATCGTTATCGCCCTTTTCCTTATTCTTTGGTACAGATTACCGGGTTTATTGGCGGTTATTTCTTTGATGATTTATACCGCTATTAACCTCGCTTTGTTTAAAGTAATTCCTGTTACTTTGACAGCTGCTGGTATTGCTGGTTTTATTCTTTCTCTAGGTATGGCCGTGGATGCCAACATCTTGATTTTTGAAAGAATGAAAGAGGAGTTGGCTCGTGGCCGAGTTTTGGCGGATGCCATTAAAGAAGGTTTTGCTCGCGCCTGGCTGTCCATTCGTGATTCAAATACTTCCAGTATTATTACTGCTATTATTCTTTACGCTTTTTCTTCAACTCCGGTTGTAAAAGGTTTTGCCTTAGTTTTTGGTCTTGGCGTTCTCGTCTCAATGTTTACGGCTATTACTGCCTCTAGAACTTTACTTTTGGCCATTAAACATGATGACGCCGGAAAAATCATGCACTTTTTATTCGGGAGCGGAGCGGGGAATTCCTCCGGTAATAAAGTTGAGATAAATAAATAATAATATGTTTATAATAAAAAATAGAAGAATATTTTATATCTTTTCCGCCATTTTAATTCTAACCTCTATCGCTTCACTTTTTGTTTGGGGTTTGGAATTAGGAATTGATTTTAAGGGAGGTTCCGTTATCGAAATCCGTTATGTTGACGCTCGGCCAGATGCCACGGTGATTCAAAATAATATTTCTGCTCTGGCCAAAAGCATTGACCTGGGAGCCTACGTTTTGCAGTCGGTGGGGGATACGGATTATTCCATAAAAACTCGCCTAGTGTCTGATCAGGAAAGGCAGCAGATTGAGAGTGCCTTTTCCAATAACGGCTTCATAAAGACGGAGTTAAAAAAAGTTAATTCCATCGGTCCATTAATTGGTAAAGAAGCTGCTCAAAAAGCTATCATCTCTATTATTTTAGTTATTCTTTGTATTGTTCTCTTTATTACTTTTGCGTTCCGCAAAGTTTCCAAGCCAGTTCAAAGTTGGAAATATGGTCTGATGGCCATTGTCGCTCTTGCTCATGATGTCATTATTCCAACGGGTGTTTTCTCTATCCTTGGTCATTTTAAAGGCTACGAGGTGGATACGTTGTTCGTCACCGCGCTTCTCGTGATTCTTGGTTTTTCCATTCACGACACCATTGTGGTGTATGATAGAATCCGTGAAAATTTAAGCGTTTCTCTTAAAGAGAATAATAAAAAAGATTTTGAAACTATTGTCGGAGAGAGTGTCAAGCAAACCTTCGTCCGTTCCATCAACACTTCCATGACCACCATCTTGGCTCTCTTCGTTTTGTATTTCCTCGGTCCCGAAGCCACTCGTCATTTCTCCCTTGCCTTAATTATCGGTGTCGCCATCGGTACCTACTCATCCATCTTTATCGCTTCAGCGCTATTAGTGACTATTGAGAAGTTTCAAAAGAAAGCATAATTTTTTTCTGTGTATTAAGCGGTTGACTAAAAATAGCATATAGGTGTATGCTATTTTGAGCTTTTGGTTCTTTTGGGTACGAGTTGGTGTAACATTAACAATGCTGGAGAAGGAGATGGGTATGGGAAATGGCAAGGGAAAAAAGAAACAACAAGTCGCCATTGCCTTGGCGGGTAAGCTAAATGACATCCGCGGAGAGGGTTTTAAATGTATAGCGGATGCCTATGATGCTTTACCACAGGTAGCCGCGAAGGCTGGAATCAAGCCGCAAGCCTTGGCCGTGCTCTGTGACGGGGAACGTGTCTCCCGCGACGGAGTCAGAGTTGGTTAACCGTTACGTTCGATATTGAAGGCGCCACTCGAAAGGAGGATTCGGCGCCTTTTAAAATACCTTATTTTAAGGGTTTTTTGACCCCCGCCTTTCTTAGGAGGGGGCTACGGGGTGGTTTGATTATAAAGCGTGAAATTCGCTTGACTCCAAAACATTTCTGAGTATAATAGACCCCACTGCTTAAGAACACCTTATAGGTGATTTTTAAACAGTGTGAATAGGTTCATTGAAAAAATTTGAAAAATATCTGGCCCAAGCATCGATATGTTTGGAGTTAGATGAGAACGTATAGTTTTTGGAGCACACTTTGTGCTCTGGTAAGATGATACGTGCAAGTTAAAATTTTAGTATTTTTATAGGTACTTAAAATTAGTCTATAAATTAATATAAAATGATTCGCACACAAAATAGTAGCAAGTTTTGTTGTGTAGCGAGTTAGGGTCAAACTGAATTAGCATTTGAGAAAATGATTTATTATTTTTTCTTTTGTTCCGTTCGAATTAAAAACTAAATTAAAAATTTATTTTTATTTAGAGTTTGATCCTAGCTCAGGATGAACGCTGGCGGCGTGGATAGGGCATGCAAGTCAAGGGGGTCGCAAGACAACCGGCAGACGAGATAGTAATAAGTAGGTACGAACCTAGAAGTCAGGAATAGCTCATCGAAAGGTGAGGTAATACTTGATAGTCCCGCAAGGGTAAAGATTTATCGCTTCTAGATCGGCCTGCTCGGTATCAGCTAGTTGGTAAGGTAATGGCTTACCAAGGCAATGACGCCTAGGGGGGGTGAGAGCCTGTTCCCCATCGATGGAACTGAGATACGGTCCATACACCTACGGGTGGCTGCAGTCGAGAATATTCGACAATGGGCGAAAGCCTGATCGAGCGACGCCGCGTGCAGGATGAAGTGCTTCGGTATGTAAACTGCTTTTGTGAACCAGAAAGTTTATTGATCGGTTCAAGAATAAGAGGTTGCTAAACTCGTGCCAGCAGCAGCGGTAATACGAGTGCCTCGAGCGTTATCCGGAATCATTGGGCGTAAAGGGTGTGCAGGTGGTTTTGTTAGTCTTCTGTTAAATTTCTCGGCTTAACCGGGAACCTGCAGGGGAAACGGCAAGACTCGAGGATGCGAGAGGTTTACGGAACTCATAGTGTAGCGGTGAAATGCGTTGATATTATGGGGAACACCAAATGCGAAGGCAGTAAACTGGAGCACTCCTGACATTGAAACACGAAAGCGTGGGTAGCGAATGGGATTAGATACCCCAGTAGTCCACGCCCTAAACGATCTTCTCTAGGTTTTCGGAGTATCGACCCTCTGAGAGCCACAGCTAACGCGTTAAGAGAAGCGCCTGGGTAGTACGGCCGCAAGGCTAAAACTCAAAGGAATAGACGGGGACTTGCACAAGCGGAGGATCATGTGGTTTAATTCGATGACAAACGAAGAACCTTACCAGGGTTGGAAATCTAGTTGAAGGGTAGAGGAAACTTTATCCGTCCGCAAGGACAATTAGACAGGTGATGCATGGCCGTCGTCAGTTCGTGGTTTGAATTGTTCCCTTAAGTGGGGTAACGAACGCAACCCTCGTTGCCTGTTTTAAATGTCAGGCGAGACTGCCCTCGATTTTGCGCATAATTAAATTTTAATTGTGAATAGAATCGAGGGAGGAAGGCGAGGATGACGCCAGGTCAGCATGTCCCTTTGATACCCTGGGCTACACACGTGATACAATGGCGCACTACAACGCGACGCAATACCGAAAGGTGGAGCAAATCGTTATAAAAGTGGCCTAAGTTCGGATTGAAGTCTGCAACTCGACTTCATGAAGCTGGATTCGCTAGTAATCACAGGTCAGCTATACTGTGGTGAATACGTTCTCAAGTCTTGTACTCACAATAAAAGCGCGCAGCAGATTGTGTTTCTAAATGGTTAAAATCCATTCTTTATATTGAGTGATATAAAAGTAGCCAAAGGATAGCTAAATACCGCGAGGTGTTTAGTGGAGGATTCGGAGGCAAATGACAGCCCTTACAAAAAAGCGGGAATTGAACTATGAACCGGGTGGTGAGCATAGTGAAAATTCATAAAAACCGTGTAGGAGATGTTAGGAAAAGAAATATAATTTACCTGTGGAGATCTGATGTTGTTATCATAGAAATATGATATAATAACTTACGCAGCGTCAGAAGTCAGCTGAATCATAGTAATCACTTTAATAAGGTGACGAAGGATTCACTCAAATGCAAAATCTTAACCCAGATTACATTCTAGGAGTCGTCGATGGTGAAGGCAGCTTCACTGTATACATTCGTAATCCGGATATTTCTAAAAACGTAAAAAGGAGAGTGGTGGTAGAACCAAAGTTTTACATCAAACTCATTGAGCGTGATAAGGAAATATTGGAAGCGTTTAAGAATTATTTTGGTTGTGGCAGTATCTATTTTCAAAAAGATACCCGTCCCAATCATCAGAATTGTTATCGTTATGAAGTATATAATCGGCAGGATCTAGAAAAGGTAATCATCCCATTTTTTAAGAAAAATAAATTAAAATTTGTTTCTAAGAGAACAGATTTTGAAATATTTTGCAAAATTATGGCAGGAATTTCCCAAGGAGAACATCTCACGGAAGTTGGATTAAGGAATCTGTTTAAACTTAAACAGTTAATGCACTAGAGCTCGCGTAGTGCGGTAAAAACGCTCGCTACGTCGTCTGGATCGTGACGGATCTGGAGCTAAAGCAGTAATGTTTTAGGGGAACTTTCATTCATTTAGTTAGATGAAAATATTCGCCCGTCAACTCAAGGGAATTGGGGATACTCGAAGTCCGTATTTATACGGCCTACAGTAAATTCGATAACAGGGAGTAAGTCGTAACAAGGCACGGGTAGCGGAAGCTGCTCGTGGAATTTTTCAAATTGAACATCGTTGGTGTGATTTATGTGAGTATTTTACACTGACTTATTGAGTCGATATTAAATGCCTCAATTGAGCATTTAAGTGTTTACCTGAACATGTAACAGGTTGACCTTCTCGGAAAGACGAGATAAATTAACTGGCCGAATAGAAATATTTTGCCAAGTTGAAGAACGGAACAAAAGAAAAGATAATAATCTAAAAACACGCAAAAAACGCCTTAAAACAAGGCGTTTTTTGCTACCTCATTTCGTGCTTGACTTTTAAACCCTAGTATGCTATACTACTAGAGTAGGGTTGGTCTTTCAAGTGTAAATAAAACAAATAGGAGAACGGTTATGAATAAGAAGATTAGTTTGTTTGATCAATGGTTTAACCGCCGCTTTGGGGTATTGATGGTTTTGGTCGCCTTGCTTAGTTTAACGGGGACGATACTTTGTGCCGCTATGGTCGTGAAGACCTACCAACGGGTGGAGCTGATTAAAAGTCAGCCTATCATCCAGCAGACCATCGACATGAAGACTGGGCGGGTGATTCATACCAGCGACTTCTTGTCCACGAATGGGGTAAACACAAATTTACCCGTTCGGATAATCAAGATCTATGAGTAATCTCTGGATTTTGATTAAAACGCCGCACAGAAATGTGCGGTGTTTTTGATTTAAAGTGTGCGCGCACTAGGAATCGAACCTAGGACCTAACGAGTATCAGTCGTTTGCTCTACCAGCTGAGCTATGCGCGCAATTTTTAAGAAGCATTGCGACTATAAAAATTGCGCGTCCCGAAAAAGTAATCTTTGTGGGGGCCAGCAATCCTCAATTCGCAACCCAGTGAATATACCAGAAATTAGCTAAAAAGACAATAATGTTTTGGTCAGATCACCCTTTGAATAATAGGTTTATAATGCTATACTACCGTTTCAATTTTAATAAATAATAATTATAAATATGAATAGTGTTAAAAAAACAAAAATAGTTTGTACTATTGGTCCTGCCACTGAAAGCGAGAAAGTTTTAAATGAATTAGTAGGCGCCGGCATGAATGTGATGCGCTTGAATTTTTCTCATGGTGATTTTGCTGAGCATCAAGTGCGCGTAAATAATATAAGAAAAATTATGAAGAAAACCGGCAAAAATATTGCTATTCTTCAGGACCTCGGTGGACCAAAAATTAGAATTGGCGAATTTGAAAAAGGCTTAACTGTTTTAAAAGAGGGTGCCAAGTTTACTATTACGACTGATAAAATAATGGGTAATGATGAAAGAGTTTCTATTAACTATCCGCTTTTTGCTAAAGAAGTAAAAGTTGGTGACCCAATCTTGCTTCACGATGGTAAGAAGAAGCTTGAAGTCTTGCAAATAAAAGGAAACGATGTCATTTGTAAAGTTATTTTTGGCGGTGAAATAAAAAACAAGAGAGGGGTAAATTTACCTGGCTCGGATTTGTCTATCAGCTCCATTACAGAAAAAGATCGAGCAGATTTGAAATTTGGAATAAAAAATAATGTGGACTACGTGGCCCTGTCTTTTGTTAGGCGTCCAGAAGATATAACGGAGCTAAGGGGGATTATGAATAAGGCCAAGCTTGATGCCAGAATTATTGTTAAGGTTGAGACGCCACAGGCGCTTAAGAATATTGATGAAATAATAAGACTTTCTGATGCCATTATGATTGCCCGTGGAGATTTAGCGATCGAGATTCCGGCTGAAGAGATGCCGTTGGTACAAAAAATGCTAATCCAAAAATGTAATCAAATGGGTAAGCCGGTTATTACCGCCACCCAGATGCTGGAGTCCATGATTAATTCTCCTGTCCCTACTAGAGCGGAGGTGTCAGATGTGGCTAATGCAATATTAGATGGTACGGACGCCATCATGCTTTCTGAGGAAACCACCTTGGGCCAGTTCCCGGTTAAGGCTGTGGAGATGATGACCAAGATTGCGGAGAGGATTGAGAAAGATCCACATTATCGTGATATGGTTACGTCCCGAAAATATAGTGATCCAATCAAGAGGACTTCTGATGCTGTTGGTAATGGAGCAATTGAGGTGGCCAAAGAGTCTGGTGCTAAATTAATTGTGGCTCTGACAGACTTGGGTTTTTCTGCCAGAATGATTTCTCGCTATAAACCAGAACAAAAAATAATTGCCCTGACCCCAAATGAAAAAACAAAGAATCAGTTGGCTTTGAGTTATGGTTGTGTGCCAATTATTTGTAAGAAGTTTGGAGAAATTAACCAAGTGATAAAAGAAGCAAAAACTCTGGCTTTGAAAAATAAATTTGCCAAAGTTGGGGATAAAATTGTGATCGTCTTTGGTCTTCCTTTGGGCAAGAGCGGCGGGACAAACTCTCTTATCGTTGAAACTCTATAGGTCTGGTCAAAAACATAATTTTGTGTTAGTCTTGTTTTTGGCTTTTTGATCATTATCAATGGAGGTGTTGTGAAAATGTTATTCAAGCAATGGATTCTAGGGGCAATGTTTTCGTGCGCGGGTGTTGCCGGGGTGGCATTGTTTCTTTTTGTTGCATATTGGCTTGGCCGGTTTATCCTGTGGTTGATTTTACCCTCGCCCGTATTTCATTAAATCTGCACATTTTTGTAAGAGCTGCCACCTGGTCAAGTGGCAGTTTTCTTTTACCAATTTTTATTATAGTATGAGGACTGTTGGGCGCGTGGCGGAATTGGTAGACGCATACGCTTCAGGTGCGTACGGGAGCAATCCTATGAGAGTTCAAGTCTCTCCGCGCCCACAAAATAAAATGAAAAATTATCAAGAATATTTTAAAGGGAAGAAGATAACTATGCTTGGGCTCGGGCTCCTTGGCCGTGGACTTAATGATGCCAAGTTTTTGGCTGACTGCGGGGCAGATTTAACCATTACGGATTTAAAAACCGAGGATCAATTAAAATCCAGTCTAAATAAATTAAAAAAGTATAAAAATATTAAATATGTCTTAGGCGGCCATCAGGTAGAAGATTTTCAAAATAAAGATTTCATTTTAAAATCCGCGGGAGTGCCTATCCACTCTGTCTATATTGAAGAAGCGGTAAAAAATAATATTCCGGTGAAAATGGATGCTTCCTGGTTTAAGGAATTATCTCCAGAAACCTTAGTGATTGGGGTAACAGGAACCAGGGGGAAATCTACCGTGACTCATTTAATCTATCAGATTTTAAAGGCAGCAAAAGGTAAGGAAATAAAAGGCCAAATATATTTAGGCGGTAATGTAAAAGGCTTGGCTACTTTGCCTTTGCTTAAAAAGATTAAAAAAGATGATGTAGTGGTGATGGAGCTGGACTCTTGGCAGTTACAGGGTTTTGGGGATGCAAAAATATGCCCAAATATTTCAGTCTTTACAAATTTGATGCCCGACCATCTAAATTATTATCTGAAAGGAAGCAAAGACGAAAAAGAGGCAGAAAAAAGATATTTTACGGATAAAGCTCAGATTTATTTCAATCAAAGAGCAGGGGATTATTTGATTTGCGGAGAAAAGATTGCGGAGCGGATTGGTAAAATAAAAAGCCAGAAAATTATTGCTAAAAAGAACGCAGTTCCTAAAAATTGGAAAATAAAAATACCTGGGGATCATAATCTTGAAAATATTTCCTGTGCGGTGGCAGTGGCCGGGGTTTTAAACATTGATGATAAAATAATTAAAAAAGCGGTAGAAAATTTTACCGGGGTGGAAGGGCGGCTGGAACTGGTCAGGGAATATAGGGGGATAAAGATTTATAACGATACTAATGCCACTACGCCGGATGCTACTATTATGGCGCTTCGAGCCCTCGGCCAAACTCATCAAGGTGGAACCTTGATGAAAAAGAGAATAGTATTAATTTTAGGTGGGGCGGATAAGAGTTTGGATATGTCTGGTTTGATGAAAGAGATTCCGAAATACTGCAAGAATACTGTTTGGTTAGCTGGTTCGGGAACAGATAAAATTTGTTTTAAGAAAGATTATATTTTTGATAATTTTAAAAAAGCGGTAGAGAAGGCGGTAGGTTTGTGTAAAGGGGGGGACACCCTGCTCTTCTCACCGGCTTTTGCTTCATTTGGCATGTTTAAGAATGAATATGATCGCGGGGATAGATTTATGAAGTTAATAAAAAATTTAAAATAAGATGCAAAAAAATGCTGAAAAAAGTATATTTCAAGCTAGTAAAGAAATACCTTTTCATATATCCGTAGGTGTAGTGCTGACGAATGATGATGGGCTGATTTGCTGCCACCTATTTAAAAAAGGGACCCTACCTTTTGAGTCAGAGGGCGGGGTCAGTGATTTATACCTCCTTGTTAGAGAGACAATCGAAAATAATGAAACCATAGAAAAGGCCGTAGCCCGCGGTATACTTGAGGAGTTAGGGGCTACTGGTATTTTGAAATCCTACCTTGGCTGTATCAAATCAAAATTTTTATTAAGGGTGAGCCGGGTTGAAGTTGAAAAAACCACTTTATATTTTCATGTTAAGCTTCATAACATTGATTTGTCACTGAGAGACCCTAAAGAAGTAGAATCAAAGAGTGAAATTAAGTGGATAAAGCCGGAGGATTTGGTGGATTTGTTTATTGAACAAAGTAAGAAATATGAGAGGACTGATTTAGATGAATCGGTGGTAATTAAAAATTATATTAAATATGTTAAAACAAGCTAAAAATATTTATTTTATTGGAATTGGCGGAATAGGTATTTCGGCTATTGCGCGGATGTTACTTTTGCAAGGGAAGAAAGTCTCTGGTTCAGATAGAGATGATTCTAAGGTGACAGAGGAATTAAGGAAGGCCGGAGCAACTATTTTTATTGGTGCGAAAAAAGAAAACGTCCCGACGGATTGTGATTTGGTTATTTATACCGTGGCTATCCCGGCAGATAATCCGGAATTAATGGAGGTAAAGGCGCGGGGGTTAAAATTATTAACTTATCCGGAAACTTTAAATATCATTTCTAAGGAAAAATATACCATTGCTATTTCGGGGACGCATGGGAAAACTACCGTTACCGCCATGGTAGCCAAGGTGATGATTGATGCCGGGCTTGACCCTACGGTGATAGTGGGGAGCTTGATTGGTACCACTAATTTTATTATGGGTAAAAGCAAATATTTTGTAGTGGAAGCAGATGAGTATAAAAAATCTTTTCATAATTTAGAGCCGTCAATTTTGGTGATAAATAATTTGGATTTGGATCATTTGGATTTTTATAAAGATTTAGCGGATATTCAGGATTCTTTTCTACATTTAGCTAAAAAATTACCAGCGGATGGCTTTTTAATTTGTAATACTAAATTACCAAATTTAAAACCAATTATTGATAAGGTAAAATGCCAAATAATTGACTATAGCGAACTTGAGCTGAAGGAAAAATTATTAGTGCCCGGGGAGCATAATCGCCAGAATGCCAAGACGGCTTTGGGGGTAGCACAGGCTTTAAATATTGATTTAGAAAAAGCGGAAAAGTCTTTATCTCAGTTTGCGGGTACTTGGCGCCGTTTTGAATATAAAGGTAAGACAAAAAGTGGGGCGCTCATTTATGATGACTATGCGCATAATCCGCAGAAGGTGAAAGCCGCCCTCCAGGGCGCGCGGGAACTTTTTCCGGATAAAAAAATAAAGGTAGTTTTTCAACCCCATTTATTTTCCCGGACTAAATTATTACTTAATGAATTTGCCACAGCGTTTGGTGATGCTGATGAAGTAATCCTAGCACCAATTTTCCCAGCGCGAGAGGTTTTTGACCCCACTATTTCAAGTGAGATTTTGGCGGAGAGAATCAGAACCACGCTCAAATCAGAATTTGACCCCTCCTTAGAAAAGGCGGGGAAAGCGGAAATGACTGTTCGAGCTCTTCCTGATTTTGAACAAATTGAAACCTACCTAAAATCCTCCCTCGGCCCTAATGACGTACTTATCACTATGGGCGCCGGGGAGCAGTATAGGATAGGGGAGGCTTTGTTGACTTTTTAGGAGGGTTTTGCTAGGATATACCCACTAAAGCTCATAAGGGCTTTTTAATTTAAAAAGGTAGAAAAAAGGCATAATTTCAAATGGCAAAAACATCAGTCAAAGCAAGAGCCAAGAAAGATCCAAAATTTGCCTCACGTGTGGTGAGACGCTGTTTTCGTTGTGGCCGTAAAAATGGCTATATGAGAGATTTTGACCTTTGCCGTATTTGTTTCCGCGAGTTCGCTAATCAGGGTAAAATTCCTGGCATTAAAAAATCATCATGGTAACTGATCCAATTTCAGATTTAATAATCAGAATCAAGAATGCCGGCAAAGTCCGCAAGGAGTCTGTTTTAATACCGCATTCTAAGTTAAAAGAAGCTATCGCCAATGTTTTAGTATCTGAGGGTTACTTAAAATCCGCTTCCAAGAAAAAGACCAGCCCGGTTTTAGAACTAGTTTTAAATTATCATAATGGCGAGTCAAAGATAAAAGATGTAGAGAGAATTTCTAAATCATCCCGCCGAGTATACCGTGGCTTTGAAGATATTCACCCAACCAAAGGAGGTTTTGGCCAGACAATTTATTCCACTCCAAAAGGTATTTTAACTGACAGACAGGCTATCAAGGAAAAAGTAGGTGGAGAAGTATTGTTCAAGATTTGGTAGTTGATACGTCATAATAAAATTTTTTAAAAACAAAATGTCAAGAATTGGAAAAAAAATATTAATAATTCCCGCAAAGACTGAAGTAACAGTAAATGGTAATACCGTTTCCGTTAAGGGTCCTTTGGGTGAGCTGATAAGGACTTTTCAACCTGGTATTAAAATAGAAGTAGCGGAAGGAAAAGTTTCTTTTACACCAGTCGCTAAGAATTTGAATGTCACCATGAACAGCCTTTGGGGTACTATTGCTTCTCATGTCAATAATATGATTTTAGGTGTGAACAAGGCTTATGAGAAAAAATTGATAGTAGAAGGAATTGGTTTTAAGGCAGATGTAGTTGGTACTAATTTGGTTTTCAAACTTGGTTTTTCACACCCTATTACCGTGGCTATTCCTAAGAATTTAAAGGTGGCTTCTGAGAAGAACATTATTACCATTTCCGGTATTGATAAGGAATTTGTTGGTAAATATGTAGCTGAGATCCGTGCTTTGAAGAAACCTGAACCATATAAGGGTAAGGGAATTCGATATGAAAAAGAGGTCATCAAGAGAAAGGAAGGCAAGAAAACCGTCTAGTTGAAGTAAAAAAGAAAGATGAAAAAATTAAACGTTAAAAAAATGAAAGTAGAGAGAAGGCACAAGAAAATCCGCGCCAAGATTTTTGGTACGGAGAGTATGCCTCGCTTGGCGGTCTTCAAATCTAATAAATATATTTATGGTCAATTGATCAATGATGACAAAGCCGAGACTATCCTTTCTTTATCTTCAATGAAGGTTAAAGGCAAGACTTTTATGGATCGATGTACTGAGACGGGAAAGGAGATTGCTAAATTAGCTCTAGCAAAAAAGATTGAAGCCGTAGTTTTTGATCGTGGTGGTTTTAAATACGTGGGCCGAGTAAAAGCTTTTGCGGATGGAGCCAGAGCTGGTGGACTAAAATTCTAAACTGATAAATAATAAAATTATTATGACAGATGAAATTAAAAAAGATGATGTAAATATAGCTCCGGTTGCTCCCGTAGCGCCCGTTCAAACTCCCGCTCAAGTCGCTGGCGGCCGCCCTTCAACTGCTCGCTTTACTCCAAGAACAGATTCCCGTGGTGGAGCTGATTCTCGAAATAAAAATCCTCGCAAGCCTGGACATCGTGATGCTCGTCCGCGCAATGAATTTGATCAGAAAATGTTAAACATCCGTCGCGTGGCTCGTGTGGCTACTGGTGGTCGCCGCTTCTCTTTCTCTGTGGCTATTGTGGCTGGTGATAAGAAAGGTAAGGTAGGAGTTGGTTTAGGTAAAGCTAATGATACTTCTTTGGCGATTGACAAAGCTCTTCGTAATGCCAAGAAAAATATGATTACCGTTAACACTACCAAAACCTTTTCTATTTCTCATGAAGTAGAAGCAAAATATTGTAGCGCCAGAATTGTAATCAGGCCGGCTCCCGGTAGAGGAGTGGTGGCGGGAAGCGCCGTCAGAAACGTTCTAGATTTAGCTGGAATAAAAGATGTCACCGCTAAAATACTTTCTGGTTCAAAGAATAAATTAAATATTGCCCGGGCTGCCATTGACGCATTAGCCAAGCTTGGTAAGGCGCCGGTAAAAGTTGTCGCACCAGTTTCCGCACCAGTGATTGCTAAAACCATCGACAAAGCTCAGGTTAAATAATCTAAATATCATGCAAATACATAACATAAAAAGAAAAACTCCCCAGAAGAAAGTTATGATCGTGGGACGTGGTGGCAAGAGGGGTAAAACTTCTGGCCGTGGAGGCAAGGGTCAAACCGCTCGTGCCGGACATAAAGCTCGCCCAGAGTGGAGAGATTTTATTAAGCGAATGCCAAAGCTCCGTGGTTACAGTTTTCAATCTATTACCGGTGTTCGTAACCCAGTTATTGCCATTAATTTGGATTTGATTAACGCCGCTTTCAAGGATGGTGCTACCGTCAAGCCTTCCACTATTTTTGCTAAGGGTTTGATTGAGCAATACAAAGGTAAGAATCAAAAGATTAAAATTTTGAGTAATGGAGAAATCACTAAGAAAGTTAGTATTGTGGGTTGTACTGTCTCCCAGAGCGCTAAAGAAAAAATAGAAAAGGCTGGTGGCTCCGTAAAATAAAATGCAGAACTTTTTTAAAAAAATAAGTCTTATCATTAAAGATCCGTCTTTAAGGAACAGGATTATTTTTGTGGTGGTGGCGCTGGTTATTTTCAGATTACTTTCCACCATTCCTATTCCTGGTATTGATCCTCTAAAATTACAAGCTTTTTTCAACAGCCCAACTGGTGACGTTTTTGGTCTGTTTAATATTTTCTCTGGTGGTGGCTTATCAAAACTTTCCATTGTGATGCTTGGTGTTGGTCCATACATTACGGCTTCTATCGTGATGCAGCTTTTGACCATGATTTTCCCAAAATTAAAACAAATGTATCAGGAAGAAGGTGAAGCCGGCCGAGCAAAATTCACTCAGTATTCCAGGCTATTAACTGTTCCGTTGGCTTTGGTTCAGGGCGGTGGTTTTCTTTTACTTTTGGAAAAATCCGGAGTAGTTTCTAGCTTAAATTCACTAGAGATGATCACTAACATTATGGTGATTATTGGTGGTTCAATCCTCTTGATGTGGATTGGTGAACTTATGACAGAATTTGGTATTGGCAACGGAACTTCCCTTATTATCTTTGCCGGTATTGTGGCGCGTATTCCGGAGTTTGTCAGCCAGTCTCTTATTACTTTTTCACCTTCACAAATTCCACTTTACGCCGCCTTTGCTGTTGTGGCCTTACTCGTCGTCCTTGGTGTTGTGATTGTTAGTGAAGCCGAGAGGCCAATCCCAGTTACTTATGCCAAGCGAGTTCGTGGCTCCAAAGTGTATGGCGGCGTTTCCACTTATTTACCCCTAAGAGTAAATCAGGCTGGTGTTATTCCAATTATCTTTGCCTTATCTATCCTCCTTTTCCCTCAGATGATTTTCCAATATTTAACGACCGCTTTCTCTAGTGGCTTGGTCCATACCATTTCCAGCGCTATCTTGGCGGTTCTTAAAAATGGCTGGTTCTACTCCATCTTTTATTTCATTATGGTTTTCTTGTTTACATATTTCTATACTGCCGTTACTTTTGATCCGCATGCTATTTCCGAAAACTTGCAGAAGAATGGCGCCTTTATTCCTGGCGTTCGTCCTGGTCAAAGTACTTCCGAATATATCGGTAAGGTGTTAACCAGAATTACTTTGGTGGGTGCAACCTTCCTAGGTTTGATTGCCGTTCTTCCACTCGCTATGAAGGCTATTACCGGAGTTCAGTCACTCGCTATTGGTGGTACCGCGCTCTTGATCGTTGTTTCCGTGGTTATTGATCTCATGAAGAAGATAGATGCTCAGGTCTCTATGAGAGAGTACTAAACCAACCCCCTTCGCCGACTCAGACCCCTCCTAAGAAAGGAGGGGTTTTGATTTGACAAAAAATCCCCCAGGGTGTATAATAGAGATTGACTTAAGGTTTAGTTCTTGTACATGCGGTTCAATCCGCGATAGGAGAAAAATGAAAACTACTGTCAGAGTCGTTGCTGTCTTGTTTGGAATTTGGTTTTATTACCACATACAGACAGTAATGGCAGACCGGGGTTATGTGTTTGTTAGTCAGTTGGAGTTTGCCAACATGACTTTTCTCTCGGCTTGCCTGGAGTGGTTCGAAGGCAGTGTGGTAAGTGTCCTTATGTCGATCCTGTGCTTTTTAGGGATCGAGACACTAAGGTATGTTTTCTGTGATCGTGCTTACTAATAACCTCATAACCGAAGGAGATAGAAGATGAAAAAGTGGGAGTATAAAGTTCTTGGTCAGAGCGATCTCAGTGGTCCTGGTTCTTTCAAAGATACGCTTCAGAAAAAGCTTTGCGATCTTGGGAAAGAAGGCTGGCGAGTGGTTCCGGTTGTTATGCAGCAAAGCGGCACCGACTTTCTGCTGGAGCGAGAAGTTGCGGAGAAGGTACCGACTCCGACTTTGAATGGGTGAAGTCTGAAAGGTTTGGGAAAAAGGGCGCACGACCTAGGTACGGCGCCCTTTAAAAATTATAAATTTTAAGGTAATATCAAATTATGAGTAATAAATTTTATGTCGTGGGGACGCCAATCGGTAATATGGAAGATATAACTTACAGAGCCGTAAGGATTTTGGGCGAGGTGGATTTGGTGTTGTGTGAGGACACGCGGGTGACAAAAAATCTTTTAAATAAATATAATATCAGCACGCCTACTTTTAGTTATCCCTCGGATAATTTAAAACCAGGTGTAAACAAAGCTAATCCTAAGATAGAACATATTTTGAAACTAATTGAGGAGGGGAGAACTTTAGCCTTGGTTTCTGATGCTGGCACACCCACTATTTCTGATCCGGGTTCGGTTTTAGTGGCCAAAATCAAAGAAACTTTTCCTACTGATGCAGCTGGCCCTGGAATTGAAATAATTGCTATCCCTGGGCCCAGCGCTTTGGTTTCCGCTCTCTCTATTTCTGGTTTGAACGCACCAGAGTTTGTTTTTCTAGGATTTTTACCACACAAAAAAGGACGAGAAACTTTATTTAAAGAGATAGCCGTCTCAGAAAGGGTTAATGTATTTTATGAATCCCCACATCGGATTTTAAAGGCTCTGGAATCCTTGATAAAATTTGCACCGGCTAAAAAAGTAGTCATTGCTCGGGAATTAACTAAAGTCTTTGAACAAATTATCTCCGGCACCCCAGCTGAAGTCCTGGCCTATTTTACTGCTAATCCTGATAAAGTGAGAGGGGAATTTGTGGTAATTGTTTCTTAGTTACTGATTTTAAAATTACAAAATTACATGTTACAATCTTAGTATGCCACCAGAAGGCCCCAAAGGAATTAATAGTGATTATCGGTTTTTCTCGGAGGCCGCAAAAGAGGCTGGTATTTATGATAGAGAGACAAGGAAGATAATATTTGAGGCCCCTTCTTTATTTCTAGACGAAATGAGTCCAGAATTAAAATCTAAATTAACTCCCGGAACTTTAACTGATCTATTCCGTGTACTAGCTGGAAAAGGGCAGGGCGTTGACTCTAGAAGTCTACTTACTATTGGTAATGTGCTATATGAATACAGACCGAACGCCGAACAGAAATCTGATTCCCCAGAGGCTAGACATATTCAAGAGACTGATCGACAGAAAATTGATCTAGCCTTTGTCTTAATTGAAAATGCTGTGTATGAAGGTAGGCTTTCAGGTCTAACAAGAGAACAAATGGCCGCCCTCGCTTTTACTGTTAACACAATGGGTAAATTATTCTTGGAAGGCAAGGCGGAGGGCCTGAGGGGTTTTAATCAAGAAAAATTTAGCCAATTTGTCGGCCAAGTTGAAGAGTTCGAGACCAGATACATTTCTGGTGACTGTTTTGTTGAGGGGGATTATGCTAAATCAATTGAGGACTGGAGAATAAAAATAGAAAAAGATCTTAGGACTATTGAGTTGGACCTTCAAAATGATCTTAATTTACTTATTCCGGAATTTAAGACTATTATCGGAGATTTATCTAAGGTTTTTGATATGCTTAAAAAAGCAAAAGTTGCCAACGTTTCTGGTTTAATAATAAGAGGTAAGGAGATTATCGATTTACTAAAGGATCCATTATTCAAAAATATAAAGGATAATAAAAATATAGTCTATGGATTGAGAGAAAAAATATCTAAGGCACTGAATTGTATAAAAGGAGGTATTTCTGCCGATATGCCAAAATTATCACTAGATAGAAAAAACATAGGTTCTGATGCAACCCCATCTGGATTGGATTACGTGACCGGTTATTATCGTGATGGCGTATACTCTTCAACAGACGAACCCGCTGCGCATAAGTGCTTTGTTGCCTCTGGAATCACTTCTCTTGTTAATGGTTTGGTGGAAGAAATAGGTAAATCAATTAATAAAAATAAAAAAGTGGATTCAAAATCTCGTGTTCTGAGCGGTTTTGGTGAGCTTTCAACCGTTGTGGCCCAGGATAATCTCCCGGAGTGCTTATCTATATTAAATAAGTTAAGCTCTAATCAGAGCCTTCTTTGTCGAATAGATAACTCTTTTAGTGAAGCTCGCAGACTAATCATAGAGAGAAAAAGATATAATAGATTGCAAAATTATTTCAACGGAAGTATAAAAGAAATAAAAAATCGAAATGGAACGCCCGCTGTTGCCTATGCTATTAAAACCATCTTAATAGCCGGTGATATGGTCACTGGTAGGAATAATGAGGAAATGGATGAGATTTCTCAACTTAATGAGATTGGAAAAACTGAAGACCGAAATGTCTTTGGAGGTAACTTTGATAGCAGTTATTACAAACCACAGGTTCACAGTTTCCTTAAAAGTTTTTATGGTGATGGCGACATGGATGATATACATAGGGATAATGGATCTGCTTATGCTAATCTTCATTATATTCCGGCCCAGATACCTTTCTCTGTATTTGCTTGGCGTTTTATAAAGTCTAAAACTGAGGATGGGGTTAAGAAATAGAACTAATATCTTTTCTATTTGTGTGCAATTATGCTATATTACAGTAGCTTAACAGTATAAAAAATAAATTATATGAAAAAAATATCATCAATTACCGCTATTGGGGTTTTAGTTTTGCTTGTGGCTTCACCGTTTATGAATATTTCTCGGACTTGGCGTGACTATATTTTGATGGCTTGTGGTATCGCGGTTATTGTCCTTTCTCTTTTAATCAGAAAAGAGCTCCATAAGGTTATCCGTATTTTTCATGGCATAGAAGAGGTAAAATCAGATACTTATGTTGAAAATAATCCACAATAAATATTTTTATACCGGCCTAATTAGCATTGTGGTATTGGTAGCGGTATTTTTTATCTTACCGGGTTTTTTGCCGGTTGATTTTATCGTTAATTCTAAAAGTAATTTAAATAATATCGCTTCCTCCACCCAGGCTACGTCTACCGCTACTTCATCTGAACCTGTTGTTATTAAAAAGACCGCCACTCATATAAAAGCGCCGGACGCAGTGAAAGCTATTTATATGACCGCTTGTGTGGCGGGAACCCCGTCATTCCGCGCCAAGCTTTTGAAATTGGCCAACGAAACAGAAATAAATTCCATTGTGATAGATGTGAAGGATTATACCGGAACCATTTCTTTTGAAATTGATAATCCGGAATTCAAGGATAATGCCGGTGGGGGATGCCGAGTCAAGGATTTGCCAAGTTTTATTGAGACCTTGCATCAAAATAATATTTATGTGATTGCTCGTATTACTTCCTTTCAGGATCCTTACGCCGCCAAAACTCATCCGGATTGGGCCGTGAAGAAAAATAGTGATAGAGCAGTTAATTGGAAGGACAGAAAGGGTATCAGCTATATTGATGCGGGGAATAAAGAGATGTGGCAATATTTAGCTGAATTGAGCCGGGAATCATACGCTATTGGCTTTGATGAAATTAATTTTGACTATATTCGTTTTCCCTCAGATGGTGATATGAAGGATATTTATTTTCCCTGGAGTCAGGAAACCTTAAAAGCTTATGCCACCAGCACCGGTTTTGTTACCGGTAAATCTACCGTGATGAAAAGTTTTTATGAATATTTACATCAGACCTTAAGTGTGGATGCTGGTATCCCCATTTCCGCGGATCTGTTTGGCATGACGGCCACTAATTATGATGATTTGAATATTGGGCAGGTGATGGAGGATGCGGCACCGAATTTTGACTATATTGATCAGATGGTTTATCCGTCACATTATCCGGTGGGCTTTATGAATTATATGAGTGTGGCGGCTGTGAACGCCCATCCGTATGAGATTGTAAAATTTTCCATGGACACAGCGGCTCGAAGAGTAAAAGCCCTTATTAACCCTACAATTAAAACAACCAAAACCATCGCCAGTTCTACCGCTAGCTCCACCGTTACTTCTGTTACCGTTCCAGCTAAATATACCAAAGTCGCCGAGCTGCGCCCTTGGTTACAAGATAATGATTACCCCGTGCCTTACACCGCGGCTATGGTCCGTGCTCAAATTCAAGCCACTTATGATGCTGGTCTAGTTTCTTGGATGCTCTGGGATGCTGGGAATACGTATACGCAGGATGCGCTATTAACGGAGTAATTTTTAAAGAAACATTTAAATTTTTTGCGTCTGGTTTTGAGACCGGTCCTGTTGCCTGTATGGCCGGTCAAAAGACGCGAGGACCAAAAAATTTGAATAGTTTTTTAAAAAGAATATGATATAATATCACCAAATGTACGATCCAGAGAGAGTAACAACTTTTGCTTATGCTGATTCCCGAAATAGGAACGTGGAGTTTGGTATTAAGGCCAAGGATAGAACCAGGCACGTCTATGTGATTGGGAAAACGGGTATGGGTAAATCTACTTTGCTTGAAAATATGGCGGCCCAAGATATTGCCAATGGCGAGGGTATGGCATTTATAGACCCGCACGGAAAGACTGCGGAATTGTTATTGAATTATGTGCCAGAGAACAGAATAAAAGATGTGCTTTATTTTGCCCCGTTTGATTTGGAAAATCCTATTTCTTTTAACGTCCTTGAAGATGTGGGTTTTGATAAAAGGCATTTGGTGGTGTCCGGTTTAATGTCTACTTTCAAAAAGATCTGGCTGGATGCTTGGTCAGCTCGTATGGAATATATTTTGACAAATACTCTGCTCGCTCTTTTGGAGTATCCCGGCTCGACTTTGCTTGGCGTAAACAGAATGCTTGCAGACAAGGAATATCGAAAAATGATTGTTGATAATATCAAGGACCCGGCCGTAAGATCTTTTTGGGTAGATGAATTTGCCAAGTATACTGATAAATTTGCGGCCGAGGCCACCCCGGCTATTCAAAATAAAATCGGCCAGTTCACTTCAAATCCCTTGATCAGGAATATCATTGGTCAGCCAAAATCTTCTTTTGATTTAAGAAAGATGATGGATGAAAATAAGATAATTATTATAAACTTATCAAAAGGAAGGGTGGGTGAGGCTAACGCCAACCTGCTGGGTTCTATGCTTATTACCAAGATTTATTTGGCGGCTATGTCCCGTGCGGATGTGTCTGAACGGGAGCTACAGAAATTACCAAACTTTTATCTATACGTTGATGAATTCCAGTCTTTTGCCAATGAAAGCTTTGCGGATATTTTGTCCGAGGCTAGAAAATATAAATTAAACTTAACTATCGCTCATCAATATATTGAGCAAATGTCCGAGGAAGTACGCGCCGCTGTGTTTGGTAACGTGGGTACGATGATCACTTTTAGAGTTGGGGCTTTTGATGCGGAAATATTGGAAAAGGAATTTGCTCCTCAATTTACCGCGGAGGATTTGGTAAACCTGGGTTTCGCTCAGATCTATTTGAAATTAATGATAGATGGGGTCAGCTCCATGCCTTTTTCTGCTACCACCATGCCACCAATTAAGGAACCGGAGAAGTCATCCAGAGCGGAGGTGATTGAAATGTCCAGAAAGCAATTTGCTATGGATAGAGCTAAGGTAGAACAGGAAGTCATTGATTGGCATAAAGGTGGTGTTGTTAAAAAAGAAGTTACAAAAGTCGTGGGAAGTAATATAGAAACAAAAATACCTGAGAAGAAAGTGATTAATACTGCTATTCCAGCCAGAGCGCCGATTTCAGATTATAAAACAGTCAAGCCTGCCGAAAAAAGAGAGGCGGCACAAATTTCTTTATCACCAGCAAAGGCTTTTGATAGGCCAAAATATTTTAAAAGAGAGGAAGCAAGACCGCCAGTGATTCCTAAACCAGATGATTTGCCAAAAGATGATTTTGTTTCATTAAAAGATTTAAAATCCAAGTTTCAAGAAAAGCCAGCCAGTCCGACAACTCAAAATAATAATGTTAAAAAGGCTGTTAGTGAAAAGAGCCTGTCAGAGTTAAGGGCAGTATTGCAGTCCTTCAGTAAGAATAAACCAGCTGAACCGGTAAAAGTTGAAAAAAAAGAAGCGGTATCACCGGAGTTTAAACCAAAGGAAATCCCAGAAGATAAGCTAAGACAAATGCTTCAGGTTGAAGATAATTCTGATCAAAATAATAATTTAGCAAGCAATAAATAATATGAATGTTAAAGAAATAATTAAATATACTATCTGGGTTGGAATTTGTGCTGTGCTGGTTGTCCCTTTTATCGTGGCCGATGGCATGTTTTTCCCATTTATTGTCGGCAAGGCTTTTGCCTTTAGAATAATAGCGGAAATAATCTTTGGTCTCTGGCTGATATTGATTATAAAAGACAAGGAATTTCGCCCTAAATGGTCTTGGGTTTTGGGGGCGGTTGCTTTACTAACCTTCATTTTATTAATTGCGGATATTAATGCCGTGGCCCCATTCAAGGCTTTTTGGAGTAATTTTGAGCGGATGGAAGGCTGGGTTACTTTCATTCATTTGTTTGTGTATTTTATGGTTTTGGCTTCAATGTTGAATACGGAGAAATTATGGCTCTGGTTTCTGCGGGCGAATATTGTTGCTGGGGCTACTATGGCTCTTACCAGTATTGATAAAGCCACGGAAGTCAGATTTTCCGGTCCACTTGGTAATCCAATCTATATCTCTGTATATTTTTTGTTTATATTTTTTTTCACAGTGATTCTTTTGTATAAGGATGTTTTGGCAAAAAATCTGACGGATTGGAATTTGTTTAGAAAAGTCTTTGCTAATATTTTATTTTATATTTATCTGGCCGTATCGGTTCTATCCCTATATGTTGTATATCGTACTTCACGAGGGGCTTTACTCGGAGTCATCGGTGGTATTTTTATTGCCATGATTCTTGTTGCGATTTTTGAAAGAGAGAAAAAAGTAATCAGACAGATTTCTCTTGGTGGGATAGTGCTGGTTATTGCCATTGTTGTTTTATTTTTAGGAGCCAGAAATACTTCTTATGTGAAGAATAATCCAACTCTGTCACGGTTTGCAGAAATTTCCTGGAGTAATGTGAACGGTCAGGCTCGGCAGTTAATTTGGCCAATTGCTTTGGAAGGTTTTAAAGAAAAACCTATCTTAGGTTGGGGACAGGAAGGTTTTAATTATGTGTTTAATAAATATTATGATCCAAAACTTTACAGTCAAGAAAGTTGGTTTGACCGGGCTCATAATGCGCCTCTAGATTTCTTAGTGGCAGGTGGTATCCTAGGTTTTCTTTCCTACCTGGCTCTTTTTGGCGCATCTCTCTATCTTTTATGGTTAAGAAGAAATAATTTAAGCGTGACGGAAAAAGCCATTCTAACCGGAGCACTTGGTGGTTATTTGTTCCAAGCCATTTTTGTGTTTGATAATTTGGTAAGTTATATTATGTTTTTTACTGTCCTGGCCTATATTCATTCCAGAGTAACGGAGGAGGAAGAAAATAAACCAGCCTTTAACTTTATGTCTGATTTTATTTCTAATGAGGAATATCAGAATTATATTTTAATTCCGGCTGTCGTGATCCTAACTATTGCCGGTGTCTACTTTATAAATATTCCAGGTATTCAAGCCAATAAAGTTTTGATTCAGTCACTCAGGCTTGTTCAAGGTGGACAGATTGTCCCTGGAATGGAATCATTTAAATTAGCTCTATCTTATAAAAGCATGGGGGACTCGGAAATAAGAGAACAACTTCTTTCTTACGCCCCGTCAGTTTTAAAAGCCAATGGGCTTGATATGAGTATCAAAAAAGATTTTCTAAATCTAACTGTGACTGAAGTAGAAAAACAAATTGCCATTGTTCCAAACGATGCCCGTTATTATATTTTGATGGGTTCATTGTTAGATAGCATTGGTAATCCGGAGCAGGCTTTACCTTATATAAATAAGGCCATAGAGTTATCTCCTCAAAAACAAGCGATGAGATTTGAATTAATTCAGGCATTATACATGCTGGGTAGAAAGGGCGAGGCCCTGGCAGAAGCTAAAAAAGCCTATGATTTAGAGCCTAATTATGATCAAGCCAAGTCTATTTATGATACCCTCCTAAAGGAAAACGGGCCCAAAATCAATTAAAACTTGCTTTTTTTGACATAGTATGCTATACTACCTTAGTGAGTGCTAGCAATGGCTGGCTCAAACAAATGTCTGCGTAAGCCCCCACTTCGGTGGGGATTTGCGTATCTGGATGTTTGCTCTTGCTATCTATTTTTAAAAATACTATTATGTATGGGTGCCTCCGATGGTTTCTAGTCACAGCCGGCGGTTGCACTCATATAAGACATTAGTTTTGGAGTTAGCCCCCGCCGGCGTTGATTGGAAATAATCAAGGCTCTGGGAGGCAAAACAAAACCTCTCCTAAAAAGAGAGGTTTTGTGCTTTAATATTAGAGAAATGAAAATTCAAGAAAACGTTTTACTTAAAGATTTTACCACCTTCCAAATTGGCGGCCCGGCCCGTTATTTTGCCATAGCTAAGGATAAGACTGATTTACGAGAGCTGATTACTTTTGCCAAGAGTCGTAAATTACCAGTTTTTGTTTTGGGCGGCGGTTCCAATCTGCTAATTTCTGATCATGGTTTTGCTGGTTTGATAATAAAGAATGAAATGAAAGGAATTAAATTCAGTGACCTCCCAGTACTGGCTGGCCATAATAGTGGCAAAGTGATTTTAGAAATTGGCGCCGGTGAAATTTGGGATGACGTAGTTGCCCTGTCAGTCATCAGAAATTTATCCGGTCTTGAAAACTTATCCGGCATTCCTGGTACGGTGGGTGGCGCTGCCGTTCAGAATGCTGGGGCTTATGGAGTTGAATTTTCTAATCATCTTATTTCTGTTGAGGGTCTAAACTTATCCAATGGTAAGGAATTTGTATTAAAGAAAGCAGATTGCCAGTATGGATACCGGGACAGTTTTTTTAAAAAAAATAAAAAGTTTGTGATCACCGCTGTTACCTTGGAGCTTGATAAGGGATCTAACTTTGTTCTTACGTACGCTGGTTTAAAAAGTAAATTAGAAAAAGAAGGCGCTATTACTTTGGAGAAGGTGAGAAAGGCAGTGCTTGAAATACGAGGGGAGAAATTACCAGATTGGCATAAAATTGGTACCGCTGGCTCTTTTTTTAAAAATCCAGTTATTACTGTAGCACAATATAATAAGTTAAAAGATAAATATCCACAAATACCTGGCTTTCCTGATGGCACTGGCACAATTAAAGTGCCTCTGGCTTGGATTTTGGATAATATATGTGGTCTCAAGAGTTTTAAAGAGGGGAATGTTGGCCTTTATGAAAAACAACCAATAGTTTTGGTAAACTTTGGGGAGGCGACAGAAAAAGAAATAACAGATTTTTCTAAAAAAATAAAAAATATTGTGAAAGAGAAAATGGGAATTGAAATTGAAGAAGAGGTTGAAAAGATTTAAACCATCATATTTATTTTTTAAAACTAATTTTGTATTTTATAAAGTTATCCACAGTTTTATGAAAGATAATCAAAAAATCATTGCATTATTTTTTTGTTTAGGATAAAATTATAGTAGTTCAGTGATTTTTATAAAACGGTCGAAGAAAATCATGAGCTCGTTAGGAAAAATTTTTAATTTAAAAATGAGTTTAAGATTTTATTTTATAAAATCAAAAACTTAAAAACTATTATGGCAGCTAAAAAGAAAGTAAAGAAGGCAAAGGGAAAGAAGAAAGGAAAGAAATAATTTTCTTACTTAATAAAAACGCCACACCTGATTGACCACGTGTGGTGTTTTTTTGTGTCAAAATGTGGTAAGATGTCAATATTATGTCATTTTTAACCAGTGTTTTTGGAGATAAATACACCAAGGCCATTAAGCCTTTTTGGCCGATTGTGGCTCAAATTAACGCTTTTGAAGAGCAGATTAAAGCCCTATCTGACGATAGTCTAAAAGCTAAGACCATTGAATTTAAGGATCGGTTGGGTAAAGGCGAGATCTTGGAACAAATATTACCGGAAGCTTTTGCCGTGGTGCGTGAGGCGTCCAGGAGAACGCTTGGCGAACGTCATTTTGATGTTCAGCTTATTGGAGGAATGATTTTAAACAAGGGTGGAATTGCGGAGATGCGTACCGGAGAAGGAAAGACTTTGGTGGCCACCTTGCCAGCTTATCTAAATGCACTCACCGGACACGGTGTCCATATTGTGACGGTGAATGATTATCTATCACGCCGAGACGCGGTGTGGATGGGCCAAGTTTATGATTTCCTGGGTTTGACCGTGGGTGTGATAAATCATGAAAGCTCTTTTTTATATGATACTAAACATATTTCTGATAAAAAATTAGAAGAAGAGGAAGATAAGAAACGAGATGAGCTTGGTTCATTTAAAGTGGTTTATGATTTTTTAAAGCCATGCACCAGGCGGGAAGCTTATGCCGCGGACATAACATACGGAACAAATAATGAATACGGTTTTGATTATTTGCGAGATAATATTGAATATGCGGAAAAAGATTTGCGTCAGAGAGAATATAATTTTGCGATTGTAGATGAAGTTGACTCGATTTTAATTGATGAGGCCAGAACTCCGCTTATTATCTCTGCGCCCACTACGGAATCTGAGGATTTATATGTTAAATTTGCGGATATTGTAAAATCATTTAAAAAGGACGAGGATTTTACCGTAGATGAAAAGATGAAAGCTATTCAACTGACGGACGCGGGAATTTCCAGGGCGGAAAAAGCTCTTGCCGTGGAAAATATTTACACTGATGCCGGCATAAAATATGTTCATCATTTGGAAACCGCCACTCGGGCCAAGGCTCTGTTTGAAAAAGATACGGACTATGTGGTCAAAGCCGGTACAGACGGCACGGAAGAGATTATTATTGTGGATGAATTTACTGGCCGTTTACAGCCCGGCCGGCGCTGGTCAGAGGGTCTACATCAAGCTATTGAAGCCAAAGAGGGTGTAAAAATTCAAAAGGAATCTAGAACTTTTGCCTCTATTACTTTTCAAAATTATTTCAGACTTTATAAGAAATTATCTGGTATGACCGGAACGGCGCTGACTTCTGAGGAAGAGTTTTATAAAGTGTATCATATTGAGACTTTTTCTATTCCAACCAACAAAGAGATTAAAAGAGTAGATAAAAATGATCTTATTTTCCAAACCGAACACGGTAAGTTTTTGGCGGTAGCTAAACAAGTAAAAGAATTACAGAAAAAAGGTCAGCCGGTGCTTATTGGTACAGTGTCCATTGAGAAAAATGAAATCCTTTCTGCTTACCTTACCAAGGAGGGCGTAAAACATAATGTGTTAAATGCCAAGAATCATGAAAAGGAAGGTGAGATAGTGGCGCAGGCTGGGCATAAGGCAGGGGTGACGGTGGCTACTAACATGGCCGGTCGTGGCGTGGATATCAAACTTGGTGGTATTCCATATGATAAAGAAAAATATGAAGAGGTTAGAAATTTGGGCGGACTATGCGTGATTGGTACGGAACGCCATGAAGCTAGAAGAATTGATAATCAGTTAAGGGGGCGTGCTGGTAGGCAAGGTGATCCTGGTGAGACTCAGTTTTATGTTTCTTTGGAGGACTCTTTGATGCGTATTTTTGCCTCGGATACTATTAAAAAATTAATGGGGCGCTTTGGTTTGGCAGAGGATCAACCCATTGAGAATTCCTTAATTACCAGGTCTCTGGAAACCGCGCAGACAAAAATAGAAGGTTTTAATTTTGATTCTCGAAAGCATGTTCTGGAATATGATGATGTTTTGAACTATCAGAGAAAGATGGTTTATGAGAGGCGCCGCGGCGTGCTGCTTGGTGATAAAGAGACTGTCCGGGAAAAATTAGATGAGGTGATTAATAACCACCTCCCTTCGCAGACTCAGGACTCCTCCTTAGAAAAGGAGGAGATTAGTGGGAAGCTTTCGGCTGCGTTAGTCGAAGAAAAAATAAAACTTTTGGGTGAAGATGAATTTTATCGTATCGCCAAGATATTATTATTACAATCCATTGATATGTTTTGGGTGGATCATTTGGAAATTATGGATTATACCCGTTCGTCCGTAAATCTCCGGGCCTACGGTCAGCGTGATCCACTAGTAGAATATAAAAAGGAGGGTTTACGCTTATTTAGAGAAATGAACGAGGCAGTTAATGATCAGATCTTAAAGATTTTACCAAATATTGGGGCGGGGGCTTATCAGAGGCAGGAGCAGGAATTACAGCAAACCCAAAAGCATATGATTTTAGCTGGAGGCGGTACAGAAGATAAAGACGGTAATAAGGAAAATGTTATTGTTGTTGGTCAAAAATCCGAAAAAGTGGGTCGTAACGATCCCTGCCCATGTGGGGCAAAAAAGGCGGATGGAACACCTATCAAGTATAAACATTGTCATGGAAAATAAAACAGGGAATAGCACGGAATCGCTTGAAGAAACACCTAAATTGCTTTTTAAGGTTAGCTTAATGAGGCATGAAAAGCCTTATTATAAAAATGAAGGGCATGATTTAACCCCAGAGGGCGTGGATCGATCAATCATGACGGGTAAGAAATTAAAAGCTGACGGAATTATTTCTGATAATGATGAAATAATACTGATGCACTCTCCAGTGGCTCGGGCTAAAGGTACGTTAGATTTTGTTGCCCAAGGCGCTGGTCTAGAGGATATTCCAAAAATTGAAATTGATCAATTAAGAAAGAGTGACATGCCAGATCATCAGGCCTTTATGGATAGGTTTAATGAGGTCAATGGTGATGTGGAAAGACTAGCAGAGGATCATTATAAGAACCCCATGTTTGAAGAGAGGCCGGATATTATAGAGCCACATTCTCATAAGAAAGATCGTTTATATCGTTCCTTTGAATATCTGATTCGTTGGTTTGAAAACCACCCCGTAGAGACTAAAACTCCACATATTATAGCCGTTTCTCATTTTGAGATAATCACACATATTATAGATGATGTTTTTGGTATAGAAAATACCGGGAAATATCATAGTCCCGGCTTTGGTGAAATCGTTTATATTGAAGCTTATGACATTGGGGATAAAGATAAAGTTAAATTAAAAGTGACATATAATGAGCTATCAAAAGAGGTTAATTTTAATAGAGCTGATCGTTCCGTGGAGGTAATTTAAGGAAACTAATGGATAATTATAATAAAATAATTGAATCCTTTCTTCAAGGAAACATTCTAAATTTAGAGGAGAAGGGTATTATTCCTAAACATATAGAGACTCAGATTTCCCATGTCTTTTTATTTCCTGCGAGCGTTTATAAAATTTGCAAAAGGGATAATAATTTTTTTAATGAACATTTTAGAAATATTGCTGATTTAAAGATGAGAATTAGTTTCTATAAGTCTGACTTTTTTGAAAACAATTATTTTAGTCCAGATGTGTATCAAAAAGTATATGGAATCAAGGCACAAGGCTTAGACGTTATTTTATTAGATAGTTTAGATGAAGGAGAGGATGTTGTTATGAAGATGAAAAAAATTGATTTAAAATCAAATCTTAGTTTACTTTTACATGAAAAAATACTCACAGAGGCAGACTTTAAAAGTATGGGTTATCAACAAACTAAAGCTGTCGCTGAATATCCACATCAACCAAAAACTACTGAATCATATTACGATATTTTTCAAAGAAGACTCGATGATTTAAGGGACTGGATCTATTCAGCCACTGATTATATCAATAAAGAAAAGACGGACGATATAATTAATATCTTACGTAATTATGTAGAAAAAAATAAGGACGACTTTAAAAATTTTGATGTAAATAGATATGTCATTTCATTAGATAATCATTCAGACAATATTTTTTACGAGAATGGTAAAACTTTTTTCCTTGATATATATCCTCCAAAAGAGGACTGGATGATTGTATCACCATGGATAAATATATATAGACCAGCGACTGACATCCTTATTTTAATGGGAGAAAAGTACGCAAGGGCTTTTATTCAGGGTTATAAGGATTATTATGGTTCACTAGATGAAAAACACGAGTTATTCTATTTTATTTACAGTGCGGCTATCCAAGCTGTTTCTCTTCATAATTTATCAAATAACAATAAGGTTAAAGCAGAGGATGCAATAAAATATCGAGATTTTATATTTAATAATATTAGTAAGTTATAGTTTAATTTCTAAAATCAGTAAAGAATCAAAAGATAAACGTATGAAATTTGATGAATCAAAATTAAAAGATATAGCAAAGCCTTATTTTAAAACAGCTAGGGCTGGTGATTGGGAGCATGCCCTTAGAGTTGTGAAGTGGGTGAAGGAGCTGGGAGTGGGAAGGGATGATTTAGATTTATTAATTACCGCTGCCTGTATACATGATATTGGCTGGTCTGGAGTTGCTCCAAAAGGAAAACTGGATTTAGATGAAGTCCTAAGGTTAGAACCGGAAGCTAATAAAAACTCTTCCAAATTAATCTCTAAGGTATTAAATTCTTTAAAATTTACTGATTCTCAGATCGAAAAAGTAAATCGTTTAGTTATGGCCGCTGACAATCATGAATCAACAAAAGAGGATGAAGCCGTCATTGTGGATGCTGACAGTTTGAGTAAGTTATGCATCGAACATCTTGAGCAAAAATATAAACCAGAGAGCTTTTTAAAAGTTGTTTCATTGTGGGAGAAAGAACTTCCTATTAAAATAAATACAGAAAAAGGACGAGAATTATTTCCTGGACTCTTATCAGAATTAAAGAAAAAGATATAAATGATTAATAAAATTAACATTGCAATTTGTGGAAGTTTAAATTTTAGTTATGAAATGGACGGCTTGGCCAAGGAACTCAGGAAGCTGGGGTTTGAAGTTCATATTCCAATTAGTGCGGAAAAGATAATTAAAGGCGAGTTTTCTTTGGACGAGATAAAAAAAGAAAAGGAAGATGGTAAATTTTCTGAAAGAGCTATCAAGTATGATTCAATTAGGGCGTATTGGAAGATAATTGAGGGAGCTGATGCAATATTAATCGCTAATTATGATAAAAAAGGAATAAGTAATTATATTGGTGGAAATTCCTTCTTAGAAATGGGTTTTGCCCACATTCTTAACAAGAAAATTTATTTATTAAATAATATCCCGGATATGATTTATAGTGATGAAATAAAGGCAATCCAGCCGATTATTCTAGGTGGAAACTTGGGCTTAATTTCTTAACGGAAGCGTAAATAATCTCCTTTGCTTATCTATTTTAATA
>Ga0118677_10002277_pt1 | contig 38909 bp, 32 predicted proteins | sample AliMusrvi5mmetaG_FD_86154 | JGI IMG/M metagenome (GOLD analysis project Ga0118677, IMG submission 86154) | reverse complement strand
TTTTTCTGCATCCCAAGCTTAAATGAGATTTATTCTCAAAAGTACAGATCTTTTCTCATCTCTCCACCATCTTTTTTTCTCAATCACCTCACCCACTTTTAATCACACCCAAGATGAAGGTCGCGATATCCGGATTTTCCCCGATCACACCCCGCCGAACCTGCGGTTCCGGCTTTTGAAGTCTTCGAGCGCTTCCAGAAAATCGGCTTTTCCAAAATCGGGCCACAGCTTTTTTGTGACGTGGATTTCGGTGTAGCTCAACTGCCAGAGCAGGAAATTGGAGATCCTCATTTCGCCGGAGGTGCGGATGAGGAGGTCCGGGTCGGGGATTCCATCCGTGTAGAGCCGCGAGGACAGAAGCTCGGGCGTGACGTCCCGGGGAGCCAGCGTGCCGGCGGCGGCATCCCGGACCATCGATCTCACGGCATCGAGGATTTCGGTTCTCCCGCTGTAGCTCAGGGCCAGCACCACATGGAGCCGCGAGTTGCCGGCGGTCGCGGCGATGGCCTCGTCCAATTTTCTCCGGCAGGGAGGAGGCAGGTCGCCCAGGCGGCCGATGGCGCGCAGGCGCACCCCCTCGCGCAGCATTTCTTCTTGTTTTTCGTTGAGAAAACGCTCGAGGAGGAGCATGAGGCCGTTGACCTCGATGGGCGGGCGTTTCCAGTTCTCGGAAGAAAAGGCGTAGAGGGTCAGGAATTCGACGCCCGTCTCCATGCAGGCCTCGACGCACTGCCGGATCGACTTCGATCCCTGTTCGTGCCCCGCCAGTCGCGGCAATCCCCGCTGCTGGGCCCATCGCCCGTTGCCGTCCATGATCACGGCGACATGACGGGGAATCGTTTTCACGGGGATCAAAGCCGTATGGTCTGCGCCCGGGCAGGCCCGATGCTGACAATGGCGAGCTTTGCCCCGGTGAGTTCGGCCAGTTTGTTGACGTAGTCGCGGGCGAGGGCAGGAAGATCGCTGAATGTGCGGGCTTTGTCGGTCGGCTTGTTCCAGCCGGGCAAATCGACATAGACCGGCGTGCAGCGGGCGAGGTCGGCGGGAGCGGTCGGCGGAAAGCCGATTTTTTTGCCATCCAGCTTGTAGGCGGTGCAGACACGGATCGAGGAAACCGCGTCGAGCCCGTCGAGGTTGGTGACCGCGATTTCATCGATGCCGTTGACCATGGCCGCGTATCGCGTGGCCACGGCGTCGAACCACCCGCACCTCCGCGCGCGCCCGGTGGTCGCACCGAACTCCCTGCCCATGGCATGCAGGGCATCCGTGATCCCCATGTCCTCGGTCGGAAGCGGCCCTTCGCCCACGCGTGTCGTGTAGGCTTTCATGACACCAAGGACACGCTCGATGCGATGCGGGGGAACCCCGCTCCCCGTGCAGGCCCCTCCGGCCGTGGTGTTCGAGCTGGTCACATAAGGATACGTGCCGTGGTCGATATCCAAAAATGTCCCTTGAGCCCCTTCGAAAAGCAGTTGTTTCCCGGCCTTCAGGGCCTTGTGCAGATACACAACCGTGTTGGTGACAAACGGGCGGAGCACCTCGGCGGGCGCCAGGTAATCCCTGAGAATCGCTTTGCCGTTCAGCGCCGGGGCACCGAGGCTTTTCAACGCAAGATTGTTCTCGCGGATCCTGGCCGCCAGCATTTTCGAAAAGACATCGGGGCTCATCAGATCGCACATGCGGAGCCCGACGCGGGCGACCTTGTCGCCGTAGGCAGGGCCGATCCCGCGCTTGGTCGTGCCGATTTTTCCCTTGCCTTTCAGCGCTTCACGCTGCCCGTCCAACGCCCGGTGATACGGGAGCACCAGGTGGGCGGCATCGCTGATGAGCAGGTTTTTTCCGACCGCGACACCCCGTTTGCGGAGGCCCTCGATCTCGCCGACCAGCGAAACCGGGTCGATAACCACCCCGTTCCCGATGACGCAGATCTTGCGTTTCCGCAGGATGCCCGACGGGATGAGGTGCAGAATATACTTCTCCCCGCCAATGACGATCGTGTGCCCGGCATTGTTCCCGCCCTGGCTGCGCACGACGATGTCCGCCTCGTCGGTGAGAAAATCGATGATTTTTCCTTTTCCTTCGTCGCCCCACTGGGCACCAGTTAAAATTGTGTTCGGCATATCGGGATGGGGCAAAGGGCAGAGTGTCCTTCCGCAACTTCCCGCTGACAAGAGAAAATGCCGGGCCGCGCAACCGGGCAACCGGCCCTCGCGCGCGGGCCATGTGACCGGAACCGCTCAAAAAGATTTTCCCGGCGTGCGGTTGTTGTTGCTTGAACGGGGAATTTCGCGAACATCGCGTCCATGTCGAAATCCGTTCCGATGCGTCCCCGGCTGGCGCCCAAGGCCACGCTTTCCTTTGCGATCGTGGCCAGCCAATACAACGCCCAGTTCACGCAACCGCTCGTGGACAACGCCTACCAAGAACTCAACATCCTCGAGCCGGGCGCGACGGTTTCTCTGATCTCCGCTCCGGGATCATTCGAGTTGCCCCTCATGGTTCAGGCCGTGGCGGAGCTCGACCGCTACCAGGCGATCATCGCGCTCGGCCTCATCATCCAGGGGGAGACCGCGCATGCCATGCTGATCGCTCAATCCCTGACGACCGCCCTGCTCGAAATTTCGCTGGCGCACCGGATCCCCGTGATCCACGGAGTTTTGCTCGTGGAGAACGAAGAGCAGGCCCGCGCCCGATGCATCGACCAGGAATTCAACCGCGGGGTGGAAGCCGCCCGCGCCGCAGTGGCTTCGGCCCGCACGCTGCGCGACATCAAGTAAAGCCATGGGAGTCCGACGAGATGCCCGCGAAGCCGCGGTCCAATACCTTTACCAGCGCGAGCTTCAGGCGGACGAAACCGACGCCCTCCTCGAGGGATTCTACCGGCTCCGCGGGCTGAGCCCGAGCGCGAGAAGGTTTTGCGAAACCCTGCTGAAGGGCTGGATGACAAACCGGGCGGCCATCGATGCCACCATCCGCGAACACGCCCGCAACTACGAGTTCGCCCGCCTCTCCGCCGTGGACAGAAACGTGCTCCGGATCGCTTGCCAGGAACTGCTCTTCTGCGAGGACATCCCCCCGGCCGTCGCGATCAACGAAGCCATCGAAATCGCGAAAAAATTCAGCACGGGGGAATCCGGGAAATTCGTGAACGGCGTCCTCGACAACATCCGCCGGGCACGCGGGAAGCCCTGATTCATGGCCCTGGGTTTTCTCAAATCCTTCGTCGCAAAATTCACCTCGCGGCCGGTGGACTGGGACGAGCTCGAAGAGGCGCTGATCCGCGCGGACCTCGGCGTCCCGATGACGCTGAAAATTCTCGCGTCACTGCGAAGCCGGGGCAATTCCGTGACCGGCGAGACCGCCGCCGGGGTGGCGCGGGAGGAGATCCTGAACGTGCTGCCGGCCGCGATCCCGCCGTTGCGTCCCCTCCCCTCGAAACCAAAGGCCATCCTGGTCGTGGGGGTCAACGGGACGGGCAAGACAACCTCTTCCGCAAAGCTGGCCCACTGGTTCAAATCCCGCCGCCATTCGTGCGTCCTCGTCGCGGCTGACACGTTCCGCGCGGCGGCGATCGAGCAGTTGGGAGTCTGGGGCGAACGGCTCGGCATCGAAGTCATCAAAAGCCAGTACCAGGGAGATTCCGCAGCCCTCTGCTACGACGCTTGGACGAGCGCGCAGAAGAGGGACATCGAGTTCCTGATCTGCGACACAGCCGGCCGTCTCCACACCAAAAGCAACCTCATGAAAGAGCTCTCGAAGGTCGCTAGGACGCTCGCCAAACACGACGAGGACGCCCCCCATGAAAAATGGCTTGTGGTGGATGCGACCACCGGCTCCAACGCCCTGGTGCAGGCCAAAGAATTCCACCAGGCCATCGGCCTCACCGGGCTGATCATGACCAAGCTCGACGGCAGCGGAAAAGGCGGCGTGGCCGTCGCCATCCAGCACGAGCTCGGGATTCCCACCCGCTTTATCGGCACGGGCGAGAAACCCGGCGATTTTGCCGCTTTTGATCGCGAGTCCTTCGTCTCGAAAATCCTCTGACCGTCATCAGGCCGATTCTTCGAGCCACTCCCAGGCCCCGTCAATCTGGGACGCATCAAAGTATCGGACCTGGGCCAGGGTGAACGGTTTGCAGACCTTTGCCATCCATTCCTCCCAGCGGCGGTCACCGACCAGGGCGACGCGTTCGACCTTCGAGCAATGCAGGGTCGCGAACTTGATGTCGTCCCAGAGCGCGTGCAGATCCCAGCCATGGAAATCGGAAAAGTGGGCGAGCAAGCGGACCTTGCCGTGGGCCGTGATCGCCGCATCGACGGCGGGAACAAAATGCCGGTAGTCTTCGTCGTGGAGTTTGCCGCTGAGAGTGAATCCGAGGACGCTGCCTTTGGTTCTGGCGAGGGCTGTGATCATGGGAGTGATGTTTGATGCAGGCTAGAAAGTTTCCCGCGGAAGGCAAGCCTTGATCGGACCTTCAACAGCCGCGCTCTCACTCTCCGATGCAATACAGCTTGCTATCCTTCGGCGAGCAGGTGCGGACATACATGCGCGCGCCGCTGCAGACAGGGGTGGAGCGAAACGGATCGAGCGTGCATCGGGCGATTTCTTCGTAGGTTGCCCCCGGTTTGAGGACGGCCGATTTCCCGTTGTCGCTGCTGACGATCACGGCATTTCCGGCCAGCACCGGCGAGGGATAAACCGTGCCGCCCAGACCGAGCTTTTTCTGGTAGGCGACCGCCCCGGTTTTCGCGTCAACCACGTCGAGCACGCTGTCTTTGTTCACCAGATAGAGAAAGCCGTCTGCGAGGAGCGGCGACGCGTAGTGGCGGTCGCCGCTCGCGTTCGTCTCCCACAGCATTTTTGCGGTGACCTGGCCCTTGTCGTCGGCCGTGAGGCGGAAGGCTTGTGCCTTGCCCAAGTCGGCGCAATAGACGACGTCGTCTTTTGCGAGCGGCGAGCAAAAGGTCAGTTTCATGGTGTTAGCCACGGTCTTCCCGTCGGCCGCGTTGACCACCTCGCCTCCGTCGGTGACGAGGAGATTCAGCTTGCCGAGGGTGACGGTGGCGGGGGTTCCCCACTCGTGGCTGTGTGGCGCGCGCCACACGTCTTTCCCGGTCGCGGCATCGAGCGCGACCATGTCGAGATAAAGTGTGACCAGCAAATTCCCCACCAGCACGGGGGAGGATGCGTTGCCATGCGGGGGGTGGGTGTTCCCGGGGAAAACCCGCAGCCACTGGCGCGTGCCGTCCATGTCGTAGCAGGCGACCACCCCGGAACCGAACGCGGCATAGACAAACCGCCCGTCACACACGGGCGTGGCGGTGGTGTAGCCGTTGGTCGCATGCGTTGGCGGCAGCTTCCACTCGGAGACGGGCGTCAGCGACTGGACCCGGTCGTTGACCCCATTCAGCTTTTGGTTCAACGGGGCGAGCTCTTTCGCCATGGCATCGGCTTTCGCCTTGGCCTCCGCGTCGTCTTTTTTCGCTGCCAACTCCGCCTTCAACGCGGCGAGTTGGTCGTTCTTCGCCTTGATCTCCGCCTTCAACTCGGCCGCCTGCTCGGGCAAATGTTCGGCGGCGATGGCCGCGCGGTTCTTTTCCAGTTCGGCAGCCGGAGGCGCTGGCAAATCGGAGTAATCGGCGCTGTGCTGCCAGAGAATCTTCCCCGTAGAATCCAGGCAGAGCAGCGTGGACGGCTCGGCGCAGACGAAAATCTTGTTGCCCACCACCACCGGGCCGGCGTTGCTCCACTGAGGCAACGGGGTCGCCCAGACCACGCGGTCCGAAGGCCCCCACTGCGTCTGGGGCTTGGCCGTTGGAAAATCGCTCGTGCCGTCCATCCTCCAGCCCACAGGGGCTGCCGCGAATGAAGCGAGCGAAGGGACGAGCGCGATGAGGAGAATGGAAAAACGCATGTTCATATTAGGGAAATCCGACCACGGGATCAGAGCAGGGATTTTTTCACGAAGCAATCCCCGATGTTCTCATCCCGGTTGCACGCGGACGCCAGTGGTGGTTGAATGAGCCCATGCCGAATCTCGCCTTTCTGTTGTGCGTCGCGCTCGCCGCCGCCTGGCCGATGTTCCGGGGCGGCCCGGAACTGCAGGGCGTGGCCGGGGGCGGGTTGCCGGACGCGCTGGAACTCCGCTGGACGTTCCAGGCCGGCAAGCCGGTCATGTCCTCCGCGGCGATCGCCGGCGGCCGCGTGTTTGTCGGCTGCGACGACGGCAACCTCCACGTGATCGCCGCCGATTCCGGCAAACAGCTCTGGACATTCAAAACCGGGGACAGCATCGAGTCCTCGCCGCTGGTGCTGGACGGCGTCGTCTATGTCGGCTCGAACGACGGAACCCTCTACGCGCTCGACGCGGAGAAGGGCACGCTGAAATGGAGCTACAAGACCGATGGAAAAATCACCGGCGGCCCGAACTGGTTCCGCGGCCCCGACGGCACGGCGGCCCGCATCCTTGTCGGCAGCCACGATTTCAAGGTTCACTGCGTCGATGCCGCAACCGGCAAAAGCGTTTGGGCGTTTGAGACCTCCAACTACGTCAACGGCACTCCCGCTGTCGCCGGTGGCATGGTCGTCTTCGGCGGTTGCGACGGCATCCTGCACGCGATCGACGCCGGGACCGGGAACGAACTGGCCGCTGTCGAGGCCGGCGCGTATATTCCGGGCTCGCCTGCCGTGGCCGACGAGCAAGCCTTCGTTGCCCACTACGGCGGCGAGATTCTCTGCATCGATCTCAAGTCGTCCCGCATCGTTTGGCGGTCGAAGCGTCCTAACGCCCAGTTCTTCTCTTCCCCGGCCGTCACCGGCCAGTTCGTGATTATCGGAGGCCGGGACAAACGCATTTACTGTTTTGACCGCGCCACGGGGAAGCTGTGCTGGACGTCCGCCACGGAAGGCGATGTGGACAGTTCGCCTGCCGTCTGCGGCGACAAGGTCGTGTTCGGTTCGCGGGATGGAAAACTGCGCATGGTCCGTCTCGACACCGGCAAACCCGTTTGGTCTTACGAAATCGGCAAAGAACTCACCGCCTCTCCCGCTGTCGCTGACGGCCTCGTCGTGATCGGCTCCGCGGACGGCGCTGTTTACGCGTTCGGCGCGAAGAAAAAGAGCTGACCCGATGCGAATCCTGCAACTCACCCCCGGCACAGGGAATTTCTACTGCGGCAGTTGCCTGCACGACAACTCGCTGGTCCGCGCGTTGCGGTCGCGCGGCCACGACGTGCTGATGGTTCCCCTTTACCTGCCGCACAGGACGGAGGAACCCTCCGAGATCGCAGGAACGCCGATCTTCCTCGGCGGCATCAGCGTTTTTCTCGAACAGAAATTCCCCGCGTTCCGGCACATGCCCGGCTGGCTCAACCGCCTGCTCAGCTCGCCGCCGCTGCTCCGGTTCGCCTCGGGGTTTGCCGGCATGACCTCGGCGCGGGATCTCGGCGAATCTGCCGTCTCGATGCTGCAAGGTTCCGAAAGCCGCCAGGCCGGCGAGGTCGAACGCCTCATCGCCTGGCTGCGCACCCAGCCGCGCCCCGACGTGATCTGCCTTTCCAACTCGCTGCTCAGCGGGCTCGCCCGCCGGCTCAAAGAGGAGTTCCGCGTGCCGATCGTCTGCACGCTGCAAGGCGAGGATTCCTTTCTCGACAGCCTGCCAGAACCCTACCGCCAACAATCCTGGGACCTCCTCGCACGCCGCTGCGCCGACATGGACCACTTCGTCGCGGTCAGCCATTACTTCGCCGGGTTGATGACCCGCCGGCTCGATCTTGCCCCGGACCGCGTCACCGTGATTCATCCCGGGATCGAGCTGGAAAAAATCCGGCCGGTCGCAAAGATCCCGGATCCCCAAGTCATCGGGTTCCTCGCCCGCATGCACCCCGGCAAAGGCCTCGGGACGCTGGCGGATGCATTTCTCCAGCTCGATATGCCCGGAGTGCGGCTCCGCGTCGCCGGTGCCATGACCGGACAGGACGAGCGTTTCGTCCGTTCGCTCAAGCGGCGGCTGCCGCGGGATGTCGAGTTTCTCCCCAACCTCGACCTTCCTGCTAAACGCGAATTTCTGAGCGGCCTGACCGTGCTCTCCGTGCCCGCCACCTACGGCGAAGCGCTCGGCCTCTACGTCCTCGAAGCGTGGGCCGCAGGGGTGCCTGTGGTCCAGCCGCGCCACGGTGCCTTTCCCGAGCTCGTCGAAAAATCTGGAGGCGGCCTGCTGTGCGCTTCAGATGATCCCGCCGCGCTGGCCGCTTCGCTCCGCCAGATCCTCCGCGATCCCGCCGCGGCTCGCCGGATGGGCGAGGCAGGGCGGAGCACCGTCCTGTCCGATTTCAGCACCGGAGCAATGGCGCGGAAAACCGAAACCCTTCTCCTCCAATTGACCCATGCTGCTTGAACTCGCTCATCTCTCGAAATCCTATGCCTCCCCCTGCGGTGGCCCCGCGGCCGAAGTGCTCCGCGATGTCAGCCTCCAGATTGATGCCGGGCAGGCCGTTTCCATTATCGGCCCCAGCGGCTCGGGCAAGAGCACGTTGCTCAACATGATGGGCGCGCTCGACCGGCCGACCACGGGAACCGTCCGCCTCGACGGGCGCGATCTCGGTGGGCTGAGAGAAAAGGAGCTGGCCGCAGTCCGCAACCGGCAAATCGGGTTCGTCTTCCAACTTCACCATCTGCTCCCGCAGTGCACCGTTTTGGAAAACGTGCTGGTCCCGACCCTCACCGGCCGGACCTCGGCAGCCGACCGGAACCGCGCCGAGCGGCTGCTATCCCGCGTCGGCCTCAAGCCCCGTCTCGGCCACCGCCCGGGACAGCTTTCCGGCGGCGAGCGCCAGCGCGTCGCGGTCGTGCGCGCCCTGATCAACGGTCCAATGCTGTTGTTGGCCGACGAGCCGACCGGTTCGCTCGACCACTCTGCGGCAACAAACCTCGGCGATCTCTTGCTCGAACTGAACAAAGAGGAAGGCGTCGCGCTTGTCCTCGTCACCCACTCGCTCGAACTGGCCAAGTGCCTTCCTCGCACCGTGGAACTGCGCGACGGGAGACTGGCATGAGAGGCGAGACCATTCTTCCCATACCTCCCATTCTTCCCATGGGAGTTATGGGAAGTATGGCGGCCAGCCACCTATGATCACCTTCATCCTCCGCAGCCTGCGGTTCTACTGGCGGACGCACCTCGGCGTGCTCGCCGGGGTGGCGGTCACGGGCGCTGTCCTCACCGGCTCGCTCGTGGTCGGCGATTCGGTGCGCTTCACCCTGAAACAGCTCGCGATGGCACGCCTCGGCCGAGTGACCCAAGCACTGACCCTCCCCGAACATTTCTTCCGCGCCGGGCTGGCGGACGATCTTGCAGCAAAAATTTCCTCTCCCGTCGCGCCGGTCCTGATGCTGCGCGGTTCGGCGGCGCTGCCCGACGGCCGGGCTCGCGCCAACGACGTCCAGGTGCTCGGCGTCGATGAACGGTTCTGGCAACTCGGTGGGACGCGCAACAAGGATGTCGCCGTGAACGCCCGGCTTACGGAACAGCTCGGCTTGCGCGTCGGGGACATGATCGTGGTCCGCGTGGAGGAGCCAGCGCTGGTCTCGCGCGACACGCCGTTGTCCGGGCGCAGCGATGCCTCGGTCGCATTGCGGGTCCGCGTGACGGCGATTGCTGGCGACAACGAGTTCGGGAGATTCGGCCTCCAAGCAAACCAGGTGCCTCCGCACACCGTCTTCGTGCCGCTGGCGGTTTTGCAGGGGCAACTCAAACAGGCCGGCCGCGCAAACACGCTGCTCACCGGCGCGCCCGCAGACGCCAACGCCGCGCTGTGCGCTGTCTGGACGCTCGCGGATGCCGGGATCGATGTCCGCGACAACGAGCTGCGGACCGACCGCGTGTTTCTCGACCCGGCCATCTCCCGCGCCCTGGGCTCGAATGCCACCGGTGCCCTGACCTATTTCGTCAACGAATTCCGCCTCGGCGAAAAGACGGCCCCTTACTCGTTTGTCGCGGCGGTCCATGACCGTCGCAAAAATACCAGCAACGACGATGAAATCACGATCAACTCGTGGCTCGCCGACGACCTTGGCGCGAAGCCCGGCGACGAGCTGACCCTGCGCTACTTCGTTATCGGCGACCGTCGCGAGCTGGCCGAGCGGACGGCAAAGTTCCGCGTGCGCGAGGTGGTTCCTCTCGTCAAGGACGACTCCTGGATGCCCGCGTTCCCCGGGCTCGCGGACGCCGACAACTGCCGCGATTGGCAGCCCGGGATCCCGATCGACACCGGGCGCATCCGCCCGAAGGACGAAGAATACTGGAAAAATTTCCGGGGCACGCCGAAGGCCTTCGTGACGCTGGCGGCGGGCCAGAAATTGTGGGCGAACCGGTTCGGGAATTTGACCTCGATCCGGTTTCCCGCCGGCACCGATGTCGCGGCGGAACTCCGCGCGAAGCTCGACCCCGCCGCCTTCGGGTTGTTCTTCAAGCCGGTGCGCGAACCGGCATTGTCAGCGGGCCGGGAGTCGATGGATTTCGGGCAGCTCTTCGCCGGCTTCAGCTTGTTCCTCATCGTGGCGGCGCTCCTCCTGACGGCGATGCTTTTCGTGTTCAACCTCGAACAGCGGGCCCCGGAAACCGGCCTGCTCCGCGCCATCGGGTTCGCGCCCGGGCGCGTCCGCCGTCTCGCGCTGGGCGAAGGGTTTGCCATCGCGGCCCTCGGCTCGGCGCTCGGCGTCATCGGCGGTGCCGCCTACACGAAGCTGGCATTGCACGGCCTCGAAACCGTCTGGCGCGGCGCTGTGGGCGCGGCGCATTTCCGCTACCACGCCGAACCGGGGACCCTGGCCACGGGTGCCGCCGCGAGTCTGTCGGCGGCATTTCTGGCGATGGCGCTCGTGCAGCGCCGGCAGATGCTGCGCTCGCCGGTGGAGCTGCTGGCAGGCGGGGGAGAAGTGTCGCCGACGCGATCGCGACGCCGGGGCTTGTGGCTGGGCGCCGCGGCTGTCCTCGGCGCACTTGCCTTGTTGCCGGTGCGGAATGCGGAGGCATTTTTCAGCGCGGGGGCGTGCCTGTTGATCGCAGGAATCGGGTTCAGCCACTGGTGGCTGGCGCGCCTGGCGGGCAAGACATCAACCGGCGAAGCTGGCCTCGCTCAACTCGGCCAACGCAATGCGGCCCGGCGGCAAGGGCGCAGCCTGACAGTGATCGGCGTGCTGGCCAGCGGCGTGTTTCTCCTGGTGGCGGTGAGCGCGTTCCACCTGGACTCGCGTCCGGATGCGCCGGGCACGGGAGGGTTTGCGCTCTACGCGCAGTCGGCGCTGCCGGTCTATGACGATTTGAACAGCGCTGCGGGACGCGATGTTCTCGGCCTGTCGCAGGAGATCATGAAAAATGTGCGGGCCGTGCCCCTGCGCGTGCGCGACGGCGACGAGGCGAGCTGCCTGAACCTGAACCGCGCGCAGCAACCGCGCCTGCTCGGCGTGGCCCCGGAGGAGTTCGAACGCCGCGGCGCGTTCGGCGGCAATTGGTCGCTGCTGAACCAACTTACATCCGACGGCGCGGTGCCGGTGATCGGCGACGAGCAGACAGTCACATGGGCGCTGGGCAGGAAACTCGGCGACACCCTGGCGGTCACAGATGAACGCGGCCAAGCATTCCCGATCCGGATCGTCGCCGTGCTGTCGGGCTCGATCCTCCAGGGCGGGCTCGTGATGGCGGAGAAGATTTTTGTCGAAAAATTTCCTTCCATGTCCGGCTACCGGATCTTTTTGGTCGATGCGCCAAATGACCGTGCCGCGGCGGTGGCGGAGGAACTGTCGCGCGGGCTGCAGAACCGCGGGTTGGAAGTCGTGCCGGCATGGCGGCGGCTGGCGGAGCTCCAGGCGGTCGAAAACACCTACCTCGGCATCTTCCAGGCGCTCGGCGGGCTCGGGCTCCTGCTCGGCACCGCCGGCCTGGGAATCGTGGTGCTGCGGAGCGTGCTCGAACGGCGCGGCGAACTCGCTCTCATGCAGGCGGTCGGGTTCGACCGGCGCACGCTTCGGCGCTTGGTGCTGAGCGAACACTGGCTGCTCGTCGCCCTCGGGCTGTTCATCGGGACCGGTGCTGCAGTCGTAGCGGTGCTCCCGGAGGGAGCCGCGTTGCCCGGCAGCCTTCTCGCCGCGACCCTCGCCGCGCTGGTGGCCGGGGCGTTAGCCTTTTGCTGGCTGGCCGCATGGGCGGCATTGCGCGGCCCTTTGCTCCCGGCCCTGCGCAACGAATGAAGCGCAGGGCATAAGGGATCAATACCGGCCGCATTCCTGGATCGCGGCCATGATCAGCCGCAAGCTGGTCAAACGGGAACCGTTATTCACACTTCCTGCCGTTGAAAATTGGAGGCCGCGTTTTTCCCGGGACATTTCATAATCCCGGATGAGTTCCGCCACGATGTTCACTTCCTCGTTGCGCCGGAAGGTATATGGGGCCAATTGCCCTTGAATGATCGCCTTAGGCATCTGCTCGCGAATTTGCGCCACCGTCAGGTTCGGTCCGAAATTCACAATCCACAATCCAAGCTTCTGCAAAGCGGGAAGGTGCTGGGCCATGTCCGAATCGGAATGCTGGTAGCGCACGTCTTTTTCACCGGGAGCATATTTTTTAAACACCCCTTCGAGAATTGGATAACCAAAGAACTCATACATTTCCGCAGTCAACATTGCGCAGTTGTCGTCGAGCCACCAAAAACCTTTCGGCATGGTTTCCGGTGTGTAACCGCCTTCCTCGTCCAAAACACGTCCGTATTCGAGCATCGCCTTGAGGGTCAGATCCCGGAACCGGCCAGCCAGCCCGGGATTATCCACGATGGTAAAAATCAAATTTTCAATGCCATACACCGACATGGCAAAAGTCACCGGCCCGCGCTGGGAACGGTAAGCGGGAACCTTTTCGCCCAGTCCGACAAGCCGCGTCTTTTCGCTCTCCCAATTGTCCGGCAGCATGAATGCCCTGAGATTCTCCAACCGCTTTTCGACGTGGTCCAGAAGCGTCTTGAGTTCGTCCTCGTCATGGGCCGATTCTTGAAGCCAATACGATTCGCTGTGCCAGATGTTTTTTGCCTCAAATATATCGTGCAGTTGCTTGATTTTCGGCCACTGCCGTTCCGGGTCGGGCAGGGATTCGGACCAGAGCCGTTTGCCCACAATCTGTTCCGCCTTGTCGTTGTAACGTTTGACGAGCGATTGTTTGTAGATGGGATCGTGGGCCAGTCTGTAGTAATTTGGACTGACGTTTAACTCGTCAAAAACGCATTCAGGATCCATGGAGATGCCCAACGGCACTTGCGGGCATTGCGGCGAAAAACAATCGGCCATGGCGACGGCCTGGTCTTCCCAGAATTTATTTAGATCAATGGGGGCAAGCCCCCCGCTCGCGTGGACTTTGGACACGAATTTCTCGGCGGCTTGCAGATGGGATGGCTTAAGATGGACGCTCATATTTTATTTGATGATGCTGTGGAATCAATAGTGTCCCTCGTCCCTTGCCGCCTCGATCATCGCCACGACGTTTTCACGCGGCGTCCCTTTTTCAAGGTAATCCGAGGTGGAAAAGATGTAGCGCCCGCCCGGTTTGCCGGCGCGGACGATCTCGCGCGTCCTAACACCGAGTTCGGCCGGGGTCGCGCGCTTGAGAAAATCGACCTGGTCGAGATTGCCGAGTAGGCAAATGCGGTCGCCGAGGAGCTGCTTGGCTTCGGCCAGGCAATTATCGCCGCGCGGAGGTTCGGAGACCGTCTCCCAGACACTCATGCCGAGTTCGCGGTAATTGTCATATAAGGCGCGGGCGAACCCGCAGTTGTGGTAAACGCTGAACCCGCCGGCTTCATGGATCGCGTCGATCACTTGTTTTTCATACGGCTGCACAAACTCGCGGAAGAAATCCGTGCCGGTGGTCCGTCCGCCAGCCATGTGCCCTTGAATTCCGACGCAGTCCGCGCCGGCTTGCACCAGAGCCTGATCATACCCGCACATCGCATTGGCGATATGTTCCATCATGTAACCGTAAAGCTCTTTGTTTTCATAAGGGGCGACATAAAGGTTTTCCATGCCGATCAAATCCGCCGCAAAATTAAAAACGCCCGCGAACCCCCACGGCGCCAGAACGCCGCGGTCACCGAGGATTTTTTTCCAAGTTGAAACGGTTTCGCGCATTTCGCGAAGGTCTTCATCGGCCAGGGCCGGAGCTGCTTCGAAAAAGCTTTCGATTTCCTCGCGGTTTCCTAACAAATATTTTGTCGGCATGAACGCGCCGCCTGCGGAACCCGCGCCGACATAGGGCCGTGCCTCTTCTTTGACGAAAACACGCTTGGGCGTGGTGATTTCCAGGCGTTTCCGCTCCATGCCGTCGCTCACGGCGGATGAGTGGCGGAGTTCCCAGCCCGGACGGCTCCGGCGAAACCAGTGCGGCTGCTCCAGTCCCCGATGCTTGGCCATGAGATCGAAATCCAGTTCGTTGGCCAGTTCCGTCGCGTCAACCACCCGGTCCACGGAATTTTTGTCCGGGTAATAAAACGACAGGTATTCCTCTTGGACAAACGGTGCGACCGGCACGCGATCGGGGATTTCTCCCTTCAGCGTGCAAATCAAACGTTCCCTGGGACTCATGGCTTTGATAAATTCGGATTGCTTCCGCTGGTTCCCTCGAAGACATAAACATACACCGATCCTGGCGGCAGACCTTCCTTGCCGCCCGCCTTTACTCCCCCGGTGGATGCATCGACCACCAGGGTTGATTTTGCGAGTTTCGGGCTGAGTTCCACATCCTCGATGGCAAGGTTCTTCTCGCTGTAGGTCGGCAGGCCGGGAACATTAGATTGGCGGGGATCGCCGGCGAGTTTATGGAGGGTGATTTTCTGCGCCGATGCGAATGGGAGATGCAGGGTCACCGGGGTGATCGCGGGATCGGTCACCTTGCCCGACGAATCCCGGACATCCAGTTTCCGGGAGAGCAGGAACACGGAATACTTGTTGCCGTCGCTAAATGCATAGCATCCAAGCAGCGGGACATCCGACATCGGCTTGAAAGTTTTGCCGTAGGCCGCCAGATCCACGCTCGGGAGCGTGCGGGGTTCGACTTCCACCATTCGCCCGCTTGCGAAACGGTTGCGCATCGATAGTGCGAGGAAGGTGGTTTGCGGACGCAGGACCCATTTGCCATCCTCAACCGCCTGGCAGTGGGAACTCCAGCGCGTGCCCGGGGTGAAGCCGAAGAACGCCTGGGGACCGTAGCCTTTGAGCGACTCGTAGAGATAGCAGTCAAGCGTTGTCACCGCCGCGGCGAGAGATTTTCCATACGACTCCGCGACGCTGCCCGACGGATTCGACGGGCCGGGCAGATCGTAACCCGGGCCGCCCTCGTAAACGACCATCCGATAATTGGCGAGTTTCTGCTCGCGCAGACTGTTTTCGGTGGCGACATGGGCGTCGGTTTGTTCCTGGTGTTTGCGCGGCATGAAGAGCAGCCACTGCGCAACCCCTTCGTCATTGAACGTTTTGCCGCCCAGATACAATCCCTGTTCCCAGCCGCCGAGGTAAGGCGCCGTGCCGACATAATTCGTCGAGGGCGAATGCTGCGCGGCCAGATGGCCGTATCCATTCGGGCCGGTGGCAATCGACCAGCCGCCGACGATGAATTCCACCTTGCCGTCGAGTTTTTCGGCGCTCCAAGCCGGGGCGGATTTTGCCGCGCGGAAAAGCATTTCCGCGTACGCGCCATATTGTTCCGCCCGGTCGATCTTCTTCTCCTTGTCGCCGGGAAAACAGTGCGCGAATCCGAAATTCCAGGTCTCGTTGTCACACTCGATCCGGATTTTTTGAAACTCATCTGTCCACGGGGTCTTGATCCCGTTCCGGTCGGCCACGCGGCGCTTGCCGTATTCGCTTTCGGGCGAACCGGCGAGATACTCGATCAGGTTGCGCCATTCTTCCTCGGACATTGTGGATGAGATAATGAGCCACGGTTCCGCGTTGACCTCTTTCATGAGGGTGAGCGCGTTGTGGAGATTGAGCTGCTTGTCTCCGCCTCCGGTGCTTCTCTGGGCTTCGACCGGCAGGAGAATGTCTTCGAGCGTTGCTCCGCCGGGTAAGTTGCTCTGGCCGCCCCAGTATCGCAGCACGCCTTTCGGGCCGGTGGGCGAGGCGGTGTAGAATTTCCGGAGTTCATCCTTCCAGATCGGCACCATGCCGTTGGGGGGAACGTCCGGCTGGCCGGTCTTTTTCGAGTCGGTGGCGTCGAACACTATCGGCTTGTCCAGCCAGAGCGTGCCGCCGCCCTCGAACGAAAGGCTCAGGGAGTCCAGGTCTCGCTGCGTCCAGTCGGATATTGAAAACTGATAGCTGAATTTCTTCCAAGTCCCGTCCACCTTGAAGTCGGTGGAGATTTCCTTGATCCGGGAATCCTGGAAAGTGACCTTGCCTGCGGAGATCCCATCCTGGCGCATCCAGGCGTCGAACTGGTAAGTTTGACCGGGGACCAGTGTGTAATACCAATCCTGTTCTTTCGGCCCCAGGGCCACGATTGACACTTTCAGCCCCCAATTGTTTTCCGCTTTGAGCTGCAGGCAGGTCTTGCCTGCGTTGGTGAACTCGGGCGGCAGCGGTTGCGGATGCGGGACATGTTTGATGCGAATTTCCGGGATGTCGTCCAGGGAGGGCAGTGATTTCCAGTCGGTCCAATTCGTGTCCCCCGGTTTCTTGATCTCCGTATGATAAGGATCGCGCTCGAAGCGCGTGAAAATCGCACGGTCGTGCAACTGGTCTGCCGGGATGTCCGCTTTTTCCAGGTCAAAATAAACGAGGTCGCCTTTCTGGATTTTTCCAGCGCCACTGGACAGAACGGCGCGGGTTATCTGCTGGTCCGGCGGAAAATAGGAGCGGAACACCCGGTATCCGATCACATCGGGTGAGTCGACCGGTTTCCACTTGATCGTGACCGATCCGTTATTCGCGACTGCAGTGACATTTTCCGGCGGCGCGGGCACCTTGAGACTCGCCAGTTCTTTTGGCGTCGGGCGTGGAAGAAGCGGGAGATTCATTGTGATGACACGCTCGTCGCTGCGATTGGCGCTGTCGGTCACACGAACCTTGAAGCTGGCTTTTTCAGAAGTGGTGGGCTGGCCGGAGATGAAAAGCTGGTTGCGTCCGTTGATCGTTTTTTCGGATGAGGAAAGGCCCGGGGGAAGATTCGCCGCCTCCACGACCTCCCAGTGCAGCGGCGGTGTGCCGCCGGAGGCCTCGAGATGGTCGTCGTAAGGTTTGAATGAGCCATCGGGGGTTTTGTCAACCAGATTGAGCATGGTTTTTGTGATCTTCGGCCCGTTATTGATCGAGGCGAGCGGAGTGGCGCTGGCGACGTTGGAGTTGTCGGACTCGACCCCATCCTTGCTGATCGAGCGGACCACGTAATAGACCGTTTTGCCGTTGCGCAGGTCGGTCTGCTGATACCATTGGCAGAGGCGGCCATCGGTGAATTCGCCGCTCTTTCCGGGATCCGCGAGCACTACGCTGTCGTTCAGAACATTGCCGTTGGGCAGCCGGGAATTGGGCCAGAAAATGATAGCCCAAAAATCGCGGCCCGATTTAAAGGCGCTCACCTTGTCGGTTTGAACCCTTTCGTAAGGTCCGGAGGCGGAGCGCCGGTAAACCCGGACATCTGCCCCGTTCCAGAACCCGTCCTGGTAAGTGTCACCAGAGGATAAATTTGGGGACGAGAACCAGTCCTTGCCGTTTTCCATGCCGACCTCGGAGACGAAGAATTTTTGCCGGAAATACCTTGGCTCCATCGAGCAGAGTGTCGCGTCCCGGCTGGCGTTATTGAAGCCTTTCGGCCCGACGAGTTCGTTCAGTCCGAACGGCTGCGGGTCGGGAGCCGCCACGTTGTTGGTAACGGTCAGTTCCGCCGGGGTCTCCGGATCGGAGGCGAAGGTGGAAGCAAAGTGGAGCGCGCCAAGAAAAAATCCGGCGCAAGCGGTGAGACGCAACAGACGGGTCGAGGTTTTCATGGGATTAGTATTCAATCTTCAAATTTTAAAGGGTTATACGCCGGCGGTTCCGCTTTGCGGAGAACCGCCCCATTGCCGGACGATGTCGCGAATGAGGAGGATGTTTTCCCACGGCGTATTGATCTCCATGTTGCACGAGGTGGAAAAGATCACGCGGTGCCGCGGGCAGTTCTCGAGGTATTTTTCCAGGAACGCCCGCAACTGCGGTTCGGGCAGGGATTGTTCCATCGGGCTGACGCCGCCGATATGGACAAAGTGGTCATGGCAGGCCACCGCCTTGGCCGGCCCCCAGTCTCCCAGGGGCGGGTGCGAAATCCCCTCGAGGCCGCTCACGCGGCATTCCGCAAAGATCGGGGAGAGCCTGGCCAGCTTGCCGCACGCGTGGACGAAAAGATATTTCCCTCGCGCCCGCATGATGGCGGCCGCATCGGCCACGTAAGGTGCCCAGTATTCGCGCGCCAGATCTGGCGGATAAAAGGGCGTGTCAATATTGTCCATCAGGATCACCGATTCGACCAGGGGATGCTCTGCCGCCCGTGCCAGCAAAGGACGCAACTGCGCCCAATAGGTGTCGCAGACCGCTTTGGCGTCCGCGGGATTGTCCGCTATGAAGAGGCAGGCGCCATCAAGGCCAAACTGATGGTGAAGAAACTTGAGCGGGGTGCAGCCAAGCGGAAGGTTGGCCAGACCAGACTCCCCGATTCGCTCCACGGCCGACAGGAAAGGCGCTTCGTCCCATGCCAGCTCGCGCTGGTCAAGCCAGTAACGGAATGCCGCGCCGTCCGTGCCCCAGTCCTTAACCGGATATTCGTCCGTGTGGGACGTTGTCAGGCGGGTCTGGTAATGGATCACCTTGCGCAAAGCGCCGTGCGGAGTTGGGTCGATGATCATGTCACGCCAGCCCAGCGGCGTCTCTTCGCGAATGATTTCAGGGGTGACCTTGGTGTTCAACTCACGGTACCCGCCGTCGAAATTGCGGCTGAAAATGTCATTTCCGAGCCGGTGATGCACGGCATATTGGTTCTCGCAGTCCCGGATCTCCTCCGGCAATGTCCCGTTCGCCTTGTGATGGTCGAACCATTGCCAAAGGTTGGGCGCGAACGGCACCCATGCCGGGGTTTCGCCGCGCAACACGCGGCGCAGATTTTCACGGGGGGTCAATGTCATGGAGTTTTCATTTGGACAACGGCTGCTGCCCGCAGCCTGTTAAAAAAGATCGAATGCCCAACATCCAACACTCAACTTCCAACGGACACAGGGTATTCAATGTTCGGAGTTGGAAATTCGGAGTTGGAAGTTCTTCAACCGTCACCACGGGGCTATTTCCTGGAAATATTCCTCTCCATGATCTTCATGAAGCGCCGCCCGTATTCGACGTAAGTCTCGCACATGATCTTCTCTTTCGCCGCATCGTCGTCGGTGGGTTTGTGAAAGACGTGGGCGAGGTGGGGTTCCATCGACCATCCTCCGTCGTAGCCGCGTGCCAGCAGATCCTTCACGATCCGCTCCACATCGCCGAGTCCTTCTCCGGGATAAGTGTAGATGGCGCCTTTTTCGTTGTCCCACAAGGAATCCTTGATGTGAACATAGACGACATGGTCCTTCACGTTGGAATAGAATTCCCACGAACTCTGCTTCGGATACGGCGCCGGTTTTGAAAGGTCGTCGCTGTGCACCGGATTGCCGGTGTCGTAGATCAGTTTGAAATTCGGCGATTTGACGTTCTCCAGCATTTTGAGAGTGTGCCGGTAGGAGAGCCCGCCGTAGTTCATGCAGTTCTCGTGTCCGTAAATGACTCCGGCATCTTCGCAAAGTTTCACCAGCTCGTTCAATTTCCGGAAGATGATCGCCTCCAGTTCCGGGCTGTCGGGTTGCTCGTCCTTGGGGACAAGAAAACTCATGCCCCGCAGCATCTTGATTCCGAGCTTCTGCATCCGCGGCAGGGCGTTGACGAGCTCCGTCCGGCTCGCCAGGAAATCCTCCTCCTTGCGGGGATGTTTAGCCCAGTTAGCGATCCCGCTGCCGTAACAGTTGATGCGGACGCCGGCCGCGTCCAGCTTGGCGCAGAGATCGTCGAATTGCGCGTCGGTAATCCCGCCGAGATTGCTCCCGTAAAGGCCCCGCGCCTCGATGTTGCTCCAGCCCAGTTCCTTGGTCGCGGCAATTTGCATCGCGATGTCTTTTGCCGCCTCGTCGGCGAATCCTGAATAATACATGGTGTGACTCCTTCTGAATACTAAGTGTTGTTTGGTTAATTATTTGAACGATGCCGTAAAATCGCCCACCTTCGTGCGGGACGCTTTTTTGATGAATTTGGATTTTTTGATCATGCCTTTCAACTTCGCCTTGAACGCGGAGCCGTCCAGCGGCAAATCCATGGTGCGGCCTTCGAGCGAGGAATACAGCATCGCATTGGCCAGTTCCACAGATCGGATTCCCTCCTCCGCGCGCGCGACCAGTTCCGCTTTCGGATCAAGGATGCCGTCCACAAATGCCTGCAGGACGTTTCCGTGAAGATTCGGGGAGTTACCCCCGACGGGGATTTCCACATCCCAAACAGGCGGGCCGCTGAATCCCGCCGGATTGGTCTTCAAATCCTCGCTCACGAGACATTCGGTCCGTTTGAACAGGATTTTCCCGTTTTCAAAAAGGAGCCGCCCGCGGTCGCAGGCGACTTCAAGCCGGTTGGTGCCGGGATATTCCCCCGTGCCGGTGATGAACACCGCCGTGGCTCCGTTCGGATAGGAAAGGAAAGCGGTCACCTCATCCTCGACTTCGATGTCGTGCCATTTCCCGAGTTCGCAAAAGGCCCGCACCTTGGACGGCATGCCGAACCACCATTGAAACAGGTCGAGGTTGTGCGGGCACTGGTTCAGCAGAACCCCGCCGCCCTCGCCCGCCCACGTCGCGCGCCATCCGCCCGAATCGTAATACGATTGCGTGCGGTACCAGTCGGTGTTGATCCAGTTGATCCGCCGGATGTCCCCCAATTCTCCGGAGCCGATCACTTCCTTCAGCTTGCGGTGGGCCGCGATGGTGCGGAGCTGGAACATCGCGCCAAACCGGAGTTTTGGGTTTCGTTTTCCCGCCTTGATCATTTCCTCGGCATCGGCCTTGTGCACGGCAATCGGCTTCTCCGAGAGGACATGCAGCCCGGCATCGAGCCCGGCAATGCAAATCGGCGTATGGTCGTAGTGGGGCGTGGCCACCAGGATCATGTCCACCTCCCCGGACTTGATTAGCGCGTTGGAATCATAATAGGCTTTGGCTCCGAGTTCTGCGGCAAGAGCATCGGCCTTGGCGCGATCGATATCGCAAAAGGCCGTCAGCCGGCAGTTCGAGACATTTTTAAAATTATTCCGCGCATGATAGGAACCCATGCCGCCGACGCCGATGATGCCGATTCTCACTTCGTTGTTCTTTACATCTGTTTTTTTCATGGATTGTTTTAGGCGGCCGGAGTGGCTTTCACAACAGATTCGACGGGATTCGTCCAGCATAATCCGGCAGTTTTCCGGTGGCACCCCAGTCATTAGCGATACAGAGAAAATCGCGGATCAGGGGATCAGGGGAGTCGTGTCGGGGGAGTCGTTGACGGGTTGGCTTGAGCGTGTATTCTCGTTTTCTCTTCAATGAACAAACCACTCTGTTTAACTTTATTATTTCTCTCCATGGCCTGTCCTGTCCGATCCGAGATTCTGCGCGCCCCGGCCTCCGACGGCGGCGAGGTTCAATTTGATGGGGTTTTTTATGATTACCGCGATGCCGAGTCGAAGAAAGGGATCAAACTCTGGATTCCGCCCGGCGTGCCATTTGTGCGGGGCGTGATTCTGCACGGCAACCCCGGCTCCACCGGCGGGGATTCCCGGACGGTGGTGCGGGACCCGGCCATGCAGGAATTTGCCGCGCGGCACGGGTTTGGAATCGCGGGTGTCACCTGGTTTCCGGGCCGCTATGTCTATGAAAAACTGGGGGCGACAATCCTGGCTGCATTCGATGATTTTGCAAAGTTGGGGAAAAACCCGGAGCTGGCGCATGTCCCCTTGATTCCGAGGGGCGGTTCCAACGGGGGGATGACTTCGTATGGCCTCGCCTGCCTGGCGCCGGAGCGGATGATTTGTTTCACCCCAAATTGCGGTCCCGCGTATTTTCCACACAGGCCCGCGCCTGCGGTTTTGAAGGTGCCCGCGCTATTGCACGTCGGCTCGGTCGATCAGTTTTTCAACCTGGGCATGAAGGACACGGCGGAATTGTTCGACGACATCCTGCCGCAGGGGCCGCTCTGGGCGTGGGACGCCGAGCAGGGAAAGAAACATGAGGACGGACACAGCGCCGACATCGATTTCCCGTTTTATGAAACCTGCATCGCGATGCGGTTGCCGCCGGATGCCGACCCGCGCCTCGGCCCGGTTCCACTCCGCGATCTGAACCGCGAGGAAGGCTGGCTGGTGGATACGACGACGTGGAACCAGAACCGCCCCAAATCTTCCCTGACCTACGTGGCACCGTTCAAGGAATACAACGGCGACAAAACCCGCTCGAACTGGGTGCCCGACAAACGCACGGCGTTCCTTTACCGCGGCGTCGCATCCTACGACAAACCGCTCCAGCTCAAGTTGCGGGACATCGGCCAGTCGTCGTCCGGCCTGTCGCTGTTGCTGTTTCCGGACGGGACGCCGATTACCAGCCCGGTGGTCGATCCGGGCGCTCGGGTGGTCGTGGAATGCGAGGTGGACAAGGGGTTCGACTGGGAGCGCATCGAGTTTTTCGACGGCGGAGATCCGATCGGCGTCGCCAAAAGCGGCAGCGCCCCCGAATGCGGGTTCACGGTCGATGGAAGCCGGGCCGTCCGATCCATCACGGCGGTCGGTTACGATAAAAACGGAAACGCTGCCGCGGCGGCTCCGGTTCATTTTTTCGTCAGGGATCCGAAAATTTCCGCCCTCCTTGCCGAGCAGCGCCGCCAGATTGACGCGCCGGTCGAAAATGGAGCGCGCCCGCCGTACGGTTCTTCCGCCGGGCCCGCAAAAAATCCGGCGAAGGCTGTGGCGACCATGCTCGTCGCCCCCGGATTGTCAGCGGATCAGGAACAGCGGTTTTATTCCGAACAAAAGCGGCCCGCAGCATTTTGGAAGTCGATCACGGCACCCTCAGACCAGGTGAAGGGTGCCGGGGTGGTTGTCAAGGCGGCGCATAGCCGGGCGGGTTTGTATCTTCTTTTTGAAGCGCCGAAGATGGCCGATGGCAGCACGGTGGATTTTCATATCGCCCGCGATTCCTCGGAGGAAATCTGGTCGGGACGGCCGGTCGCATCGAAATTCAGCGCGGAGCAATACACGCTCTCGATGAGCGAATCGCAGTATTATTTCAAACGCGGTGAAAAATTATTGTCCAGGCGGTTTCCCGATCCTTACACGATGTTTATTCCGCGCCGGAACAGCTTCGAGGAGATGGAAAAGGCTTGCGGCGTCATCGTCAGGGAATCGGCGGGGGGAACGGAAATTTTCCTGCCATGGGCTTACGTCGGGAAACCCGGCCCGATGACCGAGCCCGCTGTCGGGACGCGGCTGGGACTGGTGCTGGGCTTCAATACAGACAAGAAGAAATGGTGCTGGCCGACCGACAAAGGACCGTGGGCCTGGCCGGTTGAAAACGGACCCAACCCCAACCCGTGGGGGGATCTGGAGATCGGCCCGGCACTGGCTCCCCAATCCCGCAGTTGAACCGCTAGCCCCAATACTGTTCGTTTTGCTGCAAAAAGCATTGGGGCTAGGCCGGAGCCGGCGAGCCGAGCCCTCCGGGAGGGAGTTCGGGCTTGATGCTTTCAGGGAGTTCGGAGGGGGCTCCTGCGGGCGGCGGCGGGAGCGGCGGAGGGGCCACTTCCATGATCGGCGGGTTTCTGATTTCTCCGAACTCGATGATCTCTTTGATGTGCGAGGCATCGAGGGTTTCGTATTCGAGCAGCGCCTTGGCGATTTTCTCCACGTTCGCCCGGTTGGCTTCGAGGAGGACTTTCGCCCGCCCGTAGGCTTGGTCGATGATCCGCTTCACCTCCGCGTCGATCAACTGCGCCGTGGCTTCGCTGTGTTCGCGGGAGCGGCCCATGTCGCGGCCGAGGAAAACGTAATCGTTGCTCTCGGTGAAGCTGATCATTCCGAGCGAGCTCATCCCCCACTCGCAGACCATGCGGCGGACGAGCGTGGTGGCCTGCCGGATGTCCCCAGAGGCACCGTTGGAGACGTCGTTCGTGAACATCTCCTCGGCGATGCGGCCCGCCATGGTAACCGCGAGCAGGTCCAGCGCTTCCTTCTGCTGGGTAGAATATTTGTCGCCCTCCGGCAGATACATCGTGGCGCCGAGATAAGGCCCGCGCGGGATGATCGTCACCTTGTGGAGCGGGTGGGTGTGTTCGAGCAAAACGTTGACGAGGGCGTGGCCGGCCTCGTGCCATGCCGTGGAGATTTTCTCGCGTTCGCTCATCGCCATGCTGCGGCGTTCCTTGCCCCAGCGGACTTTGTCGCGGGCCTCTTCGAGCTCGTGCTGGCCGATCGACTTCATCCCTTTTCTTGCGGCGAGAAGCGCGGCTTCGTTGATCACGTTCGCCAGCTCCGCACCGGAATAGCCGGGGGTGCCGCGGGCCAGAACAGCCAGATTGACCGCCTCGCCGAGCTTCACTTTTTTGGCGTGGACCTTGAGGATTTCCTCGCGGCCCTTGACGTCCGGCAGGCTCACGGTCACCTGGCGGTCGAACCGTCCGGGGCGGAGCAGGGCGGGATCCAGGACATCCGGGCGGTTGGTCGCGGCGATGATGATCACGCCGTCCTGCGTGTCGAACCCGTCCATCTCGACGAGAAGCTGGTTGAGCGTCTGCTCGCGCTCGTCGTGCCCGCCGCCGAGACCGTGCCCGCGGTGGCGTCCGACGGCGTCAATCTCGTCGATAAACATCAGGCACGGCGCAGATTTTTTCCCCTGCTCGAACATGTCGCGCACGCGGGACGCGCCGACGCCGACAAACATTTCCACGAAATCCGACCCGCTGATCGAGAAGAACGGGACGTCCGCCTCGCCCGCGATGGCGCGGGCGAGCAGGGTCTTTCCCGTGCCCGGCGCGCCGACCATGAGGATGCCCTTGGGGATCCGCCCGCCGAGCTTTTGGAACCGCTTGGGGTCCTTGAGAAACTCGACGAGCTCCTGGACTTCGTCCTTCGCCTCCTCGACACCCGCGACGTCTTTGAAGGTGATCCGGTTTTTTTCTTTCGACATCATCCGGGCCTTGGACTTGCCGAAGTTGAGCGCCCCCTTGCCGGCCATCTTGATCTGGGACCGGAAAAAGAAATACAGGATCACCAGGAAAAGCAGGATCGGCAGAAAGCTGACGACCGCGGAGGCGAAGTAGTCGGATTTGGGGACAGTATTCGGGATGATCCCGGCATCGGCGAGTGCCTTGAGAATCTCGGTACCATTGAACGAAATGAAGACAGGCGTGCGGAATGGCACGGTGATTTCTTCTCCGGTCGTCTTCGACTTTTGCTTGATCTTGCCTTCGAAATACTGGGTGTTCCGGCCTTCCTCGACGACGAGATCGAGCGGGGCGTCCGCCGTGTTCACGATCTTGCCCGCTTTGACGAGTTCGATGAACTTCGGATACGGGATCGGCTCGGACTGCGCGAAATTATTGCCCTTGAACAAAAAGGCTCCGCCGATCAACGCGAGGGCCACGGCAAAGAGCACGAGCCCTTTCCAGTTCATCTGCGGGTCGTTGTTCCCGCCCGGACGTTGACGGCCGGCGTTCGGCGGCTTCTGGTTTTCTTCTGACATTCCGGTTAGTTTCCCTTATCACAGCCTCTTGGCAAATGCAAAAAGCGGAAGACAGCAAAGAATTGGAGGGAGGGAAGTCGTTGGTGGTCTCGATTCACGACGTGAGCCCGGCCACCCTTGAACGCACCGGGCGAATCCTCGCCGACCTGAAATCGGCAGGGGCCGGACGCGTGTCCCTGCTCGTCGTTCCCGACCACCACCATCGCGGGCCAGTGAATGAAGACAGCGCTTTTGCGAGGTGGCTCAGGGCCGCGTGTTCGGAGGGGCACGAGGCGGTGCTCCACGGGTATTACCACCTCAGGAAAAACCGCGGCACCGACGGCCCGCTGACACGCCTGATCACCCGGACCTACACCGCCGGCGAAGGCGAGTTCCTGGATCTGGAAAAGCCGGCAGCCCGGGAACTCCTGCTGCGCGGAAGGGCAGCGGTCGAGGCGTGCGGCGTGAGGGTGAGTGGTTTCATCGCCCCGGCATGGCTCCTTGGCGCGGAGACCGAGCGCGCGGTCCGCGAGGCCGGGTTTCAATACACGACGAGGATTGCGACCGTGAGCGATCTGGTGACAGGAGCCGTGCACCGGAGCCGCAGCCAAGTCTGGAGCGTCCGGGCGGGCTGGCGGCGGACCTGCAGCCTGGCGTGGAATTCCCTCCTTTTTCAAAAAACTCTCGGCGCCCCGCTGGCCCGGATCGGGATCCATCCGCCGGACTGGGACCACCCCCGGATCCGGGAACAGATTTTGAGAATCCTCGGCAAGGCGCTTGCCGCCCGCCGGGCGATGACCTATGAGGGTTGGCTGTCCCGCATGCGGGCCGAACAATGAAATCCCCGACTTCCCGCGCCGACCTCCACATCCATTCGCGCCACAGCGACCGCGCGGCCGACTGGGTTTTGCGGCGGCTGGATTTTCCCGCGAGCTATTCGGATCCGCTGGGGACCTACAACCGGCTCAGGGCGGCGGGGATGGACTTCGTCACCCTCACCGACCACGACACGATCGGCGGGTGCCTGGAGATCGCGCACCTGCCAGGCGTCATTGTCGGCGAGGAGGTCACGGCCTATTTCCCGGAGGACGAATGCCGGGTTCACATCCTCGTCTGGGGGATCACCGAGGCCCAGCACCGGCTGCTCCATGACACCCGCGAGAACATCTACGAAATGCAGGCTCTGCTGGCGTCGGAAAACATCGCCCATGCCGTGGCGCACCCCTTTCACAGCATCAACGAAAAGCTCACCGCCCTCCACCTGCAGAAGCTCGCCCTGCTGTTCCGCCACTTCGAGGGCATCAACGGCAGGTATTCGAGCCTCGTCAGCGAAGTCACCCGCGAAGTTTTCGGGAACCTGACCCCGAAACACATCGAGATCTTCAACGCGCGCACCGGGCTCGAACCCACGCACGACGAGCCTTGGAAAAAAGTCTTCACCGGCGGCTCGGACGACCATGGAGGCACGCATCCCGCGAGGGCGTTCACCTCGACGCCGGCCTGCAAAGAGACCGCCGAGTTTTTGGGCCACTTGCGCGGCGGCCGGTGCGAGGCGGGCGGGGAACCCGGGACCCCCCTCACCCTCGCCCACAGCACCTACAGCACGGCATTCCAGTATGCCAAAGCCCGCCTCTCCCTCAAACCCGGAGATCCGGGAACCGGGCTCCTCGAAAAAATCTTTTCCCGGTTCATGGAAGGCCAAGACCCGACCGAGTTCTCGCTCGGCGACAAGCTCGGCTTCCTGGTCCAGGGAGTCGCGACGGGGAAGATCTTTGAAATGGCAAAAGCCGGCTCCAGCTCGCTTTGGAAAGACCTCGCTTCGTTTTTCGGCAAGCCGGAAATGAAGGCGGCGCTGGCCAGGGAAACCGCCGGCGTGGCGGAACCGGAACGCCGCGCCTTCCTGATCGCGAACCTGATCGCCAACCAGCTCGGGTACCGGTTTGTCACCCATTTTATCCAACAGCTTTCGGCCGGCAAATATTTCGAAAGCCTCCAGACGCTCATTCCGGCGGCCCCGCTCGTCGGCCTGCTGAGCCCCTACATCCACGCGTTCCGGCTTCCGCGGCGGGAGTGGCTGAGGGACAGCACCAGAACCCTCTGCGGGACGACTCCGGATTTTCTCAAAAACCGGAAGCGGGCCTGGTTCACCGACACCCTGGAAGACGTGAACGGCGTGGCCACGACCATCCGGAAAATGACGGCCGCAGGCGTCGCGGCCGGGCACGACATCACCGTCATCACCTGCAGGTCCGAGGTCGCCGACCACGGGATCCCGCTGAAAAATTTCCGGCCGATCGGGGAATTCGAGCTGCCCGAGTACGAGCTCCAGCGCTTGAGTTTTCCGCCGGTTCTCCAGATCTTCGACTACCTCGAACGCGGCGGGTTTTCCGAGATCATCATCAGCACGCCGGGCCCGACCGGACTCAGCGCGCTCGCGGCGGCGAAGACCCTCGGCCTCCGCGTGGTCGGGATCTACCACACCGACTTCCCCCAGTATGTCCGGATCCTCACCGACGATTCGTTCATGGAAACCCTCACGTGGAATTTCATGCACTGGTTCTACAGCCAGCTCGACGTGATCTACGTAAACTCCGAGGACTACCGCAAATGCTGGGTCGATCGGGGGATCGCCCGCGAAAAATTGCACATCCTCCCCCGCGGGCTCGATATCCGGCTGTTCCACGCGTCGAAACGAAACCCGGACTTCTGGAAATCCCGCGGGCTGCGCGACGGCGAGGCCGGCATGCTTTTCGTCGGGCGGGTTTCCAAGGAAAAAAACCTGGATGTCCTCGTGGCGGCGACGCGCCGCTTGGCGGAAGCCCGTGTGCCCGTCCGCCCGCTGATCGTCGGCGACGGCCCCTACATGGCCGAAATGAAGCGGCTTCTGCCGGGCGCCATATTCACCGGATACCTCCAGGGAGAAGAACTGGCGGCCGCCTACGCATCCGCGGATATTTTTGTTTTTCCCAGCACGACGGACACATTCGGCAACGTGGTCCTCGAGGCCCAGGCCTCGGGGATTCCCGCCATCGTCTCCGATGTCGGCGGACCAAGGGAACTCGTCCAGCACGGCAAAGACGGGTTCGTCACCAAAGCCCTGGATTCCTCGGAGCTTGCCGGGGCCATCCGGCGGCTCGTGGACGACCCTTCGCTCCGAAATCACATGGGCCTCGCCGCCAGGGGAAGAGTGGAATCCCGTGACTGGACAGAAGCCTTTGAAAAATTCTGGCACGAATCCCCAGAATAGCCGCGAGGGTCTTGAACAAACATCACAATTTTCAGCTTTTTTTCTTTCCACCGGTGCCAATCCATGCGAGATTCAAAACGCATGAAAACTATCACTCTTGTATCCATTGCGGTTCTGGCGCTTTTGACGGGCTGGACAGGCCAAATGTTCGGAGCAGAACCCGGAGCCCAACCAATAGAAGGGAATATCCGTGTTCTGAAGGTCAAGGGGACGGTCACGTGCTCGGTTTCCAAGAAAGCCTACGAGCCATTGAAAGAAGGCGAATTCATCCAGCACGACGAGGTGATCAAAACAGGGAAGGACTCGCAGGCCTGGCTGCTTTTCTCGAATGGCACGACGGTCACTGTTCAGCCGAACTCCACCTTCTCGGTGGACAAGTTCCTCCAGGTCCCGTTCGACTCGATCAAGGTGGATTACGCGAAAATCAAATCCGAGCCCTCGGTTTCCCAAACGAAAATTTCCGTCAACTCGGGCACCATTATCGCGGATGTCGCCAAATTGAAACAAGGCTCCACATTTCAGATCGGCACCCCGGTCGGCGTGGCCGGAATTCGAGGCACCCTCATCCAGGTCACTGTCAACGACACAGGGGGCGGAACGGTCAGCGTCACCATCGATATGCCGCATGGCTTGGCGGATTTCGCCTCGCTTAATGGACGTACAGTGACGCTGAGCAACGGGCAAACGGTCACCGTCAGCGTCAACTCTGCCACCAACACCGTCACTTTCGGGGGAGTCGCTCCGTTGCCCGCACCAACGGCTCAAGCGATTCAAACCCTGGCCCAACAAGTGGTGGCGGCGGCGCCCACGCAGCAAGCCTTTGAAGGCGTTCCCCAGACTGCTCCGGAAGTTGTGGGCGGCACGACCCCCACGAATCCAGCGGGTGGCTTTGGAGGAGACACGGGCACAGGCAATGGGGGAACAGCCCCCAGCGGAGGCGGCGGAGGCGGAACCTGCACCGGCTGAATCTGCGTAAAGACAACGACCGGGGCCAGCATCGCTGCCGCCCCGGCCAAAAACGTCGATCTCGTAAGTAAACTACTGCGTCGGCGCATAATAGCCGGTTCTCCAGAAGGGATGAAGCTGTGGCAGGCCGCGCGGCTGGATAATTTTGACCACAACCTTACGATATTTCCCGTCGCGCGTCGCGTTCGTCGGGCTATATCCAAGAACGTACTGATTGCGCAGTTCGATACCGATTTTCGCCGCCACGTCGGGCAATTCGTTCAGGTTCTCGACAATAAAATGACGGCCGCCGGTAGGTTCCGAAATATCCGTCAGAAGCCCCGGCCCGGAAAGTTCCTCCGGCGTGCGTCCGCGGGACGAGATCGACTCGTAAATTCCAATCGCGTAAATCTGGACGTCGGCTTCTTTCACAAAACTCTTTAATTCGGATTCCGTATACCGGCTGCTGTTGTCGCCTCCGTCGGAGATGACCACCAACGCCTTACGCGGATTGTGTGCCTTCTTCATTGTACGAAGCGCCAGCAGTACACCATCCAGAAGGGCGGTCCGGCCCTTCGATTGAGTGAACGTCAGACGGTTCTGGATCTCTTCCAGATTGTGCGTGAACGGCGTGACCAGTTCCGGACGGTCGTTGAACTCGACCAGAAACGCTTCGTCCTCCGGATTCGCGGTCTTAAAGAATTCGGCGACCGACTGCCGGGATTTCTCCAGTTTCGATCCCATACTGCCGCTGGTGTCGAAAACGATCCCGATGGAGAGCGGAGCATCTTCGCTGCCAAACGAAACAATCTTCTGTTTCACCTTGTCTTCGAAGATGTCGAAAACCTCCTGATCGAGACCGGTCACGAACCGGTTCAGCGGGTCGGTCACGGTTACCGGAATCAGGACAAGATTGGTGTCGATGCGAATATTCGCTTTGGGTTGCGGTATCGAAGGCGCATCGCCCGCTTTGGCGCGGGGGATAATATTGACGTTAGCGCTAACGCCCGGGTCCTGCGCGGACAGACCTGCGGCCATGAAGACCGCACAGACGAACGGCCCGGCGCAAAGACAGGACACACTTTTCAGGACATTGGCACTGCGGGATGGCATCTGGTGCTTCCCTTTCTGCCTGGAGTCTAGCACAAGCCGCTATGGTAAGATCGCGTGTGCACCGTAACATTCTGGCGGTAATTCCAGCCCGGTACGCATCCTCCCGTTTCCCCGGAAAAGCGCTGGCCCGACTCGACTCCCGCACCATGCTGGAACACGTCTATGAACGGGTTTCCATGGCCCGGTATCTGGGCTCCGTCATCATTGCGACGGACGACCACAGAATCTACCAGGAAGCCCGCCGTTTCGGCGCCCGCGTGCAGATGACGCGCGACGATCACGTTTCGGGCACGGATCGGGTGGCGGAAGTCGCCTCGGCCTTTGAAAATGCCGAACTCGTGGTCAACGTGCAGGGTGACGAACCCCTGATCGATCCGGCCGCTATCGACGCCGCTGTTCTTCCCCTGCTCGAGGAACCCGCCATTCCAATGGGTACTCTGAAGAAACGAATCGAGGACCCGCGGGAAATCACCGACCCGAATGTCGTCAAAGTGGTGACGGACCGGTTTCAGAATGCGATTTATTTTTCACGCTCCACCATTCCTTATATGCGGGACGGCGGCGCGGTGACTCACTACAAACACATTGGCCTCTACGTCTACAAGAGGGACTTCCTGCTGCGGTATTCGGGATTCAGCGTGGGCCCCCTCGAACAGGCCGAAAAACTGGAGCAATTGAGAGCGTTGGAAAACGGATTTAAGATACGCGTCGTGGAAACCGATTATGAATCGCTGGGCGTGGACACGCCGGCGGACCTGGAGCGGGTCGAATCGCTCTTCCGGGCGGGCCGAAATGCCGTCACGAAAGAAATGATTCAGAATGGCTAAACACATTTTTGTCACCGGTGGCGTGGTTTCCTCCCTGGGGAAGGGCATTGCGGCAGCCTCGATTGGCTGTCTGCTGGAAAACCGCGGCCTGAAAGTTACGCTGCAGAAGTTCGATCCGTACCTCAACGTCGACCCCGGTACCATGAGCCCGTTTCAGCACGGGGAAGTCTTCGTCACCGACGATGGCGCCGAGACCGATCTCGATCTGGGGCATTACGAACGCTTTACCCACGCACAGCTTACGCGCGCCAACAATCTGACCAGCGGCCGCATCTACGAACAGATCATCCAGCGCGAACGGCGGGGCGACTACCTCGGGAAGACGGTGCAGGTGATTCCGCACGTCACCAATGAAATCAAAGCGGCTATCCGGAAACTCGCCGCGGACAGCGATGTGGTGATCTGCGAGATCGGCGGCACGGTTGGCGACATCGAATCGCTGCCGTTTCTGGAAGCCATCCGCCAGGTCCGCCATGAAGTCGGTCGCGAGAACTGCATCTTCGTCCACGTCACCCTCGTCCCGTGGATCAACGCCGCGCAGGAACTGAAAACCAAGCCGACCCAGCACAGCGTCAAGGAACTGCGCGCCATCGGTATCCAGCCCGATATTCTGCTCTGCCGCGCGGAGCGGTTCCTCCCCGCGGAGATGAAAGACAAGATCGCGCTGTTCTGTGACGTCGCGCCGGACGCGGTGATCACGGCGAAGGACGTATCGTCGGTCTACGAAATCCCGCTCGTTTTCGCCGAAGAGAAGGTGGACGAAATCATTCTGCGCCATCTGCATCTTGACGCCAGCGGCCCGCGGAACCTGGAAAAATGGGCGGCCATGCTGCACCGGATGCAGAATCCGAGTGACAGCATCGACATCGCGCTGGTTGGCAAATACGTCGAATACGAGGATTCCTACAAGAGCCTCAAGGAAGCCCTGCTGCATGGCGGGATTCACCACAACGTCAAGGTGAACATCCACTGGATCGAGGCGGAAAGCTTCGAGAAGGGCAAACTCGAACGCGAACTGGAAGAGTTCGACGGTATCCTGGTGCCGGGCGGCTTTGGCAAGCGCGGCATTGAGGGGATGATCAACACCATCGAGTTCGCGCGGGTCCGGAAGGTTCCTTATTTCGGGATCTGCCTCGGCATGCAGACTATGGTCATCGAGTTTGCGCGGAACGTTTGCGGGCTCACGGAGGCGAATTCCACCGAGTTCGACCCGGCCACGCCCCAGCGCGTGATCTACAAACTGCGGGAACTCAAGGGAATCGACGAACTGGGAGGCACCATGCGCCTGGGCGCCTGGCCGTGCGTGCTGAAGCCCGGTACCTTCGCCCACAAGGCGTACGGCACCGATGAGATCAGCGAGCGCCACCGGCACCGGTTCGAGTTCAACCGGGAATTCGAGGAAGTGCTGACGTCGAAGGGCCTCCGGATTACCGGCGAAACGCCGAACGGCACGTATGTGGAAATCTGCGAAATCGAAGATCATCCGTACTACCTCGGCTGCCAGTTCCACCCGGAATTCAAGTCGAAACCGATGGAGCCGCACCCGCTGTTCAGTTCCTTTGTGGGCGCCGCGAAGAAATACCGGGCGCACCGCATTGCCGTGAAGGAAGCGCCGCTGCTTCCCGAGCCGGAATTCCAGGCATGAGCCTCGCGTTCTCCGCTTTCCGCGACCCCGCCCGGCTGGTGCTGATGGCCGGTCCGTGTGTCATCGAAAGTGAAGAACACGTGCACCGGATGGCAGCGGCGATTTCCGAAGTCGCCACGGCTGAAGGTTTCACCTACATCTTCAAGGCTTCGTTCGATAAGGCTAACCGGACGAGCATGAACGGGTATCGCGGACCGGGGTTGCGCGAGGGAATCCGGATTCTGGGCGGTCTCCGCGAATTGGGTTTCCCCATCGTGACTGATATCCACGAGCCGTCCCACGCGGCGCCTGCGGCGGAAGTCGCGGACGTCCTGCAGATTCCGGCGTTCCTCTGCCGCCAGACGGATCTTCTTTTGGAAGCGGGCCGTACAGGCCGTATCGTGAATATCAAGAAGGGCCAGTTTGTGGCGCCCGCCGACATTCACCATGCCGCGGACAAGGTAGCCTCCACTGGGAATGCGCAGGTGGTTCTCACCGAACGGGGCTCTTCCTTCGGCTACAACAATCTTGTGGTGGACATGCGCGGTCTCCGGATCATGGCCGACGCCGGCTGGCCGGTCGTGTTCGACGCGACACACAGCGTACAATTGCCTTCGGCGGGTGGCAGCGCTTCGTCCGGACAGCCGCAATTTATCGAGCCACTGGCGTCGGCCGCAATCGCCGTAGGCGTTGCCGGAATCTTTGTGGAAGTGCACGACCACCCCGAGAAAGCGCTGTCGGACGGTCCGAATGCCCTTCGCCTCAGCCTGCTGCCGCGGTTTTTGCGCAGAATGAGGTTGTTGCAGGAAGCGCGGCTCGCGGCCGATTCGTTCTGAACGCCTCGCGCCGGCCCGACGTCATAAACTGACAGAGGGTATACATGTTTCCTGACCTGAACCGCCGCCTGCGACTGTCCACGCGTTCCCGACGCGCCGGCTTCTCCCTGATAGAGCTTCTGATCGTCATCGCGATCATCTTGATTATCTTGGCTGTCGCACTGCCGAAGCTGACCAAGGCGCGCACGTACGCCCAGGAAATGGCGGCGGTGAAGGCGATTACCACCATCCATACGGCCGAGACCCAGTACTACTCACAATACGGGCAATACGCCACCTCTCTGACTCAACTCGGACCACCAACCAGCGGGGCGGCCGGGCCGAACGGCGCCGAACTGATCGACCGCGACCTCGCGACCGGCGAGAAAGGCGGCTTCAAGTTTGTCCTGCAGCCCAGCCAAACGGGCTACTCGCTGGCTGCGACGCCGGTGCAGTACGGGACGTCGGGCACGCACACCTATTTCTCCGACCAGAGCATGTCGATCCACGCCCACGCGGGCCAGGAACCGGCAACCGTCAACGATCCTCTGATGGGCGAGACCCAGCAGCAACAGCAGCAATCCAAATAACGGCAATGATTCCCCGGCCTCTGAATCTGGAGCAACTGGTCCGCTGCCTCGAACGGCAGTTCGGGCCGGTGTCCCTGTTCCCGGATGAGGGATTCACAAAGCTTCGGGTTGACGGCGTAGCGCTGACCTTTCTCGACGCAGAGCGGCTGTGCCTCGGGGAAACGACCCTTGACGCATTGAAGGGCAAATGAGTACGGCGAGTCCCGCAAGACTACGGAATTCGCAGTTGACGTTTCTCGCGCTTGGGCTTCTGGCGAATGTTCTGGCTTCGGTTGCGGTTCACCGAGCGGCGGGGGCGGAGCGTTATCGCCTGGTTGCTTTCGGTGCCGCCCTGGACATGACGGTGACGGTCACCGCTCTTTATTATTGGCTGATCGTGCGGCCCGGATTGCGCCGGAAAAGCAGCCTCGTGTTCGTGGCTCTGATGTGTCTGACGCGGGCGGCCTTCGCGCTTCCGGACGTGATTCCGGGCAGGGCACTGATTGGCGCGGGCGCGGAGATTGCGCTCGTGGCGGCTCTGGCGATCAGCTTCCGTCGGGCGCGCCGATTGAGCGCTGACCGGCCCGATACGGATCCGGTAGAGCGGATCAGGGCTGTACTCTCCGGAATTGTTCCGTTTCGTACAGCCGAACGTGCTCTGGCGGGCGAGTTTTCGATCCTTTACTACCTGTTCGCCTGGCGCGCCAAGCCGCACGTTCCCGCTGGTTCACGGCCGTTTACGCTTCACAAACAGAGCGGGGTCAACGATCTGTTTCTGATGGTGGGCTTGCTATCACTCCTTGAAGTCGGACCCGTCCATCTGGTGATTGCGCGCTGGAGCGTGACCGGCGCGTGGATCCTCACCGGGCTCAGCCTCTACGGGATGCTGTGGGCGGTTGCGCTGTCACGTTCCTTCGCTATGCGGCCCACGCTGGTCAGCGATCGGGGAATTCTGCTGCGCTTTGGCCTGCTGTTTTCGCTGTGGGTGCCCGTCGAAAGCATTCGGTCCATTTCGGCGACTCCGGTTCCCGGCGCAGTTCCGGTTCCACGTAACACCTCCGGAAACCTCTTTATCGAGTTCACGGAACCGCTCGAAGCCGAAAAGATGCTCGGCTTTACCACGAGGATTTCTGCCGTCGCGATCCGTGCCGATGACGCGCAGTCTTTCCGGGACACTCTCCTCGAGTTGATGCCGGAGAATACCTCCAGACCTTTGAAATCATATTGTCAAACAGCGGTTGTTGAGCAAGAATGACAGCAGGGCCACGCGCACACAAACTAACCGTTGGCCTCGAAATTGCCAAATAGCAGGTAGGAGTACTGAAATGACACATTCCTCTCTTCCCGCGACCGTGGTGAGTGCTCAGAAGATGCCTCACGCACAGAAAGACGACATTCTGGCCTACGCCCGCGAAATCTTTGGAGACCCTCAAAAGACTCATTCGTGGCTGACGACACCGAATCCAGTATTCAGAGGCATGCGGCCCAAGGATCTGATTGCGATCGGCGATTCGATAGATCTTTCCGATGTCTGCGATGAGTTAGGACGTATCGATCACGGCGTTTTCTGACGACGAATGAACGTTTACCGAATCTCGCGACTTCGGTGGATTGACCGACGCGAGGGGTCCGGTGTACCGGGCCGTTGGAACTATCGCTACTCGAAAGTGCTGTATACCTCGTCCTCCATTTCTCTGGCCCTGCTTGAAATTTTGGTACATATCCAGCCCGACCAGATTCCGGACGACTACCATTGGATAAAAGGTGAGATTCCCGACCAACTTCCTATTGATACTGTCGGCGGACTCCCCGAAGATACCGCTGGCTACGGCACCATGTGGGTGAATTCGGCCAGACGTGCGATCCTCGCCGTGCCCTCGGTCATCGTTCCGGAGAAGAACTACCTGCTCAATCCGGCGCACGAAGATTTCCGAAGCATTCGCTGGCTGGCTCCGCAGAAGCTGGTGATCGATCCTCGGCTCACCGGAATCAAACCATCTCTGACCCTCGCCGCACCTTTGCCCGAGACGTCCGCCGTGCAAGGTGCCTGACCGAGCCCTTTCACCGGTACCGGATATCGATCACCTGGCGCGATAACAGCGGCGGCACATCGACCGTGAACGTGCCCGCAGTGCCGGCCAACGCCTCCCGCACCATACCGGAAAACTCGTCGGTCGTGAAGGCCCGCCGGATCGACTGCCGTCCATCCGCCGCCGCCTCCTTCCCGATAAGGGGACAAAGAAACACGGAGAACAGGGCCAGTGGCAGGGGATGCCGGATCAAATCCAGAATCAGCAGTCGGCGGCACGAACGCCCCACATTGCGGATCAGTGCGATATTCTGCTCCGGCGTCAGGTGGTGCGCCATGAGCGACGAAATCGCCACATCGGCCTCCGGCAGGAGCGCCGTCGTCGCGTCGGCCGCAATTACCGGAACATCGTTTTGAAAACCCGGCTTCAAATCGACGCCGATGACCTCAACCCCCATGCGACGCCGCAGGTAGCTGAGCAGATCGCCACCGCCGCACCCAACGTCGAGCACCCGCCGAACCGGTGCGCCGCCCGACTTAACAAACCGCTCCAGGGTGGGAAAACTTCCGAGCAGGAAATGCACCCGGGCCAGATCGCGATGAAATCTGTCGAGGATGGGACCGTTAATCTCGTCCGAATCCATCAATTCGGGCAGCAGGGATCTCGTCAAAGCGTCGTCGCGTCCATCCGCTTCGATTGTCGCGCACTATTTGCCTCTTGTGAGGCCCAGTGCACGAATCCTTTTGTGGAGATTTGTTCGTTCCATGCCCAGCGCCCGGGCGGCGCTCGATACGTTCCACCTCGATTCCTCCAGCGCGCGCAGCACGTGCTCCCGCTCAGCCGATTCCCGCGCTTCCTGGACGCTCGATCTCGCACCGGTATCCTTCTGCAGTTTCAATTCGAGCGGGATCGCGCCTGCATTCAGCACGTCCCCATGGGAAAGAATCGCCATGCGCTCCACCACATTCCGCAGTTCCCGCGCATTGCCCGGCCAGGAATACTCCGTGAACGCTTCCCAAACCTCCTCATCGAAACTCTTCCTCCGAAAACCGTTGCGCGTGCAAAAATCTTCGAGGAAGTAATTCGCCATCGGCAAAACATCCTGGGGCCGCTCGCGCAGCGCGGGCACGCGAATTGGCACCACGCTGACCCGGTAATACAGATCTTCACGGAACTTGCCCTGCGCCACCATCGCAGCCAGATCGCGGTTGGTCGCGGAGATCACCCGGACGACCACCCGGATCGTCTGTTCGCCGCCCACCCGGTGGAACTCGCCTTCCTGCAGGACACGCAGCAGCTTGGCCTGGGAATTTGAATGCAGATCGCCAATCTCATCGAGGAAAAGCGTGCCGTGGTCGGCCTGTTCGAACCGCCCGATCCGGCGGGTCTCGGCCCCGGTGAACGCGCCGCGTTCGTGGCCGAAGAGTTCGCTTTCCAGCAGCGTCTCCGGGATCGCCGCGCAGTTGATGGCGATGAAGGGGGCCTTGGATCGGTGGCTGTGCTGGTAAATGGCACGGGCGATGAGCTCTTTGCCGGTGCCGGTTTCCCCCTGGATCAGCACATCCACATCCTTGGTGGCCACGCGCCCCACCTCCTTGTACAGCGATTGCATGATCCGGCTGCCGCCGACGATGGCATCACGCGAGCCGCTGTGGCGGCCCATCTCGACGGGTTCGCTCATCAAGCGCCGGCTCGCAATGGCCTTCTCGACCGTGCGCAGGAACTCCGCCATGTCGAACGGCTTGAGCAGGTAATCGAAGGCACCCGACTTGGTCGCCTCGATGGCCGTCTCGAAGGTCCCGTGCGCCGTGATGAGAATGATGGGGAGGCGCGGCTTAACCGCATGGAGTTCGCGCACCAGATCCAGGCCGTTCAAGCCGGGCATCTTCCAGTCGGCGATGACCACGTCCCACTCACTGCTTTTCGCC
>Ga0118677_10002276_pt1 | contig 38932 bp, 24 predicted proteins | sample AliMusrvi5mmetaG_FD_86154 | JGI IMG/M metagenome (GOLD analysis project Ga0118677, IMG submission 86154) | reverse complement strand
ACTTACGACTCCAAGAGCCAGATCACGAGCTGGCCGCCCGGCTGCTGGCGCTCCATGACCTGCCCGAGGGCACCCTGGGCCACGAGTACATCGAGTTCTACCGCCGCTACGACCTCACCCTTCCTGGCGACGACGTCCACTTTCCGGCGCACTACGTCGGCCACGACATGAACCACGTGATCACCGGGTATCTGCCGACGGCCCCGGGGGAGATCGCCCGCTCGAGCTTTCTGTTCGGGGCCAGTCAGAGCCCCTCGGTGTGGCTGCAGTTCCTCATGACCCTGGCTGTGCACGAGTCGGGGACGGTCACCCACGGCGACATCCTGCCCAAGGCGGGAACGCTGGACCGCCTTGGGGCTGCTGACCTGCTCGGCGAAGGTCTGGAGCGGGGTGCACAGTGCACCGTCGACCTCACCAAGGTCGACCACCTCGCCATTGCCCACCTGCCCCTCGACGATGTGCGCCAGAACTTCAATGTGGTGCCGCTGGTGGGCGCAGCCGGATAATCCTGCTCGCTCGTCTCAACCGGGAATCAACCCGGCCAGAGCGTGGCCAGTTGCCCCTTGGCGCACCCGTCTGTCGGAGTCGCAGTCAAGATCGTGCCGTGCCGTGTCGAACGCAGAGGCACCGGTCCGTGTTCCCCCCTCTGTGCCGGGGCTCTGAACGGTTCTTGACCCCCATGCCCTCATCCCGTATTGTAATCGACAGTCGCAATTGCCAGTTGCGTTTAACTGGGGGAATGAGCGGGCTGATGTAGCAACTCCATCCCGTTGCACCCAGAATCCCATGATCCAGTAAGCCCTGCTCAGGGGCTTGCCAGAAGCAAAGGACGGAATAGCCTTGCACCTCGACCTCGGGACTCCTCTCCTCGTCAGGAAGTCGGCACTACTGCTGGTAGCCGCAGTGTCGATGGCGACCATCATGGTGAGCCAGTCGGCCTCGGCTACAACCCCGGCCAGTCACTCGGCGGTTTCCCCATCGATCGCCAAGCCCCACTTCTCCGGCAGCCCAGGAACGGTCGCCGCCGCTCCGACGGCCGACGGCAAGGGGTTCTGGACGGTTACGTCAGCGGGAGCAGTGTCCGTCCAAGGTGACGCCACGCTCTACGGCGACGCCTCGGCGTTCAACCTGAACGGATGGATCGTCAGTATCGCTCCGACGTTCGACGGACGCGGGTACTGGCTGCTCGGGTCCGACGGTGGCGTGTTCGGCTTCGGCGATGCTGCCTTCCACGGGTCGACGGGAGCCCTAGGGTTGAACTCACCGGCTCTGCAGATGGTCTCGACCCCGGATAGCCGGGGCTACTGGTTCGTGGCCGGCGACGGCGGCATCTTCGCCTTCGGCGATGCAGCGTTCCACGGTTCGACCGGAAACATCCACCTGAACCAGCCCGTTGTCGGAATGGCCGACACCCGCGACGGCGGGGGCTACTGGCTGGTGGCTTCGGACGGCGGTATCTTCGCCTTCGGCAACGCCTCGTTCCACGGTTCGACGGGAAACATCTCGCTCAACGAGTCGATGGTCGGGATGACCTCGACGGCGAACAGCCAGGGCTACTGGCTGGTGGCCGCTGACGGCGGCATCTTCGCCTTCGGCAACGCCAGCTTCTACGGATCGGCATCGGGTGATGCCTACCCGGGAACGGTGGTGAGCATCGTGGCCACCGGCGACGAATTGGTGGCGGTGGAGCAGCTGCCCATGGCGCATCAGATTCGCCAGTCCAATGGTCACGCGCTGGCCGCGGCATTGCGCCTGGCGGGCTATCCGCCAAGCGGCGTGAGCCTGCTAGGCGACGACGCGGCCAGCGCCGTGCCGGCGTTGCAGGCGCAGCTGGCTGCGCATGATTGGCTTATTCTAACCGGAGCTATTTCCCGGGGCGCGCGCGACTTTGTGCCCGCGGCATTGGAAAAACTCGGATGCCGCTGCCTGTTTCACGGCGTGGCGCAACGCCCCGGCAAACCCATGGGCTGTTGGATCGGGCCGACTGGCCAGGTGGTCATCGCGCTGCCGGGCAATCCGGTGTCGGCGTTGACCAACCTGCATGTGCTGGCGCTGGCGGCCCTCGATCAGGCCGCCGGCCGCAGCCGCGAGCGCACGCGCCAGGTGACGATGGAGGGCCCCGTGCCTGAGCATGCCAGCTTCACGATTCATCTGCCGGTTCGGCTCAACGCCGCAGGCCGGGCGCAAGCGGCGGCGCCGGTTAATAGCGGGGATTTCACCGGCTTGCTCAACAGCAGCGGATGCGTTACCATTCCACCGCGACCGGATTGGCCGGCGCTCCCGCTCGCCCTTTCCTACACCCCCTGGCTCTAACTCTAATGAAGCTGAACCCACCGGACCTCACCCACGTGCGCGACGGCAAACCGACCCTGGTGGACGTTGCGGACAAGCCAAGCACCCGCCGCTGCGCGGTGGCCGAGGCGGTCGTCGAGCTCGGCGCGGAAGTCATGGCGCGCTTGTCTAACAATGATATCCAGGGTCCCAAAGGGCCGGTGTTCCAAACCGCCATCATCGCCGGTACCATGGCCGTGAAGCAGACCAGCACGCTGATTCCGTTTTGCCATCCGCTGCCGATTGAATCCTGTGAGATTCTCATCACTGCGGCCGGCAGCGGGGTGACCCTGCGCTGCCAGGTGTGCACCACCGGCAAGACCGGGGTGGAAATGGAGGCCATGACTGGCGCAAGCGTCGCCGCTCTAACCATCTACGACATGACCAAGGCCATCAACAAGGGCATCGTCATCCATTCGGTCCGCTTGCTGTCGAAAACCGGCGGCAAGTCCGGCGACTACCGTTGCGCACCGTGAACCTGCTTTCTAACAAGTTGTTGCCCGTCTGCGGGCTGGTGCTTGCCGGCGGTCGCAGTGCGCGGATGGGCACCGACAAGGCGTCATTGCGGCATGCCGATGGCCGGGCGCTGGGCAAACGGACTCACGAGTTGCTGGTGGAAGCCGGCTGCGAGGCGGTGCTGCTATCGTTGCGGGCGGAACAGGACCTGCCCGCCGGGTTTAGCCGCGATGCGGCAACGCTCATCATTCGCGATGCGCCCGGCACGAGCGCGGGCCCCCTCACCGGCATGCTTGCCGCGATGCGGCAGCGGCCCGCCGCGTATTGGCTGGTGGTGGCCTGTGACCTGCCGCGGCTCGATTTGGCCACCTTGCAGGCTCTCATCAGTGCGCCGCAGCCCGGTGAGCCGTTTGTGGCGTTTCGCAGCGAGCATGATGGCTTGCCGGAGCCCCTGTGCGCGGTGTATGCGCCGGCAGCGCTTGATCTGTTAGAGTCCGCGGCGGCGGCGGACATGTGCTGCCCGCGCAGGATTTTGCTCAAGCATAACTGTCGATTGTTGGAGCCGGTCAGCGCGGGCGCGCTGGATAATGCCAACACCCCCGAGGAATGGGCCGTCACCCGCCAACCATGAGCGCGCACCTTTCCTATCAGATACTTTACTTCGGCCTGCTGGCAGAACGGCGCGGGCTCAGTGCGGAGTGGATCCAGTGCGCGGCCACCACTCCCGCCGCGGTTTATGCGGAGCTGCTCGCCGCCTATCAACTGGGCCTCGCTGCGGCGCATTTGCGCGTGGCGGTCAACGACGAGTTTGTCGCCTGGGACCAGCCGCTGCAACCCGGCGACACGCTGGCGTTCCTGCCCCCGATGGCCGGTGGCTAACCGATGACCCGCCATGCCTGCAATTGTTAGTTTTGCCATTTCCTCCGCCCGCCTTGAGCCCGCTGTGCTGGCGCGCGCGCTGGACGAGCCGGGTGCCGGTGCGGTGGTCACCTTCGAAGGGCGCGTGCGCAATCACAATGCCGGGCAGGCGGTCGCCCGGCTCGAGTATCAGGCGTACCCGGCGTTGGCTAACAAGACTGGCCGGGCCATCCTCGAGCAGGAAGCGCAACGCCACGGATTGCTCAACGCCCACGCCGTGCATCGCAGCGGCGAGCTGGGCATTGGCGAGGTTGCGGTGTGGGTGGGCGTGGCGGCCGCGCATCGCGACGCCGCCTTCAATGCCAGCCGTGCCATCCTCGAGCGACTCAAGCACGAGCTGCCGATCTGGAAAAAGGAATGCTATGCCGACGGGCGCGTCGAGTGGGTCGGCCCGGACAACCGGTCGCCCGAGACGGGCCTTGCCCACTCCGGCGTACCCGAGTGGCCGGGACAACTGCACGCCATTTATCTATCAGAAGGGCATGACTTCCGCGGCCGCCACGGCCAGCAGCGCATGGACCACGGCATCATCCAGGTCGGACAAGTCGAGTGCGTGGCCGGCATGGGGCTGCGTGGCGACCGCTACTTCGGCTACCAACCGGACTACAAGGGCCAGGTAACTTTTTTCGACGCGGCCGTCGTCGAGTCTGTTAGATCGCATTTCAAGGTGCCTGCATTGCCGGCTGCGGCATTCCGGCGCAACCTGCTCGTCAGCGGCGTGAGGCTCGGCGAGTGGATTGGCAAAGGTTTCCGGTTTCAGGGCGTCGAGTTCGAGGGCAGCGAGGAATGCCGGCCGTGTTACTGGATGGACAGCGCGGTGGGGGCGGGCGTTGAGGAGTTTCTCAAGCCCAATTGTGGGGGCGGCCTGCGCGCGCGAATTCTGTCTGATGGAGTGTTGCGCGCCGGGGTGCCGGGATGACGCCGCGGGGCGCAGGGGCGTGGGTCACAACGCGCTACGACGCCTCGGGAGCCGGCACGTCTGCCAGCGAGGCATCGATGAACGTGTGATGCCACAACTGGGTGGCGACCACGGCGGCCAAGCCCATTTCAATCGAGAGGCGGGGCAGCGAGCCGGCGCGCATGCGGCGGAATGCGTGGCGCCAGTGTTGCACGGCCGCGACATCGAAATAGCCGGTGCGCCGCAGCGATTCCTCACTCATGAGTTCGCCGATATATCGGGGTTCCGGTTCGATGTGGAAACTGTCCAGCGGCGCGCGAAAGATCACCTTTTGGCGGCGCGCGACGGCGGGTGGCAGCCAGCGCTCCGCCACCAGGCGCAACAGATGCTTGTCGCGGAGGCCATGCAGTTTCCAGCTCGGATGCAACTTTGCGGTGAAGTCAAACACCGCTTCGTCCAGAAACGGATAGCGCACTTCCACCGACGAGTGCATCGCAACGCGATCGCCCTTGGCCTGCAGCAAGTGTCCGGCCAGCGTGACGCGCGCGCCGATCCACAGCCCGCGGTTGAGCGGATGCCAGCACTTGGCCCGCTCGAGGTTGAGGCCCAAGCCGGCCCACGGGTTGGACTGCTCGCGGATCTCACGCAGCGGAGCGGCATAGAAGCGCAGCTTCGCGAGGGCCAGCACGCCGTAGGAATCGATCCACGCGTTGGGGCCGCCGATGCTGTCTTCCACCAGTTGGCGCGAGCCGGCGGGATACTGGGGCACCCGGTTGAGTCGCAGATAGGCGCGGCGCGCCAGGTTGCTCAGCGGCAGGCCGGGGATGAGATCAAGCATGTCGAGCAATTTTGCAAGCTTGTACCATGGATAGCCCGCCAGCCATTCGTCGGCTCCCTCGCCGGTGAGCACCACCTTTTGGCCACAGGCATGCACGCGCTTGGCTAACATGAGCAAGGCCGCGCATGAGGTGTCGATGACCGGGGCCTCGGCGGCGTGGATGAGTTGCGGATACATGGCCAGCGCGTCGCTGTCGCGGAACTGTTGCACCACGGGCGGCTTGGTGCCGATATGCCGCGCCGAGAGATTTGCGGCGCTCAGTTCGTCAAGTGCGGGGTCGTCCACCCGAATCGTGTAGGTATTGATGGCCGGGCCTTTGAGCCGACAGGCCAGCGCCACAATCATACTTGAATCAAGCCCGCCGGAAAGATAGGCCCCCACCGGCACGTCAGCGCGCAGGCGCCGCGCCACCGCCTTGAGCAACACGTCTTCAAACTCGTCCACCAGCTTGGTCGGATCGTTGCCAGGATCTTCCTCTCCCTGGTTAGGGAAGTCCATCTCCCAATAGGCGCGCTCGGTGACGACGGGCACCGCGGTGCCGGCATCGCCCGGGGTGATTTGCATGTAGCGGCCGGGAACTAACATCTGCACGCCCTCGAAGCACGTCACCGGCCCTGGCATCGCCGCGAAGGTGAAAATGTGATCAATGCCGCGCAAGTCGGCCTTGGCCGGTACCATGCCCGAGGCGAGCAGGCCCTTGACCTCGGAGGCGAAAAGCAGCCAGTCGCCTTGGCGCGTCCAGTACAGTGGGCTGATGCCGAAGCGATCGCGACCCAGGGTCAACTGGTGGCGGTGTTGGTCGTACAAGGCGATGGCGAACTGGCCGCGCAGTCGCTCGAACATGCCTTCCTGGCTCTCTTCCCACAGATGCGGAATGATTTCCGTGTCGCAATGGGTGCGCAGGCGATGGCCGCGTGCGATCAACTCGGCACGCTGTTCAACATAATCAAACAGCTCGCCGTTGAACACCACGAAGACGCTGTGGTCCTCATTGCTCATCGGTTGTTGGCCATCGGCCAGGCCGACGATGCTGAGGCGCCGCGAGGCCAGTGCCAAACCCGGGCGGAAAAGAAACCCCTCCTCATCCGGGCCGCGATGGATCAGAGCACGGGCCATCCGCTGAATCACGGCTGCGGGCACCGCCCGCCGTCCGGCCAAGTCCATTACTCCTGCAATGCCACACATGAATTGGTTTGATAGTCCAGAACCGCTGCAACGCAATGGCTATTTTCAATTATTCCGTGCGGGCCCGGGATGAGGCGGTGTGAAGGATGTTCGGTTGCGACCTTCAAAGCCTCCTCGCCGCCGCGATGGCGGGGCGCTGCACCTGCCGATCGGGCCGCGGGCGACGCCTGAGTAGTTAGGCCGCGAGGGTAACGGCTTGAAGGTCGGGTTACACCCCATGGCGATTCCACAGCAGGGATGGCACAATCTCTTTTGTGCAGACTTCACCCCAAGCCCCACACCGCGCGCAGCCAATCAACCCATGAGAATTTCCCCACATGCGTCGCGCCGGGAGCGCCGTACGACCGCAACGACTGCTGCACGCCAGCGCGCGTTGGCTCTCGTTAAGGCATTGGTTGGCACAATCCCGCCGCAGTCGCGTGGTGCCCTGTCGAAGGTTCCCGATGGGTTTGCCAAGCGCGGGGTCGCCTGGCTATTGCTGCTGGGATTGACTGGCGGTTGCGCGTCCAGCCCGCACGGGCGGGACAAGGCCAATCGCAATCACGCGTTCATCGCCTACTGGCCGCCGTCGGCCAATCACCAAGGACTTCGCTTGGCGGTTAAGGATCTCATTGACGTGAATGGAGTGGTTACCACCGCTGGATCGGCCTATGTTGCACGGACCAGTCCACCGGCGCGGCGCGATGCCGCATGTCTCGAGTTGGCGCGGGAGAGCCACGTGCAGATTGTTGGAAAAACCAACCTAACGGAGTTTGCAGTGACCGTTTCGGGCAGCAACGCCCATTTCGGTACTCCGGTCAATCGTCAGGACGGCACTCAGGTCGTCATTCCGGGAGGCTCGTCGAGTGGTTCGGCCGTTGCCGTGGCAAGCGGGATGGCCGATGTCGCGTTTGGCACCGACACCGGCGGCTCGATTCGCGTGCCTGCGGCCTGCTGCGGCATCTACGGTTTGAAGACGACCTTTGGCTTGGTTTCCATCAAGGGGGTGTTTCCGGTATCACCGAAGCATCTGGATACGGTTGGACCGATGGCCAAGGATATGCCGCATTTGGTGCAAGGCATGGAGTTGTTGCAGCGCGGTTTTGGACAACGGTACGCCGCTGCCGTCGCCGCCGCGCCAACGGCCCGCCAGATCCGCATCGGCCGGCTCTATGTGAACAACACCGACCCTGCGATCGACAAGGCGATCGACGACGCGCTTGCCGCCAGAGGCTTCAAAGTGGTCCAACTCAATCCACGCTTCAAGGCGGCCTGGGCGCAGGCCGATGCCGATGGGGGCACCGTCGCGATAGCCGATGCCTGGCTCAGCGATCAGAAATATCTGGACAAGACGGGCGTCTCTGCCACGGCCAAACTGGTCATCGGCAAAGGCCAATTGGACTATCAGACGGGGTATCGGGCCGCTCTGCAGCGCAAGGCGGCATGGCAGCGCGACCTTCGCGAAGTGTTCACGAAAGTGGATTTCATCGCCTTGCCGACGCTGCGGACGCTGCCGCCGAAATATCCGTTGTGGGGCTCTTCCATTGCCTTTGAATGGATGGTGTTCAACTCGCAAAACACCGCGGGCGTGAATCTTGCCGGCAACCCCGCGCTGGCCGTTCCCGTGCGGATGGCCCCGCAAGGCAAGAAGGTTCCAATCACCAGTCTGCAACTTGTCGGGCGCCCGTTGAGCGAAGCGCAGCTGCTGAACGCCGGACGCCTTCTCAAAGCCACATCCTGACTTTCACAACGCCGCGCCATGGCGCGATTTTCCCCAACCCACCGCATCCATGATTTATCTTCCATTCTCCAAACCGGCACGCGCGTTGATCGCGGCGATGTTGCTGAGCGGCGTGACGCGCGGCGCCGAGTCGGCGGCCGAGTTGACAGCCAAAGGTGACGCGAGTGATCGCACGTTTCACGCTGCCGAAGCGCTCAAGAGTTATCTGCCAGCCGTGCAACTGGAACCACAGAATGTGCGCTTGCTGCTGAGTATCGCAAGACAATACCGCCATCTGATGACCGATGCCAAAACCACTGATGAACAACTCCGGCTTGGCGATATCGCCCTGGCCTATGGGCTCAAGGCGGCGGCACTCGGACCTAACGATTCAGCGGCGCAGCTTTCCCCGGCCATCACCTATGGCAAGATGCTGCCATTCCTCGGCAAGAAGGCACAGGTGGATGCCGCGCCACGGATCAAGCTGGCTGTCGATAAGGCGATCCGGCTTGATCCGCGCAATGATTCCGCCTGGCACGTGTTGGGGCGCTGGCACCAAGGGCTTGCCAACGTCAGCGGCCTCAAGCGCGCCCTTGGCGGTATCTTATACGGCTCGCTGCCAAACGGCTCCAATGACGAAGCCGTCGCCTGTTTTCAAAAAGCCATTGCGATCAATCCCCACCGCCTGCGACATTACATCGAGTTGGGTCGCACCTATGCGCAGATGGACCAGAATGACGCCGCACGACGCAACATCGAAAAGGGCCTGACCATGCCTAACATCGAGAAGGACGACCCGGAGTTGAAGCTGCGCGGACGCGAGACGCTGGCGACGCTGCCATGACCCGCCAGCGGCCGGTCCCAGGCACCCGGAGGGGAATGCACCAGCACGATGAGTGGAGCAACCCAAGGGAATGGATTGAAAAATGGCCCGGAGCCATTTGGGCCTGCCGTGGGGTCGCCCAAAATGAACCAGGTGACGAAGGAGTTGCGGTGTCAGCCGCCAGTTGCCATGGCCCGATTTCCATCCGCACGCTTGACAACGTGGAAGGGATCGGTACACACCAATTGCGACCACCGACCACGGCAAGTTGCCACCAACCGTCATGATGAAGTTTCGCTCCGCGCCCGTCGCCAGCCGGCAGAAGGCCATTCACACCTCCCTTGTCTTGATCTGTATCACCGGTCTGGGCTTGGGTCCGGTGGTTGGCGCGCCGTCTAACGCCGGGATTACCGCGCTCGGCGCGGGCAGCTACACGATCGAGCGACCGTCGGCCTGCAAACCGCTACCCGAAAGGATCTATAAGACCGCCAGTATCACTGGGGCGATGCCTACGAACCAATGGTGGAGTTCACTGGTGTTTCAGGCCTTTTCCCAGAACATGTTTCCCCATCCGCTGGGTGTGGTTTGTGTGCCGGGCGGACTCGCCGTTAGCTACCCGGGCACCAGCGTCAAAGGCAGCGCACGATGCATCATGGGCGGTGGCGTGAGCAAGACCGGTGATTTTATCATCGGTCTCGCTGCGACGAAGCCGTTTTCCGAGGCAACTTGCGCGGGCTTTTCGGACTGGTTCGTCACCGCGGAGTTCGCACACGGCGGGGCCACCCTGCGGACCAGCTTCGGACACGGCAGTCCCTACGTGTTCTGCACGCATGCCGGTGGCCAGCCCGAGATCCGCTTTGCCGGCAAGCCGGTCATCTGGGCAGGAAACGCCGGCACCGCGACGCTGGGCATCACCGCCGGCGGCCACTCCTACGGCTTGTTCGGTGCCAGCGGATCGCATTGGAGCGGACTGGACGGCACGACCTTCAGCAACGACTCGAACCAGTCTTACTTTTCCGTCGCCCTGCTGCCGGATGACCAACCGGCAACCCTCGCCCGTTTCCAACATTGCGCCCACAACCATGTGGTTGACACGCGGGTCGTCTACAACACCGAGGCGGGACACCTGCGGACCGCCTACCAATTCGTCGTCAAGCCGATGGAAGGCAGCGGCACGGACACGATTTACGCTCTCTATCCGCACCAGTGGAAATATTCTGCCGCCGAGCTCACGGGCCGCAGCTACGGCTCGGTTCGCGGGGAAATGAAGATAAGTGAAGGCAACGGCTTTGAAACGTTGGTCCCGATTCAGGGACTGCTGCCGATGTTTCCCAAGGAGGGAATCGCGGACCGGGATCGCATGCTCGGCTATCTGAAGGAGGAGGCCGACAAGCCGCCCGCTCCCTTCGCGGATACCTACTGGGAAGGCAAGCATCTCGGCAAACTCGCCACCCTCAGCGGCATTGCCGAAATGGCTGGCGCGCCGGAGCGGCAAACCCAATTCATCGGCGAAATCAAACGCCGGCTCGAAAAATGGTTTACTGTTAGCCAAGCCGCCGATTCGCCGTTGTTTTATTACAACTCCAACTGGGGAACGTTGATCGGCTGCAAGCCGTCCTACGGCAGTGACACGTCGATCAACGATCATCACTTTCATTATGGCTACTTCATCCGCGCGGCCGGCGAGGTGGCGCGGGTCGATCCCGCGTGGGCGGTCCGGTGGGCCCCGATGGTCAAGCTCGTCATCCGCGACATCGCCTCGTCCGACCGCCAGGATCCGATGTTTCCCCATATCCGCTGTTTTGACAAATACGCCGGTCATTCCTGGGCTTCGGGCGACGCGAATTTCGCTGACGGTAACAACCAGGAGTCATCGTCTGAATCGATGAATGCCTGGTATGGCCTGATGCTGTGGGGCGCGGCCACTGGCGACGCAGAAGTTCTTGCCAGCGGCTTGTTTCTCTATAACACCGAACGCACCGCGGTGGAAGAGTACTGGTTTGACGTGTCCGGCACCAATTTTCCCAAGGCCTTTCCCGAGGTCGCCCTCGGCATGATCTGGGGCGGCAAGGGCGACTTTGCCACCTGGTTCTCCGCCGACATCGACTGCATCCACGGCATCAACTGGCTGCCCTTCACGCCCGCGACAATCTCCCTGGGCCGCTTCCCCGGTTATGTGAAGAAAAGCTTCGACCGGGTCGTGGCGCAACGTAAAGGAGGTGGCGATTTCACCACCGGATGGGGCGATCTTGTGATCATGTTCGGCGCGCTGAACGATGCCAACGCAGCTGCCACTTACATCGATGCCAACCCTAACTGCAAGCTGGAGGGCGGCAATACCCATGCCTTCATGTATCAATGGATTCACACGCTCGAGCGCCTCGGCGGCAACGACGCCTCGGTGACTGCGGACTACGCGTTTTTCAATGTTTTCAGCAAGGCGGGCGGCAAGACCTATGCCGTCTATAACTACGACAAGGCGCCGCGGACGGTGACCTTTTCTGACGGATTCAAAGTGCTGGCCACACCGCGGGCGCTCACCGTCAAGCATTGAGAGAAAATCCATGCGGGAGACGCCCGGCCGAGTTAGGAAAAGTCTTGCGTGGAATCCGGAATAAATTCATGATCCTTGTGCCAGGGTGCAAACCCCTGCAGGCCCGCCTTGCGAATGGTTTCTAACATCGACGAGAACCCCATGACTCCCCCATCACTTGAATCACCTCCCGCCAGTGGTATGCCCGCCGTCGTGCAAACGCGCCTCGCCTATCTGTTACCCATCTGTCTGGTCGCCACCCTCGGCGGCCTGTTATTTGGTTTCGATACCGGGGTCATCTCGGGCGCCATCGAACCGCTCACCGCCAAATTCGGCCTGGGCGATTTCATGAAAGGCTGGGCGTCAGGCTGCGTGCTGGTCGGTTGCGCTGCAGGAGTGTTGCTGGTCGGCCCGCTGTCCGACCGGTTTGGCCGCCGCCCGGCGATGTTTCTGGCCGCCGCCATGTTCCTGGCCTCGGCCATCGGCACTGCCCTGCCGAACGATATTGACACGTTCATCTGGTTCCGCATCATTGGCGGCTTGGGAATCGGCATCGCCTCGGTCTCCACGCCCATGTATATCTCCGAGATCACCCCGGCGCACCTTCGCGGCCGCATCGTCGCCGTCAACCAGATCGCCATCGTGGGCGGCATCGCCCTGACTTCCTTTATCAACTATTTCATCGCCCAAGCCGGCGACCAGGCATGGCTGATAGAAAGCGGTTGGCGCTGGATGTTCGGCATGGGGATCCTGCCGGCGGTGCTGTTTGCCGTGCTGCTCATTCCGATTCCCGAGAGCCCGCGCTGGCTCATTGAGAAACGCCAGGAGAACACGGCGCGGCGGATATTGGCCAAGGTCGGCGGGCCGCAGTTCGCCAGCGACGAGTTTGATAGTATCAAGAGCGCGCTGGCGCAGGAAAAAGGCACCTGGAGCGAACTGTTCTCCGGTAAACTGCTGGTGCCGTTAGTCATGGGTATCGTGCTGGCAATCCTCCAGCAAGTCACAGGGATCAATGTCTTCATGTACTTTGGGGCAACCATCTTCAAGACCATGAGTTCCTCGACCGGGGTCGATGCCGGCTTGCTGCAGCAGTTCATCATCAACGGTGCGGGGGTCTTGTTCACGGTGGTGGCCATTGCTTCGGTGGACAAGTGGGGCCGCAGGCCGCTGATGCACGTCGGGGCCGCCGGGATGGGCTTTAGCCTGCTTGCAATGGGGGTGATGGCGCAGGTTCTAACTGATCCGACGGCGGCGAGCGGCTGGATGCTGTTTTTCATCGTGCTCTATATCGGCTGTTTCGGGCTATCGGTGGGACCGGTGACGTGGGTCATTCTGGCGGAAATCTTCCCCACCGCGGTGCGCGGCCGGGCGTTGGGGTTGGCGACATTTTTCCTGTGGACGGCGGACTATGCGGTGACCCAGACGTTTCCGCTGATGGATGCCAAGAACTCATGGTTTGTAGCCCATTTCAACCACGCCTTTCCATTTTATGTGTATGCTTCCTTCTGTCTGGTGCTCTTTGTCGTGATGTTCTTCGTGCCGGAAACCAAAGGCAAGTCGCTCGAACAAATCGAGCGCTTTTGGCACAAGAAATAGGCATGTGGAGGGAGGCGCAATTCCGTCACGGGCGTGGCGGCCGTGTTCCCCTTGGATACGCGGATGGCGGCGGAAGAGACTCGCGTGCGCGGCGCCCCTGGCGTTCTGGCAGACCATCGAACAACGGATCGGGCGGGGCGGGCGCAGTGCCGGGGCGGTTTTGATAGATATAGGGAACGGCAATGATGAGTCCGTTCCATTCGGCGGGATCCAGGATGAAGCGGACATGCAATTGGCGCAACCCCTCGGGCAGGCGCGACGAGTTGGTGAGGTCGATTTCCCGGCGGGTGGCGGAAATGTTGGGCGGCCCGTTGGGCAAGGACCCGGCGGTGTTCTCGAGCACCCGCAGCTTGCCTTGGAAGTCGAGACCCCAAGTGCGGAAATGGAGCGTGCCATCGGGCTTGGCGGCGAGCAGCGCGACAAAGTGTCCGCCTTGCCGGACGTCGCCATGATAGATGGTGACATTGAGCAGGCAAGCGGCAATGCCGACCGGATAGCGAGCGAGATTGACGGGGGAACAATCGAAATCCGTGCCGACGTGGAGCGCCGCAGTACCGGCGAGGTGGCGCTGGAAATAGGTCTGCAGGCCGCGTTGGGCATCGCGGGTTGACGTGCCTGCGGCCTCGGTGGTGGCGCAGTAGTCAGTTAGGCGCTGATGGAGCCAGGCCGCCTTGGCGTGCACGTCGCCCGGATGGGGCACCGTCAGGACCCCTTGCTGGTCCCACCACAGTAGAAATGTTGCGACGGCATTGGGCAGACAATTGTTGGTGACGGTGCCGAAGTCGCCCTGATTGAGCAGGGGGAGTTTGGCGCGCTCGGGTGAGGGCGCGGGGCGGAACGGAGCGGCGAGCGAGGCGGCCCGCGCGGCTTCGCCGGACTGATCCGATGCCACGAGGCGCGCGCGGTCGGCGGCAGCCAAGCGTGCCGGATCGACGGCGAAGCGGACGCCCGCGGGGCCGGCGAATTGCGCCTGGTTGGCGGCTGGGGCGGTGCCGAGATAGACGCCTTCGAAGGCGCGTCCGTCCGCCGCGTGCCAACTCAGCGCGGCGAGAGGGCCGGCGGCGGCGAGCGCGGCGGCGGCGATGCCAATGACTAACAGCCATAGCAGTCGCCGCATGCGGGTTGATTTCAACGAGAGCGTCAAGGAGGGAAGCTAGCGCCTAGCCCACCTCACCTGCAAACGCAAATTTTGCACAGTTCATTGGGCCGCACCGCGGGCGCTGGCGCAAAGCGTGCTTGAGCACGTCAGGCTGCCGCGATCCTTGACGACAGCGTAGGGAAGGGTAGGATCAAGTGCAAGCACCCCTAGCCGTTGAGCAAGAGATTCCAGATCGAAGAGATTGTGGCCCAAAGTCCTTTGGGAGTGGTCTTTCATGCCACCGACACCCGTAGTGGTGAGGCTGTGGCGGTGCGGCGGTTTTTCCCATTCGGGGCCAACGGCGGTGGCCTGACCCCCGACGAACAAGCAGCCTATCAAGTGGCGCTGGCACAGGTCGCCGGCGTGGCGCATCCGGCACTGCGGGCGGTCGTCGCGGGCGGTTGCGATCCGGTGGATGGCATGCCCTTCGTGGTGACCGAATGGGTGGCGGGCCACGCGCTGGCGGAGGTGCTCAAACCTGGCAAGCTCAAGCCGTCCCAAGCGGCGCTGTTGCTCGTCAGTGCGCTGGAGGTGAGTGCCCTGTTGTCCCAAACCTTGGAGCACGAGGCGGTGTGGGTGGATACCCGCTTGTCATCGATTGTGATCGGTGACGAGACCAGCGGACGCCGCGCCACCTTTTGGATTTCCACTTCGCGCTGGTTGGACGGGGGCGCTTCGGTGGGCAGCTTGCAGGGGATTTTGCAACTTGCCGAGGACCTCCTCGGGTGGTGCGGACGGCTGCCTAACAACCGTGCGCGGGCTGGCCTGGTCCAATGGATCCGCTGGTTGCGCGCCCACGTCAAGGCTGCAAGTCTCGCCGAAGCCCGCACCCGCCTGGAAGATTTCTTGGATTCGATGGAACCGCCGCCGGCGGGCAGTGACATGGCCCTTGGCGACGGGCAATTGCAGCCGGAATCCACGGCCACAATGCGCTCACGCTACCTGCCGCAGTTGTTCGCCGGGGTGGCGACCGTGGCGCTCATCGGCGCAGCCGGTTGGTGGATCTCGCAACGCGCCCGCCCTCTAACCTCCGTCGTGCGGCCAGCAACGACCGCCGCTGGCACCGTGCCATGCCTCACTGCCGGAAGTGGCTACCTGGTGCCGTCGCACGGGGTTGCGGTTCCCGCCGCGGGGGCTGCGCCGGGAACCGACCGGCATGTCGCGGCGGCCGCCGCGCGGGGCACCGCCATGGCCGATGGCGTCGCGGATCAACTCGATCGGCACAAATCGTTGCCAGCGCCGGAAAGGCAACCCCAAGCCGGTGGAGGCGACGGGATGTTGCCGGTGTTTGCGCCGGCCCAGACCGCGGAATTGATGGCCGCGCGCAATCGCGAGGTGATCGTCGAAGGCGTGTTGGTGGAGGTCATCGCGGCGCGTAGCGGAAGCCACCTCTATCTGGAATTTTCCAAGCCCGGCCCGCCCTACCTCACGCGAGGCATCCTCTATGTCGAGCATGGGGCACAGATGGACGTCAAGTCAGCCCTCGACTCCTGGGTGGGCAAGCGGGTGCGCATCGTTGGCAGGGTGGACATCGAACGGTTCCGCGACGGCAAGCTGTCGGTGGCCCGCCCCAAGATCCCGCTGCGTGGCCGCGACGAGGTTGAACTGATGGAGTGAGCGGCGGTCACAGGCGCTGGCTACGGGGCGATCGCCGGCGGGGTGGCGGTGGGAGCTTGCGGGGTGGCGGTGGGAGCTTGCGGGGTGGCGGCCATGGATGTTAGAGTGACGCTCGTCTCGCGGTATTCGCCGTTGCGGCGGTATTCGACCTTGACGCTATCGCCGGGCTGGTGGCGGCCCAGCGCGAGCACCAGGTCTTGCGTTTCAATGGTGCGCTGGCCATCGACATGGATCAGGGCGTCGCCGACGGAGAGGCCGGCCTTGGCGGCGGCGCCTTGTGGTGTGAGTTGCGCAATCTCGACGGCATCGGGCAATTGCTTGCTGCCGATGTCAATGCCCGCCGCTCCCGGCCCGCGGTCCAGAGGGAGGGGTTGCAACTGCATCACCCACGCGATCCAATCCTTCTCGACCTCCTCGAGTTGCTTGCCATAGATTTTTTCGGTAGCCGCAACTCCGCTGGAGTCCGCGGCAAAGCCCTCGTTGTAGGCGGCATACCACTTCGGGAGTTGTCCGGTGGCGTGCAGATACAGGCACATGTAGTTCGCCTGGGCATAATGATGACTGGTGAACTGGCGGTGCTCCAACTTCATCATCTTGGAAAATGCAAGATACTTGTTATCCTTTAACTCGTGCTGGAGTCCGCCCAGCCGAGCGTTTAGCTTGGGCTCCACATGGCCGTTGATCACCTCGCTGGATTCATACATCGAGGCAAAGCCCTCCATCAGCCACACCGGTTGCATGTGGTCGCGGCCCACCTGGTCCGCGTAATGGAGCGCGTGGGTGAACTCGTGCATCAGGTTGCAGCCGATCGTGGCACCGTCCACCCGATCCGGATAGAAATGCCCGGTCACTTTCGGGTTGGCCCACTGCTTCGGCACGATCACTGATAGGTAATCCTTCGGCCCATACTTAAACAGATCCCGCTGCAATGCTTCCGCATGGGAGGTCAGCCGCAGCTTGACCTCGGCGAGCGAGCGCTCGTCGGTACTCATCGCAAACAAGATCTTGAGCTTGTCATCCACATCGTAGAGCATGTCCGCACCGTATTTCGTGCGGAGCTTCTCGAGCTTTGCGGCGGCATCCGCGGGTCGCCCGGGCGGGGTTGGTGCGGGGTTAGTTGCGGGTTGCTGTGCACCGGCGGCTGTCGCCCACCACGCCACCGCGAGGAGCACGCGGGCCGCAAGGCTCAACGGGAGGGTGTTTGGAAGTTTCGCCGGAATGCCTGGGTTGAACCAATGGGATGGGGGAGTCATGGCATGTTAGATAGGGGTTTGGCGCTGGCTGGCTCGGAAGTGGTGGGAGGTGTCGGGCGCGGCGGATCCTCGGGAATGGGTTGTTTGAGCAGCCATTCAGTCCAGTCCTTCTCGATTTCGGGCAGGGACTTGGCGAACACCTGCTCTAACGCTGCGGACCCGCTGGCGTCCTGCGCGAAGCCGGCCACGTAGATGTCATACCATTTTTTCAAGTTGCCGGTGGCATGGAGATAATACATCATCGACTGGGCCTGGCTGTAATGGTTGCCGGGGGCCTTCATGAACTGCTTTTGGTTCCATGTCACAAACGTGCTCCAGGCTACGTGATGCTTGCCCTCGACGAGGCGGCGGATGATCTTGAAGCGATAGTCCGGCTGCGGTACGGCATGGCCAGCGCTGAGTTCCGAGTTTTCAAACAGGGTTGCCAGGCCTTCAATCACCCAATTCTGATGGAACTGGCCGTGCGCCTGCATGTCGTCCCAATGCAGCGCATGGGTAAACTCGTGGACCAGCTGCATCCCAGAGGACTTGGCGGTGATGGAACGGTCTTCCGGGTGATAGAAACCCTGGGCCGAGCCTTTCCACTCGCGGGGCAACACCACCGTAACATAGTCCTTCAAGCCGGTGGAAAACAAGTCGCCTTGCAGGGCGCGGGCCTGTGATGTTAGACGCAGTTTCACCTCATCAAGAGTCTTGCGATCGGTGCTGGTGGCAAAAATCAGCTTGAGCGAGTCATCGACCTCATAGAGGAAGCCCTCGCCGAGTTTTTCTTGCAGGGATTTGAGGCGCGTCGCGGCGGTGGGCGGTGGCGCTGCGGTCGGTGTGGCGGGCTCTGCCGCCGGGGCGGCGGCGGCCGGGGATCGCTGCGCGGGCGGCACCGCCGCCGGGGCTCCCGGCAGGAAGCGCACGTCCTTGAACTCGACCTCGCCGCTACGCCCGCCAGTGAGTGCCTTGTCCAGCGCGGGTGAGTAGGAACGCGAGGTGATGGTTCCCGCAGCCGGATCGATTGTCACGATTGCGAAGTATCCGTTAGGTTCGGGGTCCACATCGTTTTGCCAATCAAACAGCATCTCGCACACGGTGTTGCCCATGTCGCCCTCGGCGCGGGAGTGGACGGTGGAGAGGTGGCCACAGAAAACCATCGACACGTTCGGGTGGCGGCGGACGAGTTGCTCCCAGAGGATTTTGCCGGCCACATCGCGCTCGGTATGGGTCAGATAGGAATGGGTCAGCAGGATGACCTGGTGGTCGGGATGTGTGTCGACCACCGTGTTGCCCCAGGCGATTTCCGCGTTGGAGGGCATGAAGTTCAGGCACAGGATCAGCCATTTTTTACCACCGGCGTCGAAGGTGTGGAAGCTGTTGTCGTTGTGGCCCTCCGGGAAATTGCCGCCGAAGCCCGGCATTTTCTTAAAACGCTCGACCGGAAAGGTGCGGTTGAACATGACCGTGCTCTTGGGCGGCTTGAGCCGGTCATAGTCGTGGTTGCCCACGGCCACGATGTAAGGAACCTTGCCGTCCAATTGGCTCATCGCGCCGTCGATGTTCTGCCACTCGGCTTCGCTGCCGCCCTCTTGCACCGAATCTCCCACATGCAGGACATAGCGGATGTGCTGCTGGTCGCGGTTGGCCACGATCCAGGTGGTCATCTTCTTGGTGAGGTCCGGCCACTTTTGGCTCGCCCACTGGCTGTCGGGAATGACGACGATGCGGAACGGTTCGGCGGTGGCGGGCACGAGTCCCGCCAGCAGCGTCAGGGCAAGCGCCGTCACACGGCGAAATTGAGTGGAGACGTGGGCAAACGGGTGCATGGGGTGATATGGGTATATGTTAAGTAAGCGGGCTCCCGCTGCTTGATAGCAGTGTCACGGGGGGGACTGGCCGCGCTGCGGGCCGGTATCTAACGCAACTACCGTTTGTCCGCGGTTGCGGGCGGCCCGAAGATCTTGAATTCGGCGAGTTTGGGACGGGTGGGCGGTTCCTTCGCGACGACCGGCGGCAGCAGCGTGATTTTCATGTAGCGGGCGGTCACAGGCTTTTGGTGCGGATAGGATTTTGCAGCCGTGGTGTTGGCCGGGTTGTCCGCATAGCTTTGCCAGGTTTGGTTGTCGTTCGAGGACTCGACCTTGTAACAGTAGGCGACCTTGTCCTTGATGTCCTCGGCCGTTAGAAACCATTCGATTCCGGTGATCGCGCGGGGTTCGCCCAAGTCCACGGTGAGCCATTGCGGCGCCATGCCATTGGGGAACCATTTCACATACCAATCGTCGTCGCCGCCATACTGGCCGTCGACCGCCTTGCCGGAGCGCATGAAACATTCGACGTTTACGCCCGATGGATCCGGACAGGAACACTGCGTCGGCTTGCCGAGGGCGATGTTATGGTCGTCCTGGCGGGTCGCAGCCTTAACAATATCCCAGTATCCCGTGAAAAATTGTCCGCCGCCGATCTGATAATACGGCTTGACGCGCACGTCGCGGCCCGCGCCGTCGCGCGCTGTGAAAAGCAGCGTCGCGTTTTTCTGCGGCGTGAAGCAAGCGTCAAGCTTGTTGGTCCAGTTGTTAGGGTCGTCGAGGTCACCGACCAATTCGCTCAGCCACGGTCTGGCACCATCGCCCACCATCACCAGGGGGCCATAGAGGAAGGCCAGCTGGGTCTTGCAATCGGGCATCGGGTACCTGGCGAACGCCATGGGTAACTTGCAGTCGATGCGGTCGCCGGATTTCCAGGTGCGCTTGAGGATGGCATAACTTCCCGGCGTGGCGGTGATGGTTTGGAGCGTGCCATTGACCGCGATGGCAAACCCCTTGGTGCACCAAGCCGGAACCCGGATGGCGATGTCCAGCGCCACGGGTTGTTTGGCCTGCACCACAAGCGAGGTGGCCGGCTCCGCGGGGAACTTGGTGATTTGAGTGAGTTGCAGGCCCTTTTCCGGCCACTCGACGGTGGATGCGATGAACAGATTCACGCGGACTCCGGCGTCATCGTGGGAAAAGATTGTGCTGCCATATTGCGACGGGTTTTCAAGGCCGGTGCCGTTGCAGCAGTAACAGCCAGTTAGATTGGAGCGGAAGTCCTTGAGGGTGTTGGCATTGAGCGGCTGATAGTAGGTTTTCCAACCGGTAGCCGGATCCTGGCTGCCAAGGATGGCATTGTAGAGGCAGCGTTCGTAGTAATCCATGTACTTGCACTCTCCGGTGAGGTGAAACAAACTGCGGGTGACCTTGAGAAGGTTATAGCTCACGCAGGTTTCCTGGGCCATGCGCGACTGGGTGTTGGCCAGTGCCCGCACGCCGGGCATTCCCTCGTGGACGCTGGTGCCGCCGGTGGCATAGGTCTTTTGGCCCGAGCCGGCGACCAGATCCCAGAAATTCTCACTGACCACGCGGTGATATTCGTCGGGAGCGCCGACCTCGGCGATGCGCGCGGCGCCGACCATCTTGGCGAGCAAGGTGTTGGCGTGCTCGCAGAAATCCTCATGCTTGTAATATCGATCGAGCATGAGGGTGCGTTGTTCCCAGGCGAGGGCCATCTCGTGATGGCGCGGGTTGCGGGTGATGGCGTAGAGGTTCTCCAGGGCCTCGGTCATGCCGCCGTATTCGACCTTCTTGACCGCCTCGAATTGATCGCCGTAGCCCTTCATCCTGGCATCGATCCATGACGCGAGCTTGTTGAGAACGTCCAGCGCCTGGGTGTTGCCGGCATGGCGGTGCGCCGCGAGCAAGCCTTCCATCAGCTTGTGCATCCGATACCACACCACGCCATCGAGGCGCTTGGGATCGAACTCCTCCTGGGGTGAGGCAAACAGATAGGTCCCGCCCAACGCCTGCTGGCATTTCGCCAACTCCGCGACCATATAGTTGACCCTTTCGCGCAGTTTGACGTCGCCGGTCTGCGCCGACATCAGCGAAATGGCGGATAGATAGTGGCTTTCGTAAAACCCGGGGAATGCCCCGTTCGGTTCGGGACTCGCCCAACTGTCCAACGGCTTGGCATCGCCGGTGGGCAGCTTGGCATTGAAGCGGAAGCAATACAGGGCGCGCTCCACGCCGATTTCATCGAGCACCCTGCGGTTGACCTCCATGCTGTCCTTGAAGATGCCCTCGCCAAGGCGAACGTGGGACAAGGGGAAGGGTTGCAGCGGCTGACCTGACAAACCAGAGGCGAGGCAAAAAAACAGGATCGAGTGGCGGTATTTGAACATGGCTAGGGAGTGGAGATTTGGAGGTGGCGTGGAGTGCGCGCATCCGCGGGCTTCCGGGATGGTGGGCTATCGTGCCGCTGGCCGAGAAATATCTCAATGATCCTTGATCCACACCAACGAGCGGCCGCCGCGGTTGAGACGCGCATAGTTGGGGATGGCCAGCAGCGGCTTGCCGTCGCTGAAGCTGCCCTTGATGACGTCCACTCCGCCTAACATATCTGCCTGCCACGCACTGGTGAGGGGCGCGTCAGGGGCCAGCACCGACTCGACATTCTGGTCGGCACTTTCGAGATTATAGACGAGCGGGCCGCGGCGCAGGGCCACCCGACCGGTGGTGGCGGCGATCTTGGCACTGGGTTTGACGCGCTGCACGGTCAGGGGCAGTTCCAGTTTCACATTGTCGCCGGCCTTCCACTCACGGGTTACCAGCGCGTAGCCATGCTCGATGACCGGCGTCACCGGCTGGCCGTTGACCGCGAACGAAGTCAGTCCGGAAACTTCGGGAGTGTTGGTGTAGAGAGGGCTGGTTTGGCGGTTAGGAATGCGGAGTTTCAGCGCAAAGGTAGCCGGCTTGGCTGGATTGAGGGTGATGGCCACCTGGCCTTTGCACGGGTACTCGGTGGTTTGCACGACCTGCACCGAGGTTCCGCCGAGCTTGTCGATGGTGACTGTGCTGCCGGCGTAGAGGTTCACGAACAGGGCATCGGCGCTGCGCGTGTACATCCAGGTCGGCAGATTGAGCAGGGTGCGCGGAATGTTGCCGACGCAGCAGGGGCAGCCGTGCCAGAGGTAGCGCTTTTGGGTGGAATCCAGCGGATTGGTGTAGGTGAAGTTCTTGCCCTCCAGGTCGACGCTGCCGAGGACCGCGTTGTAGAGGGTTTCCTCGAACAGGTCGGCGTAGCGCGCGTCCTGCCAGGTCATCTGCATGCGGTGTTGGAAGAACACTTCGCCGCAACCCGAGCAGGATTCGCAGTAGGCATTGTTAGGAAGTGAATAGTCCTTGCCGAAACCTTCCGAGGTTTCGCCGCTGCCGACGCCGCCGGTGACATAGTATTTGCGGTTGACGATGTTGCTCCAAATTGACTGGACGGCGCTGTGGTAATCCGCGTCATGGGTTTCCATCGCGATGTCGGCCATGCCGGTATAGAAATACACGGCGCGCACCGCGTGGCCGACCGCCTCGTATTGTTGCGCGAGGGGCAAATGCGATTGGTCATACTCATCGCCGCCGTGGCGCGAGTCCAACAGGAATTTCGACAGCGCGATGTAATCCTTGGCCTTGTCCGGTTCGCCGATGGCCACCAGATGACGGGCGAGTTGGACCAGCGCCATTTCCAATTCCTCATGGCCGTCATACCACGCCTTCTTGGGGGCGGGGCCGATGTTGCGCACCCAGCAATCGGCCAGGCGGATGGCTGCATCGAGCAGACGGCGGTCCTTGCCGCCAGTCATGCGGTGGTGGGCCATTGCCAGATCGATGAAATAGCCAGCCTGATAGCCCTCGTGATCACTGACGTTATGCCAGCGCGGGTGGCCTTCGATGATATATTGGGTATGCAGATATCCATCCGGGGCCTGGGCGCTGAGGATTTTGGGGATCCACTCGTCGAGGGTCTGGCGCAGGGCGGCTTGGGACGTGATGATGTCCTGGTCGCCTTGGGGGTCGATCAGTTGGGCGAGGCACATGGATTCGACAATGTTATAGAACCAGCCGTCGGAGAACACCGGGCCGATGTGCACAGCGTCGGTCTTGCCGGCGAGTTTGCGGCCGGCCTGGACAAAGTTCTCGATGCTGCCTTCGGGGGTCTTCGGGTCGCCCATCTTGCGGACGCAGTGGGGGATCCAGTTGACGATGAGGCTCTTGATGCGCGGGCTCCAGAACGGGCTGGTGACCTGATAGGGCGTGGACCACACCGGATCCAGGTGTGCGGCGGGCGGCGGTGCCACCACCGTGACGCTCAGCGTGTCGGTGGCCTTCAACTCGCCGTCATCGGCGCAGAGTTGGAGGACATAGTCGCCGGGCGAAGCAAAGCCAGCGGTGGTGACCGCCGTCTCGGGGTTGGCGAAGGTGACTTCCCCCGGGCCGGACTGCTTGGACCAGCGGAGGGAGAGGCCTTGCTTGGGCTTGCCGTCGTCCTTGGCCTTGCCGGATAGATAAGTCTTGCCCGGCAGCACCACCGTGCGATCGATGCCGGCGATGGCCATCGGGGCGAAATTCGGCGAGTTGCCGGAATCATACACGCGCCATTCGAGCACACCGGTGGAGCTTTGGTTGTCGGCATCCATCTCCAAGCGCAACTTGGTGGTCTTGAGTTCGGGGAAAACGGTAAGGTTGAAGTGGTTGCCCTCGATGCCGAGGCCGCTGGCACCCGGAATGGCGCTGAACTGGCTGCCGTCCCAATATTTCATGCGGCATGCCTTGGGCAAGCGCAGCCCGCCGCCGTCGCTGAACCAATAGACATTGGCTGAGTTGACGGACACCGCTTGCGGCCATTCATATTGGACCCACTGGGTGCCATGTTGCGGCCAGTTACCATAGGTGCCGTGGCTCTTGTCGCCCGAGTCGCGCGGCGTGGCACCGTCATTGATGGCGGCGAGCTTTTCGTGGCCCGAGACATAGGATGTCGAGGTGGCGGCGACCAGCGCGAGATTGGCGCCGCTCGGTTCGGGAGCCGTCGTCGCGGCGGCGGCTTGGTGGGTGATGATGGCTGCAAACAGCAGGCCCGTGGAGTTGATTTTCATAATTGGATAGATAGAGCGGTGGTGGGATAGGTTGAATCAGGGAGCCAGTTCGGTTGTGAACTCGGTTTCCACGTTTTCGAGAAACAGGCCCTGGAACTGACCGGGTTGGAGGCCGTCGGGCAGGGTCACCTCAACCTTGTGCGCGGTGTCGGGCTGAAGCGTGGACACATCGGCATAAAAGCCGCTGAACGTACGCTCGCGTCCCAGCGGGAAGACGTCGCCATAGGCCTTTTTCACCTCGACGGCTTTTCCGTCGATTTTGAGTCCCACCTGCCAGGTGTCTTTGGGATCGGCAATCTGCGCGAAGAGCAGCAGCCGGTCGGACCCGCGCCAGGTGGCCAACAACTCCTCGGCGGTGTAGTCCACGGGCCACGCCTTGCGGCGCGCGGCGAGTTGCTCGAAGACGCGTCGTGGAACAGATAGATCCGCCAGGAACTCCTTGCCCGAGGCCGTGCGGTCATAGCCGCCCACCTGCTGGCAGTGGTCGATGCGGGTGCCGCCGAAGGTGACCGGCAACGTTAGCACGTCGTTGCTGGTTTGGAACTTGCTGAGATCGCGACCGTTGATGCTCACCTTGCTCACTTTGTGGCCGGTGGGCAGCAGCACCGTCAGGTCGGTTGCGCGGCCCGTTTCGCCGCGCACCTCGCTGAGGATGAGTTGTTCGCCATCGAGGCTGGCAATGCCGGTGGCCTGCAGCAGCGCTGGAAGCTTGATGGTGCTGGCAGGCACCACTTCGAGCACGCGCGCTTCGGGCCCCTTGATGGCCAGGCTCACCTTGTCGCCAACGTGCCACAGGCCGGCACCGGCTTTACCTAACAATCTTCCGGGCTGCGGATAGAGTTCGCGCAGGATGAACGCCTCGCCTTTGGTTAGACCAATGCTGGCATCGAGCGTGAATTCGGCATTCAGTGCGCGGTAATTCGGGTTGAACAGGAACATGAAGCCGTGGTCGCCATCGATGGCGGCGGTGCCATCGATGCGGCCCAGCACAGGCGGTCCGATGATGGGGCGCAGTTGCTTGAGCAGCGCGCGGTTGGCATCGGTCCAGTCCATCCATCCGCGCAGCCACAGTTGGTCGGCTGGCAGAAAATGAGAGAACTCGGTTTCGTCGCGGGCTGGCAACAAGTCCACGACATGATTGAACGGCGCGGTGCCGATCGAGGAGATGACGGAATAGCGCCAGCCTAACACATCCCAGTCGCGCGACTGGAAGGCATGGTCGCGGACGCATTGGCCCTTGGCATCATTGCGGGGTGTTTGATGGGTCATGTAGCCTGGCACGAGTTCCCACGGGGTGAATTGCTCCATGTGATAGAACCAGGTGGCCCAGCGCTGGCGGTCGCCCGAGACGCGGCTGAAGTGCAGGTCGGGGAAATTCTTGAACGAGCCGGGCTGCTCGTCGGTGGTGGTCGGGTGCGGGTAGGAACCGCCGAGCCAAGTCCACGGGCCGTACCATTGGTATTGCTGGCGACCATCGATGACCACATCGGGAATGCGCCGGCGCAATTCCTCAAGGATGCGGCGGCAACCATTCCACTGCGCATACTTGCTGGTCGGCTTGGCCCCTTCCTTGGTCGGTTCGTAGGCGATCCACCAATGGTCGAAGCAGTAGCCGCTGATGCCGGTGCGTTTTTGGAAGGCGACGAGTTGATCGACGAACCAGTCCTGAAAACTGCGCACGCCGGTATCGACACCGACATAGCCGCCGGTCTTGCCACCGCACCATGCGGTCCATTCGGGGTTTTGCTTCCAACCGAGGGTCGGATAGGCATAGGCCACCAGTTTCACTTGCTTGGCCTTGGCGTAGTCGAGCATTTCCTGAATGGATGGCGGGATCGGGTCCTTGGCGATGTCCCATTGGCCCATGCGGATTTTCTGGCCGAGGCCCAGCCACAGGCAGTTCTCCCAGCCCCAGGCGTCGGCATTGTCCTTGAGCGGGGCCACCTCGCTGTTAGCCGGGGTGAATAGCGCGTTGCCCACGCCGATGGCGGCGCACTGGTCGAGGATGCGTTTCCATTCGGTGCGGCCGGCGGGAGTGGCGACATCGATCTGATAGTCGTTCTCGCACCATGGCACATGCACGCGCAGGCTCTTGTCCGGGCGGTAGAGCGCGAAGGCGCTCACACAGCGGGTCATCGCATCGGACTCCGCCAGGTCGAGCGAGGCCAGGCCATCGAAGGCGGTGTCCGGCTCCTGCACATACTTCCATTCGGCGAGATTGCGCATGGGCAATTCGTGGCCGCTTAGGGTTTGCAGGCCCAAGCACACGCGGTCGGAGGCGAATGGGCCATAGGTGGCGCGCCATTCCAGATCCGGTTGATAGCCCAGCGCAACCTGTGCATCCTGGCGCTGCCATTTGGGGAACGGATTTTGGACGGCGAGAAAGGCACCGTAGGCTGGGGTTGCAGCGGGACTGCCCAACCGCAGGAAAACCGCGCCGCTGCTGTTGCTGGCCTTGATTTCCCGTGCCACCGGCGTCTTGAGCTCGGCACGGAGGACATCCATTTCATTGATGCGGCTGGAGCTGTCGGCCGGCAGGGTGAGCACCAGTTGCTTGCTAACAAACTGCCAGCTTGGCTTCAACTCATAGATCACCTGGAGCTGCTTGGCACCGGCCGCATAGGTGTAGGTGACTCGTTGCTTGTCCACCTGTTCGGCGCCCGTGAGCTTGAGACCGGGCACCGCAAGGCGTTCACCATCGACGGTTAGACTGGCGGAGTCGTTGTCGAATTCGAGCCGAGCGGACGAGTTCGCAAGCGCCAGGCGGGTGAGCCCGGTGCTGTTGAAATCGGCCGAAATCAGGGCGTTTTCCAGGTGGAAAGGCTTCGCGAACGCGAGGGTGGGTGCGAGCAAACCCAGCCCGAGGGCAAGTGGCAGGCAGTGGTTGAAGTTGATGGCAAGTGGTTTCATGGATGGATGGGGGATGGCGGGTTAGCGGGTGCGGAAGACGGCGATTTCGGCCAGGCCGATGTTTAGGGTGCTGGGTTTGACCTCATTGACGGCGAAAATCAGCCACTTCACTCGCTTGGCGGGAAACTTGATCTCCACGCCCTGGCGTGCATCGTCGGGCAATGCTCCCACCTTGATGCTGGTGCCATCGCTGAAAAACAGCATCCCGGAGCGGACTTGATCGAGGTCGTTGCGACGGTCGAACAGCCAGACACGGTCAATCGATTGCTGCTCCGACCATGTTAGGCGCACGGTGGCAGTGTCGCGCTCGCCTTTGGTGCACCACTCGCGATGGATGTCACCGGGAAAACCATCGACCGCGCCGTCGGTCAGGCCGGCGGAATCGTAGTCGGGATGGGTCGAGCTTACGCATATGGTGGCGAGAGGGGCGATGTTGTCGGCGGTGGTAAGCGGGCTTGGCGGGATGACCGGATCGGTCGGGGCGAGCAGGCGCACCTCCTGCAGGCACATGCCATAGCGGCTGCCGGGTGGCAGCGACTTGAAGTGAATGCCATCGCAGCCCTCGCTGAAGTTGCCGGCATAACACAACCATAGGGACCGGCCGTCGCCCCCGACGAACTTGGAGGGAAAATTGACAAAGTATGCCTGCTCGCCGAAATTTTTGAGATAGGACACTAATTTCCATGGGCCGGTGACCCGGTCGCTTTCCAGGATATAGGTATTGAAGCGGGTAACCGTGGTGGTGCCATCTGTGACGCACATCAGGTATTTCTTGAGCGGCGCGTTATAGGTCATGGTCACACAACCCATGTTGTCGCGCCATTCGGCGATGGGCTTGATCTTGGAAAAGTCGCTGGTCCAGCTGGCCTCGCCGTTGGGCTGGTTGCCGGCAAAGAACTCATACTTCGAGACATCATTCATATTCCCGATGCTCGGCTTCACCCGCGTTAGATAGGCTTGGTCGGCGGTGATCCAACTGTTAAAGGCATAGCGGCGGTTATTGCCATCGCTGGCGCCCTGGGCCACCAGATAGGCTTTGCCGTCCGGCGAGTATTGCATGGCCTTGCCGAAATCAACAAAGTGTGGCGCACCGATTTTGACCGGCTCGCCATTCAGCGCGTGTTCACCGAAGAGCGGCTTTTCCGGCGTGCAGGGCGTCTGGGTCCAGGTCTTGCCAAAGTCGGTGGATGTGCGGAAGCCGACGAAGGGGCCGAGCCATGGCCAGTTGAACGTGCGGCCGTCGTGGGGCACCGAGCCGGAAGGATGCAGGCAATAGGTGCCGTAATACCAGACCCCATCGTGCACCAGGCTGCCGCAGGGGTAGCGGCCTTCATAGGGGCGCGGACTGGACTTGAAGATGCCCTGGTTCGTGACGGTTAGCTTGAGCGGGTCGTCGCCGAGGATGGTGGCGTGGCCGGTTGTGGCGTTGTCACCGCCCGAGCCGGAGCCGAGGCCGTTGACGTTGCCGTCGGTCCACGGGGAATAGAGGTTGCCGTCCGCGGCCCACGAGGGATACCATGTGTCAGCTCCGGTGTATTCGGCATGCCGCCCGGTGAACACCACGCCGGTTAGGGCCGCGGATTTCGCAAACGGACAGTCCGCCGGAGGCTGGCTCGGCCATGGCACAAGCGCATTGGCCGGTGGCGGCGGCGGAGCATCGATCAAGGTGGTGGTGGCGGCATCGGCCGCGACGGCCCGCGACGCAAGCCACAGCGCGCCGAGAGCCAGGTTGGATGTGTATTTCATATGTTCCACGGACTGGGACTGAGTTATGGGTTTGGACGCTGGGTGAGAAACGTTTTTTCGCACTATTTGCCAGCGGGCTTGGTGCCAGCCACTGCTGCAATCTCGGCGGGAGCCAGGGCCCGGCTGTAAAGCCGCACTTCGTCCATCGCACCTTTCCACATCCGCTCCCTGCCGTTCCAACAACCGAACTTGACGTGAGTGAGATCGACGGCCCTGGCCGCCTGGGCGACGGCACTTGCCTCTTCTACGCCGTTGACATAGAGCTTGAGGCTGCGCGCTTTGGCGTCATAGGTCACGGCCAGGTGGACCCATTGGCCGAGTTTGTCTTGGGTGAACTCGAACTTCGAGTGCACCTCGCCGATACCGTTGAGATGAACGTTGACCTTCTTGCTGTCCTTGGCGACATTCCAATGAATATCACCCCAAGTCCAGTTATCACAATGCAGGACGGAAGCATAGATGTCCTTGGAGTAATCGGCTAGATTCACCCACAACGCGATGGTAGCAGCGGTTTGCACGCCGAGGTTGGGAAGTTCCAGGAAGCTTTTCTCTCCGTCTAGCAACAAGCCCTTGCCTTGTTTGCCGGCCCCACGACTGGCACCGTTTGCCAACTTGGCGTCTTGCTTGTTAGAAGTGGCATCCTTCGCGGTTGCCCCATCCTCCTCGAACGAGTATGATGCGAGCGCGTCGCTGGCCGGTGGGTTGATCCTCACCAAATCGCGGGTCAGCACGACGGGTTGGGTGGATTGGCCATCATAGCTGATGACGCCGGTGACGGCGACAGTGTTGCCGGCGGCGAGCTTTTGCATCGCGGCAAAGTTACTGGTAATCACCTTGAGCGGGGCCGCTCCGGCGTCGTCGGCCAAGGTGAAGTAAGTGCCGTCCGCGGCCGCCTCTTTGACCACCCCCTGCAAACTGACCAGGCGGCCCACGGCATTTGCCAGACCGCGGTTTTTGGCGGCGCTGGCGGGGGCGCTGCGCAAGGCACCCGTGGTGGGAGGACTGCTCAACACGATGTAGCGATCCTTGTTAGGCTTGGTTTGGATCGTGCCGGCGAGGCTCACGCAGACGTCCGCTGCGCACTTGTCCTGGCCGGTCTTGCCGTCCTCGATGCGGATGCCGGACTTGCCATCGAGATCGGCGACATAAAAGAAATCCGTCGAGCGTTCCAGGCTGAGGGGGTCGGACGCGGCCAGCGTAACTGGCTTGCCAACGAGCACGACCGGCGTGCCATCCTTGAGCTGGCAGGCTTCGGCGACGCTCAGGTGTTTTTCCGGCTTTGCCAAGCCGGCGATTTCGCCAGCCGAGAGCACTTTCTCAAATAGGCGGAATTCATCCACCTCACCGCTGAATCCGCGGGCACCGGACTCTGCGCCGCCGATGCGCGCGGGCCGCGAAAGGTTGAGGAGAGGAGCGGCAGGGACGCTTCTGGTGACGTCCAACTTGCCATCGATATAGAATGCGACGGTTTTCGCCGCAGGGTCATAGGCCACCGCCACATGGCGCCATTCGCCGGCTTGGGCGGGGGTGAAGCGGAAGTCGGACGCTTGCGGGGCCATCCCCTCGATGCCGAGTTGCACGGCGCCATTGCCATTCAACACGAGCTTGAGCGCGCCGCCATCGGTGCAGAGCAGGCTGGAATCCGGGTTCACCTGGTGCGGGTTGATCCAAGCCGCAATGGTGGCGCATTTCAATTCGCCTATCGGAGAAACCGCGACGAATGCGCCCGCGCCGTCGAGATTGACGGCCCGGCCGCGCATTCCCATGCTGCGGCTGGCCCCCTTGCGCAACACGCCGAACTTGCCGTTGTCACTGCTGTCACTCACAATCGCACCGCTCGTCTCATCGAAATCATACGCAATCACCCGCTCGGTCGGTTCGGCCAGATTGACGGCGAGTGTTGCGGCCCCCGTGAGACTGCCGTCATCGGCGGTGAGCTTGAGGATATACTTGCCCGCCTTGTCAACTTTAACGTCGGTGCGAAGACGATCCGGATGGGTGAAGGTGACATTGCCCGGTCCGCTGGATTTGCTCCATGCGAGCTTCACCGGGCCGTTAGGTAAACCGTCGTCGTGGACCGCGCCATCCAGCGTGAAAGACGAGTAGCGGAAATTAAGATTGAGGTCCGGCCCGAGTTCCACGACGGGTGCCTGGTTGGGCTTGTCTATGCCGTCGTACACCGAGAATCCCCACACCGCCGCCCATTGGTCCGGGCGGCCGGAGTTCTGGCCGAGGAGCGTGATTCTAACATATCTGGCTTGGACCTCGCCATTGTCGATCATGATGCCGGGCTGTTGGTTTTGCTTGCGATCGGCGAAGCTATGCCAAGAGCTGGCATCGCTGGAAGTCTCAATGAGATAGCGATTGGCAACCTGGGGATACTGGAATTGGGTTTCCACGCGCCGGACCGGGGACAGCTTGCCGAGGTCCACCTGCAGCCATTGCGGATAGGTATTGTCGGCGGCTTTCCAGAGGGTGCCGTTGTTCTCATCAACGGCATATTGCGGGCGGAAATCCGCGCTCAAAAACGACGACGCGGTGGCGGGCTTGCCGAGCGCGAGATTGGTATCGCGTTTGGTGGATGGGGCGAGGTAGCCGACCCCGGCGTGGCCCGGTTGGACTTTTTCAATCGAGCCGTCCGCGTTGAAGTAGAGTTGGGAGATACAGGTTTGGCGGTGGGCTCCATCGCTGTCGTGCGGATTGTCGTGGCGGTGATAGACGATATAGACTTGGTCACCTTCCACCAACATCGAGTGGTGGCCGGGGCCGTCCACGGTGTCGTCATCGGTGGTTTCAAGGATGGGGTTCTTGGCGGGGTCATAGTCAAACGGCCCGGTGGACGACTTGCTGGTCGAATATTTGACGTTATAGGTGGAGTCCTGACACATGGCGTCCGAGTACATCAGATAGTAGAGGCCCTTGCGCTTGAACATGTAGGGCGCCTCCATGCATCCGGTCACCAGGCCCTTGGGCGGGTTGGGCAGCGCATCATGTTTGAAGTACTGGATGGGCTCGCCATCGAACGAGTGCATGTCGGGTTTAAGCTTGGCTACGGTGGGATGCCACCAGGTGCTATACCAGAGATAAGCCGATTGGTCGTCATCGATAAATGCCTCGCCATCGAGCACAATCGAGCCCTTGGGGGTTTGGTCAGGCACCATTTCCTTGCCATCCGCGCCCATCAGATTGGTCCACGGGCCCACGGGGCTGTCGGCGCAAGCCGCCCAGATCTGGCAGGGGACGCTGCTGTACATATAGAATTTAGACTGGACTTGGACTACCGACGGCGCCCATTTGAAGTCTGTCTTTGGCCAATTCATGGATTGCCAGGTCCAATTGACATAGTCCTTGGAACTCCACACGCCGGCCGGGCCGCGGCCGACGTCCCAGCCGTCCGGGGTGACATACAGATAGTAGGTGTCCCCGAACTTGCGGCTGCAGGGGTCGGCGAAGTAGCCGGGAATGACGGGATTGCCCGCCCGCAACGCGTCCCAGGCAGGTGCAGCCACGGTGGGCGAAGGAGCCAGCAGAACTAACACCTGGGTAGCGGCAACCACATATTTAAGTAACCGGGTTTGCATTATCTTGGGGTTCATCATTTTGGGAAATGGGTGTGAGTGGGTTCAGGGCAACGGTTGGCACGCGCATGCGGTGGGCCGCGGCATGAGTGTTCAGTGGAGGCTCAGCGGGCGGCATCGATGCGGAAAATGGTCAGCGAATAGGGCTTGAGGGTGTAGTTGAACTCTGGCGCGACACCTTCAAAGGTCGATTCAACCGGCACCACCTTCGCCGGCTCATCCAACGTGTTCTCATCGGTCGGGCTGTCACTGCCCAGGGTGATGACGCGGGCCTTGGGCTTGAGTTGCGGCGCACCCTGGATGCGAATGGTGGTGGCCAGCGGGCCTGGTCCGGGGTTGACGGCCTTGAGGATGATCTGGCCGGTTTTCTCGTCCTTGCCGCCCAGCGCATAGAGGCCGGCTTGGCGCTGAGGTGCTTGCAGTTTTGCAGTCTGGATGAGCTTGCCGTCCAGCGAGCAGGTCACCTTGCTGGCTTTCACCTCCAGTTTGATGTCGTACCAGCGGTTGGACTCGATTTTCACGTTAGGACCGGCCGCGATCTCGCGGTTGGCGCCGCTCTCCTTCAACTCGACAGAGGACCGCGTGTTGCCCCAGCCGCCGATATTCCAGTGCGCCATGTTTTCGGCATCCTTGACGTGGAACAAAATGAGAAATCCCTCGGCGCCGCCGAGCTTGCGCGCCTTGAGTGTCAGAGTGTAGTCCGTCCATGCCGGGTCGCCGGTGAGAGCCAGCAGGTTCTCGCCCGCGGCGCTTTGCCGCAAGGCCCCGTCGGTGGCTTTCCACTCGCCGCTGATCAGCTTCCAACCTGCGGTGCCCTTGCCAAGGTCACTTTGAAAGAGTGTCCTGCCGTTTTGTTCGACCTTGATGTCCTTGTATTCGGCCTGGGTGCCCCACGTGCCCACGCCGATGCTGCCGCCGCTCTTTGGCGCGGGCTGGGCGGACTCTTCGACCGTCGTCGCCAGGGTCACATCAGGCCGATGCGCGCTGAACAAGGTTTGCACATGATAGGAAGAACGACCGGTGCTGCGGGAGCTATCGAAGCGGATCAGGTTGACCGCCCAGGCGCGGTTGTTGACATTCTCGAAGAGTGGAGCGTAGGACGCCATGGTGACCACGTCGGAGTTGCGCTCCATACCGATCATGAAAGCTGCCTCGGACAGCGCGCCTAGCAGATTTCCAGAGCCGACATTGTTGTTTACGGCGTATTCGCCGACATAGATTTTGGGCCCGCTGCGGTTGTAGCTATCGTATTTTTTCTCGTTGGCGAAAAACCATTGCGGGGCGACGTAGTAGTGTTCGTCGACGATCTCCACCGGCTCGTTAGGAATCGGGCAATCAGCAATGGTGATGATGGCGGGATAATTGGCCTTGATCGCGTCGTAAAATATCCGGTAGTTCTTGAAATATTGGCCTCCGCTGTTTTCGTTGCCGATCTCGACATATTTGATTTTGAACGGCTCGGGATGCCCATTCTTGGCGCGTTCAGCGCCCCACTTGCTGGTGGCGGGGCCGTTGGCGTATTCCAGTGCGTCGAGCGTGTCCTGGACATAAGGTTTGAGGTCGTTGGGGTTGGTGACCACCTCGGGGCTGCGAAAGGCGCAGGACAGGCCCGCGTTGATCACATACAACGGCTCGGAATGCAAATCTTCGCAGAGTTGCAGGTATTCGTGGAAACCGAGGCCCTCGGTGTTGTGATAGCCCCACAAGTCCCAGCGGCCCGGGCGGCGGGCGATGTCGCCGATGGTGTGTTTCCATTGGATGCGGTTTTCCAAGGTAACCCCTTCCACCACGCATCCGCCGGGAAACCGCACGAATCCGGGCTTGAGCCCCTGCAATTGCTGCACCAGATCTTCACGCAAGCCGTTAGGGCGGTTGTTGTGGGTCTTGGGAAACAGCGAGACCACGTCGAACCAAATCGTGCCCGGCTTGGCAATACTCAGCGCCAGCCGCGCATGCGCATCGGTGCCCGTGGCTGACAAGCTGCATGCGTGGCGCTGCCATTTTCCCGTTATTCCGGTCACCTCGGCTTTGGCGTAAGTCTGCTTGCCGTCGGCGCTTTCGAGTTGCGCCGTGACGGTTAGGTCGGCGTCAGTGCGGGCGTAAAACGACAGGTCATAGGTGGCGCCTGCCTTGACCGCCATGCCCCAGTAGCCTTCATTGGCGACGCCGGCGCGGCTGCCGGGCTCGGTGACTTCCAGGCGCAGCGAGTGCGGCGTCTGGTCATTGAGCGGGTTGGTCTCATCCAGTGCGATGGAAGCCTTGGCGCCGCCCCCGGTGACCAGCGACCAGGCATGGAGCTCGGTTTTATACCACTTGGGATGTTTGAAGCCTTTGGGAGTGACCATTAGCCCGTCTTGCATCCTGGCGCCGACGGCCACCTGCATTTCCTCAAAGGCGCGGTTTTGCACCATTTCGGCGTAGATCCCGCCGTCGCCGGCGTGGTTGATCTCCTCGTAAAAGATGCCCCACAACGACGGGCTCACTTTCACTCCCGGTCGATCGGCCCTCACGGTGATGAGGGTGGGTGCGGCTTGCAGGCCCGTGGCAAACAGCAACGCGGCACCGATGGGCAAGAGGACGGAGGGGGGGGGGTTCAAAATCACAAGGCAGCTTACGCCTCCCGGCACTGGAGCATAACCGCCTTCTAGTATGACAGTCATCTTGCCGAGGGTTGTCCTGTCTTCTTGAACGAAGTCTTGTCCGAACCTCTTGAAAATGAATCTGTCGGTCGAGTTCGACCCGTGACGTGGTGGGCCACCTTCGCCTGCAAGCAGGAATGTTCCATCGGCGGCCGATTCGGCGGTGAGGATTGTGAATTCCCCATAGCCATCTTTAGATTTTGACCATCCGTAGTGTGACCACTATGGCTGCAATTGCGGCGCGTGCTACTGGTTGCCCTCTCTGATAAACCACTTTCCCCAAAAGCGCACCTTCGTAGCGAACGCCGAGGTGCCTGCGTGGTATCGTTCCAAATCGCCCGCTGCCGTGGCTTGCGGGCGATAGCGCCTGAGAAATCCGAAGGGGACGAGCATTACGACAAGCACAACTAGAAGAAGAAGGTTAGTTCCGATTATTCCGGGTTGCGTGCGAAATTATTGAGCCATATTTTAACGTGGCTAATCGTCCAAACTCGGTTCAGGCAGTGGATGGGCCGCATCATGTTCAAGATTGCGGCTGCCGTTGGGATTGGTCCAGGTGCGGATTTTTGGAACTTGCAGGCCCTCCTCATCCGGGGCAAAGAACGCGCATTCTTCGGCACTATACCACCGGCCACGTTTGCTTCGGACATAGAATCGCACGAGCGCACAAGGCTCTCCAATTGTTGCGCCAGGCCCGTCCAGACCATATCTGAATGTGATGGAATGTGTGTAGCCGGACTCCGGAGCTTGAAACATGAAAATATCCAAGGGGTCGGCCTTGATCACTCCGTCATCGGCTTCAAGTGCAGAAACGGTTACCTCCCACTGGGGTGCTTCAACACTTCCGATGTCAGTGACGCTAATGTTGGAAAAAAGTACCGGTGTGGGAGGCGTTCCAACCTTTACTTTTGGACCGCTTCCCCGTGCCTCGATAATTCTGACTGGCTCAGGCTTATTGAGTTTCCACAGGTGAAAGATCACAGGCTCAGACGGGTTCGGGTGAAACAAATTTTCCTGTCCACCCATTGTCTTGTAAAAATACGAGTATTTCGCGCCATTGAACCTTGCCCCCTCTTGATAGGCAGACGGCAGCACGTATCCGTCCTTGCCCAGGTACTGGATCACCAGAGTGAAGCCATCCGCACCTTCAAGCAGGAATGTTCCATCAGCGGCAGATTTGGCGGTTAGGATTGAGAACTCGCGATAGCCATCTTTGTACTTGACCATCCGAAGCGTGACCACGAAGGCCGCAATCTTGGCGCCTTCCACCGGCTTTGCGTCCTGGTCAACCACTTTCCCCCAAAAGCGCACCTTCGTATCGTACACCGAGGTGCCTGCATTGTATCGCTCCAAATCGACTGCTGCTGCGATCCTTGGGAATTTGCGTGCGATAAATCCCAAGGTGACAAGCACCACGACCAAAACCGTCAATAAACGCGGGACACATTTCCCGCTTCCGTTTCGCTCGCGAGGTGTTGAGGTCATATGTGCGTGCGGGTCAAAATTTTAAACTCGGTTCGGGCAGTGGATGGGCCGCATCGTGTTCTAGATTGCGGCAGCCGTTAGGATTGGTCCAGAAGCGAATCTTTAGGGTAACCGTGCCATCTGGCTCAGGAGAGTATATGGCGCATTCCTCGGCAGAATACCAACGGCCCCGCTTGCTTCGAACATAGAATCGCACCGGCGCGCCAGGTTCTCCCTTTATTGCGTCTGTCCCTTTGGGTCCAAAGCTGAATGTGATGGAATGTGTGTAACCGGATTCCGGGGCTTGAAACATGAAAAGATCCGAAGGGTCGGCCTTGATGACTCCATCGTCCACTTCGAGTGCCGATACTGCTACCTCCCACTGGGGGGCGCTAACAGTCCCGACAGCGGTAACCCTAAAGTTGGAAAAAAACAGCTCTGTGGGAGGGTCTTCAACCTTAAACTTTGGACCTCCTCTACCGATGTCGCTAATTCTGACAGGCTCGGGCTTTTTGAGTTTCCACAGGTGGAATGTCACAGGCTCGGATGGGTTCGGACGAAACAGATTCTCCCCGCCGCCCATTGGCATGTAATGATAAGAGTATGTAGTGTCTGGGAAAAAATGCCCAAACATTGCGGTTCAAGGGCTTGCGGCCCAAATCCCAAGCGAACGCAACACGCTTGGTAACGGAGATTCAGCAAATAGCCGAACAGATGTGCAAACATTCGCGGGAAAATCACTCAAGTTTTGTAGATTGTCGGGGTTACTTGCGTATTGATTGATATGCGCAGCAACTTTCAGATTCAGCCCCAGCTCAACATCGTTCCTATCGAGAAAATCCAGATCCCAACCAAGAGCCGCGACCAGCTCGCCCCTGTCCTCCTCGCGCTGCAATGGATTTACAGCACCCCAGAGATCAGCCGCCAGATTTTTGAACTCCTCGAACAGAAGATACTACCCGGCAAGAGCAAGGACAAGGGCCGCCCCGGCCTCGACCTTTGGCAAATCCTTGTTCTCGGAATCGTGCGCAACGCCCGCGACTGTGATTATGACGAACTCGAAGACCTGGCCTCCCACCACTCCCTCATCCGCCAGTTTCTCAATCTCCCCGCCGTCGCCGGCAGTGATCTGACCAACACTCCCGACCTTACCCACAAGACCATCAGCAACAACGTCTGCCACATCACCGAGGAACTCCTGCAGACATCAACAAGATTGTGGCGCTGCATGGCCGCAACCTCCTCTCAAAAAAAAACGGCGAGGAACAGATCATCGCCAAATGTGACACCTACGTTCTTGAAACCAATGTTCACTTCCCCACCGACATCAACTTGCTCTGGGACGCGGGCCGCAAGACAATTGATATCATCGTTCCCCTGACTGAGGATTACGGACTTCCCGGCTGGCGCAAACACAACTCGATCCGAGCCGGGCTCAAAAACCAAATGCGTGCGCTTGGCAACGTCAGCCAAAAGGGAGGCCCCAACAAACAGGAACGTCTTCAACAAGGGGCACGCGTCTACCTTAACAAAGCCAGCACCCTGAGCGCCAAGGCCAACGCCACCCTCGGCCAACTCAGAAGTCTTGAGCTCAGCCCCGTTCAAAGCACCCGCCTCGTCGAGCTGACCTACTTTGTCGAGATGCTCGACAAACACATCGACCTCATCGAGCGGCGCATCCTCAGGGGCGAAACCATCCCGCACGACGAAAAGGTCTTCTCGCTCTTTGAGCCCCACACCCAGTGGATCAGCAAGGGCAAGGCCGGCTGCCCGGTGGAACTTGGCCGCAAACTCCTCATCACCACCGACCAGTATCACCTTATCATTGACTATCACAACATGGGAAAGCCCGACGAGCATCCCCAGGCCCCCGCCACGGTCGCCCGAATACTGGAGCAATTCGGGGCGGGCTCCCTCAAAAGCATCAGCTTCGACAAGGGCTTCAGCAGCAAGACCAACAAGGTCCAACTCCAGGATGTGGCCGGACGGGTCATCATGCCAAAGAAAGGCAAATGCAATGCTGAGGAAGCCGCGGAGGAACACCAGGCAGACTATATCAAACTTCGCCACGCCCACAGCGCCGTCGAATCAAATATCAACAGTCTCGAACACCACGGGCTTGACCGCTGTCCTGACAAAGGTTATCATGGCTATACACGTTACACCGGCTTGGGCGTCATCGCCTACAACCTCCACCAAATAGGAAAAGGCATTTTGCGTCAGGCGCAAGAGGCCAAAGAAAAGGGGCTCAACCGCAAAATCTATGGGTTGTTTCGGGTTCGGGAAGGGCACCAAGTTGATGATATAGTGCGGTTTGCAAATGCTCGAAGTTCCTGAAACCAAAGGCCTTGCGGATGGTTAGCC
>Ga0118677_10002275_pt1 | contig 38954 bp, 27 predicted proteins | sample AliMusrvi5mmetaG_FD_86154 | JGI IMG/M metagenome (GOLD analysis project Ga0118677, IMG submission 86154) | reverse complement strand
GTCCAGCGCCGGGCGATCCATGGCCCGCCTCAGCACGTCGGCCGCGCCGTCGATGTCGTTCATCCGCAACCGAGCCGTGGCGGCAATGACGCCGTGCAGCGGATTGGTGTACGGCAAATTGGGATCGACCTTGGCGATCGTTTCCCAAAGTTCGCGAGACGCCAGATAGGGGAACAAATGCCGGATCCGTTCCACCAAGCCCACTCCGTAGGAAGCCTTGATCAAAGCCTTAGCAGCGGCTTCCGGCCGATCCATGCGGACATTAAACTCGGCCAGGACCATGGCGACCCCGGGCCAGTCATGCGTCTCGGGCGGTAGTCCGTCCATAACGGCCAATGATTCGTCGTAGCGCGTGAGCGCCATCAAAGACCGCGCCTCCAGGACGCGATCGGCAATGGATCGGGCGCTCGCCGGACGACGCCGGATGTACGCCAAAGTCTCTTCGTAGCGGCGCCGATCGAACAGTATCGTCGCGAGATCGGTCTGCAGCGCGTCGTTCCGGGAATCGATATCGAGCGCTGCGCGCACGGCCCGCTCGGCAGTGGTCAAGTCGCTACGCATGAGCGCCTCGGCCACCCCGCGAACCATCTCGGATCGATGGTCCGCCCCCATGCGCAAGGCCACCAGCGTGGCCAGGCCCGCCGTCGTGGCCACGGACAACACCGGCCACCACCACAGGAAGACGATCCGCCAGAACGCCGGCCATCGCTTCAGCTTCTCCTCCCACTCGCCGACCTCATCGTTGATTTCGAGCAGGATACGGCGCCGCTCGCGCCACCGGCTCCACTGGTTGGCCAGCACGGCATCCAGATAGATCAACACGACGGCCAGAACCAAAAAGACGCCCATGGTATCGTGGAGCACCTTTTCGTTCCACTCAGCGGGCCGGTCTGCCCCGAACCAGACAATGGCCGAGATGCGCAGTACGTTCAGCAAGAGCACCTGCACCATGCCGATCCCGAGCAGCAGCACCACGTTCGTCCATCGGAACCGCATCAGCAAGGCCACGCCCAGGCCGCAGAAAAACACCGTGATGGCGGTCTTCATGCCGCTGCACGACTCCGGAACGCCGAATGCGCGCACGCCGGAACGCAGCACCAGCCCGTCGCCCCAGACCCGGACGTTAAACGCCTGCAACAACCATTCGCTCAGCTTCACGGACATCTGCTGCATCGTCATCTGCAGCGGACCGAACACTTGCGACGGAAGGGGATGAACCCAATAGAGGATGAACAGGCCGATGAGCAGATCGCGGACGTGGCGGGGCGGCAACGCCCAGGCCAGACAAGCGAACAGAACCAGTAGAACGCCCAGCCATTCCACCTGATGAACGGGAACCACAATGCCCACGATGACCGCCACCAGCCCCGCCACGCCGATGCTGGCCAGCAGCGCGCTGGATAAGACGACCGCGTGTTCGCCCCTCGGCTTGGGCCGAAACGCAAGCAGCAGGGCGAACAACCCGCCCAGTGCAACGGACACGGCCCCGCCCGGCCCGGCCACCATGCGCGAAGCGTTCGCCGCCACCCAGACCACAACCAGCAGCGCAGCGGACAACAAAACCGCCCGCTTTGGCAGCGGCATTTTCGAATCGTCAGAAGTCATGCTGGTAAGTAATGGTTGCGCCCACCGTGTCTCGCTCAAAATCCAGAGTCGAAGTGTCGCCCGACTCCATGAGATGTTCGACGTAATAATAGACGGACAGGTGGTCGGTGAGCTGCTGGCTCAAGCCCAGGTTCACCGCCCAGGTGCTGTAATCATTGGCCACGAAGATCGAATTACCATTTAAATCGTTCTGCTGCACAGGGCCGTTCTGGCGTATCGTGTAAGCCGCGTTAAGCATGGCAGTCAAGTGCTGGGTCAATGTGCGTGTCACGCCGAGTTGGTTGAGCCAGTCCGTGTAGTCCGACACCAAGGCCAGTCGCGGCTGCACGTGAGAATAGGCCGTCAGGAACGACCACGACCACTCGTCGTTGTGCCAGGCAATCGCATAGCGGTATTCGTCAGTCACCTCGAGGCCGGCCCCGAAACCGCCGTCCATCCGCCGCGTGTAGCCGATCGAATGCGTCGTGCGCTCGGTTAGCATGGATTGCAGGGAGACATTTCCCACCACAGCGCCCGTGTCCCCGTTTTGCTCGGCCGCCCCGGCATTGGTTAACGTTGCCAGCGAGTAACCCCCGCCCGCCCGAAGCACAGTGTTCTCGGTCAGGTCGGCACCCATAAACACGGTGTAGTCTTCCTGAAACTGGTTGCCGCGGATGTTCGCGTCAAACTCGCGCCACGTCCAGTCAGCACGGGTTCCGACCAACAGCACGGGCGAAAGCTGTTGCTGGTAGGTCAGCGAGGGCGTGGTCACACTGCTGCGCGTCTGATTGAACGTCTTGTCGAGCGGCCACGTGTCCGTGTGCACGACGGCAGGCGAAAGATCCTTGTCCTTGGCCATCAGCCAGTCGAGATCAAGTCCCACCGTATTCTGGATGTACCGATACTCGTTGCCCCGCAGTTGGTCGGCCCGACCGCGCTCGTCCACATAACTCACCGTATAGGCCGGGCTGTCGTAAACTCGGCCTTTGACGTACGGGGTGAGATCGAACTCAGTCGACAGGTTGGCCGAAAATCCCTTCTCGGCCCCAGCCCCGTGGGTGTAAGCACCAGCCGAGGCATTGTTCCCGTTAAACGTACCGTCAACCGAGTCGCGCGCCGCGGTGATCGTGAAGGCTCCCATGCGGGCCGAGAGTCCTTGACTGATCATATTGAAGTCGAATTGGTTATCCTCCGTGCGATTGGGAAAGTAACTGTAGGTAACGTTAAACGAGAGATCGAGGTCCATGTACTTGCTGATCATCAGGTAATTCTGAAGACTCAACGAGGTCACAAGCGGGAACTCCAGCCCGTCGTCCTTGATCTGCCCACGTCCGTTCTGGAACAGGTAATCGGATCCCTCACCGCTCGACCGCATGTAGCGCACTCCCGCCGACTGGGCCATGGACCAATCCGAATAGAAACTGCCGAGTCGGATATTGGCGTTGTCGGGCACGACAAAGTCGCGGTAACTGTCGAAACGCAACATCTGCCCGCAGGCGGTGTCGGTCAGCACCCCGCACGCGAACAACGCGGCGCAGAGGGCCCGAAACAGACAAGGCAGTCGTCGCATGGTTTGTCTCCGGTAGTGGAAAGCATTGCGCCAGCAAACCTCCCCCTCGATTCCGGAACCAGTTCGCGACGCCATGGTGCTTAGAATGGCACGGGCGTTCGCCCCCGCGCAAGCAAAATGGCCGGCGATTATGGCTTTATGATAAAAAGCTCCAAAGTCGTGTCAGCTTGCCCGAAAGGCCTGACGGTCCCGGCGGGGATATACCGTTCGGCCAGCGCGGCGCGCAGGCTGCGTTGCTCGGGCTCCGGGAGTTCGGCCACGGCCGGCGAGGCCACGGAAAGCCCGTAACCGCTCACGGCCGCCACGGGCGCAGGGCCGGAACGTAACAGGGCTTGCATGAGCTCACGATTGAGGACATGCCGGGATCGGGCGGTTGCCGTATCGAGGTCCGGATAGTAACTGAAAGGCCCGAGTTCAAGCCCCCTCGGCACGCGCAGGCCCGCCTCGACGGCCAGATACGTGTCCTGCGTCAGCAACCGCCGGCTGTCCCCGGCCAGGGCTCGCACACGGGCCGCCGTTTCCCGCAGGACTTGCAGGTGAGGCTTCTCCTTCAAGCGCCACCAGATCCGGTCCCGGCCGCTGACAAACCACGATTGGTTGATCGGCGAGGAAAATGCCGCGCCGATCGATACCATAATCAGCACCGCCACCACCCAGCGCTCAGCTTTCGCGGTGACCAGCAATGCGGCGACCCAAGAGGCGAGAGCCACGGCAGCCAGGGGCGCGAGGATGACCTGGTAATCCTCATATGGAACAGCGGCCGTGATGTGTAGCAGCGTTCCCCCCGCCACCCCGGCCCAGGCTGTACGCCGCAACCAGGCGCTCTCGTCCGGCGCCCGGCACCGCCCCTCGGCCCGAAAGAACCGCGCAGCAGCGGCCGCGATCGCCACGCTGACCGGCACGAAGTACGCCTGAACGAAACGCGACACAAACCCGGCCCGGTACACGAACCATGTCGTCAGATTGTCGGTCCGCCGCCCCGTATGGTAATGGAACACGCCGAACAGAAAGCTGTCCGGCGCCAGCCACAGAAACGGTGCCGCGAACAGCAGACCGACCACGCCGGCTCCGATCCCCAGCCGAACCCAGTCGCCTGGCCGGCGGTCCCTCACGCACCACAGACCCGCGAGCGCCACGGGGATCATGACGCCCGCCGAGATCCGGGTCCCCGCGGCCAGAGCCAGCCCTACGCCGGCCAGGTAGGCGGCCAGGCGGCCGATCCGGCCCCGTTGGACCGTGAGCAGCGCGATCGCCGCCGCCAGAAAAAATCCGCATAAGGCGTAAGTCTTCACGATCGTCGTGAAGTAGGTGTGATAGGCGTTCAAGGCCACGAGCGCAAACGCCAGCAACGCCGCCGCGTCGCGCCGCGGGGCCGGGGCCAGCCGCCGGGCGGCCACGGCGGCCAGCAACGCCCCGGCGAGCCCCAGCATCGCCGTGAACAGGCGCCCGCCTTCCACGCCCCACCGCGCGACCAGCGGCCACGCCAGGCCATACGTAAAACAAAGCACCGGCGGCTGCGTGTGGGCGAAATCCACGTAAGGCAATTGCCTTTCGCTCACCAGACGGGCAGCATACAAATACCACCCTTCGTCCTGGTTGAGATCCCCAAAGACCAGGTTCAAGGCGTAGAGCACGAGCGCGACGGCCATAGCCAGACCCCACCACGGCCACCAGGTGGCGCGGCTCGTCTCGAGGGCTGGCGGGGCTTCGTCCACGGCGGGAAAACTCTCTCAGGAACCGGGATGCTCGACCTGTTTGCCCGCCGCGCACAGCGGACACCGCGCCGGCTCGTAGGTGACAGGCTCCATTCGCAACAGGCTTACGGTGGGCGCCGTGAAGCGGGCTTTGCCGCCGCTCCGGTCGACGAGTACCGCAATCGCGGCCACCCGGCCGCCCAAGCCCTCGACGATATCCACTGTCTCCTGCACCCGGCCGCCCCGAGTGACGACGTCCTCGGCGACCACGAACGAGGCGCCCTTGGGGACCACGAACCCGCGGCGCAATACAAGCCGCCCCTCTTGTTTTTCGGCAAAAATTGAAACGACATCCAGGGCCTTGGCCACTTCGTGCCCCACGAACAGCCCGCCCATGGCCGGTGCAATCACGCCGTCAATCCTCAGGCCTGAGCCCAGTTCCGCGCGCATCTTGTCAACAAGGGCCTGGCATAACCGGGCCGCGAGGCGTGGATGCTGCAACACCTGGGCGCATTGAAAGAATTGGTCACTGTGCAGGCCCGACCTGAGCTCGAAATGGCCTCTCAATAGCGCGCGCGTATCCAAGAACATCTGCAGAACTTCGTTATCCGTCATCGCACGTCCCTCTCGTCTCCTGCTTCGTGGTTGTGAAACATCAGTCTGCGGCACCCCCGCCGCAGCGTCAAGCGCATCCGCAGGCGCCGCGTTTCGCCCCGCCGCGTTTCGCCCCTTGCCTGCCCCCCCCCGTGTGCTAAACTCATCGGCGATCACGCGGCGCAGATAACCTGCGCCTAGGCGGCGCCTTGGTGAAAGACTTATGACGAGGGGGACCACGGTATTGGCGGTGGCGACGGCAGTCGCGATCGCAATCGGTGTACCTGCAGCCCTGCTTGGTGGCGAACCAACAATCGTCAAGGTGGGCGTCCACGCGGTTGAACCGTTTATCGTGATTCGCAATAACGGCACCGAGGTGGACGGTCTTTTTGCAGACATCCTGGAGAGCATTGCCGCCCGCAAAGGATGGCAAATCCAGTACATCCCCGACTCGCTGGGCAACAATCTGGCCCGGCTGGAAGGCGGCCAGATCGATCTGCTCATGCCGGTCTCGATCGCGCTGCAGAAAGATAGCCGCTTCGATGTCACGCACAAGGGGCTCGTGACCTCCTCGGGGCGTGTCTATCTGCCGGTCGGCAACCACGCGCAGTCGTGGCGCGACCTGGCCGGAAAGACAGTGGCCGTCGTGCGCGACGATCCCTATTACGCCGGCTTGCACGCCTTGCTGAGCGACGCCGGAGTCAAATGCGAATTCGTCGAGATGCCCAACTACCGGACCATCCTCGATGCCCTCTATCGGCGCCGCGTGGATGCCGGCGTGGTGGACCGCCTCTTCGGTGACCAGAACTGCGCCGACTACTCCGCAACCGCCTCCTTCCTCGCCTCGCCGCCTGTGGAATTCGGCATCGCCTCGCCCCGCAACCGGAATGGCGCGCTGATCGATGCCATCGACTACTGGCTGAACCTGTACCAGGCCGACCCCCGCTCGCCGTACTTCGCGGCGCTCGACGAATGGACGGCTGCTGATCGCCGCGCGCCGTCTCTGATCCTGGTTGTCGCCTTGTCACTCGCCTTTCTGCTTCTGGCCGCGGGAGGCGTCGTCCTCGTCCGACGCCAGACCCGCCAGCACGACGCCCGCGCGGCTGCGTTGGACCAAGCCGCCGTCGAACTGCGTCGCGAGATTGCCGAACGCGACAAACGTGAGCGCGTCCTCAAATCCTGGGAATCGTGGTACCGGATGCTCTTCCTCGGCACTCGCGATGCCGTCCTCGCCTACGGGATCACGGCAGACAAACAGCCTGACAAATTCATGGAGGTCAACACGCAGGCCGCCGCGTGGCTGCAATACACGCGCGAAGAACTGCTGTCTCTCACGCCGCGCGACATCGAATTCCTCTCCGAACAGGTCGCCGGGGTCGCGCGCGGCCCCGAACCAGCCGGCCCGGGCGGTGCCAAGCCGCCAACCCGGCTCGGCACCCAGGTCGGCGCGGAACTCGTCAAGGCCATACTCGAAAAGGAGGTGGTGTGCTACGAACGCGTGTTCCGCACGAAGAGCGGCCAGGATATCCCGGTCGAGATCACGGCCGCGTCCATGATGCACGAGGGCAAGCCCATCATCGTCTGCACCGCCCACGATATCACGTCCCGCCGCGAAGCCCAGCGAGCCCTCCAGATCACCGAACGCATGTTCCACGACTTCTTCGCCCGCTCGCCCATCGGTATTGCCCTCTATGACCAGCATCAAAAACTGCGCGACGTCAACCAGTCGTGCCTCGGCATGTTTGGGTTCAGCGAACGCACGCAGTTTGCCAAGTTGAACCTCTTCGACCGCGCCGAGGTCACCGATGAGGACCGCAAAACCCTGCTCAAAGGCGGCACGGTCCGCTACGAGGGCGTCGTCGATTTTGAAGAGTCCCGCCAGCAGTCCCGCCTCCAATCCGGGCGTTCCGGCAAGTGCCACTTCGATATCATCATGACCAACCTCGGCCTGGACCAGTCCTTCAATCCCAAGGGCTATCTCGTACAGGTCCAGGATATCACGGGGCGCCGCAAGGCAGAGGAAGCCCTCCGACAAAGCGAACAGCACCTGCGGCAGGCCCAGAAGATGGAGGCCATCGGCACGCTGGCCGGCGGCATCGCCCACGACTTCAACAATCTCCTCACGCCCATCATCGGGTACACGGAAATGGCCCTGCTCGGCGTCGCCAACGCCGACCCGATTCGGCCCCAGCTCGAGGAGGTGCTCAAGGCGAGCAACCGGGCCCGCGATCTGGTCAAACAAATCCTCACCTTCAGCCGGCAGTCGCACGAGGAACTCAAGCCCATGCACCTCACGCCGATCGTCAACGAGGTGCTCGGCCTCCTCAAGATCCGCCTGCCTCCGACCATCGAGCTGCGCTCCGACCTCCAGAGCGGTCGCGATATCGTGCGGGCCGACCCGACGCAAATGCATTCCGTGCTCATGAACCTTTGCACGAACGCCCACCACGCCATGCGCGAGACGGGCGGCGCCCTCGAGGTCCGGACGCACGAGATCCGCGTCGACAGCCGAAGCCGCGGCGCGCTCGCCCGCCTCAAGCACGGCCCGTACGTCGACCTCTCCGTTCACGACACCGGCCACGGCATGGACCGCCAGACTATGGACCGCATCTTCGAACCTTTCTTCACGACCAAGCGGAGCGGCGAAGGCACGGGAATGGGCCTGGCCGTCGTGCACGGCATTGTCATCAACATGCAGGGCACGATTACCGTCGAAAGCGAACTCGGCAAGGGTTCGGTGTTCCACATCTACCTGCCGTTGCAGGAGCAGGCCGCCGAACAAAAGGCCGTCGAAGTCAGTCCCCTGCCCCGCGGGACGGAAAGCGTGTTGGTCGTCGACGACGAGCCCGACATCATCACGATGGTAAACCAGATGCTCACCCAACTCGGCTACCAGCCGACCCTTTGCAGCCGGGCTTCCGATGCCCTCGAGGTATTCCGCGAGGACCCGGCCCGCTTCCGGCTCCTGCTGACCGACCAGATCATGCCCGGACTCACCGGCCTCGAACTCACCCGGGAATTGCGCCGTATCCGCCCCGACTTGCCCGTCATCCTCTGCACGGGCTATAGCAAGACGGTTTCCGAGGAGGACATTGCCGACGCCGGCGTCCGGGAAATGTTGATGAAGCCGATCGTGCTCCGCCAACTCGCGGAGACGATCCGCAGGGCACTCGACGAGGGACCGGATGAACCGACGGCCGTGAAACCGAACGCCTGACGTCCCGAACAGTGCGCGCCGGGCGATCCCGGCAAAGGAGGGGTAGTGGACCTGATCCTGATGCGACACGGCGACGCGTTCTCCGTGGGCGAAAACGGCATTACGCGCGATGCCGACCGGCCCCTGAGCGTCAAAGGCCGCAAGGTGACGCGCGAGATTGCCGACGCTTTGAAAGCACTGGGCGTAGAGCCCGCGCTGATCCTGACCAGCCCGCTGGTCAGGGCCGCCCAAACGGCCGCCATCGCCGCCGAATGCTGGAACGGCAAGCCGGTCGAGCCGTGCCAGGCCCTGGCCTGCGGCGGAACGCCCGCCGGCGTCGTGGCGGCGTTTCGTTCACACGCCGTGCCGTGCCTGCTCGCTGTCGGCCATATACCGGACCTCGGCGAGCTGGCATCCTATCTCATCTGCGGGACCCCGGGCGCCGGCATCGTATTCCGCAAGTCCGGCGTCTGCCTGATCCGCTTCGAAGGCGAACCCCGCGCCGGCGCAGGCAGCCTGGAATGGCTCGCACCGCCGTGCCTCCTGCTCGGGAAGGGCTGAAACCAGGAACGACCGCCATGCCCGTCCCGTGCGAAATCGAAACCTGCTTCGTCGTCCGCCGCGCCGCGGTCTTCGCCCGGTTGCGGGCCGTCCTGGCCCGGCTGGCCGATACCGTTTCCGCCCCCGTGCGCCGCGATATCGAAGACGTGCTGCTCGACACCGACGACCTGCTCCTGGCCCAGGCCGATGCCGCCCTGCGTTTGCGCCTCGAAACCGGACGGAGCGCCGAGCTGACTCTGAAGTCGCTCGCTCCGCCAAACGCAGGGCTGGCCATCCGATCGGAACTGAGCGAATCCCTCCGGCGCGTGCCGCGGGAACCTGTCGGCTCGTGCCCGGGCCGCCTCGTCGCCGCCCGCGTGCGCCGCGTCCTGCGCGGCCGACCGCTCAACGTCTGCTTCCGCCTCCGGCAACAGCGCACGGTGTATACGGTCCGCACGAAGAACGGCGCGCTGCTGCTGGTTTCCGCCGACACCGTCGATCTGCCGGGCCGGCAGGCCCGCCCCTTGCTTGAACTTGAAGTCGAGTTGCGCGAAGGCACGACGGGAGCCTTGACGCGTTTTTCGCGCGCCTTAAACGCCATCCTCTCCCTGGAGCCGACGGCCCTGTCCAAGTACGATCTCGGACTCCGCGCCGCCGGCCTGACCCGTCCGCACCCCACCGAGCCCGCGCCGCCCGCCCGGAATGCCGGGGCCGCCGAACTGCTGGCGTACGTGCTGCGCAAACACACCGACCGCCTCTGCCGTCATGAGCGACGTGTTCGGCTGGATCTGGACCCCGAAGCCGTGCACGACTTGCGTGTGGCGTGCCGACGACTCCGGGCGGCGCTGCAGTTCCTCGGTCCGATTGCCGGCCCCCTGCCCGTCCGGGCGATGTGCGACCGGCTCGCGCGTCTGGCCCGCCGACTGGGGGAGGTGCGCGATCTCGATGTACACAACAACGCCCTCGAAGCCCGGGCCGCCCGCCTGCCTCCGGCGGCTCGCCTGTCCCTGCATGCCTGCGTCGCGCGACTGCGCCGAGAGCGCGAAAAAGCCCATGCCAGGCTGCTTACAGTCCTGGAAACAGCACAGTTCGCGGCCTGCTGCCACGACCTGGAGGTGCTGGCCGGCCGCCTGGCGGCGGTCTCGACACCGGTGGATGACGCCCCCGCCCGTGCCGCGGCGCGGCCTCTCGTCCGCCGCCTGCTCCGGCGCGTCCGCCGCCTGGGCGGCGCGCTCAGCGCCGCGACATCCGACGCCGACTTGCACCGCCTGCGCATCCGCGGCAAGAAGCTGCGCTACGCCTGCGAATTCCTGCAGGACATCGGGGGCTCCGACGTTGCCGGCTTTGCCGCTCGAACGGCCCGTTTGCAGGATGCGCTGGGGCGCCATCACGATCTCGTCGTCGAGGAGACTCTGCTGGGACGGTTGCTGGCCTCCCGGGAAGCGCGACGCACTCCGGCAACGCGAGCGGCGCTTGAATCCCTCTTGGCGAATATAGCGGCGGATCGAAAGACCGCGCGCGTGGAGTGCCTTGCCGCATGGCACCGATTCGATCGACGCGGGGCGCGACGGGAATTGTTGTCCGCGTTGCGTTGATCGGATGGCTCTACAGCCAGGCACCGGCCCGCTGTCCCGTCAGCCGGCCATCTTCCAACTCGCACGTACCGTTGACCGTGACGTGCACGATACCGGCCGCAAGCTGATGCGGCGCCGCGTACGTGGCCAGATCCCGCACGGTCGCCGGATCGCCTACCACGACATCCGCCGCCTTGCCGGGCGCCAATCGCCCACGGTCGGCCAGCCGGAACCAGTCGGCCGGCAAAGATGTCATCTTGCGGACCGCCTCTTCCAGCGGCACCGTGCGCCCGTCCAGCGCCGCCCGCAGGAAGCGAGGACACGTGCCGTAGGCACGGGGATGCGGGTAGTCGCGGCTGAGCGGCCCCCAGGGGGCACGCACGGACGCGTCGGAACCAAGCATTACGTAGGGCTGTGCCAGGATCCGCCACATGTTGTCCTCGCACATCCCCTGGAAGAACGCGCTGGTCCCGAGCTTATCGGTCTCGATCAGGTACAAAGCAGCATCAACCGGCTCCATCCCGAGTTCGCCCGCCGCATCGGCCAGCAATCGGCCACGGAAGCGACCGTCCTGGGCCTTGGATGAACCAATTGTCACGATGCCCCAGTAGTCCTCGGGCCGCGACGCCAGGATGTCCGCACGCAACCTGGCCCGGGTGGCCGGATCACGCAGGCGCGCCAGTTCCGCCTCGTGTCCGCCCTCGGTGGCCCAGTTCGGGAAGATCACGTCGAGTTCGGTGCAGGACGACACGTAGGGGTAGCGGTCAGCCGCGACCTCGATGCCCGCGGCCCGCGCCCGCTCGATTGTTTCCAGCGCCCGGTCGATCAGGGACCAGTTGGCCCGGCCCGACGTCTTGAGGTGCGAAACCTGCACGCGGACGCCTGTAACACGGCCCACGCCGATGGTCTCCTCCAGGGATTCGATCAACTGCCGGCCTTCGCTGCGCATGTGCGAGGTGTAGAGGCCGCCCCGGGCCGCCGCAACGCGCGCAAGCGTCTCGATCTCGGCCGCCGAGGCGTACATTCCTGGCGGATAAATAAGACCTGTGCTGAACCCCCGGGCGCCGGCGTCGAGCGACTCGGCCAGCAGCCGCGCCATGGCGGTCAGTTCGTCCGGCGTGGCAGCCCGGCCCTCGTAGCCGACCACGCTGCCCCGCAGCACGTTGTGTCCCACCAGGGCCACGACGTTCACCGCCGGCACGACCCGTTCCAGGATAGCCCGGTACTCGGCCGTGCTCTGCCAGAAGCCGGGGTATTCAAACGCCTGCCAGTCGGACGGCAGGCGCGCCTGACCGAACCGCGGCGCCGCCGAGGAGCCGCAGTTGCCGACGACCTCGGTGGTGATGCCCTGGTACAGCTTGCTCGGGGCTGACGGCTCCAACAGGAGGTAAGCATCGGAATGCGAGTGGGCGTCGATGAAGCCGGGGCACACGAACCGGCCGCGCGCATCAAGCTCACGGCGCGCCTCGGCCGGGGCCAGGTCGCCGACCTCGCTGATCGTGCGGCCCGTAATGCCGATATCCGCCCGCACGCCCGAACGGCCCGTGCCGTCGTAGACCGTGCCGCCGGTAATCTTCAGGTCAAGCATGGGAGGCATCGCACATTGAGTGTCGGAAGTCTTTCGCCGGCGTCACGGCACGGCAGGCGCGGGAGTCGCGACCACGGGTACGGGGGCGGGCGTCGCCTCGGCTGCCGCTTGCCCGCCCAGCAGTTCCATGATCTCCTGCTGCACGGGTTCGATCTCGGTGAGTTTGAGCTGCGGATCGACCAATACGAAGATCTCGCCCGTCTTGCGGTACTCGTAAACCACGAGCCGCTCGCCGGAATCGCCGGTCCGCACTTCACGTTCGACCATCACACGCTGGCGTTCCAGCATTACGGCCAGGATATAGATGGCGTTCTTGCGCGCCGGATTGTTCTCCTCAAGGAGTTCGCGCAACAGCGATTCCGCGGTCTCCTTGCGGACCCGCCGCTCCGGCTCGGGCGGCGGCACCTTGAAGATCCCCTTCCACGAGCTATAACGCTCCTTGCGCGCGGCTTCCGCGACCCAGCACGGTTCGCAGTAGTCATCGCGGGTGTAGTCGACACCTTCGAAGGCAAGCCGGGTGATGTAGGCCTGCCCGTCCTCAAAGGCCTTCTGACACGCGCCGCAGGCAACGCTGCGCGGTTTGATGTTCCATTCCTGGCTCATAGTCGGTACGCCCGTCAGAGGCTCTCCATGTAAACGTCGCGGCTCTCGCGCAGATAGACGGCGCCCGAAACGACCGTCAACAGGCCGACAAACCCCGCCAGGTACACGGCCACGTAGGCGAAGTAGTAACTGAACGTGTGCAGCGACGCCGCGGCATCGGCCCGATCATGCAGCAGGCGTGGCAGGATGTCATTTTGCAGGGCGAGTCCGGCCATGATCGTTACGATCGTTATGGTCTGCCAGATCATCTTGTGCTTGCCCCACCGACCCGCCGGCAGGACTCGGCCCTTTTGCGCCGCCAGCAACCGCAGGCCGGTGATCAGAAACTCCCGGCTGATGATGATGATCACGAGCCAGGCGGGCACCACCTGGTGCACGATGTCGAAGGCCGGCACGCGCTGAGGAAGCGAAGCAAAGCTGATCAAGGCGGCGCTGACCAGAATCTTGTCGGCCAGCGGGTCCATGAGCTGGCCGAAGACCGTGATGAGCCCGCGGCGGCGCGCTACGGTGCCGTCCCACCAATCGGTGAAGCCGGCCAGTGCGAACGTGACGAAGGCCAGGGTCTTGCCCCAGGGAATCGCCATCGTCAGGAACACGACCATCACAAACGTCAGCCAGATGCGGCTCAGCGTGATTCTATTGGGTAAGTTCATCCCATTCCTGCACAAAAAACAGCCACATTAGTGTGGAGGCAGGGGCACCCTGCTGTCAATCCCCAACGCCCACCCTACCCCTTCATTCCCGTGAGCGTGATGCCCTGGATGAAGTATTTCTGCGCGAAAAAGAAGATCACGATCACGGGCGTGGTCATGAGCAGGGAACCGGCCATCATCATGGACATGCTGCTGCCGGCCTGCACATTGAACGCATACAAACCCAGGGCCAGCGGATAGAGCCGCTGGTCGCCGAGGTAGATCAGCGGGCCCATGAAGTCGTTCCAGGTGCCCATGAAGGTGAAGATGCCGATCGCCGCCAGCGTCGGCCGAATCAGCGGCAGGATCAAATGCCAGTACACGCGCCAAAAACCGCAGCCGTCGATCTTGGCCGCATCCTCGAGGTCGCGAGGGATACCTTTCATGAACTGCCGCAGCAGGAAGACGTTGAAGGCCCCGGCGAAGAAGCTTCCGACCCACAACGGATAGAGTGTGTTGTACCAGCCGAGCGCCCGCATGATCAGAAAGTACGGAATCATCGTCACTTGGCCCGGAATCATCATGGTGGCCAGCATGAGCGCAAAACTCATGTTGCGGCCCGGCCACTGCAGGCGCGCGAAGCTGTAAGCCACAAGTGAACAACTGAACAAGGTGCCCACAAGATTCAGCACCACGATGAACAGGCTCGTGGCCACGTACCGTCCGAACGGCAGGTAGTCGAGCGCCAACCGGTAATTGCGCCGGATCTTGCCCCACCACGCGCCGGCTGCGCCGGTCTGCGTGAACCGGAGCGTGACGCGCAGTTCGCACGGGCCGGTCACCGGACTCGGCCCCGCGTCGCGCAACAACGTCCACGACCGGACCTTGTTGCTCTTGTCGTCCGGTCCGGGCTCCTGCCATGTCACCAGGCCCCAACTGCTGTAATCGGCCAGATCGTAGTCTCGGACCGACTCGTAGCGCCGGCCCAACTTTTCGACGACGACGTTGAGCCGATGCCAGGTGTCGTCGTTTCGCAGGTAAAGTTCCAGGCGGTGCAGGCGCCTGACCGGGAAGCTGGTCGTGAAGGTGTGCGCCAGTTCCATATGGTCACCGCGGCTGAAGTCGTAATGCAGTTGGGCACTGGGCTCGCACGTGGACGGCACCTGCACCAGGCGCGCCTCAGCCGGGCCGCTCACCGTCCACGTGGCGGCCACGGCCTCCGGCGCGACCAGTTGATCCTCCACCAGGTCGTACGAGCGGGCCCGGAACTGCCCGATCGCCAGGCTGCGCCGCATCTGGTCGAGGACGTCTTCAACAAGCGCGGGGGTGATCCATCTCGGCAGCGCCGCCACCATGCCGTCCGACTCCCATTGCGCCTTGGGCACAGTGACCAGCAGCTTGCCGAATACGCCCTTGGCGGCGCCGCGAATCACGGCCGCCCGGTCGCCCTCCGTCGGCCATGCCACGGGCATCGCTTGCAGGACGCGCTCAATCGCCGGCAGCAATGCCGACAGGCGGGCGCCCGCAATGTCGTCGAAACATCGTGTATCTACATAGGGAGAACGGAGTTCCGGAACGGGCCGGCTGGGCCACAGGTGAAGGGTCTGGCCGAACATCTCGCGGTCGACCTTGACGGACGTGGCCGCCATCCAGACGAACGGCCACGAGAACACGATCGCGCCACCCGCGAGCAGCGCATAAACCCACGAGAGGCGGCAGAATTCGAGGAACCGATAGTAGGCGGCCCCGTGTCGGATGGGACGGTCGTCGCTCATCCGCCCTCCTCGTAGTGAACCCACCGCTTGGACAGCCGCATCTGCACCACAGTCAGGGCGAATACGATCGTGAACAGGACCCAGGCCATGGCCGCGGCATAGCCCATGTGGAGATAGCGGAAGGCATTGTTGAACAGGTAGTAGGCATAGAACAACGTGGAGTTGACCGGGCCGCCCTGGGTCATCACGAACGCTTGCGTGAAGATCTGGAACGTGCCGATCAGGCCCATGATCAGGTTGAAGAAAATGTATGGCGAAATCATGGGCAGGGTGATCTTCACAAATTTCTGCCACGTGCTGGCGCCGTCGAGCGAGGCGGCCTCGTAATACGTCTCGCTGATGCCTTTCAGCCCGGCCAGCCAAATGATCATCCCGCCGCCCGCACCCCAAAGCCCCATCAGGATCAATGACAGTTTACTGGTGCGTTCGTCCTGCAACCAGTTGGGCCCATTGATCCCGCTGCTCGCGAGGAGGCTGTTCATGAGCCCGCTGTTGGGATTGAAGATCCAGATCCACAGGATGCTCGACGCCACGGCCGGGACGATCGCCGGCAGATAGAAGCACGTGCGCCACACCGCCACACCGCGCACCTTCAAGTTCAGCAGCAGGGCGATCCCCAGGCTGAGCGCCATGCCCAGCGGAATCCCGATCATCATGTAGACCGTGTTCCACAACGATTTCCAGAACAGCGGGTCGTTCGTGAACATCCACTGAAAGTTTGCAAGGCCGACAAAACGTGCCGGATTCAGGATGTCGAAGTCGCAAAAGCTGATAACCAGCGAGAACAGAATCGGGCCGCCCGTAAACACGACGAAGCCCGCGATCCACGGCAGGGCGCAAAGCCAGCCGCCCCGCCATTGGGAGCGGAAGTAGCGGCTTTGCAGGCCTTCGATTTCGCCCTCGCCCGCGGCCGGACGCTTCGCCAGGGGCCCCAGCGCCCGGCGAACGCGCCGGCGCAGACGCAGGTTGGTATCCCAGGCATACGCGCCCACGGCCGCGGCGATCAGCAGCACCGCATACAACACAAAGAAACCCGGCCACCGTACCGGCCGTCCGCGCGGCGGCGCCAGCGCCCGGTCCAATTCGCGCTGAACGATCGCCGTGCCGCGATCCAGCGCCGCCTGCGGTCTGGCCTTGTGAAAGATGGCGTCTTCCATGGCCTCGATGTGTTGATTCCACAGCAACTGCCCGACCGGTGTAACCGGCCGATACCGGGCGTCCGGCAGCAAATCGTTGAATGTCCTGACGGCGGCGCCAACCTTGGGATCCATGTCCGGCTTGCCATAAACATATTTCCCGTACAGCCAGTCGTTAACCGCCGCGCCCGGCATCTGGGCCGGCACGAACGCCTGGCCCTGGCTTTCCGCGGTCAGTCGCTCGCTCTCGGTCATGATGGCGATGGCGCGCCGGCTGGACAGGAAACGGATCAACTCCCACGCGGCCGATTTCTGTTTCGCCGTGGACGGAATGGCATAACACCACCCGCCCACCCACGTGATCGGCTTCCGCCCCGCGGCCAATTCGCGCGCCGGCATCGGCGGCGGGGCCACGCCATAGTTCAGGTTGCGGCCGTACGACGCCAGGGTGCCGGACACGACCCAGAAGCCGTCGATTTTCATCGCGATCTTCCCTGTGACGAACGGATCCAGATCGCCGCCTTGGAAACCGGACTGGAAGGCATAGACCTCTTTCGCGCCCCCGAGCACATCATAGATGCGTGTCATGAAATCCAAAGCGTCCACGATGCGTGGCGCGTTCAGAGTGCAGGTGCGACCATCCGGGCTCATGAACTCGCCGCCGTTCATCCACCCATAGATGTAGAGCCAGGAGTTTCCGAAGTTGGGAACAAATCCGAGCCGCTCGATGCGGCCGTTCGCATCGCGCTCGGTCAGTTTGGCAGCCATCTCTTCCAGCTCCTCCCACGTCCGGGGCGGCCGGCCCTCGCCCTGTTCGTCGACATAGCCGGCGCGTTTGAGCAGATCCCTGTTGTAGAACAGCGCGCGGTTATCGACGCTGTTAGGCACGCCATAGAGATGCGCCCGGCCGGTAACGGGGTCGCGATACATGGCTTCGTCCCAGCAGGCCGGATAGAAGTCGGTCTGCCGGATCGCGTCCGGCTGACGAGCCTCCTGATCGCGGCGGATGTAATCGTCGAGCGGCGTGACCGCGCCCCGCGCCGCCCACTCGCTGACGGCGTACCGGTCGAACACGATGACGTCGGGCGGCATGCCGCCGGCGACACTGACGAGGAACCGGGTCGGATCCTCGGTCTGGTTCCGCGAGGCGTTCTGGCCGCTGACAACCCTGTAGAGGGGATGGGCCGGCTCCCGCGCATGAGCCTTTCGGCTCTCCTCCTCGAACGCGCGAATGGCGTCGTCCATGGCCCCCGAGATCGGACCCGAAGGCCCCATGAACGTAATCTCCACGACGCCGGGCTCCGGAGCCTGGACCGAACGGCTGGGCGCCAGCAACCATAAAACAGTGATAATCAGCGCCGAATAGAGAGCAACTCGCCAGAGACTCATGACCGTCCGACCTCACCAGAACCGGTATTGCCCGTATGCCAGAATGTAAAGCCCTAGAAGTAGGTTGGTCGTCACGTGCGCCACTGCCGCGGCCCAGATGTCGCGCGTCCGGGCATATAAGGCGCCATAGGCGACGCCGGCCACGATCCCGACGAGCCACCGATCATGCTCCAGCCCGAACAGCAGCGCCATTACCAGAAAGGCCCAAACGTGCCGGATGCGTGGATCAATGGCGGTGAAGTCGCGATGCACGAGCCAGCGATAGAGGAACCCACGCCAAAAGAATTCCTCAAGCACCGCAATCACGAACGCCGACCCGGCCAGCCGCACAATCGACAGACCCCAACCGCATGTTTCAGGCGCGTAGGGACTGTGCAACGGCACGCCCGCGATCATGCCGATCGGCCGCTTCGCATAGAGCAAGTACAAGTCCTGCAACCTCGGGAAACGACTGAAGGCGACGGTCTCCGGCAGAACCCAGATGACGAAGACCGCCACGCCGACCACGACCGCAAGGGGCACCGTGCGGACGCTCAACGCCGGGTAATACTGCCAGGGGCGCGCCCAGGCGAACAAGCACAGCCCCGCAATGGCCTGCACGGCATAGCGCCAAGCCGGGGATTCGATCGGCAGTTCCATGACGACAACCCAAGCCAGGAACGGCAGGACATGCGCCCAGATGGCACGGTCAAAACGTTGCGTTGAAACGGTGGTCATGATGTCGTGCCATCATGCGGGCAAGGCTGGCCGCGGGCAAGAACGGAAAAGCGAAACCGAGTAGCCACAGCGCTCCCATTCCCCGTGACAGCCTCAGGCGGATGAGGACATCCGCCCCACATCGCGCGGCGCGCCCCCATTTACTGTTTACTGTTCACTTCTCTGTCGCCGCCCGTGGAACCGCCGATACTGGCCGGGTGGCATGTGGAAAAGTTGGCGAAAGAGGCGGGACATCGAATACTCGTTTCCGAGCCCGGCGCGCGGCGCAATCTCCTTGAGCGGCAGGTTCGTGCCCAGAATCAACTCACGGGCGAAGCCCGCGCGCAGGGCGCGCACATCCTGCATGGGCGTGCGCCCGGTCGCCGCCCCATAGGTGCGCACGAAGTACGACTTGCTTAGTCCTGCGGCACGCGCGAGATCGTCCAGGACGAGGGAATCGCCCAGATGCTCGCGGACGTAACGCCTCGTGTTGGCCACCAAGGGCGGGTCGCCCGGACCCGCCTCATGGAAGAATTCCGCCAAGACCGCCTGGAACATAGCCTGGCGCTCGACCTGGATGAGGGCCGACGTGGCATGACCGTCATCGTGCAGCCACCGCACCATTTGGCGTATCCGGCCGCGTTCATCTGTGACCCGTACGAGCGGCCCGCCCGCTAACCCATCGCACCGAAACACCATGAAGCGACTCTCCACGGGGTGCTTGGGGTCCGACCGCTCCGCATGGACGAGACCCGCCGGGTAAAGCATCACGTCGCCCGTCACGGCAACGGTCCGCCGGCCTGCGTGCTCCACGGTCATGCCGCCGCCCAGCACCACGATCAACTCGTGAAACGAGTGGCTATGCGCCTTCATGTGCCAGCGCGCGTCCGGCAACAACTGCCCGGTCGAAAGCAGGCGTGCAGTCCCGATATCCAAAGATGTCTTCATACGGCGGCCCATTGAGCAATTTTTGACAAAAAAAGGCAATGCCGGACATTTACATCCGCCGGCATTGATGGCATCAATCAGCCGCATTGTCAGCCGTATCCGGGCATTTCCGGCGGCGGCAATCCAAACATCGAACAGGAGGCATCTATGGCAAAAATCGCAATGATCGGGGCGGGCAGTCTGGTCTTCTGCAAGACGTTGATGTCCGACTTCCTGGCCACACCCGCGCTCAAGGGCAGCGAGTACCGGCTCATGGCGCTGACCCATAAGCGCCTGGACAAGATGCAGGCTTTCGTTAAGAGGATGATCAAGGACAACGGCGCGGACGCCACCGTCACCGCCACGACCGATCGACGCGAAGCGCTGAAGGGTGCCGACTACGTGGTCGTGATGATCCAGGCCGGCGGCGTGGAAGAGTTCCGGCAGGATTACGAGATCCCCCTTAAGTATGGCGTGGATCAGTGCATCGGCGACACCATGGGACCCGGCGGCGTGTTCCGCGCCCTGCGCCACATTCCCGCCCTGCTGGACATCGCCAAGGACATGCAGGAGTTGTGCCCCAACGCCGTGCTGTTCAACTACGCCAATCCCATGGCCATGTGCTGCTGGGCGCTCGGCCGCGTTCCGGGCCTCAAGTTCATTGGCCTCTGCCACGGCGTACAGACGACCATGGATCTGATCGCCAGCTACGTCGCCACGAAGAAGGAAGAGATCGACTTCGTTGCAGCCGGCATCAACCACATGGCATGGTTCCTCAAGCTGGAGAAGGACGGCAAGGACCTGTATCCGCTGCTCAAGGCCAACTTCGAGAAACCCGGCTACTACGTGAACGAAAAGGTGCGAGCCGAGGTCATGCGGCACTTCGGTTACTTCATGACCGAGAGCACGGGCCACCTTTCCGAGTACCTGCCCTATTTCCGGAAGAACAAGAAGGCCCTGGACCTGTACTGCGACGAGCCAGCGTTCGGCGGCGAAAGCGGCGCGTATTACAAGTATTGCGCGGCCCTAGCCGAGAAATTCACGACCATGGACCCGCTCTCGATCGAGTCGACCAAACTCGGCCCGCGCAGCGCCGAGTACTGCTCGCACATTATCGAGGCACTGGAAACCGGCGAGATCTTCCGCCTGAACGGCAACGTCCGGAACGACGGCTACATCACCAACCTGCCCAATGGTTGTTGCGTGGAAGTCCCGATCTACGTGGACCGCATGGGCCTGCACCCGACGGTGGTGGGTGCCCTCCCGCCCCAGTGCGCGGCTCTGAACATGACCAACGTGCTTGTGCAGGGGCTAACCGTCGAAGCGAGCTTCAGCGGCGATCCGGAATTGGTCATGCAGGCCGTGGCGCTGGACCCGCTGACCTCGGCCGTGCTCACCTTGCAGGAGACGCGCGAGATGGTGGGCGAAATGCTCGCGGCTCAGCAATCGCATTTGCCGCAATTCTCAGGCAAGCGCCTGCGCCCGGTCTCGACGATCAAAATTCCCGCCAACGTGAAACGCCAGGAGGTGCCGGTCGACCCGGCTCTGGCCATCGCCAACCGTTTCGTGAAGTTGGCGAAAGCGTAGGAGGAATTCAAGCCCGTGTTCAGTGAGTTGCACAAAGGTCGACGGGGACGTCGACCCCACATTGAGCGTCGCACAGCGAGCGACCTGATGTGGGGCGGATGTCTTCATCCGCCTGAGGCTATGGTGGGACGACAAGGAGCAGATCATGAGTGACAGGAAGATCAGAATCGGATTTGTGGGCGTTGGTGGCATGGGACAGGCCGCGCATCTGCGGCACTACGTACAGGTGCCGGAGTGCGAGGTCGTGGCGCTGGCCGAGATCAAGCAGGACATGGCCAGGAAGGTGGCCGCCCGGTGGGGGGTGCCCAAAGTCTACGCCTCACACGAAGAGATGCTGGCCAAGGAGAAACTCGACGGCATCGTGGCTTCGCAACAATTCACGCGTCACGGCACGATCGTACCCGAGCTGCTGAAAGCCGGGATCCCCGTGTTTACCGAAAAACCCATCGCCGGCTCAGTGGAGATGGGCGAGAAGGTTCTTAACGCCGTGAAGGCCTCCAGCACGTGGATGATGCTCGGCTATCACAAACGCTCCGACCCCGCGACCATGGCCGCCAAAGCCGAAATCGAACGGCTGAAACTGACGGGCGAATTGGGCAAACTGACGTATATCCGCATCCTCATGCCCGCCGGCGATTGGATCGCCAACGGATTCTGCCAGAACGTCGGCGGCAACGATCCAAACCCGTCGCTGGTCTGGGACCCGCCGGCTTCGGACATGGACAAGCCCACGAACGACACCTACATCTCGTTCGTGAACTACTATATCCACCAGGTGAACCTGATGCGTCATCTGCTGGGCGAGACATGGAAGGTGACCTACGCCGCGCCCTCGGGCGTGCTGCTGGCCGGTGAAAGCCCGAGCGGCGTCACATGTAGCATCGAGATGAGCCCCTACTGCACGACGATCGACTGGCAGGAACAGGCCTTTGTCTGTTTCCAAAAGGGCTGGGTGAAAATCGGCCTGCATGCCCCGCTCACCGTCAACCGCGCCGGAACGTTGGAAATCTTCCGCGACCCCGGCAACGGCGTCGTGCCAAAGACCGAGATCCCGCAACTGCCTTGGGCTGGCGCCATGCTGCAGCAGGCTCGCAACTACGTTGCCGCATTGCAGGGCAAGCAGCCGCCCATGTGCACGGCCGAGGATGCCCTGGAAGATATCAAGTTGGCCCGCGAGTATATCCGCGTGTGGAAAGGCAAGTAAGATGGCCGCACCCCTGGCGCCAGGCGAACGATTGATCCGTTGCCTCACCGGCGACGACATCGACCGCGTGCCTTTCGGCGTAAATCTCGGCTGGTGGCCGTGGGGCGGGGCGCTGGACTCGTGGAAACGCGCCAGCGGGCGGACCGATCTCGATGTTGGCAAGGAATTCGGGTACGACGCCGGCTTCGTCAACCCCGCGTTGGAGTGCGGCGTCTTCCCGCACTTCGATCCGATCACAATCGAGGAGACGGATGAGCATGTCGTCACCCGCGACTGGCGCGGCATCACCTTGCGCAACCGGCGCGACGGCGAGTCCATGCCTGAGTTTCTCGACTATCCGGTGAAGACGCCCGCTGACTGGGAACGGCTGAAGTCCGAGCGACTGCGGCTGGACGACGCCGACAAACGGGTGACGCAAAACTGGGACGAGTTCCGGGCGCGCCTCGCCCGGACCGGCGAGGCCGTGCAGGTCGGCACGTTCCCCTGGGGCGTATTCGGGACCGTACGCGACTTGATGGGCGTGGAGGAACTGCTGGTCGGATTCTACAACGAGCCGGATATGATCCGCGACATGATGCAGCATCTCACCTCGCTTTGGCTCGGCATCTACGAACGTGTGGCGCGCGAGGTTCAAATCGACCACTTCCACATCTGGGAGGATATGTCCGGCCGCCAGGGTTCGCTGATCTCGCCCGCCATGGTCGAAGAGTTCATGATGCCCTGCTACGATCGCATCGCGGCCTTCGCGCGCGCCCATGGCGTGCGCGTGGTCTCGGTCGACACGGATGGCGATTGCCACGAACTCGTATCGATCATGATGAAGCATGGCGTGAACATGTTCTTCCCCTTTGAGGTGCAGGCCGGCAATGACATCGAGGCATACCGCCGGCAATACCCGGACCTGGGGATCATGTGCGGACTCGACAAGCGGGCGCTGGCCGGCACGCGCGCCGACGTCGATCGCGAGGTGGAGAAAGCTGCGCGCATGGTCCGGCAAGGCCGCTATGTGCCGGGCTTCGACCACCTGATCCCGCCGGATGCCACGTGGGACAACGTGCAGTACGCCGCGCGGCGGTTGAAAGATGTGTGCTACGGACGAGGGCCTTGCCCGTAGCCCAACTGGAGGGCGGCGCGCCGTCGCCGCCGTTTCTCGAAGTGGGCGGCGCCGACGGCGCGGCGCCCTCCAATGAGGCACAAATGAGGAGAAGACCATGCCACTGAAATGGAAGAAGCAATGGATCTCGGACGAAACGTTTGAATCGGCCGGCGTGTTCGACGTGGACGGCGACGGCGTTCTCGACATCGTGTCGGGGGCCTGGTGGTACAAAGGACCAGACTTCCGCAAAAAGCTCCCTATCGGCGCGGTGAAGGCCTACGACGAGTATTACGACGACTTCTCCACGATCGTGCTCGACGTCAACGGCGACGGGCGCCCGGACTTCATCACGGGCGGCTGGTGGGGAAATACGATCCGCTGGCGCGAGAATTCCGGCGATCCCAAGAAGCAATGGCCCGAACACATCATTGCCGAAGTCGGCAACGTTGAAACGACGCGTGGCTGGGATATCGACGGCGATGGCGTCATCGAGATCCTGCCGAATACGCCGCCGAACCCCGAGGTCGCGTACTACAAGTTGATTGTCGACAAGAACGGCAAGGGCACCGGCCAGTTCAAGAAGGTCACCGTCTACAAGTTCCCGGAAGGCGGCCAGGGGCATGGCCTCGGTTGCGGTGACATTGCCGGCAACGGTCGCATGGATATCGTCCTATGCAAAGGCTGGCTCGAAGCGCCCGCCAATCCCGAGCAAGGCCCGTGGGCGTGGCATCCCGATTTTCCAAAGCCGCCGTGGGGTTGGGCCGGCAGCGTGCCCATGCTCGTCGTCGACGTGAACGGCGACGGCCGCAACGAAATCGTGACCGGCAACGCCCACGGCTATGGCCTGTGGTGGAGCGAACAGAAAATTGAGGGCGGGCAGCGCACCTGGATCCACCACCCGATCGATCCGTTCAACGCCCAGTATCACGACCTGATGTGGCTCGACATCGACGGAGACGGCCACCCCGAGTTGGTCACCGGCAAACGGCATCGCGCGCATTGCGGCAACGAAGCCGGCGAATGGGACGAGATTGGAATGTACTACTTCAAGTGGACGGGGGAAGGCTTTGCCAAGCAGGTGATCGACTACGGCCCCATCGGCACGGGCAAAGGTTGCGGCATTCACTTTGCCGTGGCCGACCTGCGCAAGTCAGGCCGACTGGATATCGTGGCGCCAGGCAAGGACGGGCTGTACGTGTTCTTCAACGAAGGAATGGCCTGACGCGCGGGAACGCGGATCGCCTAAAATGTGGGGCTGGTGTCCTCACCAGCCTTGTCCTGGTCGCGACCCAGTGAAGGCGGACGGGGACGTCCGCCCCACATCCATGCCGGCGTCCCCCGCCGCCTCACCCGTGCCGGCGCAGCACGGCCAGCGCGAGGCGGTGGCCGATTTCGCGATAGCTCTTCTGCGTGAGCACTGCCCCCGCGGCGTGCGAATACGGGGTCTCGATACTGAGCGCCGGGACCCCCATTTCACTCCGCATGAAATCGCCAAAGTTAGGTGTTTCCCAGCGCGACGGATAGTTGATGACACGCTTGAACTCGGGGGCGGCAAACTCCGCCTGCAATTCGTTCTGGATGACGTTGCACCACTTGGTTTCCTCCGCGGCCAGCGGGCCCGCAGGGTCCTTGGACATGAACGCATAGACGCCATCGCGCTCACAGGCCCCGGGTGCGTGCAGGTCGAGCCCCAGGATCGGCTTGCAGCGCGCTTTCCAGCGCCGGATGTCGTTGCGGATCACGAGCGTCTCGTGCCGCATGGGGGGCGAGCCCCAGGCGCGGTTCAGATCGTAAGGGAAGCCGTCCTTGCCATAGTAGCCGCGTACGACACCGTCGATATCCGCCAGCGGCACGGCCCACACCACGTAGCCGGCCTTCTTAACCTGGGCCAGGTGGCGCAGGAAACCGTCCAGCACCCACGATCCCGGCGTTTCGCCCGAATGCTGGCGCGCCACGATGTAGATGCCGGGCTGCGTACCGCCCGTGGCGCCCACCGAGTTGTGCAGCCGCAGAATCCGCCGCCCGCCCTGGCTCAAGCCGATCGGCGCCGCCTGCCAGTAGTCCTTGCCGCGGTCCAGCACGGCATCGACATCAGCCGGGCCGTAGGGAAAACAGAATGCCACCTCGACCGATGGCGCGGGATGCGGAATCAGCCACGAAAGCTGCCGGCGCCCGTCGGGCGTCCGCGTTTCCTCGCCCTGCTTGAGCCGCGTCCATGGCTGGCCATGTACCTGACACACAGGAAGGCAGGTGGGCGAGTCGGCGGCGCCCAGCACGTTGTCAAAGTGCAGCCACGTGATCCGCACCTTGGTCTCGCGCGGCGGCTCGGGCACGGTCTCTTCCAGGCGGAAGTGGAACCACAACGCCTCGGGCCCGCCGCACGGGTCGGCCGCGAACCGCACCTCGGAGACCGGCCCGTTGTTCAGGATCTCAACGTCCGCGGCATTGCCGCCCGGGAAACGCGAAAGCAGTTTGAGACTCATAGTGGCCGCATCGTATACGAACGCCGTGGCCGCACAAGTTCCATTTAAACAGCCTTTGCACTTGCCGGCCCTTGGGCGGCGTGCTTCCATACGCACCTTCACGCCCGCTTCGGGCAAGGAGATCCTATCATGCGCGTTTTAGTTACTGGCGGAGCCGGATTCATTGGCAGTCACATCGTCGAGCACTTGCAGGACAAGGCCGACGTTCGCGTCATCGACAACCTGCGCACCGGGTTCCGCCGCAATCTGAACGGCCTGACCTGCGAGTTCATCGAGGCATCAGTTCTCGATCGCGACGCCCTACGCCGGGCCCTGAGCGGCGTGGATTATGTCTTCCACCTGGCCGCCATGATGAGTGCGCCGAGATCAACTCGCTCGGCACGCTCGGCCTGTACGAAGAAGCAGCCCGGGCCGGCGTGAAGAAACTGGTCTTGAGCACCACGTCAGCCATCTACGGCGACAATCCCGTGATGCCGAAGGTCGAGACCATGCTGCCGGAGCCCAAAAGCCCCTACGCGGTGAGCAAGCTCGACGGCGAGTACTATGGTCGGATCTTCACGGAGACCGGCAAGTTGCCGGTGGCCTGCCTGCGCTACTTCAATGTGTTCGGTCCCCGCCAGGACCCCAAGAGCGCGTATGCGGCCGCCGTGCCGATCTTCACGCACCGCGCGGTCAGCAACGAGCCGATCGTGATTTTCGGCGACGGCGAGCAGACGCGCGACTTCATCTACGTGAAGGATATCGCCGCCGCCAACGTGTTCTTCGCCACGCAATCAACTCAGACGGGCGTCTTCAACGTGGCCTACGGCCAGAAGATCACCGTCAACGCGCTTGCGCAAACGATCGTCCGCATGACCGGCTCACGCTCGGAGATCCAACACGTCGCCGAACGGTCCGGCGACGTGAAGCATTCCATGGCGTCGGTCGACAAACTCCTCGCCGCAGGCTTCAAGCCCTCCGGTAGCCTGGAGGCGGGATTGAAGGCGACGGTGGAATACTTCATGAAGCGGAAATAGGGAAACGCTCAACGCTCAACGCTTAACTCTCAACGTTCAACGGGTCCCCCACTTGAGAGTTGAGCGTTAAACGTTGGGCGTTGAACGTTCCCTCATTTACCCCCTCACGGCCTTACCGGGCGCCGGCCCATCGAGAAGGAACGATTGCCATGACTGCGCTGGCAAGCCGGCTCGGAGAGCGACGATCTCCTGGCCTTCATCGCAAAGCAGTAGCGGATGGAAAGTGCGGTTCAGCCGGCAAAATTCCAGCAGCCCCTGGAAATCGCGGACCGCATAGTCGCCTGTTTTGACCTCCACGGCCCATGCTCCCCAGTCGCCCTCCAATACCATGTCGACTTCCAGCGGTTCGGCCCGCCAGTACGAAACTCGTTGTCCGGCATTCCAGGCAAAAGCCGCACAGGCATTCTCAACCCAGCGACCCCATTTCACAGGGTTCTGAATCGGGTCTACGTTGCTGCTGGCGGCCAACAGGGCATTGTTGAGCACGATCAACTTGGGCGGGGCGGCTCGTTGACGCAGCGCCGTTCGGGCATACTTCGGAAGCCCGGCAACCAGGCAGGCCTCCTCCAGGACGTGAAGATAGTGGGCCACCGTCTCCAGTGCACCTTTCTCAGAGAGTTGTCCGCACAACTTCTGGAGGCTGACGATTTCGGCAGGATGTCCCGTGCTTGCGGCATAGACCTGACGGAGCAGAGCCGGCTTGCGCACGGATTCGAGTGCAAGGATGTCCCTCCCGATCGCGGGTTCGACAATACTGTCCCGCAGATAGGTCTGCCAGCGAACCCGGTCACTTAGGAAGCGTTGCGCGCCGGGATAACTTCCGAACCGAATCACCTGGTCAACGGCCTGGGCCGGAGTCAGGCGCAATTGCCGCACAAGTTCGGTCGCGGACCAATGCTGGAGGCGCAACCGTTCGAAACGTCCGGCCATGGTTTCGCGGGCTCCCACGCCAAGATGAATCGCGGAAGACCCGGACACCACGATATGCAAAGGTGTGCGCTGCCTGTGAATTCGATCGGTCTCGGCCTTGAGCCGTCGCGCCCAATTGGCCAGATAAGGGACTTCGTCCACGAGCAAAACCGCGCCTCCGGCCACGGTGGCGAGACGCTCGGCCTCGCGCCACATTTGTTCCCACCAACCGCTGAGCGCGGCTTCAGTGGCATCGGCAGCGACATACATCGCACGATCGCCGAATTCCGCCTTCAACTCGAGCAGGAGAGTGGTCTTGCCAACCTGGCGCGGCCCGCTGAGCACTTGAACACGCCCCGGAGCCGGTTCACGCAGCCGGCGAGCCAGTTCCTCTCTCACCTGCCCATACGAGTTAGCTCTATCATTCATACCCGAATAATTATTCGAGTATGACCGAATGTCAACTCATTATGGACGGATCTTCAATTCATCGTTCAACGCGTCCCCACTTGGGAGTTGAGCGTTAAACGTTGGGCGTTGAACGTCGTATTCCGTTTCTTCACCCCTTCACCGCCCCTTCAGTCAGTCCGCGCACAAACAACTTCATCGAGAAAACGAACAGGATGATGACCGGAACGCAGGCGATGGCGTAGCCGGCCATCAGGGGGCCCCACAGGCGGATGTACTCGCCCGCCAGCCGCAGCAACTGCACCATGACCGGCAGGCGCGCCTGGTCGCGCATGACAATCAGCGGCAGCACGAAGTCGTTCCACATGCTCACAAAATGCATCACGCCCACCGTGCCCAGGATCGGTCCGGACAGCGGCAGCACGACGTTGCGCATCTGCTGGAAGTGACTGGCTCCGTCGATTTCCGCCGCCTCGAACAGGTCCTGCGGGATGTCGGCCACAAAGTTGCGCAGCACAAAAATGGCAAACACCTGGCCACCGGAAATGCCAACGAGTATCAACGCCGTCAGGGTGTTCAGCAGGTTCATGTCGCGCAGCAGCCGGAACAACGGGATCAGATTCGCGATGGCTGGCATCATCATCAACACGAGGATCGCATTCCACAGCAGCCCCGACAGCGGCAGCCGGACGCGGGCGAAGAAGTAGGCGCCGCACAGCGCGAAGACGAGCGTGAAGCAGGTCGACGATGTGGCCACGAACAGACTGTTGGCCACGGTCGGCGTCACCATGTCCCACGCGACCTGCCAGTTGGACCAGTGATGCGGCTGTGTGATGACCGCCGGGGCTTCGTAGAATTGCTGGTTGTCCTTCACGCTCACGATCAGCATCAGGTAGAGCGGCAGGAAGGCAAAGGCCAGCACGCCCCAGATCGTGGCATGCCGCGCGCCGCGCAGGCAGAACTTGCCGAATGCGTTGGCCCGCCGGTACGCCGGGCTGAGCCGCCGCTCCTGTTCGTGCGTCAGGCGCGCGTCCAGAGCCGCGCCCGTCTCTTCCTCGCGATGGAACCGTACCAGCCAGGCGCCGACCCGCGTCCGTAACGCACCCCACGGGAAGCAGGCCAACACAAGCACCGCACCCACGGGCCGCATGATATCCGCCACCAGCATCCCCACGCCGGCCGTGAAGGCCGCCCAGCGCATCACGAAACGCCAGTGCGGCTGCCAAGTCGAGGACCCCATGGCCGCGGTGCTCAACTTCTGCAGCAGCATCACGACCGCCGTCAGAATGATGCCCACGGCACAGGCGTAGCCCATCTTCTGTTCGAGGAAGGCCTTGCGAATCATGAAGAGCGCCGGCACGGTGACCTCGCCGCCCGGCCCGCCTTGCAGCCCCGCCAGGGCCAAAATCATCCCCGCATCCTTAATCGTGTCGATGATGACAAATACCAGCAGCAGATAGATCGACCCCATGATGAGCGGCAACTCGATCTTCGTGAATTTGGTCCACCAGTTGATGCCGTCGATATCCCCGGCCTCGTAAACGTCCTTGCTGATCCCCTGCAACTTGGCCAGGTGCGTCAGCACGGCGAACGACCCGACCCACGGGAACCCCCAGACGATGCACGCCACGAGGATCAACTTGGGATCGCCCAGCCACGCCGCCAGGTGGCCGTCCGTAAAGATGCCGCCCCACCCCAGCCAGTGGTCGAGATGCGCCAGGACGTTGTAGAGCCCGGTCGAGAACAGGAACTTGTTGAGATAGCCGTTCGTGGCTTCGAAGAAAAACGACCGCCAGATCAAGGCCACGACCAGGCCGGGGATGACCATGGGGATGACGAACATCGTGCGGTAGAAAAACTGCATGCGCATGCTGCGGCAGCGGTGAATGCACACGGCCACGAGCAGGGCCGGGATCATTTTGACGATGTTCCAGGCGCCGAGGATGAAGGCGATCTTGAAGGAATTCCAGAACTCGCTCGATTTGAGCAGGTCCGTGTAATTCTCCAGCCCCACCCATTCCGAAATGTCGGCGCCGTTCCAGCGGAAAAAACTGTGAAACACGCCGCTGGCTGCGGGGTAATACTGAAACAGTCCGATCAGCAGGAGCGTCGGAACAATAAACAGGTACACCTCCCAATGATGGCGCACCTGGCTCCAGGTGATTTTCTTCGGTGTCATGGCCTCACCTGCGCTCCGCCGTCAGCCGCGCTTTCACGCGCGCCAGGACATTGCTGCTGTACTCGTAGGGACCCACGGCATCCGGAGCCGGCCCCTTCTCCACCAGCCGCATCTGGCCGGCGTGGTCGATCTCCGGCATCACCATGCGCGATGCCGTCAAGGCACGATACTTGACCCAGTCCGGCGACGCTGGATTCGCCACCGCCAACGCCCGCGCCCGGATGCCGGCCAGGAATTGTTCGTTGATCTGCATGCCGCGGCGCCAATCTTTCTGGATCTCAAGAAAGTCGAGCAGGCCGCGCTCCTTGTAGAACGGCTCAAACGCCGCGATCAGTTGCTCGAACGTGATCTGCCTCACTTGGAAGAGCGAATACACCTGCATCCACTTGATCCACGTCTCGCCGCCGAGTTGCAGGTTCATGCCGCTGTACACGCCGACGAGATGGGGCTCGAACGCCTTCAGCAGCGGGTCCATCTCTGTCCCTTGAATGGCCGGAATCCAACCGATGATCTGGTTCAGGTGTTGGTTCTGCTTCTTGCTAGCCAGGAACAGGAGGAAGTCGATGGCCAGATCGACATGCTGACTGGTTCGCGTGACACCGAACGGAAACCCGCTCTGCGGGCGCTCATAGACGCGACCCTGCATGAACGGACCGAATTCAGGATCGTCCTTGGTCGGCATGGGAAATTCCATCACGCCGATATCGAACCGACCCTTGGCCTGTTGCTGGAGGCTGCGGGCATCCCAGGTGCCCGTGCTCATGAACACGGCGCGCTGCTGCGCGAAGAGCATGACAGCCTCGTCGCGCGTCAGACCCGTGTAGCCCGTCTGGAAGTGCTCGGTGAGTTCCCACATCATCTTGAATTTGGCGGCATAAGGCGGGTAGTGCAGGTCCACGCGGCCGCTCTTGAAGGCCACAAAGGTTTCGTCATTGCCGGCGACCCCATCACGATTGAAGTCCACACGCTTCAGTCCGCCGTACGTTAACGGGTCGGCCATCATCGATTCCCACATGCCGACGTGATACGCCGACCCGGCAATGGCGATGTAGTTGCGGCCCTGGGGGTCCTTCTGCTCGCCAATGCGCCGGCAGACGTCCAAAAAGGCCCGGTATTCCAGCGGGGCTTGCTCCAGGCCCGTGAGCCGGCGCAGCAGATCGCGGTTGTAGAAAATGCGGACGCCAAACTGGGCCAGCGGGATGTTGATGTACTCCTGCATTTCGTCGATGTAGGAGGTGCGCATGCCGTCCTTGTAGGTATTGCGCAACGGCACGCCTTCCAGGTCGGTCCCAACGTTATAAGGATTGGGCCGGTTGACGTAGGGCGTCATCGGCACGAAGTAACGGTTGTAGTAGCTCAGCCAGATCTGGTACGGAAGCCCCAGACTGAGTTCCATGATGTCCGGCGCGGTGCCGCCCATGAGCTGAGTGCTCACCCATTGACCGTAAGTCGATTCCGGTACGGCGTCCTGAACGATCCGCACGCCCGGATGCGTCTTCTCGTACTCCGCCGCCAGGGTGTTGAAGGCGTCGCGCACGCTGGTTTCAAGCTGCCAATGCCCGAGGCGCAGGGTGGTCGTACCCGGGGGACTTTCCTGGGTCCGGTGCAGGCGTATGTAGATCGCCGACCAGGCGAACACGGCGATCACGACGAGCAGCGCGAAATAGGCACGCAGGCCCTGCCACAGCCGACGGATCATGGCGCGATCCCTCCGGCTGCCGCCACGACGTTGCTGCCGCCGCGCAGGCCGGCCTCGACCGCATCCATGCGCGTCAGGGCATCCCGGGCGCCCTGCACGCGTTGGTCCACGGGATACTCCGCGATCAACCGCTTGTAAAACTTGCGGGCCGACGCGAAATCCCCGGCCTCGAATTCAGCCGTCGCCGCAATGGACCAGTAAGTTCCGGCGAACTCCTGGCTCGGGTTATCCGCGTCGGCCTCGGTGGTTTCGAAGGCCTTGACCATGCAGGCCACGGCTGCGTCGGGTTCGCCCAACATCCGGTGGGCCGCGCCCATCACATTGTAGGCGGGGTTGAGGAATCGCGAGCCGGCATGCGTTTGCACAAACCGCTGCAGGGCCTCCAGCGCCTCGCGCGCTTCGGCCTTGTTGTCGCGATTCAGCAGATACGTGGACTGCTGATAGATGAAGGCCTCTTCGCCGGCCAGATGCTGCGGAAAACGATCGATGACCTCCTGGTAGGCCTTGCGCACGGCAGGGTAGTCCGGCTCTTCGCCCACGGGCACCAGATGCTGCAGGCGGGCCAGCGCCAACTGACTCCAGGCCGCCAGGTCGTTCGTTGGCGCGAGGCGCAGGAGCTCGCGATACAAGGTCGCCGCCTTGCCCGTGTCCTCGCCCGGTCGGCGCAAATTCCACGTCGTGGCCAGCCCGTACAACCCCTGCAGATGGGGGCCGCTGCCGGGTTTCGCTCCGGCGACGACGCCCTCAAACCCCACCTGCGCGCTGCTGAACTCGCCCAGCCGGTAGTCGCTCCATGCCGTCGCCAGTTGCTCGGCGGGTGTTCCCACCGCCGCCTTATGCACGCATCCGGTTAATGCGCATGCCGACAGAAAGATGGACAGAAAGGAGGGGAGCAGGCGTTTCATGAAGAGCTGTACTGTAGGCAAACAGTACTACCCTGTCACGTGAAAGAGCGTGATGGACGCATCTGCGATTTCTGGTAATGCCTCACCCGCGGCCTATGGCGCGGCGTTTCCCGATGTGGGGCGGATGTCCCCATCCGCCTCCCATCCACCTGCGAGAGTGTGGGCAATGGGGAATCCGCTTTGACAGGCGCCTGCCCAGAGGTCGACGAGGACGTCGACCCCACATCGCGCTTCGATCGCCCAATGGCAGAATGCCACGACTCGGAGATACGCCCGAGACTGACGAGTGCATGGCATCTCTGGTAGGGCGACGGCGTCCTCGCCGCGCCACTCCTGTGGCGTCACGGTCGCGTCAACTCGTCAACCGCACCAACTCCTCCACGGGCGTCAAAGCGAGGTCCACCGTTCCCAACACATTCGTCGTGTAACAGACATAGCGGCCGTTGAGGCAGAACTGGGGATGCGGATGGACGTGATACGCGCTACGCAGGGCGCAGGGTGGCAGGAGCGTGACGATCGCAATTTCGCGGCAGGTAGTCGCGTTATAGAACGCCACCTGCCACTTGTCCGCCGGCCACGAGACGATGTCGCCGGCCAGATACCGGCCCGTCGGGTCGCAGTGCGAATGCGAGTGCCCGTGCGGCCAGACGGTCTCCACGCGGCCGGTGCGGATGTTGACCTTCTTGGTACCCTGCTTCGGCCCCTCGGTGTAGTCCAGGTACCAGACGTGTTCGCCGTCCGCATCCCACCACTCGTGCCCGCGATTGGCCGAGGGCAACGGGTCGTCGGGCAGGATCGGGCGGGCCTTCTCGCCGCGCCGTATCAACCACAGGCGGTCTTTCACGACGCCCGGCTCGCCGGTGATCGGATCCCACCAGTGGTCCTGGGCGATCAACGCCAGGTCGGGGTCGGTCGGACTGAACTGGGCGTGGTCGTAACGGTGGTCGAAGGTCTGCCACACCCGGAAAGGCGAGCCGTCGAGCGGCAGGTCACCGCAGATCCACTCCCGCCCGCACTGCGCGTCGCAGAAGAATGACTTTCCATCCGCCGAGGGAATCAGGTGCGTGGCCAGGGTCAACGGCCGGCGGTTGCGCACGAGTTCGGCCGGGAATACGTTCGCAAGAACCGGACGGTCATCCGGCAGAGGCCCGCGCTTCCAAAGTTCCGCGCCCGTGGTCCAGTAGATCGTTCCGCTGACCGGATCGACATGCGCGCCCCCGTCGGGCTGAATCTCGGGAACCAGCCGGATCGTGCCCCCGGCAAAGTCGACGATGCCCGCCTGCTTGTGCGTGCCGGGTGGAAATGCCGCCATGAACCACAGGAAACGGCCGTCAGCCGTGAAACTGGGGTTGGTGTAGTAGAACGACTGCTGCAGTGGTGCCACGCGGCCTGACAGGATCAGGCTTTCCACGCCGGACACGGGATCGCGCCAGCGGGTAAAGTGCGGCGACTGCTCGGGAGAGACAATGCTCATCGGAATGTGTTGAGGTTCTGGTTCGCTGTCGCGCGGCCGAGGGTCACCGTCTGTCAGTTCGGTTTTCTTTGTTGTCATGTGTGTCAATCCCAGGACTCCATTGCACCCCTACAGATGTAATGGGCGGTACAGCTTCTGCCGGAAGGCTTCCTGCCGCAGGAGCACGAGCGACAGGAAACGGTGGTTCTCCGCGAGATATCCTTCGTAACCGGCGGGCTTGCCATCCCAGGTGGTGAAGTCCAGGGCCGTGGGATACTTGTCCTGCACGCCGTTCTGGAACAAACCGTGGTCCTGGCGGTCAAGCATGGCCAGCAGGATGCGGTCGGCGATCTGGCTCTCGCCCACGACATAATGTGCCGCGAGAAACTCGGTGGTGCGTCCGGCGAAAACCGAACCATTCATGTAGTAGCCGAACGTATCGGAACCATCCGGCAGTTTGGCAATCCCAAATCCGTCCGGCTGAAGGTAGTCGTAGGCCGGGACCGGGATCAGATGCAACGGCACACCCAGGTCGAAACGCGTGAAGCCCACATCGGTCATTTTCTTCCGCAGTCTGCCCAGGATCTCGCGACCCTGTACGGGATCTACCAATCCGTATTCAATCGCCAGGCCGTTCACATAGGTGGGGGCGTAATCGTGCAGTTCCCCGTCGGCGCTCTTCCAATTTCCCAGCCAGCCGGTGGCCGAGTTCAACAGGGTCTGAGCGTAGACCGCCTTCAACCGGTTGGCCAGCGCCGCAAAACGGTGTTGTTGCGTGTCGCGCTGCAGTTTGGCTTCAAGATCGGCCAGGCAGCGCCATGCGCGATAGATCACGGCGTTGCAGTAACCGTCCTTGTGCCCGCAGTTGAGCGCGTCGAACCAGGCGCAGGAGCGATACGGGTGCTTGAGCGTGCCGCGGTTTCCGCTCTGCACGGCTTCGACCATGCCGTCGCCGTCGACGTCCCGCCGGGCCAGGAACTCGGCGATGCACTCGAGCTTGTCGATCCGGGTTCTCAGCCAGTCCACGTCGCCGGTGGCTTCCACGTAATCCCAGGCCGCGATCAGGGGGCTGGCGTTGGCGTCCAGGAAGTCGCCGTAGTTCCAGTAGCAGATCACCTCGCCGTTGGGCCGGGTCTTGTGGTCGATCCAGTATTCAACCGTCCGCCGCACCAGCATCATGACGGAGATTTCTTGCGGCAAGGCGGGACTGAGAAAAGCCTGGTCGGCGTACAGCCAGAGCGAACAACTCGCCGGATCGCTGATGATGTTGTTGGCGAGCATGCCGGCCGGCGAACTCTTGGGGTCCGCTGGATCACCCCACCGGGAACTGGGCTGCAAGGGATTGAGCCAGTCGCGGCGCACCCGTTGCCAGAGGGCCAGGTCATCGCAACCCGCGGGCGGCGGCAGTTGCACCGTGCTGAGCTGCAGCGAACAACGACCACTCGGGGGGGCCCGCAGCTCGATGCTCAAGTCAGCCGTGCATTGCCCGCGGCTGCCGGTGAACAAGACTTGATGGCAGGCGCCATCGGGATCGGTCAGCAGCAACGGACCGTGATCAGGCGCGTGGATGATCGCCGGCAGTTCGAGCGTTCCATCCTCCCGCCAGACCCGCGGCAGGACGGCGGTGGGTGTCACGCGCGGATTGAAGGGAAACACAAGCCGGAGCTTGGTTTCCGGCGCGCCGGTCCATGACAGCGCCAGGCTTGTCGGGGATTGCGTGATCGACCACGCCGGATCACCGCGCCATGCGTTTTCGTCCCAGCGTTCCAGCCGCAGCGGCGCCCGCAGCAGATTCCGCGTTGCCAACGCGCCGCCCTCGGTGTCCCAGCCCAACTCGGTGACACCCGGACCGGCCGAGGCAATCTGAACGTGAAGACAGGGAACATGCGGCATGCTGGTGTCCATCGGTACATACTTCTTTGTCATGGTTCCGGCTTTCCCAAATTGTGCCCCGACTTACCGCAGCTTCTTCATCTCGAAGGTCTTGCCCGCGAGCGCATCCTTCACATACACGCCCCAGTACGGGGTTGGCGTGTAGTTCCAGTCCGAAATCACCATCGGACCGCAGGCGGGGTGAAAACTGAACCCGGTCCAGTTCAACCGATTCGTCTGGATCATCCCGAGCACGTCCTCCGACCAGCCCTCCAGGGGATATCGCTCCGGCTCCGGGATAAACTGGAAACCCTTGTAGTCGGGCGGACAGCCGACCTCGCCCACGAAAATCGGGACCTGCGCTGCGGCGTCGAGCGTATTCTTCTGCCAGTCCTTCTTCCACGGGTAGATGTGGCTGGAATACATGATCCCGTGGCCGCCGCGGTCGTCGAGGGCAAACCCCTTCACCACGCCCGAGAGGTCGTAGCCCCAGTCCAGACCGCCGGCGATCACGATGTTCTTGGCGCCGGTGGAGCGCACGGCTTCAACTAGGGCCTGCATGCCCGGCGTCGAATCTCCGCTGGGCTTGTCCTTGTTCTCGGCCACGTTGACGTCGGTGAAATTGTTCTCCTTGCTCTTCAAGACGCCGCCGTCACGCCACACCTTCCACGAGACGCTATGCGCCTCGTTGAACAACTCGAACAGCACGGCGGGGTGGTTCTTGTAGCGCGTCGCCGCGTCTTTCCAGAAGTCGACTTCCTTGTCCGTCGGCCAGCCAAACCCGTGGAGGTCGAGCACCAGGTAGGCACCGCGCGACGCCGCAGCGGCAACCGCATCGTCGATCAACTTGCGGTACGGCAGGCCGCCTTCGGCCAGATTCTGCCACGGGCCGCGCCCGAACCAGAAATTGTCAACGACCGCCAGACGGATGACGTTGGCCTTCCACTTGTCAATGGCCACCGGAATGGTCTGCAGAATGCGATCGCCGCCGGCCACCCACTGCAGGCTATCCGCCGACAGCCCTTGCAGCCACACGGCCTTGCCGTCCGCCGTCTCCAGGCGGTTGCTCGCGACGTGCAGTTCGGGCGGGAACCCGGCCGTATTCGTCGGCACAAGCGTAACCGAGGGGATGATCGGCGGCGGTGCAGGCGGAGGAGGAATCTCGGACGCCGCAATCGGCACCAGACGGAAGTCGTCGAAATCCAGCGTTCCGCTCGCCGCCTGGAAGAGCGCCGGCATGATTTCCAGCATCACCGCGTTTGTGGGCACGCGGAACTTCTGACTGCGCGGCTCCCACGCATTCTGCGTGCCGCGGAAAATTGGCGGCGAAGGCGATCCGAGCACTTTGCCCGCGGCATCCTTGAAGTTCATCATGATCCGCCCGTCGAACCAGACCTGTTTGCCGACCTGGATGTCCTGATAGCGCGCGCGGTAACTCAGTTCGAAGGCCTTGTACTCGGGCTTCATGGGCACGGTCCGATACACCATCACCATCTTGTCCGGCTCGGTGCTGTGCACCCGCATAAAGTGGTTGGTGCCCTCGGCCAAGCAACTCACGTTCGTCGTATTGGCGCTGAACCAGCCCGGGGCCGCGTTGTCCGCGGCCCCGGTCTCGAAATCGCCGTTCGAAAGCAGTGATGCGACCGGAGCCGCGGATGTCGGCGCGGTTGCCGCGACCTCCTCTGCCACGCACCACCCCGCCGTCGCCATCGTCATTGCCACGCTCGCCATCGCCGTCAGATGCCATATCCTCATCGTTCCGCTCCTGTCGTTTCCTACATAAGACCTAAATCGACACGCCAGCCCGGCACGCATGCACCGTCACCTGCTTCCCCGCGCGCAGGACAGCCGGAAAAGTCCGTGCGCCGTCGCGAATGCGACCGGGCCCGGCCGTCGCACGTCCCTGGCTTCCGCTCCCGCTGCATGTCAATTCCCGGAACGTCTTTACTTCCACCCCGCCGACGCACGCGGACACGCCGTGGTCATGCACAAGACCGGGGACAATGCCGAGTTCGTTCCACAGCCACCGCCGCGAAGGTGCGAAGAATTGCCCATGTTCGTTGAGCAGCGCTGTATGCATGCCCAAATCGAGGTGGCGGGAGCGATCCGCCCGCACCCAGGCCAGGGCGGCGCGCTGCGCGGCTTCAGAGAGCATGTGCGACTCGGCCAGGATGAGGCGGTTTGCGGCCGGGATGGCGGCGGCGTTCAACTGGCCATCGGTCACGTAGGAGACCCGGAAGCCATGCCGGTCCAGCGACCGGTGCACGTCGGCCAGCGACGCGGCGATCGGATCGAGTGGTTCCATTCCATTCAGGAACAGCATCGTGTCGCGACTGTAGTGCAGGAGGGCCAGAGGCCGCGCGCAATAGGCAGCCGCCTTGTGGCGCAGACCCGCCCGGCGCGCGGCCAGGGCGCAGATGGCGGCCGTGTTGGCCGTGTCGCGTCCGTCCAGATCCTGCACGCCATTCATGCCCATCTCGTGCCCACCCGGCGTTGGCCGCCACAGGAAGAACCAGATCTGTCGGCACCCCCGTTCCGTGAAGGTTTCAACGCTTCGCGTCAAGTAGCGCGGCTCCCACGGAAAGGCGGCAAAGGTGGCATGCCACGCGCGCACGTGCGGTCCGCCCTGACACTCGGCCATGACG
>Ga0118677_10002274_pt1 | contig 38975 bp, 34 predicted proteins | sample AliMusrvi5mmetaG_FD_86154 | JGI IMG/M metagenome (GOLD analysis project Ga0118677, IMG submission 86154) | reverse complement strand
CTCATGTCGAGCCGCATCAGTGCACCTCGAAATCGGCCTCCGAAACCCACCGGACGATAGCCCACCTGCCATCAGCGCCGACTCTGTAAGAAATGGCGGTTAGCCAGCCAATGCCGCCGAGGTCTTTGATTAAACGGAGTCGGCTGTGGGTGGTCCCGTTGATCGACGCCGAGGCGCTTGAGGTTGTTCGCTTGTTACGCAGCGCCGGGGAGCGCGTGCTCGTGAGCAATCAACTTCACGGCGCTACGTGGGATGGCCTCGAGCCACGGATCCGCGAAGAGGTAATGCAAGCACTGAGCGACGACTGGGATGCTGTTTCCTTTAGGTTTTGCGCGGCTGCGGGGATTGCAGTGCCGCAGTGCAGGTCAGGAAGTTCAGCGTCTGTTTCCAGGGACTCTGGCTCAAACTGCTCTCACAAACCGTGGAATTAGGACAGATCCTCGTGTGGTGGGTGAATGTAGCCAGCACTGTCGATCGTGTTTCGGGTCACGTTGCTATAGTAATACGCTTCCTCCGTAACAACGGGAAGCTCATCAAAATTGTGCAGGAGCGGTGGAGAAATGGTCTTCCATTCCAGGCCCGAAGCGTGCCATGGATTGGTGCCGGCAATCGGCCCGAATAGCAACGACCCGCCCAAATAAATAACTGGCAGAAAGCATCCCAGTCCGAGCACCGTGGCGCCAAGTGTCGAGGCCACTTGTAGGACCTGAAACTCAGGCGGATACAAATGATAACGGATCGGCATCCCGAGATAACCCAATAAGAATTGGGGAAAGAACGTCAGGTTGACCCCCACGAAGGTCGCCAGTGCGGCAAGCTTCGCCAATCCCTCCGGGTACATGCGACCGGTCAGTTTGGGCCACCAGTAGTGGAGGCCGCCAAGATAGCCCATCAGCGTGCCGCCAGCCACGAGGTAGTGGAAATGGGCGACGGCGAAGTAGGTGTCGGCGACATGGAGGTTCACTGCCTGGGCTGCCAGGAAGAGTCCTGCCAGCCCGCCGATGGTGAACAGCCCGATGAATCCCAGCGCGTAAAGCATGGGCGCAGCGAGCGAGATGGAACCCTTATACAAAGTGGCGGTCAAGTTGAATACGATGATCGCCGAGGGAACCGCAAGCAAACAGCTTAGGATCGAAAACACAAGGCCTGCATACAGCGACTGGCCGCTGACGACCAGGTGTTGGCCCCAGACGACAAGGCCGAGTACCGCGAGCGCCGCGCTCGAAAATGCCACGAAGCGGCAGCCGAATACCGGCTTGCGCGAGAAGGTTGAAACCAGTTCGCTGACGACCCCAATAGCGGGCAGCACCATGATGTACACCGCCGGTTGTGCGTAAAACCAGAACAGGCGCTGGAACAGCACTGGATCTCCACCCCGGGCGGGATCGAAGATGCCCAGATGGAACGCGCGGTCACCGATCAATAAGACCAGCGTGACGGCAAGTACAGGAGTGGCGACTACTTGGACGAGGCCGGTGAGGTAATTGGAGGACACGAACAGCGGCAAGCGGGACCACGTCATCCCAGGCGCGCGCATACGGTGTACCGTGACGATAAGGTTCAGCCCAGTCAGGATCGAGGACAACCCTGCAGCTAAAATGCCAAGCACTGTCGCGCTGACGAAGGTGTTGGAATAGGCAGTGCTGTACGGCGTGTAAAGTGTCCACCCCGTGTCCACGCCGCCCGCGGCCATCGCGAAGATGGTACAAGCGCCACCCAGAATCAACAAGTACCAGCTGAGGAGACTGATTCTGGGGAATGCTAGACCCCGCGCGCCAATCATGATGGGCAGAAAGAAGTTGCCCAGCGTTGCGGGAATCGACGGGATCAGGAAGAAGAACACCATGATCACACCATGCATGGTGAACAGCTTGTTGTAAGTATCGGAGCTGACGAGGGTGCCGCGTGGCGTTAGCGATTCCACTCGCATCAGGCCGGCGAAGACACAACCGAGCGCAAAGAAGACCGAGATTGCGAGGAAGTACAACACGGCGACCCGCTTGTGGTCCTTCGTCAGGAGCCACGATTTTAGATCGTAGCCGGCGCTTAAGTAATCCTCTCGATCACGCACTGCCGCGGCATTCATATAGCCATCGATTCTGCCGTGCTGAACCGGAAGTCTTCCGGTCGAGGTGGGGAATTATTCGGACCGCAAGCCGAGGCGTCGCGCAGTTCCGCTCCGTCAATTCCGGGTTTCTCACCCAGCGGCTTCGGACGTTCAGTCAACTCTCCGAATTGCATTGTGAAGCCACCCAATCCGCCTTGTGATTTGCCCGGATCGCGCCAGCCAGCCAGCATCCAACTGAGACCAGGCAACCAATGGTACACGACCTGATCCGTTGTGAAATTGACATATTGCAAATTGGCAGTCTGTAGAGAGCAGCTTTAATATGCTGAGGATGCGAAGGCCCATGCTTCGGCACTTGCCGCCAGCCACAAGCACTGAGGGTGGATAAGCCGGGGGCAGATCCGGGGCATGCGAGTCAGGCTTATGGCGGTTGACAGATCGGCCATAGCCGGCCGTTCCACCAACCCGTGCCAGATGGCGAGACACGATCAACTAATTGGAGCGACGGAATCGCGACCAAAGGGCACTTCGTCGAATTCTCGCCCCGCGCAGCAGTCGCATTTACATCTCGTTAACAAAATCTTAACAACTTAATTAGCCTAGAATTGGCAGTTTGTCCTAGGACAAGGACTTGTGTTGGTTAAACCCGTTTACTTGCAGATAAAGCGTCGATTGCCAAACATATAGAGACGATTTAGTCCCGAATTGTGCGGGTTCAACGGACCTACATGGGGAGAGGTGTAATTTTGAGGTACTCAGACCAGGAACTTTTGCCGGAAGGCCAGTCGCAGGTGCTCGGGGCGGACCTTTTCGCTCCACAGCCGCCCAAATGGAGATTTTGGCTAGGGCGCAAAAGTGGAGGCGCAGCTTCCGTGAGGAGCTTTTTGAAGGCCCTCCCCGCACTTGTCACGCTGGTGCTCTGCATATTCACGCTAGCGCAACAAGCGAGCGCCATTCCCGCGTTCGCGCGCCAGTACGGAACGTCTTGCATGACGTGCCATGTGGACTTTCCTAAGCTGAACGATTTCGGGAAGGCGTTCAAAGACGCGGGCTTCAAGTTTCCTGAAGGTGACGAAGACCAGTTGAAGGTGGCGCCAGTCATGTTGGGCGCGGACGCGCAAAAGCAAAACTTCCCGAAGTCGGTGTGGCCGGGCACGATACCAGGCATGCCACCCATCGGGTTGCGCTTCAATTCCTTCTTCCAGCTCACGGGTGCGAATCGCAACAAATTCAACGCGCTCACACCTGCGGGAAGCGTCCCTCAGTACCTCCCCGGGGCTGATTTTGCGAGCGGCCTATTCAGCATCTTTACCGCAGGCAATTTCGGCAGTGGCATCGCGTTTTGGGTAGACGCCGACTTCAACGTTAACGGCTCGAATAGTGCGGGCGGACTCGGCGACGGGTACTTGAAATTCGTGAACATAGGCCGGTTCCTGAAACTCCCGAAGGACTTCCTTAGCGTACGTGTGGGTCAATTCGAGCTGGATCTGCCGATCTCACAGGCCCGCAGCTACAACATGAGCCCGTACGACATCTATTCGCAGGCCAACATCGGAGCCATGAATTCGTTGGTGTCTCTGAAGCAAAACGTGTCCAACCAGTTCTCGCTCGATGCCGCGGTGCAGGGGGTTGAAGTGAGTGGTGGGCATCAATACGGCGGCTACCATTACTCAGTCGCCCTGTTCAATGACAATTCAGGCGGCGTCGATCCATCGTCGAATACGAGTTCCTATGTGCCGTCCGCTACCGGAAGTGCAAATGGGGGGCTGGGCTTCGGCTCGACTTCAGGTTTCAAGACTGTATACAGTCGACTCTCATACCGTTTCAACCTGGAGCGCGACCCCGACAGCCGGCACGCCATTCAGGCTGCTGGCGCCGCCGGTCCGCACGACCATACCAGCCTTAACTTCGGCTCTTTCTATTTGTATGGAAAGTCCTTGCAGCGGTTTGCTGGCGCAACGCTCTCAGACGGTTCGAGTGCCATCTTGAGCGCGCGAGAGCCCTACTACCGCGCTGGCGGCGATTTCAATTTCAATGTCCGGAATTTCAACTTGTACGGCGTTTACTTGTTCGGACGCGATCAGAACCTGCTGCCTGTAGACGCGAGTGGCGATCCGATTCCACTGCCGATTGGGACCGACTCCCCGCTGCCGGTGGGCTTTGTTCGAAGCGTACCTGCCAAGTTTAATGGCGGGTTCGTACAGGCGGACTACATGATTCATCCATGGCTGATGGCGAACGTTCGATGGGACGGGGTACATTCTTCAGCCGACCGAATCAACGGACTAGCATTGTCGGGCGATAGTCCGTTCTTTGGCCCACTCAGCTCCACGCGCAATCGATTCACTCCGGGGCTCCAGATTCTCATACACCCGAACATCAAGTTCTCTTTCGAGTACCAGTTCAGGCCAAAACAAACGGCCATGGTACAGGTGGATTCCGTCACTGGCAAGCTAACCGCAGTTAATCCATTTCGAGTCAACACCGCGCTGTTTGGCCTCGAGTTTGTTTACTAGATCGAACAAGGAAGGGAATCGAATCGTGTCAACTTCTACAAGTCCCGTCAATCATTGCAGGCCCTGGCTGCATCTCGCGGTCGTAACTCTTGCCGCCGGGGTCATGGGGAGCGCACAAGCACCCGACACCAACCCGGCGTCCTCCCAAAGCGCGCATAGTGGCAATATCATCGGCAAGGTCGGTGCCGGCAAAGGCATCTCGATCGTGTGGGTGGAGGCCACCCCGGGAATTGCGGTTGCCAAGCCCGCAAAACCATTTACGTTTTCCCAGAAAGCGCTGCGCTTCGAACCGCACATTCTGGCTGTACCCGTCGGAGCGAGCGTCGATTTCCTGAACAACGACAGCGTGCCGCATAACATCTTCTGGCCCGCCATTAGCGGCAACAAGAAACTGAGCCACAGTCTGGGAACATTCCCCAAGGGTCAGACGCGAGTGTTTCAGTTCACTGCTCCGGGCATCGTGCCGTTGTTGTGCAACGTGCACCCCGAGATGGCTGCTTACCTGATCGTGACCCCCACTCCGTATCTCGCGGAAACGGACGAGTCTGGCAGCTTCAAAATCGCGGACATCCCGGATGGCAGCTATGCAGTGACGGCGTGGCACGAAGGCTATAAGACGCAGACCAAACCAGTCACGGTGGCGAGTGACGCAAGAGTGGATTTTACGTTGGCGAAATAGTGGCCGTGCGCAAGTCACCATTGAGCGGTCCCGAATTGTAGATGGGAAAGTCGGTCGTGAAGGGTCGGGGGTCGACTTTCCTGAACGTCGTCCCGCCTGGTTGAAGCCGCCCGGCGCTTTGGACTAAGCTGGGGTCGGCCGGGCCGCACAGGGGCGTTTGCGCCGACGCGCCACGACTCTCAGCCTTTCGTACAGCCCGCAAGGAGTTCGCTATCCACTTAACTAAGGCTCTCGTCACCCTGCTTCTGGCTGTAGCGCCCGGGCAGGCTCAGGTTTTGGCGCCAGAGGAGATTCGCGACCCCGAACTGCGCGCCTTGCAACAGAAGTACCGGAGCGAGTTGAAGCTCATCGGCACCGCTGCGGCCACCCACAGCTTCCCTTTCCACTTCTACTTCAGCCGGAAGCTTGGCCTCGCAGAGAAAGACCAGCCGCAGAACGACCAGCGCTCGATCCAATTCGATCGTTATAAGGATCGCGTCGTTCTCAAAATCACCGGGAACTACTTCGTTTCTTATTCCGCCGAACTACTTAAGCCCGAGGAGCGCGCCCGGCAGACCTATGAGAATGTGATGCTGCCACTGTTGCGGGCAGCGGTCCAAGCCCTGGACAAGGCGGATGTGCCCCAGGCGTTCGCATTTGAAATCTCGCACCACGTACGCAAGAAGGTGATCGGGGTTCCTTCCGAGAATGCTGAGAATGTCGTCCTGGTGATTCCTAAGGTATCCGCCCAGCGGCTGGTATTGTCCGCGGATCCGGGAGTGCGGGAGGTGGCGCTTTTTCAGGGCGAGTTCTACTTAAACGCCGTTCCAATTTTCTCCAGGACGCCCAAGGGGGAATCCGCGCATCGGACGGCAGCTCAGCAAACTGCGCCGGCTGCCGTCGCCACTCCTCCGGCTGCTGTCCCGGCTCCCCCGGCGATTCCTCTCCCCACCGTCGCCGTCAAAGTCAGTGCAGCGCCTGCCGAGCCAGCACCGCGGGTGCGTGATAGTTCGCCCGAAGCGGTGAAGGCTCTGCAGAAATCGTTACAGCCCGCGATTGACAAGCTGCTGAAGGAGTTGGATTCGCAGGCGCATTTCGTGAGCTATGCTCCACCCACTCTCATTCAATTCCACAACGGCGTTTACCTGCAGGTTTCGGTGACCACGACACTCCCGCCGGCGCAATCTGGATCTCAATACAAGCAGTCGGCTCTGGCATTCGACCAGCACATCGCGCATCTCATCCGCCCGGTACTGGCCTATTTCAAGGACCACCGCGGCGAGTTCGATGGCATTGACTTCAGCACTAGTATTCGGGTTGGAACTGGTACCGAGGGAAGTCCTTTGGCAGTCGAGTTCATTTCCCCGTTCAAGCTCTTGAGCGCTTATGCGGACTTCGATTCCACCGGCCAACAACTGATCGATGCGAGTTTCGTGCTCATCAATGGCGAACGGGTCAGCCTTAACTTGCAAGGAGCCGAGACCGCTTCAACTCCACAGTAAATCCGGCGAATGTTCTTGTTTCTGCGAGGCGCGAGCGTCGAAACCACTAAGGCTTCTGACCGGCCGCGTCGCCCTGGGGCTTACGGACCAGCGATTTGATGTACGCTACCAATTCGACGACCTCTTCTTCCGAGACTCGGTCCCGGAACGTCGGCATGAGCGGTTGATATCCGTCCACCACTTTGGCGGCCGGGTCGAGAATCGACTCCCGAATATACGCTTCGTCGGCTTCGACCGTGGCGCCACCTGTCAGCAGGATGGTTTGGCCGAACAAGCCCCTGAGGGCGGGACAGCGGCCCCCGCCGTCGTCCCTATGGCATTTGATACACGCCAGGTCTTGAAACAGCTTCGCCCCCTCCGCGACTAGAGATCCCTTGGGGCCACCGGCAAGCCACAGCGCATAGTCCTTCGGCTCCATCGCGTATACCCACCCGTTCATACCCGAGTGATTGGCTCCGCAGTACTCCGTGCAGAACAGACGATACTTGCCGGGTTTGGTAGCCGTGAACCACAGGTTGGTATAGCGTCCGGGCACGATGTCCTGCTTGGTACGGAACGCTGGCACAGAGAAGCTGTGGATTACATCCTCGGAGGTCATGGTGAGTTTCACGGAGCTGCCGACGGGAATGTGCAACTCGTCGATCTCGCGGACCCCCTCCATGTGCTGAGACTTCCACATCCACTGCTTGGCGACTACGAAGATCTGCGTGGCGTCGCGCGGTGGCTGACTATGGTTCAAGAAGATGCTCGCGCTCCACCCGAACATTGCCATGGTGAGGCCGAGAGGAATGACGATCCAGATGATCTGAAGGGCCCATCCGGATTTCACCGGTTCAGGTATGTCAAGTTCCGATCGCCGCCGGTAGCGTATGGCGAAATAGCAGATCGCTCCGAAGATCAGCGCCGCAAAGAGCACCGACGCGGCGAGAAGGACGTACAGCATCTGGTCCACTTCGATTGAAATGCTGGAGGCTTGCTCCGGAATAAGAGGTATTTTAAGTCCCATCGTGAACCATCCAACCCGCACTATTGAACCTTCGACGCGGGCCCGGCTTCAGCCGGAGTGCCACCATTAGCGATGCTGTTCGGCGTACCGTGCACGGCACGCACGGGAAGTCCGCGCTGCGCTAGTAATTCGACGGCCCGGTCGATGGGAATTCTTACGACACCCTTCTTCTGGTCGACCCACGCATAGCTCGACAGAGTCAGATCTTCAACGGTCCGCATCTGCTGTAGATCCTGAACCGCGTTGTCCTGAAGTCGAGGCTCGGGCGGCAATTTGCGCGCATCGATGGAGGCCCCGGCGGGAGACGACTGACTTGCGCTCACGCGTATTTCCAAATGAGGCAACAGCTCGATCAGCACGAAAATCGAGGCGGCCGTGAGCAGGATGGCTCCGATGGCGACTTCTATGATCGCTCCAACCTCCCGGTCGTGGTTTTCGTGATGTGCCTTCGGCTTGGTCTCGTCGATCGGATCATGTTTCCGGCTGTTATCGTCGGCCATGTTCCAAAGCCTCCGCCAGTTCGATATCGTTTTGCGGCATCAGTGGTCGCTTTTCCAACTGCATCAGGAAATAGGCCAGCCAGATGCCGCCCAGACCGAGCAGCGTCGCGAAATCCAACCAACTCACCGCCAATGGGCCTTTTGCCGCGTCGGGGGCCACCAGCCAGTAAACGTCAACCGCGCGCATGCACTGAATGAAAACCGCGATGCCCGCGAGCAGTTTGAAATTGCGTTTCAAGTCGCGCGAAAGCAACAATGCAAAAGGAAGCACGAAGTGACCCAGCACGAGGAGCAGGCCCACATATTGCCAGCCGTCTCGTAACCGCTCTTGGTACCACGGTATTTCCGCGGGCAGATTCCCGGCCCAAATGACCAGGAATTGTGAGAACGAGAAGTACGCCCAGATCATGACGTTGGCCAGCAGCAGCTTGCCGATGTCATGCAGATGACGGGGAGTCAGAATCTCCGACATCGGTCGCGAATGAGAGAGCATAACCAGAACTGCGATCAGGAAAGCCAGAGACGACAGTCCCTGGCCCACGACGAACAGCAGTCCGAACATGGTCGAGAACCAGTGCGGATCGAGTGACATCACCCAGTCGATTGAGATGAAAGTAACGGCGAATCCCCAGAAGATCAGCCCAGGGGCGCTGAGGCGGGACATCATACGGTGCGCCGTGGTGCACCCCTGGCGATCTTGCGCTGCGGACCAGCGATTCAAGAACCAGCCTAGAAGACTCAGACCACCTAGATAGATGGCGGCCCGAACAAGGAAGAACTGCAAGTTGAGGAACACCCGTTTGTGCTGCAGGATCTCGTCGGCAGCGACGATGTTGGGATGCGCCCACTGGTACAAACTAGGGACGCCGAATGCTATGGGAACGAAGAGCAAGGCGAGCAGGGGCAGCGTGCGGGTGGCCGCTTCCGCCGGTCGGCGAATCACGACTCCCCAGGCGCCGCCAGTCAGATGCTGAATCATCAACCATGCCAGGCACCCTGCGGAAATCCCGAAAACGAAAATATACGACCAGAGGTAAGAGCGAAAGAACTGATCGGGTGAGGCGACTGCACCGATAATCATCGCGATCAGTCCGAGCAGGCCGATCCCGCCGGCGCGTATCCGCAACTGGCGTAGCCGGTCACGCAATTCCGAGGAAACGCTGAAGTCGAGGGACCGGGCGGTCATCATTGCGGACCTCCCGGGCCGAGTTGAGCGCGGGCTTCGGACGGCACGTCGTTGACGCTGGCCTTCTGCGCGAATTGCAAAGCGCGCATATAGCCGACAATGGCCCACCGATCCGTAGGTTGAATCTCCGATGCGAAATCCGGCATAGTCCCGAAGCCGCTGCTGATCACGTCGAACAGATAGCCATTGGGCACCTGTCGCAACCGGTCGATATGGTACGACGGCGGACGGCGGAATCCGCGGCGCACCACCATGCCGAGACCGCTGCCCGTCCGGTCGTGGCAGGGGGCGCAATGAATCTCGTAACGCTGTCGCCCGCGCAGGAGCACTTCCTTAGTCACGGGGAATGGAAACGTGTTGAAGAACGTCCCATCGGGCAGCTTGCCGGTATTGAGCGCGGCGTCGTCGTTAAGGTGGCCGCGCGCCACGGTGCCCGCGGTGATCGGACGCGCACTGCGGCCGTCCGCGAAGAAGTCGCTGGGCCGCAACGCGATGTACTTGGGCTGGTCGTGCATGTCCTGGCGGCACGCCGAGGCGGTCAGCATTGCGAGTACCGCCAGTCCTCCAACCAGCATCCGGGATCGCGCCCTTATGGCATCCGCTGAGGCGTTCCTAGTGCGCAACTTCAGACACCTCCTGGGCTTGGAGGGTCTGCAGGAATCCATAAGTCGTCAAGCGATCGAACAACGGATCCGTCGCCTCAATACACAGAAAGAACCGATCGCGGGACGCCGTCTCGAAGCGTGGAACATTGAAGACCGGATGATACGGCATGGGCAGCCCGCACAACGCGAGCATGCCCAGAAACGTGGCAAGGCACCCGAACAGGATCGTCAGTTCAAACGTGACGATCATATAGGAGGGCCAACTGTGTAAGGGCCGGCCGCCAATATTAAGAGGGAAATAGATCACCGTGATGTAGTACTGCAGCAGGTAGCCGGAAATGCCTCCGGCGATGCCCGCCAGGGTCACGATTAGCGGCAGCTTGTTCTCGTGCAGATGCAGGATGTCGCTGAGTTCCTCAATCGGGAAGGGAGTATACGCGTCAACCTTCTTGTAGCCGTGGCTATAGACGGCGCGGGTCGCGTTGACCAGTGCCGTGGGGCTGTCGAATTCGGCCATGACGCCGTAAATGCCTGGCTTGTTCATGCTCGCGTGTCCTCGCGCACTCTGGCCTGCGGTAGCAGTGTGCGGACTTCAAAAATGGAAATCATCGGCAGCGCGCGCACGAATAAGAAGAACAGGACGATGAACAACCCGATGCTGCCCAGCAGGGTAGCCCAGTCCCAACGCGTGGCGTGGAACAGACCCCAGGAAGAAGGCACGAAGTCCTGGGCCAGGCTGCCGACGATGATCATGAAGCGCTCCAGCCACATCCCGACGAGCACTACGATCGACGAGATGAACAGCAGGATTGGGGTCGTGCGGAACTTCTTAAACCACAGTAACTGCAGAGAACCGATGTTACAGAACACCAGGAACCAATAGCTGGTCGCGTAAGGGCCCGTCATTCGGTTCCAAAACGCCTGCTGTTCAAAAGCGTTGCCGCTGTACCAGGCCATGAAGGTCTCCATCACATACGCATAGGCGACGATCAAGCCAGTGGCCAGCATGATCTTGGCGCAGTTCTCTAAATGGCGATCTGTGATCAGGCCTTTGAGCCCGTACGCCGCGCGAATCGGAATCGCCAGCACCAGCACCATGGCGAAGCCCGAGTAGATGGCACCCGCGACGAAGTAGGGCGGGAAGAACGTGCTGTGCCAGCCGGGAACGATGGCGATCGTGAAGTCGAAACTCACGATTGTGTGTACCGAGAGCACGAGCGGTGTAGACATGCCCGCCAGTAGCAGGCAGGCGGTTTCGTAAATGCTCCAGTGCCGCGCGGAGCCGCGCCAACCCATGGCCAGAATGCCGTAAACATACTTGGCGATCGTATTCTTGGCGCGGTCGCGCATGGTGCCCAGATCCGGGATCATGCCCGTGTACCAGAAAAGCAGCGAAACGATTAGGTACGTTGTTACCGCGAACACGTCCCACACCAGGGGGCTGCGGAAGTTGGGCTCCACGCCCATCGAATTGGGATACGGTATCATCCAATAGAAGAGCCATGGCCGGCCCATGTGCAGCAGTGGAAATTGCCCGGCGCAGGCCACGGCGCACAGCGTCATGGCTTCCGCAAATCTATTGATCGAATTTCGCCAGCTTTGATTCAATAGCAGCAGAATGGCCGAGATTAGCGTGCCCGCGTGCCCGATCCCGATCCACCACACGAAATTGGTAATCGCAAAGCCCCACATCACGGGCATGCGTATACCCCAGATGCCGACGCCTTTTACCATGAGCATTGTCGCGGACGCGAAGAACATCATCAGCAGCGTGAAGCCGGCGAAGAAGCAGCCAATCCAGAAGATTGGAGTGTGCTTGGTTTGCACGACGCCGGCAATCTGATCGGTCACTCCGCCGAGCGTGTACACCGAAGCGATGATGTCCGTTTCCGCCATTTCGATTACTTGTGGTTCGTCTGCCATGGTGGTGCTCTAAGCTTCGATTTCCGGGTTCGGATTGAGCAGGCTCGCTAGGTACGTAGTGCGCGGCTTGGTGTTCAAATCCGCCAGCATGGAGTAATTCAGCCTCTCGCGCTTCATCTTCGCCACGCGGCTGTTGGGGTCGTTGATATCGCCAAACACGATCGCCTGCGTGGGGCAGCTCGCCTGGCATGCGGTTAGAATCTCGCCATCGCGGACTTTACGGTTTTCCTTTTCGGAGTCGATCTTGGCCGCACTGATCTTCTGCACACAGTACGTGCACTTTTCCATCACCCCGCGGCTACGCACCGTGACGTCGGGATTGCGCGCCAGTTTTAGACTCGGGGTTTCGAAGTCGGAGTACAGATAGAAGTTGAAGCGCCTGACTTTATAGGGACAGTTGTTGGAACAGTAGCGCGTCCCCACGCAGCGGTTGTAGACCATGTCGTTGAGGCCTTCGGCACTGTGCGTGGTGGCCTGCACCGGGCAGACCAATTCGCAGGGCGCGTCCTCGCACTGCATACATGGGACCGGCTGGTTGTATAGCCTCGGGTTTTGTGGTGAGCCGCTGTAATAGGTATCGACGCGCAGCCATTGCATGGAGCGGCCCCGGCGCACCTGGTCCTTGCCCACCACCGCGATATTGTTTTCCGCCTGGCAGGCTACGACGCACGCGCCGCAACCCATGCAGGCGCTCAGGTCGATCGCCATGCCCCAGGCGTACCCTTCGTATTTGTACCCCGGGTAGAGCGTCAACCCCGGTGGCGGCGTCTCCGCTCCCGCGTGTGCCGCTGCGGGGTTCTTGAGGTACTCCGCCAGATCCGCCTCTCGGTAGATGTGCCTCCGCGTATCCAGCAGGTGCTGATTCTGGGTGGTCGCAAACAGGTAGGTACCGGAAGTCTTTTTCGCTTCCAATCCGATGTCTTGCCACAGCGCATTCGAAGTGCGCAAGCCATACGGGTTGAAGCCCATACCCGTGCCGACGCGCCCCGCCATCGTGCGCCCATAGCCGAGATGCAGTGTCACGGCTCCGTCGGCATGACCCGGTTGGATCCAGACTGGCGCGCGGAGAGTTCGGCCCTGGTAGGTTAACCTCACCATGGGGCTGCCTTCAGCGCCGTAGTTCAGATCGGCTTGCCGCATCACGCCCAGCCGCGTCGCCGTGGCGGGACTCATAATTGCCGCGTTGTCCCAAGTCAGCTTCGTAATCGGCTTGGGCAATTCCTGCAGCCAGCCGTTGTTTGCAAAACGGCCGTCGTAGATGGCGGGATCGGGACGGAACAGCACTTCCAGAGCGTCGCCCCTGGGAATTGGCACGGCAGGCGTGCCGAGGGCGCCGCTCCGCACAGTGAAGTTCTTCGTAGGTAGCGCCGAGTTTGGCACCACGCCATCGTGCACTGCGCGGCGCCACCACGTCTCGAAGTCCTCACCCTTGTGCTGGCCTGTCCAGTAGCCCTTCACCAGATCCAGGGGACTTGTGAGCGGCTGGTCCGTCAACATGTTCAGAACCTGCAACACCGAGCGGCCGCCGTACAGCGGCTCGATCAACGGCTGTTGAATCGTTACCGTACCGTCGAAGGCGCGTGCATCGCCCCAAGTCTCCAGGTAGTGCGCCTCGGGCAGATGCCACTGGCAGACGTTCGAGGTTTCGTCGCGGTACTGGCTTAGGTGGACGCGCAGCTTGGCCTTCTGGAGGCGGTCGCGCATTCCGATCTCGACCGGCGCGTTAAATGCGGGGTTGCCGCCCAGCACCAGCAGTACGTCCACTGTGCCGGCGTCCAGATCTTTCACTAAGTCTTCGAGCGAGGCAACCTGATCCATCGGGTTGGCTTCGATGGGATCGGTGTAAGACACGGTCTTGCCCGCGTTGCCGAGCGCGGCATTCATCGCGTGGGCCAGCACGTGGACGATGGGCGACTGGTGGTCGCCGGCAATTACAAGGCTCGCGCCGTGATGACTCTTGAGGTCGCGGGCGATGGCGCCGACCCATTTGAAAACTTCTGCGTTTACACCACTCTGCGGCCCGTTTGCCGCGCCCAGCGCGGTCGCCAGGGCCCAGGCAAACTCCTGGATGTCGGTGGCGCGCAGCGGTAGCCGGTGATCCGCTTTGCTGCCGGTCGCGGTGGGCATCGGTTCGGCCACGTACAACCGGTTCATCGCGGTGTCCGTGCCGCGCACTCGCCGCTGGGCCGAAAACTGTCGCGCGTAGCGCAAAGCGGCCGGGCCCAAAGACAGGAAGTCCGCATCGAGCGAAACGATGACACTCGCGCCAGCCAGATCGTAGTAAGTGTTGACGGGTTGCCCAAAGGCCTGCACCCCGCCGGCACGCGCGCTGTGAGCGCCGGCCGGATCCCAGGAGTGCCACTTCGCGGCCGGGTACTTCACCTTGATCTGGCGGATCTGATCCGCGACACTAGGCGAAGTCGTGGTTTCGGTGAGGATGTGGATGCCCGCGCCGTGCTTGACCGACTGCTGCCCCAGCGCGCCGCGAAGCGTTCCGTAGAAGTCGCTCCAGGAGCGCGTTTTGCCCTCGAATGTCGTGGTCTGGGAACGATCCGGATCGTATAACTGGAGCACGGAAGCCTGAAGGAAGCCGCTGGCGGCTCCGAGCGAGGCCGGATGCTGCGGATTGCCCTCGATCTTGGTCGGCCTGCCCTCGTGGCTCTCGGCGACCACTCCCTGCGCGACCCCATCGATGGTCATCGCCGTGGCGAAGAACATCGGACGCCCGGGAATCAGGTTCTCGGGTTGCTGGGCGTACGGCATGATGTATTCCGTGGGCTGCTTCGTGCAGGCCCCCAATCCGGCCAGTGCCAGCGATGCGCCCATCAGCTTCAGGAAGTTGCGGCGGCCTTGGGAGCTGTCTTCGTCGTCGCTCCAGCCGATGGCCTGACGCGGGAACTCGCGCTCCAGCATGTCCCTGAATTCAGGCGCGGCGGCGAGATCTTCCAGGCTGTGCCAGTACTCGCGCCCGCTAGCGCCTTCGAGCCGTGCACGAGCGGCGGCGACATCTGGTTTCGTGTTTGAGTCACTCATCTCTAGCTCCGCTCATCGATGGCAAGTCGAACAACTGGTGAGTTGGCGCGCATCCTGGATGCGATACTCCCTGACCAGCTTGCGCCCGATTTCTTCCTGATCGTCGGCCGGGTGGTAACCCATCTGCGTGACGAACTTGCGCGGCCTGACAAACTGCTCCGGGTGGCGGTGGCAATCCAGGCACCACTCCATCCGCAGCGTGTTTTCCTGCGAGACCAGCGGCATCCGGTCCACCCGTCCGTGACAGGTCTCGCAGCCCACGCCCTTGTTGATGTGGATGCCGTGATTGAAGTAGACAAAGTCCGGCAAATCGTGCACGCGCGTCCAGCGGGTCGACGCGTTAGTGCGAAAAGCTGCGCGCACGGGCTCCAGAGTTGGACTAGCGCTCCAGATCTGTGAATGGCAATCCATGCAGGTCTTGACGGGCGGTATATTCGCAAAGCTCGAGTTCTCGACGGTGGTGTGGCAATACAGGCAATCGATGCCGTCGTCGCCTACGTGGTGGGCGTGGCTGAAAGGCACCGGTTGCTCACGCGGAGTACCCTGGCCCGTGGCGTATTGGGAGTGGTCGAGTTGGTAGCCCAACCAGCCCAGTAGTCCTACAACGACCAGGGCGCCGTAGAGCGTGCTGCGCGCAAGCGCATTCGTGCTGTGATGAAAGAGTTGCGGCATGGCGTTATCGTCCGTGCGCGCCGGTCAAGGTCTTCTTTTGTTGCATCGGAGTAGAAAACAACTGCCCAAGAAACCCCTCTCAGCCTTTCTTTGCGATCCGCCATCAACGTTTATCAGTGCACGTTGCTGGTGTTGCGGCCGGCCAATCCGGACGGAAGTGAGTGATATTAGCGTGAAAGTTCTCCAAAGGGCTTGCGTTAAAGCAAAAAGACCTCACTAATCCGTCATTCCGCTCTTAACTGCTCGAATGCCCAACCGAATGACTCGCGCTCTTGCTGTCGGCTTCATTACGGCTAGGTGCAGGAGAGGATCTGCCGATCGGATCAATGATGCGAAAATCAACTCGTGGGATGCTTAGTGTCGGGCCGCGCTGAAATCAGCTCTGACGAGAGTTTTGCGAATGCGTACATTGGCGTATACGTACAAAGGACTCGTAGGCAGCCATCAGTCGTGGGATCTAATACTCCTCACGCGCCAGGAAGGAGTCAGTTGCGGCGTAAGTGTCGGGCTGCCGGCTAACTCGGACCGCCTGGCGGGCCAGCCATCGTTGTGTACCATCGATTGAATTCGGCTTGTGCTCAAGAAACAGGCAGGGAATGCCAACCGCTTTGAGATGGAGCAGATTCACGTGCAGCGCGGCGTCGGAGCATCTTGATGACCGACCTTTGAGGTTTCCCTATTTCGTTTCGTTGCTGATGCAGAACCTTAGTGCTGTATCGGGAGCGGCCCGGCGCGCATGTTGTGCGGGGATGAGCCAGGCTGGCCCGCCGGGCCGCTTTCGATACGGCGGTTTGAAGGAAGCCGTCCTGGAAGATGGGCTATGGGGTTTGAATGGCTGGGTTGAGGTGGAAGCGGAGTGAGCGCCGGGCCCGGCAGTCGGATTTCAAGCACTGAGTTCGAGGGTAGCGTGGTCGGCGCGAGAGGTTCGAACTGCACTGGATGCGCACGCTCGCGAGGTGGGCCCACGAGGAGCGTTGTCGCATGGGTGCGCGAACCATCGAGGCTGGGAAAGATCGAGTCATGACCGTTCTCGAAGCGGCAGTGGCGGCCCGCGCAGTGAGGCTTGCCCCGGCGTGAGCCGTTCGATCAGCACCATCGGGCCGCCGCAATGTGGGCACGTCCAGGTGGGACGGGCGGCGTCCTGGGACGACGGTTCAGCGGCTGGCGCGGCGGCCAGCAATTGCCGGCACAACGGCAGCAGGACCCGCCGCCGCCGGTGCGCAAAGAGGCCGAAGTGGCGGATGCGCACGAAGCCCGGCGGCAGCGTGTGCAGCAGAAAGCGCCGCAGGAATTCCTCGACCGGCAGACTCATCCGGCGCTGCTTGTTTTTGTGCGCCGAGTCGCGCCAGCGGAAAGTCACGCGCCCATCAGCCAGCGACACGAGGCGGTGATTGGAGATGGCCACGCGGTGGGTGTAGCGGCCGAGATAGCGCAGCGCATGCTCGGCGCCGCCGAAGGGTGGCTTGGAATAAACGACCCAGTCGCTGCGGTACAGCGTGCGAATCATGGCTGCAAACGCCTTGGGTACTGCGAGTGAAGCGAGCACACCATAGAAGCCGAGTTGGCCCTGCGCGTGGAGCTTGCGCAGACCCGCGACGAACTTGCCGCGGAAAACGCGGCTGAGCGCTTTCACCGGCAGGAAGAAGCCGTGCTGGGCGGTAATCCAGCGGCTGCGATCGAAAGCTATTCCACCGGCCGGAACCACGCAATGGATGTGCGGGTGGTGCAGCAGTTGCTGGTTCCAGGTGTGCAGCACGCTGAAGAAACCGATCTCCGCGCCGAGGTATTTAGGATCGCGCGCGACCGCGAGCAGAGTCTCCGCGCTGGCGCGAAACAGCAGGCCATAGAGCTCGCGCTTGTTCTGCAGCGCGAGCGGTGCGAGCTGCTGCGGCAGCGTGAAAACGACGTGCGCGTAGCGGGTCGGCAGCAACTCGCGGCTGCGGGCCTCCAGCCAGCGGTCGCGCGCGTTGGCCTGGCACTTGGGGCAGTGCCGGTTGCGGCAGCTGTTGTAAGAGATAGCCTGGTGTCCGCAGCGCGAACAGGCGTCCACGTGGGCCCCGAGCAGAGGCGTACGGCAGCGCAGAATGGCCGTGAGCACTTTCGTGTGAAGCCAGGTCAGCCATCCGCGGCTGCGCTCGAAAAACGCCGGGCCCGCCGAGCGGATCACATCGGCCACCTCCAGCGGTGGCCGCGGCATCTACTTCGTCCGCGGCCCGTGGGCGGGCGTTTCAAACAGCGCCAGCGAGTCCAGCGGACTGGCCGTCGCCTGCAGGTGCCGGCTCGACAGATGGAGATAAACCGAGGTCGCCTTCAGGTCGTGGTGGCCCAGCAGGAGCTGGATGGTGCGCAGATCGGCGCCGGCCTCGAGCAGATGCGTGGCAAAGCAATGGCGCCTATGTCTCTGGAGACATAGGCGCCACTATCTACCCTTCCTGACTATGTCGAGTAATGGAGGTGCCCCTGCGGATTTGGCCGAGAATTTCAGTTCGCATCCTGCAAATCACCCGGACATCACTCGACATAGTCTTTTGTCGGCTACAGACTATTCAGGAAGGCGAGGAGTCGGTCGCCAGGTTTGAATCGTCCCGGCTTTCCACGGGGAAGGGTGGCTTTCGCAAGTGCTCGCTCTTTCATGGCAAGCGTCGCTTCGAGATAAATTTGCGTAGTTTCAACGCTTTCGTGACCGAGCCACAATGCGATCACAGAGCGGTCCACGCCTGACTGGAGAAGGTCCATGGCCATGGTGTGCCTCAAGCGGTGGACAGTGACCCGTTTGTGCTGCAAGGAAGGGCACTTGCTGGAAGCCTTCACGCGATGCTTGTTCAGCAAGTACTGCACGCCGTGGACGCTGAGGCGTTTACCTCGGGCGTTTGGGAATAGCACCTCCCCGTCACCGCGTTGGGGCTCGCGCAACCACGCTTTCACCACGGCAAGTGTCGATCTCGCCATAGGTGTGCAGCGTTGCTTGCGTCCTTTGCCAATTACTCGCACGTGGCCGCCGGCTCCGAGAATGATGTCCGGGCGTTTGAGCCCGGTCATCTCGGATAGGCGCAAACCTGTCTGTACCGCCAGCAGTATGAATGCGTGATCACGCCGGCCAGACCATGCGTGCTGATCCGGAGCGGACAGCAAGGCATCGACTTCGGCACGTGTGAGAAACGGGACCAGGGTCCGTGTGAAACGCTTACTGGGTATGGCGAGCACTCGTTGGATCTGTGCAGAATGAGCAGGCGCCTCGAAAGCTGCGAAACGGAAGAACGAGTGCAGCGCAGTCAAGCGCAGATTGCGACTCCGGGTGCTGATCCCTTGATGCTTTTCCAAGTAGTCTAGAAATGCCATTATCAATGGTGCGTCAATCTCCTGAAAGTTCAGCCGAGACGGCTCCTTATGTAGTCGCTGCTCGGTCAACTTCAGGAACTGACGGAAGGTGTCACGATAAGAACTGATGGTGTGGGGACTCGCTTGACGCTGCCGCATCAGGCGCTGAGTAAAGAAACGCTCCAGCAGTGCCGCCAGGCTGATAGGGGTGTTCATGGGCGATCCTCCCAGCGCTGTTCCAGCCGTTTCATCGCTTCGCGCATCAGTTCCGGAGAGCCCTCTAAGTACCACTGCGTGTCAGCGACGTGCACATGGCCGAGGTAGGCGGACAACAGGGGTAATCGTCGCTCGGGATCCTGCCCGGAGCGGTACCATCGCACAAGGGTGTTGGTCGCGAAACGGTGACGCATGTCGTGCAGACGAGGCCCACGACTATCGGAGGCACCCCGCAGCCCGATCTGCCGAGACAATGTGTAGAACGTTCGATGAATGTCTCCGCCATCCAAACGATTGCCCAGACTCGAAACGAACAAATAGGAGGAGACCACTCGTCGTGCCCAATGGCGCTGACGTTTGGCGATGTAGTTTGCGAGCACCGTGCAGGTCGAGGCATGCAATGGCACCAGGCGAGTCTTGCCGAATTTGCTGCCGCGGATCGTGAGCACCGCCGCTTTCAAATCGACATCTTGGATTTCGAGGTCGCGCGCTTCGCCGAGGCGTAGACCTGAAACGCTCAGCAGCCCGAACAAACAATGGTAGACCCACGGTCGCAGCTTGCCGCGCCCATAGCGATAGGGCAGCTTGAGAGCGGTTCGCAGTAAGCTGCGGATCTCCTCGTCGGAGTATAGATAAGGTCGCGCCCGCTTCGGCTGGAAGGGCAACAAACCCTGCGGCGGAATCTGCGTGCGGGGATCAGTGGCGCTGCGGTATCGTGCGAATCCGCGTACAAAACTCAGGCGTTGCGCCCAATGCGCCGGGTGTGTTCTTGAAGGTTGCTGAGCCCAGGCGAGCACAACGTCCTGAGTGATGTAGCGATCGTTCCGCTCCTCCAGAAAAGTCACGAAATCAGCTAAACCCTTGCCCGCTTTCCGCAGCTTGAATCCGAGGGCGCGTCGCATCTCCAAGTACTCCTGAACAGCTTCCCGGAGTGTGTTCATCGCACACCTCCCGGCCACGGCAGAGCGAGTGTTCGCAATGCGTCGAGATCCACTTTGGTGTAGATCTTGGTTGTCTCGGGGCTGTGGTGGCCCAACAACTCGCCGATCTCACCGAGCGAAGCGCCCTGACGCAACAGATCGGTGGCCAGTCCATGCCTAAACTGATGTGCTCCGCAAGTAGGGGCATCAATGCCGGCGCGCTGAAGCCGATGTCGAACGATCGATCCAACTCCACTGGAGCCTACAAAACCGCGGATGGGGGCTTTCGCGCGCAAGAATACGCGTCGGCTGGCACATTGCGGCCGTCCACGTCGCAGATACGAGGCAATCGCTTCACCAACTTCCGTGGACAAGGGTAGCTCGTTGCGCTCGCCACTCTTGCCGTGAACACGCAACTGTCCGCTATTCCAATCAATGTCATTGAACTCGAGCGACACAACTTCACCTGAACGCAAACCCAGTCGTGCGAACAGGAGCAAGATGGCGTAGTCGCGAAGACCCATAGCGGTGCGCCGATCGATGCTGGCCAACAACTGACGGACCTGGTCTGCGGCGATCGCTCGGGGAATCGATGACATCGACCAGTTGGCCACCACTGGCACGGCAGCAGCTAAATCGAACTTTGCCTTGCCGCGATAGCGTACGTACTGCAGGAAGGAGCGCAACGTACAGGTCAGGAGCTTCGCTCGCTTTGGGTGCAAACGCGGCGCCTGACGCTGCACAAATCTCACGACGTCGAGGGCAGACAGGTGTGACAGGGTGACCGCTCCGTCGCCGAAACGATCTATAAGAAAGTTGCGAACGAATGGAACGTAGTTGACGATCGTCGCTTGGGCGAGGCCGCGCGCTTCCCGAAGGTGATGCTCGTATGCTCGCCAACAGCGCTCCGTCTGGGTCAGTGGGCGCGCTGAGACTATCTCGGCGGGAATCACGCCCTCAGCGCGAAGAAAGCTGAGCAGATGCTGGAGCGCAGCAAAATCGCCTCGGTCTGGCCGCACCTGTCGAGCGCGATATCGCAAATACTGCGATGGATGCTCGGAGCTGATGCTGCGCAGTCGGACTCCCTGCCGATTAAGCCATCGGCTAAAGCAGGCAGCGAGCAGAACCTGCCGGTGAACCGAGTCGAGGGCATATCCCTGCTTACTCAGCGACCTTGCAAACGGACCGATGTGTGCGGCGAGACAGCCTTCCGGCGCCCGCGACAGAACTATTTGGTTGTCAATGGTGCAATTCACGATGTACTCCTTTTCAGCCCCGGCACGAGGCTGAGGAGTTCATACTATGTCGACACCACTTCGCGCATTCGCAGGAACCACGGGGTCGCCGCGCCATTACTCGACATAGTCAGGAAGGGTAGATAGTGGCGCAGCGTGTGCGGATGGAGTCGTTGACTCAAACCCGCGCGTTGGGCCGCTTCGCGGCAGGCATGCCAGACCACCTTCGGGTCGATGGGCCGATCTGCGGTGTGATAGGTGCCGCCCGGAAAGAGCCACGTCGCGGGCTTCTTGCGCAGGCTGCGGTAATGCTCGCGCAGCGCGTCGAGCAGATTCGGACTCAGCATCACGTCGCGATCCTGGCGGCCCTTGCCGTCCCGGATGTGAATCACCATGCGCCGGCTGTCGATGTCGCCGAGCTTCAAATTCGCCAGTTCGGCGCGCCGCATGCCGGTGGCATACAGCGTCATCAGAATCGTTCGATGCACCGGCGTCAGCGCGCATTCGATCAGCCGGCCACTTCTTCGCGGCTCAGGATGAGCGGCAGTCGATACGGGCACTTGGGATACGGCGTCTGTTCCACGCTCCAGTTCCCCTGTAGCGTTTTGTTGAAAAAGAAGCGCAGCGCGGCCACCCGCTGATTGACCGAGTTGGCCGTGAGATGCCGCTCCCGGAACAGATACGCCTGATATTCCCGGATGTGTTCGGGGCGAAGTTCTTCAACAGGCCGATTGAAATGACGGCTCAAATCCGCAACCACACGCAGGTAGGAGCGCGTGGTACTCTGCGAGTAATTCCGACGCTCGAGTTCCTCGAGCATCAACGTTTGTGAATGGGTCACAAGCTTCTCCTTGTGACCCGAACATATTCCAAGCTACGACCAAACGCACCAGTTACCCGCACGCGAAGCGTCTGCCGCCCAGGCTTCGTTCAAAAACGGCCTTCCCGGAAACTCGCCGATCACCCAATGCCCCAAACCGTCAAATGTGACGATTTGTACTTCTAAGCTATTGCTTCTACGTGGGCCGATTTCACAATCCGTCAAATCTGACGGTTTCACTCTTCAGCCCAATCCCGCTTAGCCGCTCCGCGCATCGCGATAATCGCCAAACGTACAGGGCCCTTCCGCCCCAGCCCGAGTCGCTGTTTCTGTTCCCTGCGCCCTTCCGTTGGTCGCGCTACAGACCGGCGACGAGCCGCGCGCCCGGACTGCCTTCCCGGCGGTGGGCCAGACGCCGATCGCCCCGCCGAGGACCGCCCCCGCCACCTCGAATCTTCCGCACCGAAGCACCGCGGTTGTGGTACACCTGAAAGACATGTTTCAGGTCAAGCAGAGCGCTCCCGTGGCCGACGTCGTGGTGATCGGTTCCGGCGCAGGCGGCGGTACGGTGGCCCACGTCCTGGCCAATCTGGGCGTGAATGTGACCCTGCTGGAAGCGGGTCCGATGCTGCATCCGGCGCAGGACTTCAAGGAACACAAGACTCCTGCCGACTACGCTCACCGCGGCGCGGGCGACAAGGGCGAAAGCTACACCGGCCGCAGGGATTTCGGTTTCTTCGGCGCGCCTAACTGCTACTGGGACATTGACGAAGAGCCCTACAGCGTGGCCGAGGGCAGCAAGTTCCGCTGGTACCGCTCGCGCATCGTAGGCGGGCGGACGAACCATTACGGGCGCATCTCGCTGCGCTTCGCCGACTACGATTTCAAGCCGCACTCGCGCGACGGGCTGGGCTTCGACTGGCCCATCACATACGACGAGGTTGCACCCTACTACGACAAGGCTGAAGGCTTCATGGGCATCTGCGGCACGCGCGAAGGAATCCGCAGCGCGCCGGACGGCAACTTCCTGCCTGCGCCCGTGCCGCGCGTCCACGAAGTCCTGATCCAGAAGGCCAGCGCCTCGCTGAAGATCCCGTGCATCCCCTCGCGCATGGCCGTGCTGACCAAGGCCCTGAACGGGCGCGCTCCGTGCCACTATTGCGGCGAGTGCGGGCGCGGCTGCGTCACCGCCTCGAATTACTCTTCGAGCCAGGTGCAGATCTTCCCTGCCCTGAAGACCGGGCGTCTGAAGCTGATTACCGGTGCGATGGCGCGCGAGATTCTGACCGACGAGAACGGGCAGGCGCGGGCCGTCAGCTACGTGGACAAAGCCACGCGCGAGGAGCGTCAGGTGCGCTGCCGCGTGGTGGTGCTGGCCGCGAGCGCCTGCGAGTCGGCGCGCCTGCTGCTGAATTCAAAAGCGCCCAGGCACCCCAACGGCCTGGCCAACTCGTCGGGCGTGGTGGGCCGCTATCTCACCGACACGGTCGGCTACGGGCTGAGCGGGCAAGTGCCGGCGTTCGAGGGCATGCCCAAGTACAACGACGACGGCTACGGCGGCGGTCACGTGTACGTGCCGTGGTGGTTGTGGGACCGGCAGAAGGACTTCCCGCGCGGCTATCACATCGAGGTCGGCGGCGGATACGGGATGCCCGAAGTCGGCAGTTTCCACGACGTCTGCGCCAGTCACGAGGGCTATGGCAAGAGCCTGAAGGACACGGCTCTGCGCAGCTACGGCTGCAGTGTGGGGTTCGCCGGACGCGGCGAAATGATCCCGAACGAGAAGTCGTTTTGCGAGCTCGACCCGGTCAAGGTGGACCGCTGGGGCACGCCCGTCCTGCGCTTCCACTTCGAGTGGAGCGAGCACGAGTTGAAGATGGTGCGGCACATGCACGAGACTTTCGCCTCGATCATCGAAGCGATGGGCGGCCGCGTCGATGGCCCGCGCAATCTGGAGAGCGAGGCGGACGCGATCTCCGAGCCGGGCGCGATTATTCACGAACTGGGGACGGTGCGCATGGGCGACGATCCCTCCACTTCGGCGCTGAACAAACACAGCCAGTCGCACGACTGCAAAAACCTGTTCGTGGCCGACGCCGCGCCGTTCGTCTCCAATCCCGATAAGAACCCGACGCTGACCATCGTCGCCATGGCGTGGCGCGCCGCCGAGTATATGGCGGAAGAAATGAAGAAGGGGAACCTCTAAGCCATGCCCAGTCCGTTTCCGCGCAGAACTTTGCTCCAGGCTGTGGCCGCCGTCGCCGCGGGCGCCGGGCGAATGAGCGCCCAGGACGCGAGCCATGTCCATCAGCACGCGGCGCAGGCTGCGACAAAAACCGGCGGCGCCTACCAGCCGCAGCTGCTGAGCCCGCACGAATACAAAACGGTGCGCGAGCTGGCCGACATCATCATCCCGCCGGACGGCGCAGATCCCGGGGGAGCCGGTGCTGGTGCGGCGGAGTTCATTGACCTGCTGGCGGCCAATAACGAGAAGTTGAAAGCAGTCTGGCTCAGCGGTCTGGGCTGGCTGGATCACGAGGCGCGCCGGCGCTGCGGGCGGAACTTCGTCGATGCGGCCGTGGAAGTCCGCAAGCAGATCCTGGACGACATCGCGTTCCGCAAGAACTCGACTCCGGAGCTTGCCCCCGGCATCCGGTTTTTCGACTGGGCACGGCGGATGGTCGTGGACGCCTATTTCACCTCGCCCGCCGGCGTGAAGGCGCTCGGGTTCGTGGGCAATACGGGCATGGCGGAATTCACCGTGCCGAAAGAATCGCTGGAGTATGCACTCGCACGGAGCCCGTTCAAGCAGCTCTGAACGAGGGCGCAACCAGCCATCCACCGGCTGCCCCTGCAGCACAGAGCCACGAACGACAGAGAGTGGTCACGCCGGCTGACACGCCTTGTTCCTTCCTGTTCGTAGCGCCTCTGAAGACGCTCCGGACTCCAACCACTCCCCCGCGGTCGTTCAACCCGGAGCCGCGCCAAGCCTCGCGCTACACAACCCGCCTGCAATTGCGGAGCAACGCCAGCAGCACTCTCCTACGATGAAGGCATGGGCTCTCCTCGCCGTATCGCGCATGTGCTGCTGTCGCTGCCGCTGCTGCTCACGGGCCTTAGCGCGGGCGCCCCGGCAGACGATCCGGCGAAGCCAGCGCACCGGCCGCGCGTCGGCCTTGCGCTCTCGGGCGGGTCCGCGTTTGGTCTGGCGCACCTGGGGGTGCTGCGCTGGTTCGCCGAGCACCACATCCCCATCGACTACATCGCCGGAACCAGTATGGGCGGGCTGGTGGCGGGCCTGTACGCCTCGGGACGCTCCCCGCAAGAGGTTGAGGAGTTTGTCGGCGCCATCGACTGGCACGCCGCCCTGGTCCCCAAACTCGCCTATCAGAACCTGTCACTCCGCCGGAAACAGGACGAGCGCGACTATCCCTCGCAAATGGAGTTCGGCATCAAGCAGCGCAGCGTGAGGCTGCCTAGCGGTGTCAACGCCGGTCACGCCGTCGGCCTGATCCTGAGCCGCTTCGCCGCGCCCTGGGAGGACCTTTCGAGTTTCGACGACCTGCCAACGCCATTCCGCACCGTGGCCACGGACATCAGGAAGGGCGAGGAAGTGGTTTTCGATAAGGGGCCGCTATTTGACGCGGTCCGCGCCACCATGTCGCTGCCCGCCGTATTCTCGCCCGTGGAGTGGCACGGCAAGCTGCTGGTGGACGGCGGCCTGGTGAACAACATCCCGGTGGACCTGGTTCGCCGGATGGGCGCGGATATCGTGATCGCAGTGGCGCTGGACGTGCCCGAGGACCCGGGTGCCTACACCTCGCTGTTGGGCGTGGCCCGCAAGAGTATGAGCGTACTGATCACGCTGAACGAACGGCGCAGCCTGGCCCAGGCCGACCTGGTGCTGATGCCCGATCTGCAGGGGTTCGATGGTGGATCGTATCTCGAATGGAAGAACCTCTCCCAGCGCGGCTACGAGGCGGCGGAGCGCAAACAGGCCTTCCTCGGCCCGCTGGCCGTCGCGCCGGATGAGTACGCCGCTTATGCTGATAAACGCTCGCGCGGCAAGCGTCCCCGCCAGATCAGTCCGGCCTTCGTAGAAGTCGAGACGGCGCTTCCGGCGAAGCTCAAGGACGCCCTGCAGAATGCTCTGCGCGCCAGCGAGCATCACCCGCTCGACGAGGACACATTGGAAGCCGAACTGAACGGCCTGGTCGGTTTGGGACGCGTCGAATCGGCGCGCTACGGCTTCATCCGGAAGGACGGGCAGGACGGGCTCCGCATCGAAACGAAGGAGCGGGCCTACGGTCCGCCCTTCGTCCGCATCTCGACGACGCTCGACGGCGCGCCTCATCGCGGCTTGCAGATGGGCTTCGGCGGCAGGGTCAATTTCCTGGACTTCACGGGACCGTTGTCCGAGTGGCGCACCGACTTCAACCTCGGGATTCAGGACCGCATTTCCACCGAGCTTTACCATCGCATGGCGGGCTCACGCTGGTTAGTCGCGCCATCACTGTTCGCCGACAGCCTGCGCGTTCCCGTTTATCAGCGGCGCACCCAGCTCTACGAAGTGGCAATGCGCGACTTCGGCGGGTCGTTCGATATTGGCTATGCCTTCAACTCCCGAGACGAGCTGCGAGTGGGCACGGCACAATCGGCGCTGCGCTACTCGCAGACCGTCGGGCCGCTAGTGTCCGGTCCGTTGAGCGGATTGAGGTCGGAGATCTACGTCAAGGGAGTTCACGAAGGCCAGGACAATCCGGTCATTCCAACCACCGGCTGGCTGGCCGAGTACTCGGCCCATTGGGTGGTCTCCTCGCCGGACTCACCGAAGCAGTATCCATTGTTCGATGCGCACCTCAGTTGGGCTCACCGCCTGAGCGGCAAGTACCACTTGATCACGCGCACAGCGGGTGGAACCACCGTCGGCGACAGGCCGCTGGGTTTCACGTTCTTCCTGGGGGGGCCGAGCATGCTGGCCGCCATGAACCGGCAGCAGATCTTCGGCAACCACTACTACTACGGCGGAGGCTATCTGCTGCGGAGCCTCAACAACCAGTCGCTGGCGCTGTTCGGGCGCTTCTATGCGATGGCCAGTTATGAGGCCGGCAACGCCTGGAGCAGGCAGGGGGTGCCGCTCCCGCACCACAGCGGTTCGCTCGGTCTGGCCGGCTCGACGCCCATCGGAGTGGTGTTCTTCGGAGCCGCCGTGGGAGACCGCGGCGACCGGCAGGCGTTCTTCCTGCTGGGGCGATTCTTCTAAGCCTTCCGAACGGCGCCGCTTTAGCGCAGGCTGAGTCCGCCGTCCACCTGCAGCGTTTGCCCCGTGACGAAGTTCGATGCCTTCAGGAAATAGACAACCGCCCCGGCGATCTCCTCGCCCGTGCCGGGCCTGCCCGCGGGCGTCGAACGCGCCATCGTCTGGATGCGATCCTCGTTCACTTCGTCGAACGGGATCACGCCCGGCGCCACCGAGTTCACCGTGATCGCCGGCGCCAGCGCCTTAGCCAGCGAACGCGTCAATGCGATGACGCCCGCCTTCGAGGCGCAGTAATGCACGTGCTCGCGCCAGGCGAGAAACGCACCCATCGAACTGATGTTGACGATGCGGCCTACGCCCCCGGCGTTGCGCTGCATCAGCAGCGCGGCTTGCTGGGCGACGAAGAACGTGGCTTTCAAATTCACCGAGTGGACGAAATCCCAGTCCGTCTCGGTGACCTGCAGCGGATCGAGCTTTGTGAATCGTGCGGCGTTGTTGACCAAGGCGTCGAGGCGGCCTTCGCGCTCGGCAATCTCGCCGAACATCTGCTTGATCTCAGCGACGTGCTCGAGGTTGGCCTGATACAGCCCCGCGCCGCCGCACTCCGCCGCCGTGTGTTCGGCTTCGGCTCTTGAACTCGAATAGTGAATCAGAACGCGCGCGCCCTCCTGGTGCAGCCGCAGGGCGATGGAGCGGCCGATGCGCCGGGCCGCGCCAGTGACTAGGACGGTCTTGCCCGCGAGATCGAACGAGTGCGCCTCAGACATGAACTTCGACCTCCTCATCCCCCGTCGGCTCGTGCCCTTCGAGCGCCGGCTCCGGCAGCCGGCCGGTGAGCAGTGCCCAAGCCCAAAACACGGCGGTCAGCGAGCTCAGCACGCCCGCGACCACGCCGATTTCGCGCGGCGAGTGACTCTGAGAATAGTAACTCGCCACGGTCAGGGACAGCATCATGGTGCCCCAGGTCATCGATTCAAAAGTCGAGTTGACGCGCCCCCGGAAGCCGTCCGGGGTGTGGCGCAGTAGTTGAGTGTAGTTGAGCACCGAGCTGACGGCCACCCCCATGCGGGACAGCGCGATGAAGAATAGCGCCGCGCCGTAGTTGGGGCTCAGGCTGAACAGCACGTAGCTGCCGCCGTGGACCACGTAGCAGATGACGATGGCCCATTTGTAGCGCTCGAAAGTGAGCTTGCGCCCGAACACATTGGCGACAACGCCGCCGCAAATCAGGCCTATGCCGGCGCAGCCCCAGACCTCGCCGATCCCCGCCGCACCCCGGTGGAACACGGTCTCGCCAAAGAGGCTGAACAGGATCTGCGCCGCGCCTCCGCCGGAGGCCCAGCCCACGTTGACCAGGGCCAGCGCGAACAGCAGCGGGACGCTGCGGACATAGCGCAGACCATCGACATAATCGTGGATCGGACGCCGCTCGACGTGGGCGATGCCGCTGCGGTCCGCCCGGAACCCGCGCTCCGTGGGCGGTCGCAGACGGCTGATGAAGAACGCGGAAAAAACGAACGAAAGCGCGTTGAAGACGAACGCCACATGGAAGCCGAACCAGGCCGCGATGGCGCCCCCCAGGAAGCTGCCGATGGCCACGGAGGTCCAGGCCGTGGTGAGTGTCAGCGAGTTGGCGGTGTGCAATTCTTCCCGCGTCGTGATGGTCGGCATGATGGACGAACGGCCGCTGGTGAAGAACGGCGACGCGAACATCAACAGCCCACTGAGGAATAGCAGCAGCCCGACGTTGCGCTCGTGAATGGTGAACAGAAACGCCAGCGATACGACGGCCCGGAACAGGTCGCTCGCAACCATGATGCGCTGGCGGTCGAAGCGGTCCAGGGCGACGCCTGCAATCGGTCCGGCCAGCAGCACGCCGACGGCGCGCGCCAGCATCACGCCGCCCACGGCCATGCCGGAGTGGGTCTGCTGCATGACGAGCGCAAACACGGCGATGTTGTTGAAGTTGTCGCCAACCTCGCTGACCACCTGCGCCAGCCAGGTGGAGCGGTAGTTGCGGTTCGCGCTCAGCAGATGAAATAAGCCAGCCATTGATTCAGATCGCTGTCCGCTTCAAAACGAGACGGCGTAGGAAGCCACCGCCAAAGCAATCGTCATATGCCATTGAACGATTGCTGGGAGAGTAGGTCGCCCGCTCTGTGTGGCGCACGCTGAAGCGTGCGCCACACGGCTGCGTCGAAGCTCAATTGCGCCCCGTGAGCCATACGCCCCCCAGCACCATCATCCCGCCCATGGCCACCGGCAGCGTGACCGGCTCGCCCAGCAGCCACCAGGCCGCCAGACAGGCGATGAACGGCTGGGCGTAGCTGAACGACGCCACGCGCGATGCCGGCAGTGTCTCCAGCGCCTTGCTGTAAATGATGTAGCAGAGCACGGACGAGATGGCCGACATGTAGGCCAGCATCCACCAGCCCATGGCCGGTACCGCGGCGAAGTGAAAGTCCCGGCCCATGAGCCAGACCGGCGCGAGCAACAATAGCGCGCTGACTCCGAAGCCCAAAGCGTTTACAGGGATCGCCCCGAAGCGCTTCATGCGCTCCTTGCCCAGCACCGAATAGAGCGCGAAGGAGAAGGCGCAGAGGAAGACCAGAAAATCGCCTAGTATGGACGCGCCGCGTGCGGAACGGCCGGGCGATAGGTTCAACACGCCGATGCCGCCAATGGCCATCGCCATGCCGCAGACCTTCGTCGCGGAGAGGCGCTCCTGGCCCCGGACACAGGCCAGCAGCAGCACCTGCACGGGTGTCGTCGCGATCACGAGTGCAGCGTGCGCCACCGACGTCCGGCCCAGTCCCGCCACGAACAGTATCTGGTTGCCGACCATGCCCAGGATGCCGATCACGCCCAGAATCAGCAGGTCGCGCCGGGGCCACTTGCTGATCATCGCCTTGGGACGGTGGCGCACCCAGAGTAGGTAGGTGACGAACATCATCGCGCCGGCCAGAATCATGCGCAGGCAGGCATACAGGATCGGCGGGAAGCTGCGCAGGGCGAATTTCGCCGCGATGTAATTCAGGCTCCAGAAGACGGTCATCAGCATGACCGCCGCGTAGGTGCGCGCGGATTTCGGCGCCGGTTTGCGAACCGCGCTGGGGGTCTCCAGAAGCATGGTCAGGGGCGCAGCGTCTCCTGTGCCACGCGCACCGAAGCGAGGAACTCCAGGTCCAGGGCGTAACCGAACCCGGGCTGATCGTTCACCACGATGGTTCCGCGCGGGGTCACCTCCACCCAGGGGTCGATGATGTCGCGCTTCCAATACCGTTTACTGGCCGAAACATCGCCGGGCAGCACGAAGCCGGGCAGCGTGGAAAGCGCGATGTTGTGCGCCCGGCCGACGCCGCTTTCGAGCATCCCGCCGCACCACACGGGAATGCCGTGTGCGTGGGCGGCGTCGTGCACGCGTTTGGCTTCGGCAAAGCCGCCCACACGCCCGAGTTTGATGTTGATGATCCTGCAAGCACCCAGCTGGATCGCCTGTTCCGCGTGGTGCGCCGTGCGGATGCACTCGTCCAGGCAGATGGGCGTCTTGAGCGCTGCCTGCAGCGCCGCGTGATCGATGATCTCGTCGTGCGCCAGCGGCTGCTCCATCATCATCAGATCGAACTCGTCCAGGCGCTTCAGATGGTCGATGTCGTGCAGCGTGTAGGCGGAGTTCGCATCCGCCATCAGCAGGATTTCCGGGAACTCGCGGCGCACCGCGCAGATCACGTCGATGTCCCATCCCGGCTTGATCTTCATCTTGATGCGCCGGTAGCCCGCCTCGACCTCGGTGCGGATCTTCTCGAGCAGTTGCGGCACGCTGTCCTGGATGCCGATCGAGACGCCACAGGGAATTTCTTTGCGCGCCCCGCCGCCAATCAACTGCCACAGCGGGACACCCTGGATCCGCGCCTCCAAATCCCAACAGGCCGCTTCAAAGCCGCCGCGAGTCATGCGGTGGCCCTTGATGCCGGCGGACGACGCGCCCGACTCGGAGGCACTCGCCAGCGTCCGCCCGAGCGCGGCGGGAGCCACGTAGTGCTTCAGCAGCAGCCAGGCGGCCTCGGTCCATTCCTCGTTGTAGAACGGATGCTCGCCGCAGGTGACTTCGCCCCAGCCGGAGACACCGTCAGACACCACTTCGACCAGGATGATGGAGCGGCTATACGTGCGCCCGAAGCTGGTCTCGAAGAAATTCACCAGCGGTATTTCGAGCCTGTGCAGGCGAATCGCGTCTAGTTTGAAGGCCATTGTGAAAAGAGGTAGATGCCCGCGCCGGCGGACCGTTCGAAACCAGTCACCGCCAGCCTGCGCTGGAAGTGCGCGAGGAAAGCATCGCTTACACCGGATTGCATTTCGCGTGCGCGCCCAGGTTCATTCTGGCGGAGTTCGGCGATGTCGTTAGGCACCGCCACGCGCTCAACAATGCCGACGTAAGGGTTGCGCTGTCCGGCCAGATTGGCGAGTACTCGGTCACTGTCGAGGTACCACTCGGCCACGCAGCGGTCGGTCGGCAGACCGCCGTGCAAATGGCTGGTCGTGGTGCCGTATTGGTTCAACACATAGCGACGCACCACAGCGCCCAGACGCTCGATGTTGAAGTAGGCGTTCTTGATTTCGAGCGGATCGAAAGTCCACTCGACCAACTTAATGTTGCGCGCCAGAGCCTGATCGCGTTGGGCCAGTTTCAACATGCGCCCCACGCCGAGATTGCGATAGGGAGCCTGCACGCCCATCATGTGCGAGTGCAGATAAATCTCGCCGTGTTTGAGGCCGGGAATCGCCAGCAGGAAGCCGATCATGCGTTCGCCGTCGAATGCGCCAATCACCTGGCCGCCTACTTTTTGAGCAACGACGAACAGCCGCAGTGGTAGCAATTCGATGTCGGAGAAGCCCCAGATCTCTTGCTGCAGTTCCACGGCTCCGCGCAACTCGGACAGCGTTTCAAGATGCCTCAGCGTGATTTGGGTAGCGACTTCGCCTGTTGCCACAGCGCCTCCATCTCTTCGAGCGTCGATTGCTCGAGCGTTTTACCGTCTGCCGCCAGCGAGTGTTCGACGTGGGCGAAGCGGGCCCGGAACTTCGCATTGGTCCGGCGCAGGGCCTGCTCCGGATCGACGTTCAGCCAGCGCGCCATGTTCACCACGGTGAACAGCAGATCGCCCAGCTCGTCCTCCATTTCGGACTGCGAACCGCGGGCTCGTGCCTCCGCGAGTTCAGCGGTTTCCTCATGAAACTTCTCCAAAACCTGTTCGAAATCGGGCCATTCGAAGCCTGCTTTTGCGGCTTTTTGAGAAATTTTGAGGCCTTCCATCAACGCCGGCAAAGCGCGCGGCACGCCGTCCAGGCGGCCTTTCGGCGCTCCCCCCCGAGCGGACTTCTCAACGGCCTTGATCTCCTCCCAGCGCTTCAGCACCTGGTCTGAGGTCTTCGCGTCGCCGTCGGAGAAAATGTGCGGATGGCGGCGCACCAGTTTCTCGTTGATTGCGTCGAGCGAATCGGCAATCGTGAAGCGGTCCTCTTCCTGCGCCATTTGGGCATAAAAGACGGCCTGGAGCATGAAATCGCCCAGTTCCTCGCACAGCCCTGTGTAGTCGCGCTGGTCGATCGCCTCAAGCACTTCGTAGGTCTCTTCAAGCGTGTAGGGCCTGATGCTGTCGAAGTTCTGTTCGCGATCCCATGGGCAGCCGCCGGGCGCGCGCAGCCGGGCCATGATCGCCACAAGTCGTTCGAAACGCGCACCGAGAGTAGGGTTCTCTGGGAGGTTTTCGTCGGATGTCATCATTATTTTGTAGGGAACTTTTAGCGTAACATATTACGAATGATAGAGATCCGCTGCGCGCTCACACACGGCGACCTGGAGGCCGCCCGCGAGTTACTGCGGCAGTACGGGGCCACTCCGGGAGTCGGTGAATGCGTCGTGGGATTTGCCGCGGAGATCGAGGGACTGCCCGGACGTTACGCCGAACCGGAGGGCACGCTGCTGCTTGCGAGTATCGACGGGCGCGCCGTCGGCTGCGGCGCGCTGCGCAAGCTCGCGCCCGAAGTGTGCGAGATGAAGCGGCTGTATGTCGAACCCTCCGCGCGCGGCGGCGGGTTGGGACGTGCGCTGGCCGTCGCGCTGATCGAGGCCGGGCGAAAGCGCGGCTACCATGCCCTGCGATTGGATACGCTGCCATCCATGGAATCGGCCATCGCGCTTTACCGCCAGGTCGGGTTTGAGCAAATCGAGCGCTACGATGCTAAGTCTCCCGTGCATGCCCTGTATTTCGAACTCGCGCTCTGATGTGCGCGTCAGCCGCACAACCTGCCCATCGAATGCAAGTGCTTGAACCTGCTTGTGCTCGTTTCGACTGACGGGAAACTCTACAGAATGCGCAACAAAACGGACGTTCCAGTGTTATATCATGGAGGTGATCCATCAGAGTTCTACCTCTGAACAGACCCCTAAGGAGAGTTTCGATGCCACTGGTCACATTGCGGCAGCTTCTGGATGAAGCCGCCAAAGGCGGTTACGGTGTTGGCGCATTCAACGTCAACAACATGGAGCAGATCCAGGCGATTATGGAAGCGGCGCGGGAGACCAAGTCGCCCGTGATCGTGCAGGCGAGCCGTGGCGCTCGCGCTTACTCCAACGACAATTTCCTGTACCATTTGATGCTGGCCGCCGCCGAGTTGTACCCGGAGATCCCGATGGTTCTGCACCTCGACCACGGCAACAGTTTCGAGACTTGCAAGTCGGCGATCGAACTCGGCTTCACGTCGGTGATGATGGACGGCTCGCTGATGGCCGACGGAAAGACCCCATCGACCTTCGAGTACAACGTCGAAGTGACCCGTAAGGTCGTTGAACTGGCGCACTCCAAGGGCGTTTCCGTGGAAGGCGAGATCGGCACGCTCGGCGGCATCGAAGACGGCCACGGCGCGGGCGGCACCGGCCTCGAGCATGTCACCGATCCCGATCAGGCTGTCGAATTCGTCGAGAAGACCGGTCTGGACGCCCTGGCGATCGCCATCGGCACCAGCCACGGCGCGTACAAGTTCAGCCGCAAGCCCGACGGCGCGGTGCTCAAGATGGACCTGCTGAAAGAGATCCACAGGCGCCTGCCCACCACCCACCTGGTCATGCACGGGTCGTCTTCGGTTCCCAAGGAACTGCAGGACATCATCAACGAGTACGGTGGCAAGCTGAAGCAGACCTGGGGCGTGCCGGTGGAAGAGATCCAGCTCGGCATCAAGAACGGCGTCCGCAAGATCAACGTCGATACCGACAACCGCCTGGCCATCACGGGCGCTATCCGCAAGGTGTTCGCCGAGTCCCCGGAGAAGTTCGATCCGCGCGACTACAACAAGCCCGCGCGCGAAGCCATGCACAAAGTGGTCGCCCAGCGCATGGTCCAGTTCGGCCAGGCCGGACACGCCGGCGACTTCCAGGCTAAGTCACTGGCCGACTACGCTGAGTTCTACAAGGTCAGCAAGTAGTCAGTCCAGCCAATCCGATCCATTATTAGACCGGGCTTCCGCGCAAGCGTTAGCCCGGTTTTTCATTTAAAATATTGCAGAAAATGCCGCATCCTGGCGACCCCGGGAGCACTATAATGTGGCCAGAATGCGTCTACTGCCGATGGGATGCGTGATGGTTGCGTTGTCTCTCCCGGTCTTTGGTCAGACGGCGCCCGCGGTAACGTTCAACCTGCCCGCGCTCCCGCCTCTGCCGCCCCCTTTCCCGATCAACCCGCCTCCGGCCAGTGCGCCCGAGCTGACGTCGCCGGGGCTAGATCTGAAGTTCCCCCATTGGCGAGAACCGCTGACAAAGAGAGAGCTGGTGGTTCAGTTCAGAGCACAGCCTCGCCTATTGCAGCTCAAAACTGAGTTGATCGCATCAGCCGCGGCAATCCCCGGCCATTGCTCGGTCCCGCTGATCGAGATGCCTCTGGCCGAGCATTTCGACGACGCCATTGTTCGCAAGCTGGGGCCGCATCCCGACGACAAAATGGCCGTCACTCCGCAGCCCGTTTGTCCGCTCCGCGGTTCGTTCGCGAAGGAACCCAAACGCAAGTGAGCCCGGACCGTATCCCGAGCGAAGGCCGAGCCCTTGTCCCGCTCGGGAGAGGCACCCTACTCCAGTACAATGTTTAGGTAATGAGCGAGCAAGAAGTACCTCTCCCCCCTGCCAATTTTGAGTTCCTGGTTTGGAGCATGCGCATGCAGGCCGAGGCCAGCCTCGGCGCCTCGCCGTGGGCCGAGAAACAGGAAGTCAACCTGCCGATTGCGCGCCACACCATTGACATGCTGGCAGTGCTCCAGGACAAGACCCGCAACAACCTGACGCTGGAAGAACAGCGACTGCTCGACAACTCTTTGACCGAGTTGCGCTTCCGCTTCATCCAGGCTACGGAGGCGGAACAGAAGCAGCCGGTCGAAGCACCGGCCGCGGAGAACGCCACCGAGGAAAATGGCTGAGTCGGCGAACCGGCTGACCATCACCGTGCTGGGTTCGGGGACCAGCGTAGGAGTTCCGACCATCGGCTGCCCGTGCGACGTGTGCCACTCGAACGATCCGCGGGACAAGCGTCTGCGGCCATCGGTGGCGTTGCGTTGGGACGGCCATTGCGTCGTGATCGACACCGGACCGGACTTCCGGCAGCAGGCTTTGCGCGCCCATCTTTCGCGCGTCGATGCGGTGCTCTATACGCACGGGCACGCCGATCACATCCTGGGACTGGACGACATCCGGCCGTTCAATTTCAACCAGAAGGAGTCGATCCCGGTGTACGGCTCGGAGGAGACGCTCAAGATTATTCGCCGCGTGTTCGACTACATTTTCTACGAGGGCCACACCGAGTCTTCGCGGCCGCGCATCCGGACCGAACCCTTTGACGGCAGCCCCATCCGGGTCGCCGGCCTGGAGTTCACGCCCGTGCCCGTGCGGCATGGCAAAGGCCGCTGTCACGGCTTTCGCTTCGGCAACGCAGCCTACCTGACCGACCACAGCGAGGTGCCCGAGGAGTCGATGGAACTGCTGCGCGGACTGGACGTACTGTTCCTGGACGCCCTGCGCTATCACCCGCATCCGACTCACAGCACCGTGGAACAGAGCTTGAAGCTTGTCGAGCGGCTGAAGCCGCGCGAGGCCTGGTTTACGCATATCTCCCACGATCTGGCGCATGAGAGTGCGGGCAGCATGTTGCCTGCGGGTGTACGTCTGGCATACGACGGCCTGGAGGTCGCCGTCGGACTCCCATAAAGCGCCATGCGGATTTTCAACAGCCTTGAGGAGGCACGCATTTCGTTCGCGCCCTCCGCAGTCACTATCGGTAACTTCGATGGCGTCCACGCCGCACACCGCGAGTTGATGCGCGTCGTCGTGCGAATGGCGCGCGAGTGCGCCGCGCGACCGTCCGCGCTCACCTTCAGCCCCCATCCGACCGAGGTCGTCGCGCCGGACCGCGCGCCCCTGCTGCTCAGTTCTCCCGCCGAGCGCTGCGCCCTGATGGAGCACGACGGCGTCGAGCAGGCGTTGATCCTGCCCTTCGACGCACACCTGAGTTCGCTCGACGCTGAGGCGTTTTTCCGCGAGGTCCTGCTGGACGCTTTGGGCGCGCGCGCGGTCGTCGTGGGCGAGAACTTCCTGTTTGGCAGCAGACAATGCGGCGATGTCGGCACGCTGCGGGCATTGGGCGAGAAATACCGAGTACGGGTTGGCATAGTGCCCACCGTCGTGTTGCGCGGCGTCCCGGTGTCCTCCAGTGAGATTCGGCGCCTGCTGGGCAGCGGAGACGTCACCCGGGCCGCGCGGCTGCTGGGCAGACCCTTCGCCGTCTCGGGTGCGGTGGTGCCCGGCGAGGGTCGCGGCCGCAGGGAGACCGTGCCGACACTCAATCTGGAAATGCCTTCACTGGCGCTGGAACGCGCCGCCGTTCCGGCCAACGGCGTTTACATCACTCGAACGTTTGAAGAGCAGGATGCTGGGGACGTACACCGGCGTCCCGGCCAGCGCACGTGGCGTTCGGTGACCAACGTCGGCTACCGGCCCACGTTTGGCGGACGGCATCTCACCATCGAGACGTTTCTGCTCGACCCGCTCGAAGGCGGCGCACCCGGCCAAATACGAGTTGAGTTCCTGCGGCGCATCCGCGACGAGCAGGCGTTTCCCTCGGCGGAGATCCTGCGTGCGCAGATCCTGCGCGACGTCGGACGCGCCCAGGCATTCTTCCGGCGGACGGCTGCGATCCCGCCCGGGTAGTGCGCTGAACCCCGGCCCGCAATCCGGCTACCGCTGGCGCGTGTAACAAGTGCACGGCGGCGGCACTTCAACAGGAACCCGCCCACGCAAAACTTCGTCCTTATCTTCAACTCCCGAATGCAGCCTCACCGCGAATCTGGTTGCAGATCGGGTGACCGCGCCGCCTCCACGACCTGAGTGCGGACATCCGAGGGGCGTTCGCCGGCGGCATATGACCCCATTCGAAACGCGTCGGCCAGCGCCCTCTTGATCTTCTGTATCAATCCGGTCAAATCCCACCCAGCGAACGAGAGTCCACCGGCCCGGAATCAGAACGAACCGACCGACGGCAACCGAGGTTCATTCGGAGTGTTGTGGCGCACGCTTCAGCGTGCAGCGTGGACACTCTTGTCCACGGTCGGGAAGATGCCGGCAGGAGTGCCGGCACTGCACGCTGAAGCGTGCGCCACAAACAGTGGGTGAATTCGATCAGCCCATCACCACGTCAACCCGGTTTACAGATCCGGCCGGCTGCGGCGGAATCGGCCCGTCGATGCCCTGGCCATTCAGAGTGATCGAACGAATGCCCTTTTCCACTCCGTCGGGGTTACGGACGTCGATGTTGAAGGCCGCTCCGCGCCACTGCCGGTTCACCTTGAACTGCCTCCAATCGGAAGGAATGCAGGGGTCCACGATCAGCCCCTCGAAGCCCAGTCGGACTCCCAGAATCCAGCGCGTGACGGCGGTGTAGTTCCAACCTCCGCTGCCGGTCAGCCAGGGGTGCCGCGCGCGTCCGAAAGCCGTGTGGTCCTGCCCCATCACGAACTGGCAGTAGGAATAGGGCTCGGCCTCGCGCACCTCGATCCGGTCGTTCTGGTTGTAGGGCAGCAGCGAGTCATAGAACTTCATGGCGCGGCTGCCCCGCCCCAGTTTGCACTCGGCGATGATGGCCCACGGATTCGGGTGGCTGAAGATCGCCGCGTTCTCTTTGATGCCCTTGTAAACGCGCCCCATGAACCCGATGTCGTCGTTGGGCTTCGAATACGCCGGCCACAGCAGATGGATGCCGTATTCGGAATACAGGTGTTCGTCCACGGCGTCCATGCACATGCGCGCACGGCCAGGAGCGGCAGCCCCAATTCGCCGGCCAGAGCCGCCGCACTCATGGTGTTGCCGGTTCCACTTGCCCCGAGCAACATCAGTTTGCGTTGGGCTCTTAGCCCCCGGGCCCGTAAGCGTGCGCCATGCAGATTTTCCAATACCACGCGGTCAAGTGTCTCCTTAGTGTCGGGAGTCAGGACCATGTGCTCCA
>Ga0118677_10002273_pt1 | contig 38976 bp, 26 predicted proteins | sample AliMusrvi5mmetaG_FD_86154 | JGI IMG/M metagenome (GOLD analysis project Ga0118677, IMG submission 86154) | reverse complement strand
CCTCTCTATCTAAATTGCATGGGCGTGCCAAGGACTGCGCGACGCCAGGAGCGCCATTTATCTTCATTCATGTTTTCCAGTCTGATGGAAAACATGAATGAAGATAAACTTATCCCTGAAAGCATTCGTTTTCCGGCATAATGGGGTGTTTCCTGCGCTGGCTCAGGAACTCCGATGCTCCCTGGCGCTCCAGACCCGAAGGTCTCAACAGGTTCCGGAGCGATGAGCAACGGACCCACAAGCCACCCGCAAGCCACCTGGTAGCCAAGAGATAGCGCGTTGATACGGTATCTTAGCGCTAAGATACCGTATCAACGCGCTATCTCTTGGCTACCAGGTGGCTTGCAGGTGGCTTGTTACAGGCGGCAGCACCGGGCCGCCGCACGGGGTCTGAATCGAGTTCACCGGCTTGATGCCTTCTCCGGCGGCGCATTCGTGGTGGCGGGTGGCGCGGCGGTTTCCGGCGGCTCGCCCAGTTTGCCGCGCAACACCGCGCGTACTTCCGGCGGCTCGCCTTCCTCGGTATCGAGCATGTGCCGCCGCACCTCCTTGTCAATTTCCTCAAAGGGCCGCAGCCCGACCGCTGCGAGCCGTTCCTGTGGGAGCCCGCTCTGATAACTCTTCCAGAGCTGCAGCGCCAGCAGTTTGAACCCGGCGGCCGCGGCGTCCTCGTTGAGGACCATGCTTCGGTAGGAGTTGACCAGGAGCCCCTCGAGAACCCCCTCGGTGCGATCGCGACCTCCGCTGTCGCTCACGTCGCCCTGCACCCGCGCCACAGCATACTGATCGAGCGTCACCGTAGCGGGCAGGGACTTAGGCTTGCCGTCGATCACCGGTTTGTCCGGGTACTTGGTGGACAAGTACTTGTACCAATGGGCCGCGTCGGCCAGGCGATTATACTCGTAGAGAAAGTACACCGCGTCGCGCAGGAAATTCCGATGCGCCTTCTCAATGTGGTCGCGGTTCTTCTCGTCCTCCTGGGCCGCCTGCTCGTAGGCGAAGTTCACCTTCGGGATAATCTCCAGGTTGGGGCCGAACTCGAAAGCGTTCGCGAAGGGATTCGTCACCAACCGCCCGCGCTGGAAGCTCAGCAGCATGGATTGATAAATCACTCGGCGCAGCGTGATTAGATCGTCCGGCTTGATCTTCGTCGGGTTCTCCGCCGCCTTCCTTAAGCCCAGCGCTGCCCAATAAATCGCGTGCGCCTCGGGCAGGCGCCACTCCAGCGGCCCGTACTCCGCGTCCACTTGCTTCATGAACTCCGGGTCCATTTTGTAGGTTTCACGCAGAAGCCGCGCGCGTTCCTTCTGGTCCTCGGTCTGGGGATGAATCAGTTCTTCCAGGTTCGGCTTCTTTTTGGCGAAGACTTTGGCCATCTCCTTGGACCACTGCTCCTTGTAGTACACGCTCGCGTCATCGAGATTCTGGCCGATCTTGTGTTGGAAAAACCACGCGAGCTCGCGGTAGATAAGGGTCTCGTTTGGGTTATAGCGCAAGCCGTCGTCGCGCAAAAGATCGATGCCAGCCTTGACCCAGCGCCAGCGGTCCTGGTATTGGCCGGGACTGTTCTCCTTGAACTTGACGGAGATGTTGTAGGCCATGTTCCAGGCCTGCACGAGCCACACCTGAACGAAATGCGGCTCGAGCTTCGTAATCCAATCCGCCAGTTGGGCCATCTCAAAGAACTTGTCCTCATCCTGCAGGTCGGTGGCCCGCATCCAGAGCGCATTGGAAATCAGTCCGCGAAAGCCGCCCAAGGCGACGGTGGTGAAGGCGAGCACGGGCGGAGCGTTTTCCAGCGGCTGCACCCGCGTCAGGCCGAGGCGATCCCGGTCGCGGTTGAGCGACTGTTGCACCACGCCGGCGCCCACCAGCAGCACGCTGATCAGCACTAGCAGAAGCAGGCTTCTGAGTTTGGTGCTCATTGGGACTGAGCGGTCGCTAGTTCGCGGCGGGTGAAGACGATGATCCCCGCCAACCCCATGCTCCCGCCGAGCAGCACTACGATTTGCCCGAACGCCTGGGCCAAGTCTCCCCAGGTAACACTCCGGCCGGTGCTCAGCGCATCAATGGGCGAAAAGTTCTTGGCCAGGTTAATCAACTCCAGCACCACCCGAAAGATCGGAATGGCGACCATGTCGAGCGGTGAGTGACCCAACTGGCTGGTCTCCGAATTGAAGCCCATCAACGTCCCCTCCGACACCGCGTTTGAAATCGTCCCGCTGCAGAGCGACAGGGTCAGGACCCCCATCGAAAGGAAAGCGGCGACAGGGAATGATAAAAAGCTGGCTGCGGCCAGCCCGAGCGTGGCCAGCAACGCCATCCAGCAAAGGATAATGCCTAGCCCGCGCGCGTAATTAGGCCCGAAACTGCCCTGGCGATAAAGCACCTCCATCCCCTCATCCAGCGGGAACAGCAACACCGTATTGTTCGCGTTGACGAAAGCCACCGTCAGCAACCCCTTGTCGTCGAAATAGGCCGGGACCTCGAACTCATGAAATGTGTCGGGTGCCAGGCTCATGGATTCGCTATGCCACAACTGCGTCTTGCGCGGCACCCCCACGCGCCACCGCCCGTCAAACGTGCCGGAAGGGGGGCGGTCAGCGGCATTGAACTTGATTCGCAGGTGAAGCGGTTGACCGCGCGCAATGCTATTGGTGGATCCCAACTTCAATTCCCATTCGTGCACCCATCCCGGCGGCACAACCTGGTACTCGGCCTTGACTTCTTCCAGTATCTGTTTTCGGGCATCCGCGATATTGGCCTTGATGCCTGGATTCTTTTGCAGGCGTTCCCGAAGCACCCGATCCGTCTCGGCCTGGATCTGTTTATCAATGGACGCTGGTTTCGCCGAACCGCGTGCCACGAGCACTTCCTCACGCAGGATTTTCTGCTCCGCAGCCGGCAGCCGCGTCGCACGCCATTGCAGCAAGCCATAGACACTCGCGCCGGACAAGCCCAGCAAAGCGGCGTTGAGAGACATGATTCCCAGCCACTTGCCTAGCCAAATTTGCCACCGGGCGACCGGCTTTACGGCGACCACCTGCAACGTGCAGTCTTCGATATCGCGCGCCAGGGTACCACACGCTAGCCAGAGCGTGGAAAGCCCGAGCAGGGCGGTAATGGTGCTCAACGTATAGGTCAGCACGATTTGCGTAAATCCGCGCGCTGTCCCGTCGTCCTTAATCAACAGCGGCAGCCCTATAACCGCCCCAAGCAACAAAACCGCCACCACCAGGAACAGGCGAAATCGAAATGCGGCCTTCCAGGTCAACCAAGCAATGGCGAGTAAGGGCTGCATGAGGGGAACGCTAATTGGTTACAAGGTTAAATCGTTATATGGGTTACATGAGCGACCAATGCCACCGCCCGTTGTGACGATGTAACTTATGTAACTCATGCAACTCAAGTAACTCATGTAACTTATCTAACGTGTCAGGATATTGCCTACGGGTTCGGCTTGCTCAATAACGACGCCAGCTTCGCATCGGCTTTGCGCAACTCCTCGTCACTGACCGGTCTTACCGCCGTGGCTGTTGCCGCCGGCGCGGGAGCGACCGGTTCCGCCGGTTTGGTCATTGCTTCCAGTCTTTGTTGGCTCCGCGTATCCAACGGCAGCGGCGCGGGTTTGGAAGCCGGTGCTGTAGCCTGTGGTGCGGCGAGCCTTTCCAGAAGCTTATCGGACGATGGCTTGACTTCACCCTCGCCACGCAAGTAAGCGGCTACCCGGGCACCGGACATGGCGCCGGAGGTCTCGGCTGCGGCCTGCCGGGCACTCTGCACCACGGCGAGGAAGTAACGTTCCAGGTTTTGCGTCGGCGCGTCAATCTTCACCTTATCCTCCGCCACGTCCGTGCGAATAATGGCCAGCACCCGCTCCAAGGTCTCGCGGGGCAGAGCGGGAGTAGTGATCTGAATCGAGTCGGGGGTGGCCAGTAACTCCTTCAACGTCCCCATTGCCTGTACCTTGCCCCCATAATAAATGACCACCCGGTCGCACACATCTTCCACGTCTGCCAGCAGATGGCTGCTCAGGATCACCGTCTTGCCCCGCCGCGCGAGTGCCACAATCAAGTCCTTCACTTCGCGGCAGCCGATGGGATCAAGACCTGAAGTCGGTTCGTCCAGGATGACCAGGTCGGGATCATTGATCAGCGCTTGCGCCAGGCCGATACGCCGCTGCATGCCCTTCGAGAATTCGCCCACCGCCCTCATCCGGGTCTGGCTCAAGCCAACCATTTCAAGCAACTGTTGCGCCCGGTCCTTGCGATCGCTCCGGGGCAGGCGAAAGAGGTTGCCAAAGAAATCCAGCGTTTCATGAGAATCCAGGTAGCGGTAGAGGTAGGACTCTTCCGGCAAATAGCCGATGCGCGACTTGGTGGCCACGTGCCGGGGTGAATGACCAAAGACCTCGATATGCCCTTTCGTCGGGTACAGCAAACCCAGCATCAACTTCACGGTGGTGGATTTGCCCGAGCCGTTTGGCCCGAGCAGGCCGAACACCTCGCCTCGCCGCACCTCGAAGTCAACACTGTCCACCGCGCGCGCCTTGGGCCGGCCCCAGAAATCCTTGAATACCTTTGTCAGGCCGCGAACGGATACGACGACCTCTCCGTCGGAGCGCAGGGTGCTGCCATTTGTGATTGTGTTCATGCAACTTGCTTCAGCGGGCGGACCCCAGACCTCGCCGCTCGCCTACGGAATACGTCAAGCAGCTCTTTCACGCCAACTTCGGCGCTAGCTCGGCCTTGGGTGACGGAGCCGCCGGCCGTCCTGGTTGGGGCGGCGCTGGTTCCGGCTGGTAATGCTCCAACTCCTCGCCCTTGCGCACGAGCCGGGCGCTGTTGAATACCACGATCAACGAACCGCCGGTGTGCATCGCCGCAGCCATTACCGGCGGCACGTAGCTCAGCGCCGAGAGCGTCATGCCCCCGATAATAAAGGCCACGCCGAACAGGAAGTTCTGATTGATGACCGTCCGTGTGCTCCGCGACAGCTTCACCAGAAACGGCAGCCGCCGCAGGTCATTGTTCATCAGGGCGATAGTGGCACTATGAATGGCCACTTCGCTGCCCGCCGCGCCCATCGCGATGCCGATGTCGCCGGCTGCTAGCGCGGGGGCGTCATTCACCCCGTCGCCAACCACGGCTACCATGTAGCCCTTGGCCTTGACGGCCCGCACAAACTCGACCTTGTTCTGAGGCAGGCATTCACCCTTTGCTTCCTCACACCCGATTTCCCGCGCTACGCGGGTCGCCACCGGCTGGCGGTCGCCGGAGATCATCGCGATCCGCCGCACGCCGTTAGCCTTCAGTTCCAACAGCGCCTCGCGCGCCTCCACACGGGTTTGGTCCTGCAAACCAACCCAGCCGATGCATTTTCCATCGCGCGCCACGAAGATCAGGCTCCAGCCTTCGGTTTCGTTCAAATCCACCGACTTCAGGAAATCCTCCTGCACCCCGTTGTCGCGCAGCCATTGCGCACGCCCAACCAGCACCTTGGTGCGGTCCACTTCGGCTTTCACACCGCGGCCGGCGGTCTCGGTAAAATCCTTCGGTTCCGCGAGCGGTACGCCTGCTTCGCCGGCCAACTGGGTTAGTGCCTTAGCCGTAGGATGATTACTGTATCGCTCGGCTGAGGCCGCGATACGCAGCAAATCGGAGGGGGTGACGCCGTTCAGTGGCGCCAGCCGGCTGACCGCCAATTCGCCGGTCGTCAGCGTGCCAGTCTTGTCAAAGACGAAGGCATTGATCTTAGCCGCCAGTTCGATGTCAGCGACGTTCTTGATGAGAATGCCCAGGCGCGCGGCAGCAGAAAGTGCCGCCACCATCGCTGTAGGGGTGGCCAGGATGAAAGCACACGGGCAACTAAAGATGATCACCGAGATGACATTGTCCAGCCTGCGGGTAAAGGCCCAGACCAGCGCGGCGATCACCAGCACTAGCGGCGTGTAAAAACCCATGTACTGGTCCACGAGCTTCATGATCGGCAGTTTGGTCTTCTCCGCTGCCAGGATCAATTCGCGCACTCGGCCCAGCGTGGTGTCGGTGCCCGCCCGCGTCACTTTGATCTCCAACACGCCGGTCAGGTTTTGCGTGCCGGCGAAGACCTCGTCGCCCGGCTTCTTGTCCGCCGGCAGCGATTCGCCCGTGATCGTGGCTTGGTTGAACGAGCCCTGACCGCTGAGAATAACGCCATCTGCCGCCACGTTGTCGCCCGGCCGAATGCGGATCACGTCGCCGATCGCCAGTTCACTCGCGGCTACTTCTTCCTCGCCTTGCGGCTTGATGCGGCGGGCTTTCGTGGGCGTGAGCTTAATCAGGTGCTCAATCGAGGCGCGCGCCCCTTCGGCGGTGCGAGTCTCGATGATTTCGCCCATCAGCATGAAGAACGCGACCACCCCGGCCGTCTTGTATTCGCCGCTGGCAAACGCCGCGAGCACGGCGATGGCGACCAGTTCGTTAATACTCAGAACTCCAGTGCGGATGTCCTTAATGGCCGTCCAGACAATCGGATACCCGAGGATGACTGCCCCGATCAGGCCGCTCGCGCTAGCGACCGTGTTGCCCTGCTGAAAGAACCAGTCCACCAGGAAGGCGTTGAGGACGAATACCACACCCACCAGCGTCTGCCAGAGTCTAACTGGCGCGTGCTCATGGTCATGGCCGCACGTCGAGCACGATTCCCCGTGCTCCTGCTCGTGCTGGCTTAATAGAGAAGTGACTTGCATGGTCTTAAATATTCAAAGGGCGGCTTTCAGCGCCCGTCACGGTTTCGACTATTCCGTTTTCGGCTTCGGTACTTCACGGTTTAACAGTAGCCGCAATTCCCTCGGCTTGCCATCGGGGCTATCGGACACGAACATCTTTTCCTGCACGTTCGTCAAAACGCGGCCCAGGGTTTCCGTAAGCCGCTGCTCGGCGTACAGGACAGGGTGATCCTTGTATTGCGGCAGGATCTCCTGGAATCGTTTCGCTTGCGCGCCCATGTCATTCACGAGCAGCGCGCGGTCGGATTGCGCCAGGTTGATGAGCGATTCGGCGTCCGCGCTAGCTTTGTTGGTGGCCTGGTTTTCGGCGCTACGCGCCTCGTTGAGCGTCTTGCTGCGCATCACTTCGGCCTTGATCACGCTGGCGAAGGCGTCTTTCAACTGTCGCGGCGCAGCGCTCTGCACGGCGCATTGCTCGATGAGAATGCCCAGCTCCTGGAGGTCCGCCGACTGCGACATATGCCGTTGCACCGCCTCCTGGAAGCCGGCAATGTCACGGGTGAGCACGTCGTCCACCTTGAAGTGCGAGGCGGCGAAGAGCAGTGCGTTGTCCAAGGCGTTCTGCACGGCGTTGGAGGCGTTGACGAAGCTGAACACGTACTGGATCGGGTCCTTGATGCGGTAGGTCAGGGTGGCCTTCGTATGAATGATGTTGGCGTCGGCTGTTATAGCGTAGCCATCTGCGATGGGGTTCAGCGTGCCCCCCATCGGGGGTTCGATGCCGGCCAGCACCTGCTCGGGGGTCACCGCGTACCATCCCACGGACGAGTTAACCTGCTGCAGTCCTGAAATGGAGACTTTGATGCTCTCATCAATCGGGTACGGCAGCGACCAATGCAGCCCTGGCATGAGCAGGGCCTTCTCGCCCTCGCCCACGGGCCGGCCAAATCGCAGCAGAATCGCCCGTTCCTGCGGACCGACCGTGAAAAAGCCGGAGGCGAGGAACAGCAGCACCAACAACACCATCACGACTTTGACGATGGCGAAGCTGCTGCGCAGGGCTTCGGCCAGTGCTTGCGAGCCGGCATCAACCGGCGTTTCCAGCGGCAGGGCTGGCCCTGGCAGCTCGTCTGGTGAATGAGGATGGTCGTTCATTGCCAGGTCACTTGCTCAGCAGGTTGGTCGAAACGCCTCGGAACAGATCGAACGGTGGCGTATGCTGATCGAAGATCAGCACTGAGTGCTCTTTCAGGGAATCTTCCAGCGCGCTCAGGCGGAAAATGAAGCGGGCCAGGTCGGGTTTCTGCTGAAAGACGGCCAGCGACTTGGCGGCTTCGGCCTCGCCTAAACCCTTGATCTGGGTGGCCTGTGCGCCGGCGGTGGCCAGCAGTTCCGCCGCCTTACGTTGGGAATCCGAACGGATGCGCTGCGCTTCGGCGATGCCGTCGTATTCGAAGCGATCGGCTAACATCTTCCGCTCCGAGATCATGCGGTCGAATACCGACTGGCTGACGCTCTCGGGGAGCTGCAAGCGCTTAATGCCGAGGAATTTGACCTCTAACCCAAGATTGTTGGTCTGGATCTGGGTCCGGATTGCATCCAGGATTTCCTTCTCAATAGTCTGGAAAGCCGCCCCGTTGTCACTCGTGGAGATGAAGTCGGATAGCGGATGCTTGCCCACCACAGCCTTCTTGGCGGTGCCCAGCCATTGGTCCAGCAGCGTTTCCGCCGACCCGATTGGATTGGCGCTGCCAGCGAAACGAGGGAAGAACGCCGTTGGGTCGGATACCTTCCAACCGACATAAACAGAGGTCAGCAGGGCGAATCCGTCGGGGGTGAGGCCTTCGGCGAGGCGGTCCTCAAAATTCTGCACCCGCTTATCGAAGCTCCACACTTTCTGTATGGGCCAGGGCCACTTGAAATACAGGTTCGGCTCGGTGATGGGGCGGGTTGGCTTCCCAAACGTGGTGACGACGGCAACTTCGGTGGTTCGCACCTGGAAGGAAAACAGGAGGAAGCCGAAGATAAGGATCAGCAGCAGGCCGATAACGAGGGTCAATGGATTGCGTTTCATGACAATTATTTGGTTTTGGGTGCCTCCACCTTCAGGTTGAGAAGGCTATTCGCGACCGATTCCTGCAGGTCGAACGTGAGCACGTCGTGCGTGTTGGTGGTGAGTAAAACATACTTGCGCGCATTGGCAGTGGCCCGGGCGAAGGTCTGCAAATAAGCCCGCTCCGCATACACTGCCGGTGCCCCCTCAAAGGCGGGAATCTGGTTGGTAAAGAGAGCGGCCTGAGCCAACGCCCCCAGTTCGTGCGCCAGTCGCTCCGCGCTGGCCTGGTTGGTGAGCGTGACTGCCTGCGCACCGGCCAGCGCGTTGGTGCGGATAGCGTCCGCTCGTGCGGCCAGGATCTTGGCCTGCTTGGTCTGGGTCGCCGCTATGACCTTCTCGTATTCCGGCGCGACTTTCACCGGCGGGTGCAAGTCGCCCAGGCCCACGGAGATGATCTGGGCGCCCAAGTGGTTTTCGCTGGCAGCCGCCTGGATACGGTCTCTGAGTGCTTGTGCCGCCTCCTGCAGGCCAGAGGACAGGAGTTCGCCCATGTCCGCCCCTACGAGATAGCGCACCACCTCGCGGGTCCCAAGGTCCTCCAGGAGGCCTTCTGCGTCCTCGTTGTCATACGCCCACTCCACCAGGTTGGTAATCTGAAATTGCACGGGCACGCTCACCGTAAGCAAGCTTACGGGTGGTGTCCGCTTTCCTGAGACCTGGTTGGTGATTTCCTGCGTAAACTGCGAGCGGTTGGCTACCAGAAAATTGGTCTCGTTATGATGGCCCTGGGACCATAGCACGTACCGCTCCCGCTCCTGGCCTTCCTCCTCTGCGAAACCGACATGAAAGGTCTGGATTTGCTCCGTCCGGAAACGATAGACCTTGTCAATGGGCCACGGCCATTTCAGGTGTGCCCCGGGGCCCAGCGGCGAGCGGCTTTCCACTCGCTTACCAAAATGTTCGAGCAGCCCTTCCTCGCCCGCCTCGATAAACACGACGCAGGTCGAAACCACCAGTGTCCCGAGTTGCAGTAGTAGCAGCCACGCCAGCGCCCGTTCGAAGAAGCGATAAAACCACGTCTCGGAAACCTTAAAACCAAATTGGTAATCCAGTGCCTGCGCGGCGGTGGTGATCAGGCCTTCCGGCTGACCGAGCAAGCCGACCAGCCGGCTCTCATACAACGGCCGCTCGACCTTCCCTTTAACCCGCGGCCGATAGATCTCCAACACCAGTTGGATGAGGGTTTCCAGCGCGACCAGCCCCAACAGCCCGCACAGGACATGCGCCACGTAGAAGTCCGTTTTCGGAAAACCAGCCCACACGCCGACCATGCCCAGCGCCACTATCAGACACAAGAAGGCATTGCAGAGTAAGTAGCTCGCGCTGGGCCGCAGCAACCGGTCACGTTCCACCCGCGCGATGGTGGCGAAGAAGCGCCCGAGCAGGAACAGCACGAGGGCGAACACGCCAAACAATGCCAACCCAGTGATGGGCTGCTTTACTTCGGCCGAGGTCGTGCTCTGTGACAGCCAATGCCACAGCAACCATGCTCCGCCGGCCTGCAGCAGGAACAGGAGCACCGTGAACGCCGGCACGAAGAACCGTTCGAACTGCTCGCGCGAGCGTTGCGCCGGGAATACCTCGGCGTCCTTCGCTTCGAACAGCGCCGAGCCGCCGTGTGTCTTGGCCAGCTCATCCAGTTCGAGTTTCTCGAGCCTCTCGCGTTCCTCCAGCCGCATCTGGAACCAGCTCACGGCGGCCACCAAGGCACCGATGCCCAGGAACAAGATGCCCACCTGGCCCGCCAGCGAGTTCGCATAGCGCCCGACGGCCAGGCTCCCAGCGCCCACGCCCAACAGCGCCAAGAAGTTGATCAGCCCGTGCTTTTGTATGCTTCGTTCCATGTGAAATTAACTCAGTTCCCGATCCTGAAACAGGAGGATGGCTGCGGCCAACACCGCGCCCACATACGCGGCCATATAGACAAACGCCTTTCCAACATAGCCCCAATGGAAGGTGCTCCGACCTTCGTCCAACGCATCCGCCAACCAGAAAAGTTGCCAATTGGGCGTCACCGTGTAAAGCGCAGAGGCCCACCAGGCACCGCCCATTCCCGCCTGTCGCAACCGACCTTGGTCCGCGTCGCTGATCTTGCCTAGCTCCAACTTCTCTAGTTTGCCGCTCTTGTCCTGGTCGTACTTAGTGACGATATCCCGGAGCAGAGTTCGTTGTCGCTCCGACCAGCGCGTGCTATTGACTTCCTGAGTCACATCCTGCCGCCACACCGGCTCGGCCCGCCGGCCAAAGAGGTAGTCCGACATTATGCCCATTAGGAAAAGCGCCGAGCAGATGGCCAAGGTCGGAATCATGTCGAACCGCGTCGAACATGCTAACGCCAGCGCCGCCAGTATCCATAGGGCGAATAGAATCAGCACCGCGGCCGGCACCAGCCGCCAGTCAACCGTAGCAATTTCGCTGGCTGATTGCTTCTGGGTCGTGAAGTAAAATATCGAAAACGCCGCCAACGTTACCATGACCAGCAGAGCGAAAACGGCGTTGCTCACAAAAGGTCGGCGGAGGAAGAAATTGCTGAACCCGCCGAGCGCGTAAGCGATGACAACCCCGCCGAAGAAAATGGCCACCGCCTTCAGGTCCGTGCTGCCGTAAGCGTCGAACGCCATGCGGCTGGCGACAAGCGCTGCCACCAAATTCACATACGTCAACAGCGCCAGCGCAGCGGTCAGCCCGGCGTACTTGGCGAGCAGGAATTGCATGCGGCCCACCGGTTTCGACAACACGGCGAGGGCCGTCCCCGTGCGAATCTCACGCGCCAGCGACGCCGAGGCGCTCAGCACCGCCCCGAAAAGCCCCGCCAGCAACATCACCGCCAGCGTGCTGTTCTTAACCAGCCTGGGCTCATCCCCGAAAGCGAAGTAATAGGGGGTCGCCAGGAATATCTCGAACAACGCTGAGCTGGTCATCAGCAGCAGGAACACCGGCTGCCGGACCAGTTCCATGAACGCGTTCGTTGCAATTGTGATGAACTGTCGCATCTACTCGGTACAGTCTCTTATTATAAGAAACTGCTGGACTAAAGTAAACCGTTAATCGAACTGTGGCGCAGGTTGCCGCAATTCCCCCCGGAAGGAAACTGTGCGTCTGCGCGCACACTATCGTTTCTGAAACCGCCACCAACCTAATCGCAGCTTAACGCTCTTCCGAGCCGGCTTCATGCGCCCGCTTTCTGAGCTTCCTGACGCAACTGCCGCGGAATCGCGCCCACAAACTTCCGCGGCGACACCTCGGCAACACCCTTCTAACGGCTTACCAGCTCCCAATCATATCGCTCCCCGGGCGGCTTTGGGGCCCAAACCTCTCTTGGTTATCAGCAGGCTCGAGAGCCTCCAGGTAGCCTGCGGGTAGCCTGCGGGTAGCCTCAGGGTGGCCTCAGGGTGGCTCCGGGGTGCCTACCGATTGGCTAGCAGAGAGCCTGAGGGTAGCTTCCGGGTGGCTGTAGGCTTCTTACCAGAAGCCGATACCGCGCGCAAAACCGCGCACGTTATAAGCAGGCTGGCTCATAATACGTCACCGGATTTGTGACTGGGACCACTAAGCTTTCGGGCATAGAGCGGATTTTGAGTGCGCCTTTGCGTGTGCTATTGTCCTTCATGAACCCAGTGAAACCGATGGTTTGCTTGGCCACAGTGACCGCTCTGACGGTGGTCGGCCCGGCGGGGTCATGGCGCGCACTGTCGCAGACTGCCACGACCAACCTCACCGCAATTCAATCCCCACCTACCAATCACGCTATGCAGACATTCCAAAAGCCGCCACCCGATGAGCTGAAGCAGAAGCTGACGCCGATGCAGTATTCGGTCACACAACGCGCTGCCACCGAGCCGGCGTTCCACAATGAGTTCTGGAACTACCACAAAGCCGGCATCTACGTCGACATCGTCTCCGGCCAACCGCTGTTCAGTTCGCTAGACAAGTTTGACTCGGGCTGCGGCTGGCCGAGCTTTTCGCGTGCTCTCGCGACCAATGACGTCGTCGAGCGTCCGGATCATTCCGCTGGCATGGAACGTATCGAAGTGCGGTCCGGAGCGGCTGATTCGCACCTCGGCCACGTCTTCAACGACGGCCCCGGCCCCACCGGTCTGCGCTACTGCATTAACTCCGCCTCGTTGCGCTTCATCCCGTTGGAGCAAATGGAAAAGGCGGGCTTTGGCGCCTATCTGGAACCGTTCATCAAGGCCGGACTCTACAAGCCCAAGCACGTTGAAGCGTCGAAGCGTTGAAGCGTGCAGCGTGAGAGGAAGGCCTCAGTCATGGCAGGTAGGGCGGGCAGTCCTCTGCACGCCGGTCCGGGATTATGTGCGTGTTCCGGCGTGCAGAGGACTGCCCGCCCTACCTCCGCCCGCCATCACTGAGGCATTACGAGTGCGACACGATAATGGTTGAAAACGCCTGAGGCTTGGACCATTCTCCAAGTGGAGCCGTTTTAGTACTTAAACGCCTTAACACTATGCTAGTCGTTCACGTCCACATTCATGTAAAAACGGAGCACGTCGAGGCCTTCAAACAGGCCAGCATCTCCAATGCGCGGGAGAGCCTAAAGGAACCGGGCATCGCTCGCTTCGATTTCGTTCAGCAGCAGGATGACCCCGCGCGCTTTGTGTTGGTGGAAGTCTATCGCATCCCTGAGGCCCTGGCGGCGCACAAGGAGACGAAACATTACCAGGTCTGGCGGGATGCAGTTGCGCCCATGATGGCCGAGCCGCGCAGCAGCGTCAAATTCGCGAACCTCTTTCCAGAAGACGCGGCCTGGTGAAGCCCGGCCAGGCCCTCGCTTCCTACCATGCGTTTCGAATTTGCCACAGCGGCTCGGATTATTCTCGGCGCGGGCACCCTGCGCGAGGTCGGCCCGCTCGCCAAGGAGTTTGGACCCCGCGCTCTTGTCGTGACGGGGGCCGATCCGGAGCGGGCAGGACCCTTGCTGGCCGTCTTGCGCCAACACAGCCTCGGCAGCAGCATCTTTTCCGTTAGCGGCGAACCGGAGATTGAGACCGTGCGACAAGGCGTAGCCATGGCGAAGCAGGAGAATTGCGGCGCAGTCATCGCATTCGGCGGTGGCAGCGCGCTGGACGCCGGAAAAGCCATCGCCGCTATGCTCTCCAACACGGGCGAGTTGCTCGATTACCTCGAAGTCATCGGCCGCGGCGAAGCACTGACCAGGCCCTCGGCCCCGTTTATCGCGATCCCGACCACAGCCGGCACCGGGTCCGAAGTCACTCGCAACGCCGTGCTCGCCTCGCCGCAGCACCGCGTGAAGGTGAGCCTGCGCAGCCCGTTCATGCTGGCGAAGGTCGCGGTCGTTGACCCGGAGTTGACTTACGATTTGCCCCCCGCCGTCACCGCCAGCACTGGACTTGATGCGCTCACTCAACTTATCGAGCCTTATGTCTCCTCTCGTGCTAACCCAATGACCGACGCGCTCTGCGCGGACGGCATTCGCTGCGCCGCGCGCTCCTTGCGGACAGCCGTCGAGAATGGCCGCGACACGGCCGCCCGGATGGATATGTCCGTGGCCAGCCTGTTTGGTGGGCTGGCCCTGGCGAATGCGGGGCTTGGCGCCGTGCACGGTTTTGCCGGACCGATTGGCGGCCAGTTTCCCGCGCCCCACGGTGCAGTGTGCGCCGCCCTGCTGCCGCACGTCATGGAAGCCAACCTCCGTGCCCTCCGCCTCCGCCAACCGGCAACCGATGCGCTTCGGCGCTTTGAGGATGTCGCGCGCCTGTTGACCGGCTGCCCGACGGCGACCACGGAAGCCGGCATCGACTGGGTCCTCAAGCTCGTCGCCGACCTCAGAATCCCCGGCCTGAGCCGTTACGGCCTTAAGCGCGAGCACACTGCCGAACTCGTCGCGAAAGCCTCCCAGGCCAGCAGCATGAAGGCTAATCCCGTAGTGCTAACGACCGAAGAATTGGTTGGCATCCTCGAACACGCACTCTGAACGATACGAGAAGGTCCGTAATGAATAGAAGTCGTGCGGCATGGCAGCGATTTATGAAAACCTCGTTCATTATCATCTTCGCACTTCTTCTTATTGGTTGCAAAAACACGCCACCGAGTACCTCTCTCGCCCAGCAAAGCGATGCTTCCAAGCGCTTCGCAGAGATCAAAATCAAAGCGCAACAGGGAGATGCCAAAGCCCAGTTCAAACTCGGAAACTGCTACAGGATGGGCGAGGGGGTCAACAAAGACGTCACCGAAGCCGTGAAGTGGTATCGCAAAGCGGCTGAGCAGGACAATGCGGAGGCCCAACTCGGCCTCGGCGTTCTCTATTTCAAAGGCGAAGGTGTGGCCAAAGACGCCGGCGAAGCCTTGAAGTGGTTTCGCAGGCCTGCTGAACAGGGCAATGCGGAGGCCCAAAACGGCATGGGCGTTTGTTATTTCAAAGGCAAGGGCGTGACCAAAGACGCCCCTGAAGCGGTGAAGTGGTTTCGCAAGGCGGCTGAACAAGGCTATGCGGAGGCCCAAAACGGCCTCGCCGTATGCTATTACACGGGCGAGGGGGTGACCAAAGACGCCGCCGAAGCGGTGGAGTGGTACCGCAAAGCCGCTCAGCAGGGCAATGCGGAGGCTCAAAACGGCCTGGGCGCTTGCTATTACCGAGGTGAGGGTGTGGCCAAAGACCCGCGCGAAGCGGTGGGGTGGTACCGCAAAGCTGCTGATCAGGGGTTTATGAACGCCCAATACAACCTCGGCGTTTGCTATGACAAAGGTGAGGGCGTGACCAAAGACGCCGCCGAAGCGGTGAAGTGGTATCGCAAGGCGGCGGAACAGGGGTACGCGGACGCTCAAAACAGCCTCGGCGTTCGCTATTACAAAGGAGAAGGTGTAGACAAAGACGCCGCCGAAGCCGTGAAGTGGTATCGCAAGGCGGCGGAACAGGGCTATGCGGAGGCCCAAAGCAGCCTCGGCGTTTGCTATTACAAAGGCGACGGGGTGCCCAAAGACGCCGCCGAAGCGGTGAAGTGGTTTCGCAGGCCTGCTGAACAGGGCAATGCGGAGGCCCAAAACGGCCTCGGCCTTTGTTATTACAAGGGAGAGGGTGTGCCCAAAGACGTCACGGGAGCCGTGAAGTGGTTTCGCAAAGCGGCTGAACAGGGCAATGCGGAGGCCCAGAGCGCCCTCGGTGGTTGCTATTGCAAAGGCAAGGGCGTGCCCAAAGACGCGGCTGAAGCGGTTAAGTGGTTTCGCAAGGCGGCTGAACAAGGCAGTGCGGAGGCCCAAAGCGGCCTCGGCGCTTGCTATTACGCGGGCGAGGGAGTGACCAAAGACGCGGCCGAAGCGGTGAGGTGGTTTCGCAGGCCTGCTGAACAAGGCAATGCGGAGGCCCAAAACGGCCTGGGCGTTTGCTATTACAGAGGGGAGGGCGTGGCCAAAGACCCGCTCGTAGCAGTTGAGTGGTACCGCAAAGCTGCTGAACAAGGATTTACAAACGCCCAATACAACCTCGGCGTTTGCTATGACAAAGGTGAGGGCGTGACCAAAGATTCCGGTGAAGCGGTGAAGTGGTATCGCAAGGCGGCTGAACAGGGCTACGCGGAGGCTCAGAATGCCCTCGGAGTTTGCTATGAAAAAGGAGAGGGGGTGACCAAAGACGGCGTCGAAGCGGCTAGGTGGTATCGCAAGGCGGCTGAACAGGGCTATGCGGAGGCCCAAAGCGCCCTCGGTCTTTGCTATTACAAAGGCGAGGGCGTGACCAAAGCCGCTATCGAAGCGGTGAAGTGGTATCGGAAGGCGGCGGAACAGGGCTATGCGGAGGCCCAAAGTGGCCTCGGCGTTTGCTATTACAAAGGCGAGGGCGTGGCCAAGGACTATGTGGAGGCCGCGAAGTGGTTTCGCAAAGCCGCCGAGCAGAAAAGCGTCGAGGCTCAGTACGCATTGGGTCTCTGTTACTTCGAAGGTCAAGGTGTGGCGAAGGATGAAGTGGAGGGGGTTATTTGGTATCGCAAAGCTGCAGAGCAAGGACATGTAGCAGCCCAAAGCACCCTCGGAGTTTGCTATTATAAAGGCAAGGGCGTGCCCAAAGACGCGGCCGAAGCCGTGACATGGTTTCGCAAGGCGGCTGAACAGGGCTCTGCAGAAGCCCAATGCGGCCTCGGCGTTTGCTATTACAAAGGCGAGGGTGTGACCAAGGACGCCGCCGAAGCCGTGAACTGGTTTCGCAAACCTGCTGAACTCGGATATGCGGCTGCGCAAAACGGCCTCGGCGTTTGTTATTACAACGGCGAGGGCGTGGCCAAAGACCCCCACGAAGCAGTGGACTGGTATCGCAAAGCTGCTGAACAGGGGTTTGCGAACGCCCAATACAACCTCGGCATTTGCTATGACAAGGGTGAGGGCGTGACCAGAGCTGCCGCCGAAGCTGTGAAGTGGTATCGCAAGGCGGCTGAACAGGGCCATGTGAAGGCCCAGTACAACCTCGGCGTTTGCTATGAAAGAGGTGCGGGTGTGAGCAGAGCCTCCGCTGAAGCCGTGAACTGGTATCGCAGGGCCGCTGAACAGGGCTACGCGGAGGCCCAGTGTGATCTCGGTCGTTGCTATGCCGACGGCCTGGGCGTGGCCAAAGACGTCACCGAAGCGTTGAAGTGGTATCACAAGGCCGCCGATCAGGACTGTGCGGAGGCCCAAAACGGCCTCGGCATTCGTTATGCCAAAGGCGAGGGCGTGACCAAAGACGCCGCCGAAGCGGTGAAGTGGTATCGCAAAGCCGCCGAGCGAGGAAATGCGGATGGCCAATGCAGCCTTGGCCATTGCTACGATAAAGGCGCGGGCGTATCCAGGGATTACGTGGAAGCCTACAAGTGGTTTAGCCTCGCATCTGCTCAGGGCAATGAAGATGCCACGGCCGCCAAGTCCTCTCTTTCTCAGCAAATGACCTCAGAGCAAATCGCCAGAGGGCTCCGCTTGGCTCGCGACTTCAAACCGAAGAGTGCGCCGGAGTCGGGGCCATCTGCCCCAGTCCATTGAAGGATTTGGGATGGGCGAGGAGCGACACATCATCTCTATACCATGAATATTAATGAGATTCGCACGCGGCTCCACGACCTGGCGATGGCCACTCCGGTGGTTGATGCCCATACGCACGTCCAGGACGATCTGACGGGTTTTACCCCTGAACTGGCCGCCGGCAACCTGGCCGGAACGCAAGCCTCCGTTAACCGACCACCGCAGAGCGTGGTCCAGGAAGGCCTCCGCCGGGGCCGATTGGTTCGCCGGACCATGACTGATGCCACCCACGGGCTGTTCTATTCGTGGTTCGCGCAGGTCGCCGAAGGCGCGGGTAACCGCCTGGACGAGGCCATTGCCCTGATCGGACCAAATACCGACCCAGCGCGGCGCGCGGCGGGGAAGTTTCTACTCGGGCAATTGCACGATAGCCGCTATTCGGAATATGCCGAGTGGCTCCGCTATATGTTTCGGCTCTACCGCGGCGTGCCCGCAGACATAGATCCTCTCCTGCCCGAGCATTTCGACACCGTCGCCGATGCGATCGCTGCCGAACGGCACGATCCGGAATTTGCGGCCCGGGTGCTGGCGGCGCACCACGTCAGCGCCTATGTGACGAGCATCGAGAACCGAGACCGGGTTCCATTGACGCCGCCGGTGCGGCCCAAGGATGTTGATTTAGCGTTCTGCACGCATCCCGAAGCCTGGAACATGTTTGATTTCAACGGCTTCTTCTGGCCGGAGCGTGCGACGGATTTCGGCCTCTTTACCCAAGGCCACAAGTTCGAGGCGGAGAAATATATCGTCCACCTCGAGGAATACCTGGAGCGGGAGCTTACGAACGTGGCCACGCTCCAGGATGCCACGCGCGCCTTCTTCTGGCGCATCCTGCGCAGTCCGAAGACCAATCCCACGAGCCGGATTCTGTATGTGGATGGCTTTCAGGCGCAGGACTGGCGCTTCAGCCGGCCCTATTCCAAAGCGACAGTAGATTGGGCGCTGGCCCACCACCGGACCCAATTGGATGGTGAGAACCGGCAACAAGTCCTCGCGTGCGTTGCTGAGGCCATGCTGGAGGCACTCAATGACATCGGCAAGGAACGTAAAGATGCCGGTTCACGGTTCGGCCTCTGTCTTCAGCTTTGCGGCGGGGCGCGGCATTTCATGGACTGGGCACGCGAAATCCAGTCGCTTCCCGAGTACATTCCCAACTTGCCCCAGGACGAGTACCCGGTCTGGGTCCGTTATCCGCACGTTCATTTCGAATACATCTCCGCCCATGAAATACTCTATAACGATATGGCTAATGCCGCCAAGCAGGTCGGCAATGTCTCGGCCGGACCCTGGTGGCACTATTTCCGCCGGCACAAGATCGCCCGGATGGTGCGTGACCAACTGAGCATGGGGCCGTTGATCTCGATCGCGAGCGGCTTTACCGACGCCCGTTTCGTCGAGATGGTCGTCTCGAAGTATGTGTCCGCTCGCTTGGCCATCGCCGACGCCCTGGCGGAACTGGTCGCGGACCGCTACTCGACGCTTTACCTTGATTTCGACGCGGCCGGAGCTGTGATGAAACAACTTCTATACACCAACCCCGCCGCGGTACATTACATACCAGTGGCCGATTGACCCGAACCCTCACTTCCTCCTGTTCGCCTATATCTATCGAACCAACGGTCCCAAAGAACACCACGCAGAATCGCCGCCAATTCATTAAATGTCAGCGGGCTGGCCATGCAGGAAAGCGATCCGGTGTCCGTCGTCGCCTCCGGCGGAAAGCTGGCGACCAATGACGATCGCGACACGCCGGATATTCTCCAGGTGAACTACCGCTTTCCCAAGTGGATCCTCAACTGGGAACATCGTTTCAACAATCCCCGGGGCCTGGATGGGGGCAAAGAACATGGCGCCGAGTTTATCGGTGATCACGGTTCGTTGATCGTGGATCGCGCCGGCTACCGTTTCTATCCCTACCCGCCAGATCGCGAAGGGCCGCACCCTTCAGAGTGGGCTGAGAGCACACACTGGCAGAACTTCCTGGATTGCGTCAGAACCCGGAACAAGCCCGCCTCCGATATCGAGTCCATGGCCAAGACCACCATCGTCTGTCACCTGGGCAACGTCGCCTTCCAGTCCGGCAGGATTCTCACCTGGGACGCGGCTCGACAGGATGTGGCACACCCTCGAGAGGTCAAGCATTGCGTCTCTAATGAACGGGAGTATCGCAGCCCGTGGCGGCTGAAGCACTACGGTTGAGACTTGGCGGGATCGATGTGAGGCCGCGTGAGGGCAACGGATTGCCAGCTGCCGTGATGTTTGACTATACGCTTGCGAGCCAAAGCGGCAGAGGACAGCCGCACTCCAAGACGCTGACGCGTGATCTCGCGCGCCAGAAAACGCGAAGCGTCTTGGAGTGCGGCTGTCCTCTGCCGCTTTTTGGTCCGCTCGGAATGTGCTGCTAACTGTGAGACACCATACTCCATGAAGTCGTATTCCGGTGAGAACTTGCTGGTAACTCATGCCAGGCCCACCTTCGCGGAATCCTGGTTCCATCAGCATTATGGGGTGGAGTTCGGTGAGCGCTATTACACCGACCCGATCTTCCGCACCGAGCAGGATCGAGAGGCGCTATGGCTGGTTCACGAGCGGTTTGGCGCACTTGGCATCGGCAAGAAGGATCCCGAGCCGCAACCGCACTTGGAGATTTGTGGCCATCGTTTTCTCCCCGCACTGCTCGGCTGTGAACTCTTCTACCAGCCAGACCAACCACCGGCCGTAAGACACCTCCCTGTCGGATCAGTTCAGGATATCGCGGCAATTCGCAAGCCCGACCTGGCCGCCAACCAATGGGCTCGGGAGTTCCACCGTCAGGCGCAGACACTCATCGGACGATATGGGAATGTGGACGCCACCATTAACCACGGCGGCCCTATCAACGTCGCTTCCAATGCACTTGGCGCCGAGGCATTTCTTTGCCTGGCGGAGCCTTCGGCGGAGTTCCGGGCCTTCTTGCGGATGATCGCCGAACTGTGCGTGGAGACATACGACCAACTTACCCTGCTCTTCAATCCTCATCTCGACCCTGGCCGTGAGCTGTTCCTGGGCAATTGCCCCGTTGTGATGATGGACCCCGAGACTTACCGGAACCAGGTCTTCCCCGCCGATCATTACCTCCGCAGCCGAGTGAAGAAGTTCGGCCTACACCATTGCGGGTCGATGGACCGGTATCTGAGCCATTACCAGGCACTCGGCCCGTGCGAGTACATCGAAGTTGGCTGGGGCAGCACTGTGGCCAAGGTGCGGCAGGCCTTCCCCACCACCACGCTGGATCTGATGATCAATATTCCCGCCGTTCAAGCCATGCCGCAGGACCGCCTGACGGAAACCCTGCGGGAAATGGTATCACAGGCGACGCCGCGCGCGCTGATCCGTGACATCTACATGGCTGACATCGGACCGGATGTCCCCGATACGACCGTCGAGCGATTTGTGGAAGCGGTTAACGCCGCTTTTTTGTAGGAGCCGCGGCTTAGCCTGGATTCTTCACACTCGCCTTGAAATGCTCGCAGGCCGGAGCGCCGGTCTCCGACCCGGCGTCGGCCCAATGGCTGGGAGACGCCGGGTCGGAGACCGGCGCTCCGGAGGGGTGTGAAATGTTCAGGCTAGCCTGCACCCATGCCGTCGGTGAAGGTAGCGGTGGCCAGCGACATGCCGGTGAGGTGGTCATTGACCCATTTGATGCCCGCGCTGCACGAGCCGAGCAAATGCGGCGCCGGAGCCGTGAGTGGCAGGATACTGTCCTCCGCCTCGCTGTACATGGGCATGACGTCGCCCCCGGCGATGGCGCAGAACCGGTCGCCGGCGCCGATGGCCAGGAGCATCTTGGTGTAGCTCTCCAGGTTCACTTCACCCTCGCCGTGACCACAGAATTGATGGCCGCGCTGCGGCCAGTCTTCGGTGATCATCAGCGTGGAGGCGCCGTCCAGGAATTTGAAGTTCTTGGCATGGCTGCCGACGACTCGCGGAGCGACAAACGGGCTGGTAAATCTTCGGGTCCAGTTCTCGCCTGCCCAGCAGTGGCTCGGATCGCCCCAGACACAGAGGCAGGGGTCATAGTCAGTGGCCATCAGCAAGAGGCCGAAATCGCGTGAGCAGATGGCCCCGGTGCCGGGATGGAGTTCCTGGGCAAGATAAGCGCCCAACTTGTTCGCGCGAGCGCGGATCTTGGCCGTCTTCTCTCCAAACCGCTTAAGCCCCTCGGCCATCATTTTGTCCCAACCGAAGACCCAAGGGTAGCCGCTGTGCAGCACCGGATGACCCCACAGGCCCCAGAACCAGCCGTAGATATGAATGCCCGCGGCGGCGCCGGTTTCCAGCAGGCCCAGGAGGTATTCCTCGGACCAGTCCTCAACGTACTGCGCGCCTTTGTCCACTACTGACGTCGGCACAAATTTCTCGGCGTATTCCAGGCCCCACTTCGCGCTCAGATGCGCGAAGGCAGCGCAATGAGCGCTGATAGCAGGCGCCACAATGCCCAGCCCCGCGAGTGTCTCTCGCACCTCCTTTGGATTGCGGAAGACGATCTTGCAGTTCTCACCGTGGCCAGGTCCGTTCAGCAGGTAATTGCTGATCATCATGGAGCGGGCGCCGGACTCGGTGGCGTACTTGCCGACGGCCTCCAGCGTCTTCAGGTCTCCCACGAGTTGCCCGGTCTCAACACCGGCAACAACGCTTACCCGTCTGCCGCAGCCGACGTTCAACCGGGCACGATTCGGATCGAAGTAACCATCGAGTTCTTTAAAGAATAACGGATTCATTGTTTCAACGGTGGGGACCGCATTGGGCGCGACCCCGGGTTATTGGTCACGATCACTACTTACGGCCGCTGCTGCGCTCCTGCATCCACGCGACGTCCGGGTTGTTGGCGGAGGGGACATTCAGAGTGATCAGCGCGTTGGGGTTTACGGGCGGCGTGGTACGGGGGTCACGCCAGTGCTTAATCTCGGCGTGGCCATCTGCGAACAGGATGCCCGCGGCCCGGCCATGGTAGCCAGCGGGATAATCCACGATGCGGGCGCTGCTCCCACGATCCTTCAGGTCAGTCTGGAACAGGCCGTCATTGATGCTGTCCTCCCGTTCGTCAATGAACACCCAAGCCATCGAGGGCGGCGGCCGCTGAATGTCCGTGTACTTCCGGAAGATGATGTATTGGTCCTGACCGATGTCCACATTGAGGATGTAGTTCATCCAGCAGTTCATGGACATACTGCGGACGCGCGGAAGCGACTGCGCGCCGATGCGCGCCTGGCTGTGGTCGGCCGCACAATGATAGACGGCTGGTGATTTCACATAGGGACCGATCTGCGAGTAGCGCGCGTCCGTCAGGTAGAGCGTATTGGTATTATCGGGATTATTGCTGTTGAAGTCGAGCCAACCGGAAACCCAGGTATCAGAGTTCGCGTAACCGCCGCCGCTGACGCCGGCCAGGCGGTCGTTGTTGTCCTGCGCATACATGAACCAACCCATTTGGAGTTGCCGCAGGTTGTTCATGCAGCTTATTCCGGCAGCCTTCAGCTTGGCGCCGCTGAGCGCGGGTAGAAGCAGCGCGGCCAGAATGGCGATGATCGCGATGACCACCAGCAGTTCGATCAGGGTGAAGCCGTTTGCGCGGCTGGGGCGCAGGCAGCGGGTACATGCGGGGTTGGAGGGGAGTTGGCTCTGAGACTGCTGCATACCGGAAAGCTAGGCATGAGCATGTTCTCGGTCAAGCACCGCATTGAACTCGGGATTAGCGACAATGCACTTGTTTGTTGGTCCTATTAGGGCACAATTAATTCCGTGCTGGCAAAGGTGTAATGGCTGGCGCGAAAATCAAAAACCATTAACGGAAACAGCCTGATATGAAATCTCTCTATATGAAGCTTTACAGTCAACGGCTTGTGGCGCCCGTATTAGCAGCCATGGCGTTGTTCGGCTTGCCGGCGGCAAAGGCAGACAGCTACCCGGACACCGTCAAAGCGGACAAGCCAGTCGCTTATTACCGATTCGAAGACCCGACGAATGGGACCACCGTAATTGACAGCAGTGCCTCAGGTGCGAATCCGGGGACGATCATGTTTGACTACTCTGGCGCCTGGCCGCAATTGGGCCAGCCTGGGCTCGGTTCCAATTCCATCGCTTTTCATCTGTACACCGATGCGAACGGAGATGAATCTTCTCACGTCGAAGTGCCGTATTTCCCGGAACTCGGGCCGGCAGGGCCATTCACGGCGGAATGCTGGGCGCGTGTGACCAGTTGGGGCGACGGCGTTCGTTGTATCGTGGGCAACCTCAGCGATTTTAATAATGGGTGGTGGTTCCGCCAAGAGGCGGGAACAACCCCCAGGTGGATCTGGGTGCAGAATGGGGGAGGGATCTACATGGCGGGAGGTAGCATAACCAAAAATGCATGGACTCACTTGGTAGTCACCTACGATGGCACCACAAGTACTTTCTACGCCAACGGCCAGTCCACATGGACCTCCGCAGGTACACCGAATCCAAACACCAGCGGGCCCTTATGCATTGGCGGCAACTCCAAGACCGGGGATGGGTTCTTCGATGGTAACGTTGATGAAGTGGCCATCTACACCAACGCCCTGACGGCGGATCAGATCAAATTGCATTACGCGGTGGGGCTCACTAATTTCGCCATGCCGAAGGTCGCCGCTTACGTGATTGCGGATCCCGTACCGGCCTCTGCCTACGCCGGGCGCACCGCTACCTTTTCCGTGAACGCGGGCGGAACCGCCCCAGTGTCCTATCAATGGTACAGAGGCACCATGCCGATGGCCGGGGCAACCAGCGACATCCTCACTTTCACCTGCGCTTACGCCGACAATGGCGCGAACTACAAGGTGGTGGTCACCAACCTCTATGGCTCAGCCACCAGCTCCCCTGCGGCCCTCACGGTTATGACGGATCTGACGCTCCAAGCGAGCCCGGCCTCCATCACGCGCAACGTCGGCAGCAAGGCGGCCTTCATCGCGGTTCCCGGAGGTGCCTTGCCTGTCACTTATCAGTGGTACAAGGGGACGGCGCAGATTCCGGGCGCGACCAACCAGACCCTGTGGTTATCGAATCTCAAGAGCACGGACGACCAAACGAGCTACTACGCCCATATCATCAATCCCTGGGCAAACACCAACAGTGACCCGGCCACGCTCACGGTTGCCCCGAGGGCGGCAACGGTGCCGATCACCGGCTACGCCAAAGTAGTGGTGGCGGACGATCCGGTCGCGTACTGGCGTTTGGATGAACCGGACGGGAGCGCCACGGCCGTGGACGCCGCCGGCAGCTTCGATGGCACTTATACGCCTGGAGCAGGATCTATTACCTACGGCGTAGCTAGTGGAATTCCGCGTGAAACCGACAAAGCTGTCTCCATTACGGGCAAGGCGCAGGTACAAATCCCCTGGGCTTTGGAGCTCAACCCTCACGGCCCGTTCACGGCAGAGATCTGGTTCGAACCCGCATCGCTCAGCTCGGATTATATTGACGTGTTCTCGTCAGACGGGCTTGGCGGCGGCACCGGTCCGAACGGCTGGTTGCTCTATCAACAACCGGACAATTCGTTGGCGTGGGTGCTGTTCAGTCAAGGCTGGAATGCTGCCTGGATGTACAGCGGCGGTGGCCTTCAGGCCAACAACTGGTGCCACGCGGCGTTGACATACGATGGCGCCCTCTTTCGCAGCTACCTCAACGGCAACCTCTCAGCTTCGCAGTCCTACGACGCATTCATTCCGAATGGCGACGGCTGGGCCAGCCTGGGCTTCCGTTTCGACGGCGGCGGCGGCGGCTTTGATGGCGCCGTTGATGACGTGGCCTTTTACAACAAGGCTCTAACGGCCGACCAGATTCAAGGCCACTACAACGCAACCGTGAAACTGGGCATCACAAGGTCAGGCAACAACGTCATTCTCTCGTGGCCCTTCGGCACGCTCCAATCGGCCCCCGCTGTCACGGGCAACTTCACCAACATCCCGACCGCCACCTCACCGTTCACTAACGTGGTAAGCCAAGCGCCAGAGTTCTATCGGATCAACGTCCAGTAAGGGGGCGTTGACGGTTTGAAATACCGGGCCGGGGTGAGGTCACCCCGGCCCTGTCGCTTTGAGGGGAGTCACCGAGACCTACTTAACCAAGCCCGAGAATAACCGATAACTGGTAGGTACTATGGAACTTAGAACTCTTTGCCTCGAGACCCGTACTATGATTCGGCCACTGGGGTGCCTGGCCTTGTTCGCGCCGTTCCTGGCGACCGCCGCTCTGGACTACCGGATCACGCCGTACAATGCCGCCCGGTCCGCCCAATGGCAGGCGGACCTGGCGGCCATGCCGGTCTATCAACTTCCCCCGGGCTACCCGAACACCCCAGGGTCAGTCAGCCTGCTACCCCACCTGCATCTGGACCCGAGCACCCGCAACCAGGGCGACACGGGGACCTGCTGGCTCTGGGGCTGCACCGCCGTGCTGTCGGTCGAATACGACGTGCATCGCGGTGACAGCCCGGCCCTGACCAATGGCCTATCCGTGCAGTTCGTCGCGAGCAACCTGGAAATGGTCAACAGCACGCTCCAGGATGGCGGTTGCCCTGGAACTTTCCAGCGGTTCTACGAGGGGATGGGGTTCGCCAAGTCCTGGGACAATGTGCCCTGGACCGACAGCATGGGTTGCAACAAGACGCCCTCGGCCTCGATCGCTTCGCAGTCGAATGTTCCAATCAGCCAGGTTGCATTCACCCAACTCGCTACCTACACCAACGACCCGCAAGTGGCCATTGCCACCATGAAGAGCGCGCTCGACGCCGGCAAGGCCCTGGTTCTCGAACTCCAGTTGGCTAATATGGACGATTGGGCCAGCTTCATGGGCTACTGGGGTAAGAGCAACCTGACCGAGGACGCCATCATCGACCTCGCGTTCGGGGCCGGCCACGGGTCGGACGACTCGAAGGGCAGTCACCTGATGGCCTGCGTCGGCTACAACGACCTGGATCCCGATCCCGCCAAGCACTACTGGATCATCCTCAATAGCTGGGGAACAGCGGGCGGCCTGCGGCCCAACGCGGTGTTCCACATGGCCATGAAAACCCAGTACGACGCCCACTACGAGAGCATGATGATGCCCATCCCGCTCTTCCGATTCAGCGCAATGGACGTGACCTTCAGTGACAAGGTGCGAAAAGGGGTTTCATCATTGGCCGTTAGCCTGCAGGATGCCAACCCTGCTGCGAACAACCTGCGGATCACCGGCGTTTCCTTTCCCAAGTCGGCCGCGCCAACGAGCGTCTATCGCGCAAGCGTGAAGCTGAATGACCAGGGTTTCCTTTGCGACCCGGCTAAGGGCGCCTGGATGCAAGATACGAATGGCTTTCACTACACGAGCAGCCCCGGAGTGGTGCCCGGCCTCCAGATGGATATCAGCCCGGTGACCTGCACATGGTCCTTCGTGGCCACCCATGTCAACGCCGGCCTCAACCGCTATATCGACAGCCACTACGGCCTCTGGTTCGAGGTGGCCTATGACCTAGATGCCAGCGGCACATCGCGGCCATTGGGCAGCCTCCGAGCCTTTGTGTTTGACGAGGTGATCAATGCCGCCTCCGCTCAGCACACCAATGGCACCCCGGATTCGCCCGCCGTCTCCCTGAGCCTCAACGGCACCCAGGGCGTGCTGCGCATTGCCGGCGAGACCGGCCGCACCTACCAGGTGCAGGAAACCGATACGTTGAATGGCACGTGGTTGATTCAGTCCACTGTGCCCATGACCCAGCCCGTCGAACTGGTCACCCTCCCGGTGCCCGTTGCCACTAACCGCTTTTGGCGTGTAAAGGTCCAGTAAGCGGGCCCTAACTTAACGAAGGAAGTAAACAGCAAAGGTAGTAAAGGCACTATGACTCGATATCTCCTTTTGCTTGCGCTGGCTGCCCTGCCAGTGGCGCTCCACGCCCAGCAAATCACCATTACCAACCCGGTGGCCGGTGCCCAAGTGCCCGTAGGCACGGTCTGCACCATCGCCTGGAGTTCCCAGGGGCTGGAAGGCCGGCAATTGAGAATCGAAGTGGCGATCGAGGGTGTGGCCAACGCCCAGGCCGTAGCCGAACTGGTTCCCGTCGAAGCCGGCCAATATCAGTGGCGCATTCCCTGGGGCTGTCCGACGGGCGCCACGTGCAAGGTTCAGATGGGCCTGCAGGACGAGGCAGTCTGGCCCTGGACCAGCGAGACATTCGCACTGACTCCCAACCTGGCACCGACCGTGATCCTGCGCTCGCCGGCAGGCGGCGAGCTGTGGCCACTGGGGGCAACCCGCACCGTGTCCTGGGAGCCGCACAATCTAGCCGGCAACCTTACCCTCGAACTGCTGCAAGCCGGCGCGGTCGTGGACACTGTGGGCGGTATTGCGGTGGCCAGCAATCGTTTTCACTATGCCCTTCCGAGCGGGCTTTCCGCCGGCAGCAATTACACGCTGCGGCTCACCAGCGCCGCCGCCCCTCCGGCCGCCGTCACCAGCCCGCTGTTCGGCATGACAGTGCAGGCGCCTCCGCCTCGGAAGTGGACCATGCTCTTCTACTTCGATGCCGTGTGCAAGTTCACCGACGCACAGGCGTTCCAGAGCATTGTGGATCTTGGCCTGATGCCTGCCTCCACGAATATCAACTATGTCTGCCAGTTTGCCCGCTCGCCGCGCTACGCGATTACCGAGCCGTGGTGGGGCGTCAAACGCTTCGCTGTGTCGCAGGACTTGATACCCGTGGCTACCAATGCCCTCCAGGACCTGGGTAACGTCAGCATGTCGGACCCCAACCCGCTGACGGACTTCATCAACTGGGCGACGGAAAATTATCCCGCCGAGCAGTATTTCCTGATTCTCTCGGACCACGGCGACGGCTGGCACAACGGGCTGTTAGAGGACGAGTTGAATGGGTATCATTGGATGTCCACGCGGCAGCTTCAACAGGCACTGGACGCGGCGGATGAGCGGATGACCATGCTCGGCCTGGATATGTGTTTGGAGGCGCAAATCGAGGTGGCCTACCAGATCCGCAACACCGGCCCGCAGATCCTCATTGCATCCCAGTACATGGAATCACGGAACTGGCCCTATCACCTGGTGTTTCAGCAATTGCAGTCCGAGCTTGGCCGGATGAGCCTTGAGGGGTTGGGGGCGAACTTCTGCAAGACATTCGTGGACTCGCACTCGAACCCGCTGGACGCAGGGACGCTCGCCGTCATCCGGCTGAAGCAGATGGACGCACTCACGTCTACCCTCGCCGGATTCGCCGACACCATGACGACCAATTACACCAACCAGGTGGCGGTCCGCCAGCAGGCCGACGCCGTCACGGCCGCCTTCAACAACGCCATCTTCTATTGTGCCCGCACCAAGATGCTGCAACAGCAAGTATTTGGGTTGAACATCAACTTCCCCAAGGACCCGAACTCCGACGTCTACACCGATTATACGCCTGCGTACGTGGACTTTGCCGCCGACTCGCATTGGAAGCAATTCCTGACGGCTTATTACCAGAACATGACCAGCTCTTGGATCGCGGAGGCTCGCGCATCGCTGGTGCCGCTGGACGATCCTATCGATGTTTATCGCTTCTGCCAAACCATCAGCCCAGCCCCTAATTCGGTGAAGCTGACCATGACGCACGTCGGCTGGGGCTCGGCCAGCCCGATTGACAACGGAAGCCTGTTGGCCACCAACGGCCAGGTGCTTACCATTCGGGCCTTCGAAATGCAGGACCCGGAAACGCTGGTCACGAACTACTTCGTCCGCTGGGTAGCAGACGCTAATGCCAACATCGCTGATCCCTATGCGGAGGAGACCACGGTGCGGCTCACTGGCGATGCCCTGGTGGTGGCCTACTTCGCCACCAACAAGAACAGCTATCTGGTGAGCTTTATCACGGAGGGCAATGGCTCTCTTGAGGGCACAAACAGCTTCACCCAGGTGGTGCCCGCCGGCGGCGACTGCTCGTCGGTGAACGCCGTGCCAAACCCGGGCTACACCTTCGCCGGCTGGGGCGGCGATCATCCGGCCACGGCTAACCCGCTGACGGTCACCAACGTTCACATGGACACCACCGTCCTCGCATTCTTCTGGCCCGTCCCGCCGGTTCTCTCCATCCAGCAAGCGGGAGCCGTGGTGAACCTGACCTGGCCGGTCAGCGCATTGGACTTCGTGCTGGAATCCTCGGGAAACGTCCCCGGAGGCTCCTGGAATGCCGTTCCGGGTGTGAAAACTAATTCGATCAGCCTGCCGCTCGGCGCTACCAACCAGTTCTTCCGCCTCCGACGGGAGCCGCTGCCCCAGTGAGAGTATCTCAAGTCAGAGTCGCCGATAACCATCAACCCTCGGAATCGCTATGGAAACTAACATGCAGCGTCTTTCCCCGCTTCGTTCTCTCGGTCTCCCGTGCAGACGGGCTATCGGGGCCGCATTGCTGGTTGCGGTGGTGTGGCTGCGGTTCCCGAGCGAGGCGGCGGATACGCCGGATATCACCGTCAAGCCGGGGAAACAATTCCAAATCACGCTAGAGTCCAATCCCACCACGGGCTACCAGTGGCGTATGGCCCAGCCTCGCCTCGAGCCCTGCGTGGTCTTGGTCACCAACCAATTCGTTCGGCCCAAGGCCAAGCTGACCGGCGCGCCCGGCCGGGAGATCTGGAGCTTCAAGGCTGTAAAGCCCGGAATCACGACCATCCAGTTAGAGTACGTGCGCTCCTGGGAAAAGGGCATGGCACCAGCGCGGAAAACGAACGTCGTGGTGCTGGTTGAGTCGGCCGGGACCGCCAAGTGATGGCCTCGGCGGTGTCAAAGAAAGGAATGCCAGGTTCCACGGCCACCCGGAGCAGGGCGGTCACCTGCTGCTGTAGATAGTTTCATGCTTATCGGGTTGTCACACTTACGGCCACCCGGAGCAGGGCGGTCACCTGCTGCTGTAGATAGTTTCATGCTTATCGGGTTGTCACACTTGGGCTCTGGGGAGCGGCACTCCTCCCGCCAAAACCGCCTCTGGTGACTCGTTGAAGTGTGACAACCCGATAGGCAAGGATAGTTTGATACTCCTATCGGTTCTGTAGTGGCGGAATCAGGTTCGATAGACCGCTTCAAATTGTAACGTCAGTCAGTTCCCAGCCCTTGCGGAACTTGGGTTTCACATACTCGTTGGCTTTCTCGTTGTTGGTGAAACGCAGGTTCTTGCCGTCCCACAGGAGCTTCTCGTTCGGGAACCTCCAACAAATCGCTCCCAACAGCATCCATTCCGCGTAGGGACCAGAAATGCTGAAGTTGGAACATGCGGCCTCGCCGCCCTTGCAGGCTTGGATCCAGTCCTCGAAATGCCCCGGCGAACGCTTCAGCACCGGTTGGGGCTTCTTGTAGCCTTGCATCTTATCTACCGGAAGCAGGTGGAAGCTCTCGCCACGGCCACTGGTGCCCATGAATCCTCTGGTGCCCACGAAGATTTCGTTGTGGCCCCCGATGTCCTCTGCCGTCAAGCCTGCGGGAGGTTTGAAGCTTCCGGCCAGGGTGCCCTCGTACCAATAAACCGCCACCGGCGGCATCTTCCCGGCGGGGACATACTTGTTCGGCCGTTCCGGGAACTCCAGCTTGCAGGCATAGCTGGGATAGGTCACCGGGTTCACTCCCTCCACGGCGATACATTCCACGCTGGTGGGACTACCAAGCTGCAAACCCCAGTTGGCCGGCCCCAATTGGTGGATGCCCCAATCCCCGATCATCTGCGTGCCATAGTCCAGGAATCCGCGCCAGTTGGACGGATGGATCTTGGAGCTGTAGGTATGTTCGGCGGCCCGTCCGGTCCAGAGATCCCAGTTGAGAGTCGGCGGGACCTCTTCGACCGGTGGCCACTCCGTGATGCCGCGGGAGAAACCGCCGGCACTCATGGAATGCACCTCTGTGATATCGCCGAGATCGCCTTGCCAGATAATCTCGCACGCAATGCGCGTCGCGACGGATGAGTATCCCTGGTTTCCCATCTGGGTGGCAACCTTGTACTTCTGCGCCGCCTTGGTCAAGAGGCGCGCCTCCCAAACAGTCTGAGTGAGGGGTTTCTGGCAATAGACCGCGATGCCTCGCTCCATGGCCCGCAGCGCCACGCTGGCATGCATATGGTCGGGGATCGTGATGGTAATCCCATGGAGGTTCTTCTCCTCCTTGTCGAGCATCTCACGGAAATCGCGGTAACGCTTGGCGTTCGGATATTGTGTTGCGGCCTTATTCAACTGGCTCTCGTCCACGTCGCAAAGAGCGTAAATGTTCTGGCTGCTGAAGCTGTTGACGTCGTTGCCACCTTGCATCCCGCCCACGCCGACGCAGCCGATATTCATCTTCTCGCCTGGCGCTGGCTGTCCGCTGCGGGCCAGGACATGCCGCGGTACGATGGAAAAGGCCGCCAATGCCGCCGTGGTGCCCAGGAACTCTCGCCGGGTCAACTGTGTCTTGTGCTTCCGTTGTTCTTTCATTGCTCTGCTTTCTTCTGGTTTGCGCTCGCACAACGTGGGACATGCCCGCTTATGCATCCACGCTCATCATTGTCTTTCACAGCCAGACAGCGCCAGACATTATTCGAAATGCTGTTGGCTGTGACGTACTTGTCCTTTGAGAGCGTCTGAAACCGCCAATCTCCGCCCGTCTACACTCCAGTGCCCAGCCAAGCCTTGGTATAGAGATTCGGAAGGTGTTCGTTGTTGTCCCCGGCATAAAGAATAAACCCCAACCCAATCTGGCGGGTGTTATTGACGCAACGCATCGCAACCGCCTTTTCTTTGTCCAAGCCCAGCCAGTTCTGCGTTCGCCCCTGGGTGGCTTGGGGGTCGCATGAGGGTAGCCTAAAGATAGCCTCAGGCTGGCTTCGGGGTGCCTACCGGTTGGCTACCAGTCTGCTTGAGGGTGGCCTCGGGTCGCGACATGAAGCTGCAAAGTTCACTGCTTTATATGGACAGTTCGTGATTATGCCCTGCGTATCGCCGCAGGTATTCCACGGGAGCGGGCGCCGGACGCGCTGCGTCTCGGGGTCCGAAGCCTCTCGGACAACGTAGCAAACCTGGCAGTCTCAAGCCGTGGGCGCGCTAGAATCGGATGACATGGTTAAAACTAAATGAATGCTCGTAAGCACCGTTACACCTAACCCAGGTTTCGCACGACCATCACCAAACCCCTGTAAACAGGGCCTCCAATTTTTTTGGCACTACAAAATCGCCTCGGTTTCGACTTCCAGCTTCGTCTCCGGAAGCCGATCCCATTTCACGTCGAGTTTCTCATAAATTGATTTCTGAAGTTCCTCCGGCTCCCCGGCCTTGCGCAGCCGGTAGGTCTTCCCACCCTTGGTGGGCACCACGATGGTCGTATAACAATGCGTTTGGAGCACCCGCCGGATTGTTCCCCATCGCCGGTTGTCTCCGCTTTCCCGCAGTGTCTCCTGTATCCAGCACAACAGGTGATAGGCCAGTATCGCTATCCAAATGTGTCCTTCAACCCGCGGCCCGGTTTGATGGTAGTTGGGACGCAACCCCAAATCGCCTTTCAAAGAGCGAAAACCATCCTTCGCCTTGCTCAGCGTCATATACAAGTTCCAGATCTCCTCGGCGGTGCCCTTCCCCTGGTCGGTCCGCAAAACATAGCAGCCCAGCAACTCTTCATCCGCCTGTTTCTTCTCATCCTGGCGCGTCCACTTCAATTGCTTGCCGCGCGGCCCCGCCACCCATTCCACCTGGTAAAATCTCTGCACCCGAGGGTGTTTCTGCTGCAGCCGTCCGATCGCCCGCTCGATCTTCTGGCCCTCCTTGAGTTTGCCCTCCGCCATCCGCTGGGAGAGTTGTGCCAGCGCCTGGAGGTATTTTTCCTCGGCTTGCGAGCGAATGGCGGTTTCTTTTTGTTCCCGGCCCTCGCTCCAGCAAAGCACCAGCGTGTCGGCAACCTCGGGCTCTTCTGGCGGGGGCTTTCCCTGGTCGGGGGGCGAATCGGCAGCCGCGCTGGCGGCCTGGTCCGCTTTGGCCGCCGCTTGCGCCGCGGGCGCAACCCAGAGCGGGTCCGCCATCTTTCGCACCCGCACTTCGCTCTGGTCCTCTCGCTTGCCCACCACCGTGAACTCATCCTCCTTTAACATCTCGGCCCGGTAGCTCGCTCGCCCCCGGCGGCTGTCGTTGACCAGGTAGTGATAATGTCTCTTTCGCAACAGCGCCAGATTGGCCTTGGTGGCAATCCCCCCGTCCAGCAGCACCGTGGATTGCTGGTCTTTGAGCGGGACCAGTTGGTCCATCTCTTCAATCATGTGAATGAGGCTTTTGCCATCGTTTTGATTGCCCTCAAACACTCGGTGGGCCAGTTCAAACCCGCGCCGGTCGAACACCATCCCCAACACCACTTGCGGACAGTCATTTCGCTTTTCTTTTGACTTGCCGCGTTTGGCCTTGGGGTTGCCCAGTGCCTCCCCCTCAAAATAACTATTGGTCAAATCATAAAGTAACCGTGTCCGGTCCGTCTTAAAGAGTTGGTCTTGCGCCTGGCGCAAATGCTCCTCGATGGCTTGGCGGTGTTCGAAGAGTCGGTCGCTGACCCGGTAGAAACGGTCCTTGGCCGCCGGACCAATTTCCATCTCCATCAACTCGGGCAGCGAACTGTTGGGCAGCCAGTCCACCAAGGCCAATTCGCTGCCCGGATCGATCAGGCGGTTGATAACGCTGGTCGCCGCCGCCTGCTCCTGGGCGGGATTAAATCCCAGCTTTCCAAGCAACTCGGGCATTCCCAGCCGCTTCCAGGCTTGCCAGCCCACCAGCGTGGGACCCACCGGTGTGGTGTGGGTATGGGTGATTAGATCTAGCATTACCCCGTCAATTGTAGCGCTGGCTCCCTCGCTCGGGCCAGGACAAGCCGCCACCGGAACCGGACGCCATCGCCCCTCGCGCTCAACACGCTTGGAGATCGAATCGGCCAATGACAAGGCGCCGGCATTGTCGCTGAGGCATTGAAGTTGGGTCTGGCCGTGCAGACGTTGTTCGACCAACCGGGCGATGAGGGCCCGGTCGGCCTGGGCGATGGTCAGGCCTCCCAGCGAGACGACGACGTGCTGACGCGGTTGGCCTTGGCCGTTGCGATAGGACTCGAGCAACTGGAGGCACTGGCCGGAGGGTGATTTCTTCTGGCGGAAGAACATGGTCAATAGGGGGGCGCGAGTTCGCAGCGGTGGCTCGGACAGTCGCCTGGTCGGCGAGATTCACTAAGATTCATAAAGTTAGGCAGAGAATAGCGCCCAGGGAGGGGGCGGTAAAAGGAATTCCGTTGGCAAAGTCATTTATAGTCCCTACACGCCGCCGCCGAAAAGTTAGATCGCTTATTACCAATGACTTACAGAGATCAAAACGCAGCGTTAACGTTAGCTGTTTGCTTGACGTGCGAAACTTGGGTTAACGCGTCCGCTGCACCAAAGGGTTGCGCCCTCATATATATAGCCGAATGCCAAAGTATAGCAGGCGCAGGGCGACGGCAGCAAAGACAACTGCAGCCAGCCACAGCACAACCGCGATGATCGGACGCCTTCCGAATGGTTCAGCAGCAGCCTTGGAGCGCGAGACAAAATAAAAAGGAACTCCGAAGAGAGCAACGAAGATCCCGGCGAAGAACGCAATTGGGCTGTCATACCGGTGGAGAGCGACGTCCACAAAAGGCATGGCCATGTAAACGAGGCCGCAGGCGACAAAAAGGCAGCAAACCATCCGCAGTGTTTTCGAGAGGTCCAGTGCCATGGGCAAAGTGCGACGCTTAACGACGCGCATCATCGACCCCGCGCCACTGATGCTTGGCATGCAAACAAACAAAAGCTGCGCCAATACAGAGCAATTCTAACGAGCTAGGCTCTGGAACTGATTGCGGAGAAAACTGAATGCTGTCCAAGGTGAATATGTTCTCGTTAGCTGGAAAGCTGCCGGGTGTGGCTTGGCACAAAATCGTGAGGTCAACCGCCGTGCCTGCGTAAGCGCTAATGTCGCCCGCCATCGTCATGACTCCACCGGATGTCGAAATCGGGGAAAGGCCAATGGGTGTGCCGTTAATAGTGACGATAGGACTCGCCTGTATAACGCCACCTGCAACCGGCGGACTCATCATCAAAAATTGGATGGAATGTGATCCGAGAGGGATCTGGCCGGTCTGCGAAATAGATGCCGTGTGAAAACAACTGGATGGAGCATCTGCGTATACGTAAAACTGGATGCTGTAACTACCCTGGAGCGGGACATAGCCAGAATAATATCCGTTGTTCGCGGTGAGCAAGGCAACCGATGTCTCATCAAGTGCGACAGGCGCTCCCCATACCGCTGTGCATACAGTGCCGTCCTCGCGCACCGTCCAATACGGTAAAGCACTCGATGCCAAGAGTGCGTCATAAGCATCCCACGGCGTGTAGCCGCTGGGGGCAGAGACTATGGTGGCCTGCTCAAAATTTAGATTGGCAAATCCCTGACCAAATGCGCTCTGCAACAGAACGCACGAAACAATAACCGACCAAATGATATGCGTATGTTTCATAAGACGTGGCCAAGGGTCTAACGGCTAGAGATCAGGCACGAGGGACCAAAAGGCGTGAACCGCGAAGCGGAACTGAAAGCGCCATCCCGCGTTGCCTGCAGCGATTTTGTTAGGCTGCGTTGTCATGAGTAAGTGATAACCAAAGACACGACGCCGTAGAGCGCGAAGGCGGGAAGCCAGATGAGCACAAAGGCAATCGGCGATTGCCAAGGCTGGCCGCGCCAGAAAAGAGGAATGACGGAAACCAATGCAGCAGCGGCAACGGCAGCAGTCAAAATCGCAAGGTGGGCCTCTCGGTCGTAGCTGCTCCATTTTGACAGAACCTGCGTGAGTGGCCACAACACCGCGTTCAAGACGACACCCGTGCCGAGTCTCAGCCATCCTTCTGTCTTCGAGCGAGTCATGGCGTGTGAAGCGGCCTAACGCTCCGCCTGAGCTACAGCCGCCACTCCAGAACCTCTGGAGCACCAACGACTGACGTGGCGGCTGTTAGCTCCAGGCGGCTTGTTCGGCTGTGCCTTCAAGACTCTTCTGGCCGTTTCCCAAAGAACTCAAGATGGCTGCACTGGCAGCACTGTAGAGCATAACCCTCGATGAACAGGGCTTTGTATCTTGTGCCAAACGAGCCATGTCCATGCCACTGGAAGCCGCCACTGCTACATTGCGAGCAAATGACCGGCTTGCCACCAGCCTGAAACTGACGTGGGCGGAGGGTCTCTTTCACTGCTGCTTTTACTCCGCGTTTAATTGCTGTGATGGTCTTGTTCATAATTGTGTCGAAGTCGCCGAACGTTGAATATACGATGACCCGTTCGTATATCGAACGACGCAGATCCGGCCGGCAAACCCTTTCATGCAATGAGGTTACGCTCGTTTAGCTCTCCAAGTCAATCCCCCTTTAAGCTACCCTACCCTCCATTGGTCGCTACGGCGCCTTTCTGAAGGAGCCGAGGTTCAAAAACCTGACCACCGAAAAGAAGTTAGCCGGCTTCCTCACCCGGTTGGCTCTCTCGGGCGTCTCAGCCTCCACGCAAAACCAGGCCTTCAATGCCTTGCTTTGCTTTTAATTAGTCGCTTTTCCCGACGGTGGAAAAGGCGCGGCTCTGGGCCTCGCGGAAGTTGGTGAGGAAGAGGGTGTTGTCCGCGACGGCTTTTTCGATGAGCTGCTTGAGCAGGAACAGTTCGGAACTGTTGATGACAGCATGGACGCTCTGCTGAAAGGCCTGCATCGGGGTGAAGGTCTGGAACGTTTCGCCGAAGAGAATGATCGTGGCATGGCGGCGCTCGTTCATGGGCATCTGCTGGAGCGCTTGCAAGGTCAGGTTTTCGCTCGGGTTGTTGGCCGCAAACAGCTCCTCCAGGATCGCAACCTGGTAGCGGACCTGGCTGAACCGAATCAGGAAGTCCGAGTGGGTTGCCGCGGTGTGGACTTTATAGCCCAGCTCATTGAGCGCCGCCCGGGCAGCTTCCAGCCAATCCGGCGTCGAGAAAGCGATCAGGGCGGGCTTGTCGTTGGCGCTGACGAATTCAAATTGCGTCGTCATGGGTGATCACTTGAGTTTGAGCATCGGGGGCGCCGCCGGCGCGCCTGTTCGCGCGGCGTTCTGCATGGCCTTCATGCGCAGCGAGTGCATGCTGTGGGTGGATTCGCCGCGCGTTTTCTTGATGTTGTCAATGCCGCGCGTGACCGGCCCGCGTTTGGTGCAGTAGAGTGTCGCGGTGTCCTCGGTGATCTTCCCTTGTTCGTAGGCTTCCAGCGCCGAGAAATCGAAGGTCCGCCATCCGAATGACTGGCTGGACTCGATGATTTCGTAAAAGCTTTTGCCTTCGGTTTCGCCAAGGCGGATGCTTTCCTGGGTCCGGAGATTCGAGCCCATGATTTCGAGCAGCGCGTAGCGGCCGCCACCAACCCTCGGGACGAGCCGCTGGCTGACGACCCATCGCAAGGTGTCGGCCAGCCGAGCGCGAACTTGTTCCTGTTCCTCGGTTTCAAACATGCCGAGGATACGATTGATGGTCTGGCCGGCGTCTATGGTGTGCAGCGTGCTGAGCACCAGATGGCCGGTTTCCGCCGCGCTCAGGGCAATCTTGATGGTTTCACGGTCGCGCATTTCGCCGACGAGAATGACCTTGGGCGCCTGGCGCAGGGCGGCGCGCAAACCGTTGGAGAAGGTGTCGAAATCCGTGCCCAGTTCCCGCTGGTTGAACGTGGCCACATCATGATGATGAACAAACTCAACCGGATCCTCGAGCGTGATGATGTGAACCGGCTTGGTGCGCCCAATCTCATTGAGCACAGCGGCCAGGGTGGTCGATTTGCCGGAACCGGTGGCGCCGGTGACGAGCACCAAACCGGTTTTTTCCAGGGGTGTCTGCTTGATAATCTCCGGGAAGTGGAGCGATTCGAGGGTCGGGATGACCGTGTTGAGCTTGCGTAGAACGATCGAAAAATTGCCGCGCTGGGCGAAGATGCTGATACGAAAACGCGCCTTATCGGCCAGCGTATAAGCGGTGTCGCAGGAACCGCGGCGAAGCAAATCCCCGATGTGCCACAGATTGTCCCCGATCAGATTGAGCGCGATCATCTCGGTCTGGAATGGAG
>Ga0118677_10002272_pt1 | contig 38978 bp, 20 predicted proteins | sample AliMusrvi5mmetaG_FD_86154 | JGI IMG/M metagenome (GOLD analysis project Ga0118677, IMG submission 86154) | reverse complement strand
CAAGCTGTACCGCGTGCTGCACGACTACGCCGGGCTGCTGCGCGTGCTGCCCGGCGAGATCCGCGGCGTGCTGCGGCGGGTGAAAGCGGGCGAACTGACGCTGAACGTGCGCGATCCGGATGCGGAGCGCCGGGCGATTCGCCACGAGCGCAGCGTCAATCGGGCGCTGATTTCTGCTTATGGAATCACCGCTTGGGTGCTATTCACCGTGATGCTGCCCCAAGCGCTGGCGGCGCCGGGCTGGCGATCGCCGCTGGTCTGGTACGCCGTCGCTCTGGCGCTGCAGGGGCTGGTCGCGCTGATTCTGGTGCTGCTGTCGCTGGGTCGATCGCGGGAAATCTAGGGATTTTGCAAGGAGAAACGCATGAAAGGGCAATTTCCGATTCTGACCGTTCTGCTGGCGCTCGGCGCGGCGGCGAGCGGTTGCAACCTCGCCGTGTCGCGCGAGGCGTACGACAAGGATCTGGCGGCAATGCGCGGTCAGCAGGAGCAGATTGAGGCGCAAAAGTCCAGCCTTAATGACCAGTTGCAGGCGTGTGAGGCGCGCTACAAGGCCAAGAACGACGAGCTGTCGACCTGCATTCGCGACAAGATGGCCGCAGCGGATTCCTTCAAGGCGTGCGATCAGAAGCTGGAAAAGATGTCCAAGATCGGCGGCAACTGCGCGCGGGACCTCGCGACGTGCCAGATCGATTCCGACGGGCTGAAAAAGGCCAAGCTGGAGCTGACGGCGGCGCGCGAGGCGCTGCAGGGGTTTGTCGGCACGGTGTTTGTCAATTGCGTCGATGTCCCGTTAATGCCCGCGGCGCTCATTAGTGCAATGCTGCATGCGCACCATGCCAGCGGGCATGCGGCCACGTTGCTCACCGCGCGTCTTGATGACCCGGCGATGTATGGGCGCATCGTTCGCAATAAAAAGACGGATACCGTAGAGCGCATTGTCGAATTTCGCGACGCCAGCGCCGAACAGCGCGCTCTGCATGAGATCAACTCCGGCACTTATTGCTTCCAGGCGCCGTTAATTTTCCAGATCCTCGACGAAATCACTCCGGATAATGACCAGGGAGAATATTACCTGACTGATGTGGTGGAGCGCTTGATTGCGCACGGTGAGCAGGTGGGAGCTGTTGTCGCTCCGGAAGAGAGCATGGTTGCCGGCATAAATGACCGCGCGCAATTGGCGGAAGCGGAAGTCCGTTTGCGTCATGCCATTCGCCATCGTCACATGCTCAATGGCGTCACGCTGGTCGATCCCGCTACCACCTTTATTGACGGTGATGTAGAAATCGGTAGCGATACGGTGATCGGACCCTTCACCATGATTCATGCCGGCACGCGCATCGGTCAGCATTGTATTGTCGGCCCTTACAGCCAGCTCTTTGCCGCCATTCTGGAAGACGGCGCCGAGGTGGACAGTTCGCGCATCGAAAAGAGCATCATCCGCTCCGGCGCCAAAGTCGGCCCCTTCTCCCGATTGCGCGCCGGTTGCGATATCGCCCCGGGCGCCGAAGTGGGGAATTTTTCCGAGATGAAAAATACCAAGGTTGGCCCGCGCAGTAAAGTGCACCATCTGGGCTACCTGGGCGACACCACATTGGGCGAAGCCGTCAATATCGGCGCCGGCACCATTACCTGCAACTACGATGGGAAAAAGAAGCACCCGACGCGCCTCGGCGACAATGTCTTCATTGGCAGCGGCAACCTGCTCGTTGCCCCGGTCACCGTGGGCGATAATGCCCTCACCGGCGCCGGGTCCGTCGTCACCCACGATGTGCCCGCGGGGAAAGTGGCGTACGGGGTTCCCGCGCGCGTTATCCGCGACCGTGAGACGCCGAAAGATCCAAACACCGCATAACACGGATCGCACCGTTATCAATCTCGCATCACCCCAACGCGGGAGGGCCGGCAAACACGGCTCTCCCGCGCGACGTTTTATCTTTACGCTATCCCCGTCGACGGGTATACTCAATATAGCGGTTGCCGTCAGCCGACGGCATGAAAGGAGCACCTGATGTCAAACGATGCATTAGTGGTGGTGTTTGACGCGGAGACCGAAGTGGACGCCCTGCTGAGCCGGAATTTGCTCGAAGAGGCGGGTATCGATGTCGTGGAACGTCCATTGGAAGCGGTCGAGTTCGAAGGCGTGCGCCAACGCGCCTTGCATAGCCAGTTGCTGGTCATGCCGGAAGATCGCGTTCGCGCGGAAGAATTGCTCGCTTCCTTTGCCGCGGAAGCGGAATCAGGTGAGTTATATGCGGGGCTACCTGCTGAGGATGCCGGCGCTTAACAAAGACGAGATGGTGGAAGGGGATGCGCTTGGTATTTTTACGCGCGTGGTGGTGTGTGTCGGTGTTGGGAATCGGGTTGGGGTTCGCCTGGGGGGCATCCCCCGTGATGTCGCGTATGGCGACCACGCATGCGTCCTGGACGCCCACGACCTGTTATTTTGCCTTCCGCGTCGATGATCCGCGAGTGGTGGGGAACCAGACTCGTCCCCTTGGTCAACCGTGGCTGGATGATGCGGTGGCCGTCTACCTGAATCTGCAACCGGACGAATCATCCCTGTCGCCATCCTGTGTGCGCGTGGTGATCAGTGCTGCCGGCGGCGCCACGGTGCAACGCTGGGACCGCGGCGACTGGCGCGACCAACCGGAGTGGTTTCACCCCTCGCCGAAAGGCATCATCCGGTATGGCGTCAAGGTGCTCGGAACGCTCAATGGCACAAAAAGCGCCGATCGCGGGTACCTGGTGGAGTTGGGGTTGTCCTGGGAACTGCTGGGCATCAAACCACCGGTTCGCGCCTTTCCGGATGCGCCAAATCCGACCATCGGCCTGGCGCTGGTGTGCTACCAACAAGGGGACACTCACGCCGTCTCCTACTGGCCACAGACGCTGACCGCGGTAAATCTGGCGGACCCGGGCGTCTGGGGCAAAGCAACTTTTTTACAAACGATAAAACCGGAAAAGCACGACAATAATGAAATGTCGATACCATTGACGCCGAATGAACCGGTAGTCGACGGCGTATTGGATGGCTACGAGTGGTTGTCGTCGGATGTTGTCACTTTTCCGCTACGGACCGGCGCCGCCACCGCATCCCCGGCGCAGCAGCCGCAACGCGCGTTGAGTTTGCTCATGGCCTGGTATCGGCTGGACCCATTCACGTCACCCCCGGTGCATCAACCGCTGGTTCCCAATGGACCCTGGGGGGGCGCGTCGTCCCCCGCGTACCACCTTGCTGAGATTCGCGCGGCACGGCAAACAGGCATCGAAGCCTTCGCGCTGGTTATGGATGCGGCGCCGGCGCGGCGCGAAGTGGTGCGCACCCAGTTATTAGCTTTCCGCGATGCGCTGACGACGTATAGCGCGGCCACCTCAACCTTGTATCAAACCGATGCACCGCTGCTGGCGCCGGCCGTAGATCTCGCCGGCGTTAACGGTCTGTCGACGCCGGACGAGCAACGGGCGCTGCGCGACACGCTGGACGCTTTCTTCGGTATGATCCCGCCACAGTACCGGGTTACGGTCACGGATGCCGCGGGGTACCGTTGCGTGCCCGTGTTGCTCACCGCGCCACTAATGGACAACGGGCAATGGCCGGCGGACAAGCTGACGGCGGTGGCGGATGATGTGGCGCAGCGGTATGGCGTACGTCTTGGCTGGTTACTGGACAGCGCTTGGGGTGCCACGGCCGTCCCACACCTGCTGGCACGCTGTCCGTGGAATCCGCAAACCGGTTGGCAAACCGCGGAAGAAGGGTCGTTATCCCTCGGGATGCTCACTCCGGGTCTGGCAGCATCGCGCACGCAATATCTGCCGGCGCGGGTCGGCGAGGTGTATGACAACGGCTGGCTGCAGGCACGTGTGCAACATCCGGAACTGCTGCTGGTGCGCAGTTGGAACGAATATGGGCTGGGCACGGAGATTGCCGCGACGCGGCCGTATGGCGCTATCTTCCTGGACAGCACCCGCGTGGCCTCCTTGCACTATGCTGGCGATGTGCCCTTCCCGATCCGTATCGTAGCGCATACGCTGCCACCGGTGGTGCGGCCTGCGCGGACGTATCCGGTGGAGATCGTGTTGAAAAACGCGAGCATTACCAATCTCACCGCGCGCGCCGGATATCGCGTGAGTTTCCGCGTGCTGCATGACGGGCAGACCTGCTACACCAGCCCGACCGGGTCGCGCATTGTGTTGCCCGCGTTGGGCACGGCGCGTGTCCAATTTGACCTGCGCACGGGCAACGACCATGCACACGGCTGGGCGCCGGGGGCCTATCAGATACAGCTCAATTTCCTCTATGACCGCCTGGCTAATATCCAGGTGCCGTTGATGACCACGACGCTGGGGACGCTGCTCATCCCTTTCACGGTCGGTACGGACGGCGGTAAGGTGCAGACGCTGGCCAGCGCCCTGCCGGCGCATGTCCCGACGCGCGCTCTGGCCACGGCAACCTATATGTTGCGCAATCTCGGGGAGCGCGGCTGGTCGACGCCGGGAGTAGCCTTGCATTTACAGTGGCAGACCGAGGAAGGCACACCGCTGCCGGAGGAAGAGACGGAGATCGCCTTGCCCCACGCGGTGCCACCCGGGGAAATTATCACCATCAATGGTCGCTGGCCGGCGGCGCCGCGCGCACCGGGCTGGTACTATTTAGTGACCACCCTTACCGGTATGGAATCCGCGCCGGTCCCGGTGGCGCGCGCGCTGGTCGCGGTAACCGCGGTGGACCTGAGTGCAGCGGTCGAAACCATGACGATGCCGGAGACCATCACCGGCACGGCCGCGGTGGTGGCCACATTGACGGTCCGCAATGTCGGACGCACGTTGTGGAATCCGGAGGAAACGCATGTCGTGTACCAGTGGCTCACCTGGTATGGCGAGCCGATCCCGCACGCCAGCGGAACGGTGAGTATTCCCGCGGTGATGATCCAGGGGCAAGCTGAACGCATCTATCTTCCCGTCGCTCCGCCGCCCGGTGCGGGACCCTTCCGTTGTGCGTTTGGGGTGTTGCATGGGGAGACCGCCATCCCGCTGTCGGTCGAAGTGAAGACCGGTGTGCAACCCATCGCGTCCGTGCTCGTGCGTCCCGCGCTACTCACCCCCGTATCGCTCACGGAGAGCGTGAATGGCGCCGCCGCCTGCACGGATATCAGCACCGAACGCGCCGATGTGGACGGTGTGGGCAATGCCTTCCCGTTGGAAGAATTTCTCCCCGATGCGGATCAACCACCGTTGGGATACCCGGTGCGCGTGCCCTCCGCGAACTCCGGCAAGGCAGTCTTTGCCTTCGGTGCGGTGCGCCAGGGGATGGCGCCGTTGGTACATGCGAAAGGTCAAACGATTCCGCTGCCGGAGACGGCTGCCACCGCGCTCCACCTGGCTGCGTTCGCCACAACGCGCGGGGTGACTACCGCGTTGACCGTGCAGTATACCGATGGCAGCACGGCCACGCTGCCGCTGGTGCTCTCCTCGTGGCTCGCCGGCGCCGAATATGAGGAAGCGCTAGTGCTCCACACGCGCTACCTGCGTACCCCGAAAGGCGATAATTGGTTGCTGCGCGGCAACGTCTATGCTTATCGTCTCCCGCTGGACCGCACGAAAAAAGTCAAGGCGCTGGTGCTGCCTGACCAGACCGCGCTGTGCATTTGCGCCGCCACGCTGGAAGCGGCGGAGTAAAAGAAGAGAAAATGCAGCATCGGGAACTGATGAGCTTTGGTCGTCCCGGGACAGCAAGAACCAGTAACACTACCGGATGCGTCTACCTGACTCAACGGCAGACCCCAAATTCGAAACAGCCCGCCACTTTAGAAGTGAATATCCTCAATAGTGTTGTTCCATCTCGATGGCCCCATCCGTGAATTGCCGCCGGCACAGCGCGGTGTAGATGCCGTCGAGTTGGAGTAAAGTGTCGTGCGTGCCGTATTCGGCGACATGACCGTTGTCGATGACGGCGATACGGTCCGCGTGGCGTATGGTGGCGAGGCGGTGCGCGATGACCAGCGTCGTGCGGTTGTGCATCAGGCTTTCGAGAGCGAGTTGCACGATATGCTCGCTTTCCGCGTCCAGCGCGCTGGTAGCTTCATCGAGGATGAGGATCGCGGGATCTTTCAAAAAAGCGCGGGCGATAGAGATGCGCTGCTGCTGACCGCCGGAAAGTTTCGTGCCGCGCTCGCCGATCAACGAATCATAGCCATTTTCCATCTGTTGTATAAACTCGTCGGCATAGGCACGCCGTGCCGCCTCCAGCACTTCTTCGAATGACGCGTCGGGACGCCCATACAGGATATTGTCCGCGATAGTACCCGAGAAGAGCAACGGCGCCTGTGGAACCAGGCCGATCTGTTGACGCAGCGAATAGATGGTGTAGTCGCGCAGATCACACCCGTCGATGCGGATGCTCCCCGACTGCCACTCGTAGAAACGATTGACCAAATTAATAAGTGTAGTCTTGCCGCTGCCGGAGGGCCCTACCAGCGCCACTGTCGTACGCGCTGACACCTCCAGCGTCAGGTCAGTGAACACCGGGCGGGTGGCACTGGGGTAGGTAAAGGCGACGTGTTCGAAATGGAGCTCACCGCGAAAATGCGGTGCGGGCGTCGCGTTCGGACGGTCGGCGATTTCCGGTTCGGTATCGAAGATGGCGAAAATGCGGTCGGTGGCGCCCAGGGCTGTTGCCAACAACACCTGCATCTCGTTCAGCCAATCAAAGGGCATGTAGAGCTGTTGCTGCATGAGCACAAACTGGGTGACCACGCCAATGGTGATCTTGCCCGTGTGGGTAAGTGCCAGGTAGCCGCCGAGGCCGATCAGCAGTAACTGGCCGCTCATGCGCAGCAACTGCATCAGCGCTTCATTGAGGCCATTCAGGCGCGAGTTCTGCGCCCCCAGTTCAACGAGCGCGATGGTGTCGTCGCTGAAGCGTTGTACTTCATCGTCTTCACGGGTAAACGCCTTCACGATGGTGGCGGCAGCCAGTTTTTCCTGCGTGCTGCCGGCGAGATGCGCCAACCGGTCGCTGATGGCTTTGGCATTTCTCTTCACCCGCCAGGTAATGGTGCGTTGAATGAGTATTTGGAAGGGAATGAGCGATAACGACAACGCCCCCAGCAGCAGGCTACGTGAGAAGAAATAGGCCAGCACCACGGCAATGAGCCCAATACTCATCCACATCTGCACGAACGCGCGCCCGATAAACGGTTGAATGGATTCAATATCCCAGATAATTCGATTGGTCAGCGAACCGGAACGGTTGCGTTCGAAGAAGGAATGCGAGAGCTTTTGCATGTGCGCATAGAGATCGCAACGCAAATTGCGAATAACTTCCTGGACGGCCCGTGCACCGATGGCGGAGCGTAGATACACAGGTACCGGCGCTACGACCATTAACCCCACGCCCAGCAGGAGGTAATGCCATAACTGCTTCCATGCCATGTCAGGCGTCATCCGGCCGGTACCCGCCGCCGCCAGGATATCGATACACTGCCCGACCACCCACATCACAGCGACGGGGATGAGCAGTTTGATCAACCCGCAAACTGTCGCCGCGAAGAAGGAGACCCAGTATGGCCGCACATAGGCCAGCAAACGCCAGAGATTCCGAAACCCCGATGGCGCAGTAGATGATTCCATATCTATTAATTGCCGTCAGGGCAGTCGCTCTCCTGCAACCCCGCCATTATTCCTGGACACAATAGTAAATTGTATAAAACTACGTCTCTCGCCAATTAACTCTACCAACATTATCTCGTAGCATATGGCGCCGGGTCGACGACCCCCACTTCGGCGAAACCGGCGAGGCGGAGGCGGCAACTGTCACATTGGCCACAGGCGGTGTCGCCGCCGGTGTAGCAACTCCAGGTCAGGCCATAATCGACACCCAGACGCAGGCCGGTGCGGATGATCTCCGCTTTGCTCATGGTGACCAGCGGGGCGTGGATGCGGAAACGTACGGCGCCTTCCACTCCGGCTTTAGTCGCCAGGTTAGCCAACGTGGCGAACGCGTCGAGGAATTCGCGCCGGCAATCGGGATACCCGCTGTAGTCAACCTGATTGACGCCCAATACGATCGTGTCGGCGCCGACCACTTCGGCATAGCCCAGCGCGATCGCCAGGAAGATAGTGTTGCGCGCGGGTACGTAGGTGATGGGGATGCCGTGACTCATCTCTTCCGCGGACCGGTCCAGGGGGAGGGGGATGTCGGCAGTTAACGCGCTGCCGCCGATCTCGCGGAGGCTGATATCCACGCATTTATGCTCGCGCACGCCCAGGGCGGTCGCCACCGCGCGGGAAGCCTGCACTTCGCGAATATGGCGTTGTCCGTACGCAATGGTCAGGGCATATAAATCATAGCCCTCCGCGCGTGCCAGCGCGGCCGCGGTGGCGCTGTCCAACCCGCCGGAGAGCAGGGTCACGGCTGATTTCATGGAGATCCTCCTGGTGTGATCTTTTTTTATCGGCGGTCTTTGTATTTGCGTCGTTCTCAGGAATAATAGGGAGACGAGTCGCCGCCGGGCAGCGCTGAGGCGAAGTGCCGCGGTAGGTGAACTCAAGCATAACACTCGCGATCAGAACGAGCAAGATCGCTGCACTGCTGACGCATATTGCGCGGCAATCGTCGTCTCATCTTACTAAAGGAGGCAGTTTACGATGGTTCCCCCTCTGTCGAAACACCTGGTAACCCTGGGCACGGTGCTTGGCATCGGCCTGACCCTCTTGTGCGCTGTGCGACCCGCGCACGCCGGATTTTCCGGATTGATTATCGTACCCACCGCGGATACGGTAGGAGCCCATACCGTCGATCTGGATGTCCAGGGCGGCGATTCGGCATCAACGCCGCCGAACCCCTATGGGGCCTTTCAAGTCCTTCCCCCGCCGTTTCCTCCGCTGCCCAAACTGGCCGGCGAAACTTCCGCCTTGGAATCGGAAGCCGGTCTCGGAAATCGCCTGGAAGTCGGGTATGATCTGCAATTATCCGATAAATTTACCAGCGTCGGCATGGCCAATGCGAAATATGTGTTGGTCGCCACCAAGGGCGGGCGTGCGGCGCTGGCCGTCGGAATCGCCAACATCCGCGATAAAGCCCAGGCCGTACGCTATGGCGTGCTTTCCGTCAATACTCCGGTCGCCCGCCTGCACCTTGGTGCACTGCGCGCGTACAATGGCTTTATCGGGCATCCGGAGACCTTTGGTTTTCTCGGACTCGATCGCCAGTTGACCAAACGCCTGACGTTGATGGCCGACATCACGGAAGGCAACAACAATGGTTGGTCGGTGGGTGCGAAATATGTCGTGACCCCACGTGTCTATGTTAAAGCGGGATTCGAATGCCCGAATGAAACCATTAACCCGTATGCCGCCATGATGCCGACGCTGGGCAAGCATAACAATCAGCTCGAAGTCGTGGAAGTGCACTACGTCTTCCCATGCCATCCATTTGCCCGTGCAAAATAGACCAGTCACGGAATGACCCGGCACCTGCCCCTCGCGCCCGTTTCGCGCGAGGGGTATTTATTTGGTGACTTAGGAGGTAATTGCAACACCTTGGCTGGCGGCGTCGCGACATCTTTCCCCGCAAGGTGAATGCGTGGACTTTGGGACAAGCTCTAGGTATTAACGACGCTGTTCGGGGTATAAGTAAAGATCAGCGTCAGTTCTGCGGAGACGTTCTTCGCGAGCTGCTCATTATCACCGCAATATGAGCATTTCTTAATCCTGTTCAACAATCCTTAATCTGCTGAGAACAATCACTCGGTGATTGGGTCAAAGAGAATTGTTATACTTACGCGGCGTATTTTGGTCTGGAGGATTCCCGGTGCCTGGTTTGAAGGAAGAAATTGTTTGTCCATTTTGTGAAGACCCCATCGAGGCGGATGCCCTGATTATGGATTGCCCGTCCTGCGGGATGGCGCATCATATCGGGTGCTGGCAGGAGAGCCGTGGGTGCGCCAATGAACACTGCCCCAGTCATGACGAGCGTTGGATGTCCGGTGGATCCGGCAAAAAACCGGCAAAAAAGGCTGAGGCGCCCGCGCCGCGCCGCATCGAAGCAAATGAACATCCTTCTCATCAATTGACCTCCCCACGCGGCGCGGAATCATCGCCAGCATTGGCGCCGTCGTGGGGTCTGACCGTCATCACCGCACTAGTCGCTTTTGCTCTGGGGATGCTGACGATGTTCCTGGTGGGGCATCACGAGGCGACCGGCGCCGCACCGGATACCCCCCTGACCGGCGCCGCGCCGGAGAGCACTGGCATCTCGCTGGCCGTGCCAGCGCTGCTGATCTACCAGCACTCCGGCATCGTGTATCGCCTGCCGGCGGAAGGCGGTCTGCCGGTACCGGTCACACAACAAGGCGGCGCTATGCCGAATTTCAGCGCTGACGGCGGCCGCATCGTATATGTGAACAAAGGCATCTGGATTATCAATGCCGACGGCAGTAATCCGCGTGCCTTGACGACCGATACGAAAAAGTTCACCGACTATGGTCCCGCCTTCAGTCCTGACGGGCGGACCGTTATCTTTACCCGTGATAATGAGGGGAAAGGCGGTGATCTCTATACCATGACCGCTGATGGGCGGAACCAGAGGGCGCTGACGCACCATAAAGATGGTGAATGGTGGCTGTTTCCCAGCTACAACGCCACCGGTACGCAACTGGTCGTCTGTAATTGGCAACGCGCCATGAAAACCGGAGAAGTCGACTTGTTGACCCTTGACGGGAAACCGAGTATGAAATTAGCGACGGCCGCGGAAATGCTGCACCCCAGCTTCAGCGCGGACGGCGCGCGTGTCGCCTACTGCCGGAGCAGTGCCTCGCCGGATGGCACCGAAGCACCAGGCGTCTATGCAGTGAATACCGGCGGGGGAGTCGCACAATGTCTGGTCCCGGCGACGGCCATCGACGGCGCTGCGGCGTTCGATGACGCCGCTATCAGTCCCGACGGCAAGCAGGTGCTTTTTTCGGTGATTGGCACACCGCCGGTGACCGACAGCAATCATCCCGCGGCGGCGGTGGCGACCAATGAACCTACCTCTTACCTCTATATCGCCAATGTTGATGGCAGTGGCCTGCATAAAGTGGGCGACGGCCTGTCGCCACGCTGGAATCCCACCGGGGTGAGCGCACCGCCGTCGGCCACGCCGGCGACGCCATAATGCTTCAGCTAATCCGCTTTCAGCCAGCCCAACTCGCGCAACCGGGTGAAAATGGCGCGCGCATAGACCAGTTCGCCACCGGGATTCAAATGCACGCCATCGCCGGGACTGACTAACTCAGCGAGTTGATAGGTGGCCAACGCCGCCTGCATGGGCGTCTGCATATGCAGCAACGGCATCCCTTGCGCGACGGCCGCCTCGGCGATGAGATCATTATTCGTCGCCAGGTGGCTCCAGGCCACCTCAGGACTCTCCGGGTTGGGCAGCAGGTGGTATTGCAGCACCAGCACGCGCGCGTTGATCTCCGCCAACGCCGTCAGGATCGTCTGCAAGTTACGCGCGGTGGTCGCGCGGGGCACCTGCTCCCCCGCATCGTTGCCGCCGATGAGCAGCACAACGATTTCCGGACGTTCCGCCAGCACCTCCCGCTCCAGGCGCGCCAATACCCGAGCGGTCGTATCACCCCCATAACCGCAATTGAGTACCTTGAATTGTCCCTCCCCGTACTGCGCCTCCAGCATCAGTTCGATGAGATGCGAGAACTTCAGGTAGTGTACCAGATCGGAGTAGCCGGTGATGCTGTCTCCGAGAAACAAGAGCGTTGTTGACATCTTCCCTCTGTCACCCGCGCCTGTCACCTTTACTAAGCTCCCCATTGACGCGCCGGGCTTTACACGTAAGCTGTTAAATTGTAGGTGATTCGGTGTGCGCTGGCAATGGCGAAGATTTCGTCAGTTGGATATCCACGCGGATCTCTTTGATTTCAAACGTCCCTTCGGCGAGAGTGTGCAAGCCGGTAGAGAAGGGGGCCAACGAAAAGGTGAGATATTTTGTTGGGAAGGTGGCGGTGCGGCGCACGGTATAGGCCTTCCACTCCGGGGTCAACGTCACATGTTCCCAGGGTTCACTGCCGCCCCAACGGCGAAGGACGCTGAGATAGGAAGCGCCGGTGCACGAGCGCGCCTGAAAACGCACGGTGAACGGAACGCCGGTAGGGATCTCGGCGGCCAGCGTGGCGATGGCCCCGCCGTGCTGCGTCCACGCGCCATATTGATACGGTCCGGTGAGGGTCACACGCAATACCCCGCCGCGTTTTCTTGTCACCATGCCGGGTACGGAGATCCAGGAGTAAGCCCCTTGGGCATCAACGAGCGGCCCCTGCCCGTCCCAGGCGACGATGCGCACTCGTCCCTTCGCGACGGTGGCCGGTTTTTGCGCAGTACCGTGACAACAGCACACTACTGCCGACAGCACCAGTGCCAGCGCGATGATGGCGCCGCCGTCAGCGAGCCGGGGGGTGAACATGGACAAAGGCATGGAAGTGCTCTCTCTTCAAAAAATTACTGCTATTATATCATCGCTCCCCACCGTCTGCGTAATCGGCAGGAACCCATACCCTCCCGGCGAATGAGCACATTATTGTTCAGCCCGGCAGACAACAACTTCATGATAATCCAGGCTGACGGAGGTATGCCATGCAATACCGGTTGCGCGCACTCCTAGTGTCTTCTCTCCTTCTCCTGGCCTGGTGGTCGCTCTGCGCAGCGCCCGTGCATTTGGAATCGACCTTCTTCTACGACGGCGATATCTCACGTTACCCATGGACGCCGGTGACGATTGCGGTGGATAGCGACGGCACGGTGGCGGTGGCGATCAATCGGCAAATCGGGGCGGGCAATGTGCCGGCGACCAACGGATCGGGCAGCCTGGTGCTGCTCTATGACGCCGCGGGAGAGCCGATAGGTCAACTGCACGGCAATACGTCCGGCATGGTGGATGTGGCGTTCGGGCCGGATCACCGGGTCTACACCGCGGAGAGCTGGTTCGGCAGCGGATTGCACGTCTACGATCGTCCGGGCGCCGCGGAGCGCTTTGTGCCCGTGCGCTTTCTGCGCGGCGACGGCAGTCACGTCGATTATGGTGGACCGCAAAGCGTGGCGGTAGGACCGGATTTCCGCCTGTGGGATTACCACTCACGCGACAAAAAAGTGCACGTCCTGTCGCCGGATGACCACAACCTGCTCACCATTGACCCCCCGGCGAATGTCGGTCCGCGCATCAAGGTGGCGCCGGACGGTACGGTCTATATGAGCAATTGGGTGTTGCAAGCGGATCGAACCTGGACGAAATTTAAATATATCGTGCTGGACGTGCGGCGGGATGGCAAACTGCTGGTCCAATTACCCAACGGGCATCTGGCGCGCTATGATCGTGCCGCTGATGTTCTCGAGGCGGAGTATCCGCTGCCGGCAGACTCGTGGGGTGATTTCGCCCTGGGGCCGGATAACAATGTCTACCTTACGCCACAAGCTGGCCGCAACGATAATCATGACGCCGGCCTGGCGTATGTAGTGATCGCGCCGGGGGGGCAGATCGTGCTCACGCGCGGCTCCGACTTCGACCGTCTGACCGTAAATTTGCCCGATGACCTCTTGCTCGCCGGCGCTGATACGCCCATTACCGCCAATACCGAACGCTCGCGGGTGGGATATGTGCCCCATGCTTCCATGCTGCCGGGCGACAACCGCGCCGAGTTGGTGCTCAAGGCCTGGGTCGCGCCGCTGGTCGCGGATCCACTCGCGCCGGTGACGTGGATGCCGGTACCCTGTGCCGCGCTGCCGGTCTATGAATTCCGTACGAGCGTTAATAAACCATACGCGCTTTCCTTGCCGGCAACGCTCTTCGGGCGTTACCTGTTGCGCATTACCGCTGGTCGCGTGGTACCCGGGCTGGAGCCGTTGCAGGTCACACGTGAAGTGAACATTCGTCCGGCGGGCGCAACTGCGTTGCTCACCCCGGTCACCGACCGCGGGCGCATCGGTTTTCGCCTGGGTGAAGCGATCCGCATCCCGGTCGTGGTGGAGACGCTGGCGGCGGTCAACCTGCTCGGGGTCCGCTTAGCGCTGCAGAGTGCGGACGGTCGCACGGTCTGGCAAGCGCCGTTGGGGCTGGGCGCCTTGCCCGCCGGGTCGAAAGCTACACCGGTGATGGTGATACCGGCCGCAGTCAGTCGCGTATTGGCCCCCGCGCGCTACCAGGTGCGGGTGATCGGCCTCCCTCCTGGCGTGGGCAGCGCCTTTGCTTATCTCGAGCTGGTCAGTCCGGTGTCCGCCAGTGATTTTCCCACGGTGCTCCATCCCATCGGTCCCGGTAATCAACTGGTGGCTGATGCGCGGTTGCACGCGGAACTCGGCGCCAGTCATGTGGTGCTGCCCGCCGATGCGCCGGGCGCCAGCGTGCCCGCCTATCTGGATGCCGCCACACGCCTGGGACTTACCGCACAGTATCAGCCGTATTCGCATTTCGCCGCGCTGAATAGTCTGCCGGAAGAACAAGGGGCCATGCGCCAGTATTACGCCGCCACCGCGCAGACGTTCCACGCCTATCCATCGTTTGTCGGGTTCAACTATCACGACTTGTGGGCGCCATTCGGCACGTGGTGGGACAATGTGCGCACGGAACGTGAGAAGGCGTTATGGAAGCAGTGGGCCGTACCGGCGCCGGTGGAAGTGCCGGAAGCGCAACGCGAAACGTACCGGACGGCTGTCGCGCGCGCCTTGACCCTGCCGCAGGCCTACCGTGCCTGGAGCGACGCCATTCTGCGCGCTGACCCGGCGCTGATGCACAGCACCATGCAATGGTGGCACCTGGACTGGACGCACGCCGATCCGGACAAGGTAGCCACGGATCAGGATCTCATTGCCACGCAGCATATGGAGGAGCAGTTCTATCATCCGGTGACCATCGCTGATCAGATCGAGGATTGGCGGCAGGCCGGCAAGCGGCTCTACTGTTATGGGAATACCGACTGGCAGGAAGACGGCACCGGCGGGCAGGCGTTCCGCGACATCATGACCGCCCTCAGTCGCGGGGTGCAGGGGGCAGGACGCAACGAGTTGCCGGGTTTTGGGCTACTCTGGACGGAGCGCGTGCACCGCGGCGCCGCACCGGCGTTGAAACTGTGCCAGGTCTATGGCGGTATTTCCGCCAACAGCCACCCGCTGGATCAGGTAGCCGTCTGGCGTTCGGCCTACGCCATGTCGCTGGAGCAGGGGGGGCGCCACCCCTACCGGCAGCATTTCTGGCAAACCTCCGCGGCGTTCAATGCCTGTCTCTATGCCCACCGCACCGCCGCCATTCTCACTGACGGCAAGGTGCGGCAAGGTGGGTTGCTGGCCTACAAAGCGGTGATTGTCAGCTTTGAACATCCGTTGCCGCCTGCGCTGCTCAAGCCGTTGCAGGACTTTCAGCGTGCTGGAGGGCTGGTGCTGGCAAATAAACCGATGGATGGGTACTGGTGCCCGCCCGGGGCGCTGGAAATAGGGCAGTCCTTCACGGAGAGCCATGCGTGCTATGACAAGAACGACGATCTGGACCGCTGGCTGGATATGCAGGCGGGGGAAGGTACGGTCGGGGCGAAGGTCATTCGCGACGCGTTGCGCGGCAAGGTGACGCCGTTGGTGGATACCGACGACCCCGCGACCTGGCTGAGCGTGCTGCAGTCCGGGCAGACGCGCTACATCATGGCCGTCAATATGCATTTGTTGTCGCAACCCTGGGAAGACCTGCATCGCTATGCCGGTTACGAAAACACCACCCTTCCGGCCCGCGTCACATTGCGTATGCCGGTAATCGCGGGCGGTGTTGCGCTCTATGATGTGCTCAACGGAAAGCGTCTCACACCGCGAATTGACCGCGATGGGGAATGGCAACTTACGGCGGATATGTCCGTCTTCCCCGGGGCGATCATCGCCATCGTGCCGCAACCGGTGGCGGGCATCAAACTGGCCGGTGGTCAGGACGCGCGCCATGCTACACTGCGCGTGAATGCAAAAGTCGTGGCGGCCAACGGCCGGCTGATCGACAGCGCGGTACCGCTGACGGTGGCGATCGATGACGCGCGCGGCCAGCGCTATCGCCTCTTGCACCGCACGGCGGTGGGGGGAATCTACGATGAAGTGCTGCCGCTCTCCACTGACCTGCCCGCCGGTCGCTGGACGGTCACCGTGCAGGAACTCTTTGGCGGCATGACCGCCACCGCGTCTCCGACGATACAGGCGCCGGCGCCGCCGGCTGCCGTGACGCCGGCGCCCGTTGTGGAGTGGCAGCGGACGGCGGATGCCGTTGCCGCACTGCGCGTCGCGCGCGTAGTCGCCCTGCTGGTCGACCCCAAACAACCCGCGTTGGCCACCGCGGTGCAGGCGGCGCAACGGGCGCTGGCCCAACCAGGACGCATTGTGATCCAGGTGCCCGTGGACGACTATCTGGCGGATCGAAAAGCGTTGGGGTGGGATAAATTCAAGCCCGGTGATACGTACCGCCCGAATCTGCAGTTGCGCGGGAAGAAGTATGATCTCCTCGTGTCCCTGGAGACTACGGGGTTGCTCAACGGCGTCATCGACCCCGCCATCCTGCCGGTACGACCGGATGCGCAGGATCCGGGACCGGGCCGCGGGCTGGTGCAATATGTGGTGATGCCGGTCTATGACACGGAAGATGGGTTGGTGCTCTGCGGTGGTGATATTGCGGGTCTGCTCGCCGCGGTCAACAGCCTGGCACACCCACCGCCACTCGCCGTGCTGCCGGAGACCGCGCTACCGCCGCTGGCGGCACTGCCGGCGCAATCCGCGCCCCGTCCGCTCACCGGTTTGCGCGCGATGCTGGGCATCCCTATCAGCCAGGTCGCCGGCAGCGGTGACGGACAGCGCATCGCGGTGACGCTGAAGGGGTGGGGGAACAATCTATTTGTGCTCGATGGGGAGGGGCATATCCTGAACCGCACCCTCGCCGGAAAATCGTTCCCGCTCGATTTGACCGCTGAACAGCATGGGTTCTGGGTGACCACCTACGAAAATGATCCCACTGTGGCCTATCGTCTGCATCTTGACCGCGAGGGCCAGACGACGCTGCGCCTGGCCGCGAATGGACGACGCCTGGGCGGCGCGCGCGACTGGTCGGCCAACCATCCGATCGTCCAGGAGCGCTTCGAACCGCAAGCGAGCTTCAGCATCACCCCCGATGGCCGTTTTGCTGCCGTGGGCGGCAGTCGGGGCATTGCCGTGTGGGACCTGCCCGCCCAACGCCTGCTCTGGCGTGACGACACGGTCTGCCATACCGTGCCGCTCAGCCAGAAAGCTGATGTCGCGCCGGACGCCAGTATGTTCCCGCAAGTGCGCTTGACCGCGGATGGCGCCGTGCTCATGTTGCAGCACCATAACCGCATTGAGCTGCGCGACGGGGGTACCGGTCGGGCATTGGGCGAGCAGCGCCTGCCCGAAGGCGTCTCCCTCGGGCGCGCCCGCCTCTTCGACGGGCATGTGCTGGTGGTGGGCGACACCGATTTCTTCGCGTTCCGCGACGGTCAACCATACTGGCATTGGAAAGCCCCAAAAGAGGTGACTGCCACCGCGTTTGCCGCGGACGGCTTGCACTACGCGGTCGGGGAGCCGGATGGCACGGTGCGCCTCCTCAGCGGAGGTGGGCAGATCGGCGGATTCGTCGCCGCGTGCGGCGGCATCGACAGCCTGGCGATCAGCCCGGACGGCGCGCGCCTCGCCTTCTCGACCAGTGCCGGACAGGCGGGGGTCTTGGATGCCGACGGGCAAGTGATCTGGCAAGCGCAGGTGAGCAATACGCGGACGCAAATCGCGTTCCTCAACACCGCGGGCGAGACCGTGGTGGGCGATTGGCGCGGGTACGTCTCGCGCCATGATGCCGCGGGCAAGATGCTGTGGAGCACCGACCTGACCCCGCAAGTCTATCGCGACGATCTGGCAACGGCCCTCACCACACCGGACGCCACGCCCGCGCTGCGCGTGCCGGCCCCGGTGCAGGTGGCGGAGAAACCGCTGGATGCCGCCTTGAAAGTGCTGCCGCAAACCATCAGCTATGTACCGGCCGCCGGCTGGCATGGGCCGGTGGACGCGCTGTGGCCCGGGGGGATGCTGATGGATGGCAATATCGGGCCGCTGGCTAAAGCGTGGTTCTCGCGTAATGGCGCCTACTGGTTGGCCGGCGCGCCTGCGGCCCCGGCGTTCGATCTACAATTCCGCGACCCGGTCACCCTCTCAGCGCTGGTGGTCAACGAAGACCCCACGCATCCCGAAGCAGTTCCCCAGGAAATCGCCATCGATGCCTGGGTCAATGAAAACTGGGTGCGCCTGGTGCACGACCAATGGGTAACCGGTAACACCCATGCCCACCGTTTTGCGCCGACCACCACCACAAAATTGCGCTACACGGTGCTCGGGGATCTCTACCACAACCTGTGGACGACAGAGTTGACGGCGTACCGGGCGCCATGAAAAACGGGAACTGGCTCCGATTTTCTCCTCGCGAAGCGGGAGGAAGAGAAATCGGTTGCCTGCCGCCTTTTTCATGGCTTCCCAATCTCGGTCACTGTCTGGAACAGGGCGGGAGCCCGGCCGCCAATGGTAACTCGAATACGAAATTTGCCGGGCTCCCGCCCTGTTCCAAACAGATTCTGCCGGCACCTGCAGAGAAGGCAAACTCTCGCTGGTAGCGAAACTAGAGGGCAGAAGCGAGGTGGTCTGAGATGTCGTCGCATATTGATGTTGCCTATGATGCACAACAGGGTCTCACCCTCACCTGGGAGCCGGCATTTGGCTTACCCCGGGTGATCGTGCCGCTCCGCGTGGTGTTGCAGGGACATGGGTCGTTTCACGTATGGGGTGAAGGCGACGCCGATGCGCTGGCCCCCGCTTGGGCGGAGAAGGAGCTGACGCTTTGCCTTTTCGCGCCCGCGGAGGCGCAGCCGGGACTAACGCACACCGTGGCGCCATTCACTACCGCGAATGGGACATTGTGTTTTCGCGCGCACGCGCGGCATGCGCGCGCGGATGTTGTGCTGGATATCAGCTTGCGCGACGAGTGCCTGGCCGCGGAGTTGCGGGTGAGTTGTCCAGCGACCGGCAACAGTGTACCGTTGCCGCTGTGCACTGCTGAACTGCGCTTCGAAAACTTGACGGTTGGTCCCGAGGCGATCTTCGCCTCGGCGCATCACTTCGGCGGCGGCGTGCATGGCGTCGGAAAGGTGTCCGCACTAGCCGGTCGCGGCCATGCATTCGCCCACGGGTGCCTGGGTCTGGCCGTGCCACTGGTGTGCCTGCACCACCCGGCCACCGATCGCGGTATCGCCGCTGAGTTTTTCTCCGACGGCCGCCCCATGGCCTGGTTGCGACCCGGTAGGACCCCGGACCAGGCGACCTGGGCCATTACCTGGGAGACGGACCGCTTGCTGGAACCGGGACAGACCCATGTTTATAGTGGCGGCCTGACCCTGTCGCCGTATCACGGGGATCCGGTCGCGCAAGTGCGTCGCTGGCGGGACGGCGCCGGGGAACGCTACGGGTTGACCCCGCCCGCGCTCCCCTGGTGGGTGCGCAATGCCAACCTCATTGAATATGACCTGTGCCAGCCCGCCGAACGCGCGACGCACGGTTTGCTGGACCTGCGTCGCGGCGACGACCCGCGTTTCCATGCCTGTCTGCAGCACTGGCAAACCATGGGCTACAATGTGCTCTACCTGATCGCGCCCAATCATACCGGTGCGCATAGCTTGAGCCCGCTGGACTATCGACCATCCGCCGAGATCGGAGGCGTGGAAGGCGAGGCCGCTCTGCTGCACACGGCCCATGCACTGGGGTATCATGTTGTACTCTGGGTCACGACGGTAGGGATCGACATGCAGGCGCCCGAGGTGGCGGACCATCGGGAGTGGTTTGTCCACAAGCCGGACGGGACATTCTATTGCCCCTACGGGTCGTATGCCGGCGATGCTGATCCGCTCTCCACCGGATGGCGACAGTGGCTGTCCACGCAAGTGCACGGCGTCATCGCACGCGGGTATGACGGCATCTTCATCGACGGTTTGACGCCGCGCGGCAGCAACCACGCGCGCTGGTCCTGGCCCGGCGAGGTGCGCAACGCGGTGAATGCTCAGGTGCGCGATTTAGCCGCGCAGGTGCGTGCACAGCACGCCGATACCATGGTCTTCATCGAAGATGAGAGCGTGGCGATGCAGGCGGCGTCAGGTTTTACCCTCGGACGGTATTCACCCAGCGCGCCCAAGCTCAAGCAATACTGGGCGGGCATCGGCATCCCCTCCGCCCCGGAACATCCCTCGCACGTGCGTATTGCACCGGAAGAAGTGCGCGACTACTTGCGGATGCGGTATGCCTCGCTGCTCCCCGGCGTAGTCAGTGCCGATATGATCGAAGGGTACTATTCCCCCTATTGCCTCGCCTGGACTGCGCAATCGCTGCTCGCCGGATGTACGGTCAAGTCCTTCAGCACCAGCATCACCGAGCCGGAGCTGTTCCAGGAGATGCATGACAACGGCGAATTCCCCTCTGAAGAGGAACGCTCGCCGGCGCACCGACGGCAGGGACATGAGGAATTCTGTGCCCTGCTGCGTTTCGCGCGGGAGGAGCCGCTGGTGCGCGGCATGCCGGTCTCCATTGAGGGGGTGGTCATCGAAGGCGACGCCGCGGTGGTGGGCCTGCTGCACAGTTTCCCGAAGCGGTGCCTGTTGGCGCTGATCCAGTTTGCCAACCGTCCGGCACTGGTGCGGGTACGCCTTGCCGCCCCCGATGACGTACCGGCGATCACCCGCGTCGCGGTGGGTGAACCCCAGCAGCAGCGCTGGCAGACGCGCGAAGTATTGCGCGCCCAAACCGCGCAGACACCGCTCGCGGACGGTAGCATCGCCGGCGACACGCCGCTCACGATTGCGCTCGCGCCCTATGGATATCGCGTTTTGGAGCTGACCCGATGACTAATTCTGATCTCGTGATTCCCGTCGGCTTGCCGGAAGCTTCCTGGATATGGAGCGACGCCGACCCCGCGGCGGGTGGTCAGTTCGTGTGCTTCCGTCTGTTGTTCACCAGTGCCGGTCCGGCGACCTGGATCGGGTTCGCCGACACGACGTATACGATATCCTGCAACGGACAGGTCCTGGGGGTGGGACCGGTGACCGGCATGCACACCATGCCACGGCTTACGGCCTGGGACCTTACGCCATTTTTACGGTCGCGGGAAAACGAACTGCAGGTCGAAGTGTGGTTCGATGGGCGGCTCTCCTTCATGTCCGACGTGGATACCTGGCAAGCGGGCGTGCTCGGGTGGCTGATCACGCCGGAAGCCACTGTCCCCACCGGACCGGCCTGGCAGGCGCAAACAGTCGCGGAGTGCACCATGGCGCACCCGGAACATCGCGCCTTCGGCGCCAAGCGCGTGGTGATCGCTGACCTGCGCGCGGCAACAGAGCACTGGACGCCCGCCATACCGGTCGCGGCGCACCCGGCGTCGGCGCGGCCGACGCTGCGTATGAGCCCTATCCCTCCGCTTACCCAACGCATACTCCGCCCGGCAACCCTGTTCGACGCCGGCATCGCAGCCGGTGACTTGCTGGTGGAGACGGCAGATCAGGTGGCGGAGCGCATGATCGCGCAGTCCCATACCTCGCTTATCCGCCCGCAATCGGTGATGTCTGTGCTCTCCGTAGATGAACAACAGGCGCCCGCGGTGGGGTTGCCGCAAAGCACACGGATGCAGGCGCTGGGGTGGCCGGACCAGACGGACGGGTTTCATGGTCCACTGGGGATGCCCGCGGTGGCCGGTGAATTCTTCTGCTGCTGGGATATGGGAGTTCAAACCAGCGGAAACGTCTGGCTGGAGATTGAGACAACTCAGGACACGGTCATCGATCTGGGTTACGCTGATCATCTGCAGCGGGGACGCGTCAATCCTACGCTGCAGGGGCACAGTTATGCCGACCGCCTCATCGTCGGGCCCGGTCGCCAGACCGTGCATGTCCCGCATGACCGCGGGTTCCGCTATCTGCAATGTACCTTTGCCGGACCGGTGGTACTCCATGATTTGTGGGTAGCGGAGCATGTCTACCCGCACGACGAGATCCTTCGTTTCCATAGCAGCGATGCCACCCTGAATGCCATTTGGGACATGGCGCGCGCCACGTTGCACCAATGCACACTCACCTCGCATGTGGATAATGCGCGGCGTGAACGGCAGGGGTGGAGCGGTCCTGACCTGTATGCCCAGCTTCATGGCTTCCTCCACGCCTTCGGCGACCCACGTCTGTCACGAAAAATGCTGGTTGATTTCCTCGATTTCTTCGACCAGGAGGGGTTTATTCCCAACTGGGCGCCGGCCATCGCCCCCGCGGTCAAATGGATTTCCGCCCATGATCTGTGGTTCCCGATCACCGCCTGGGACTATCTTTGCTACACCGATGATCGCACGCTGGCTCCACGTCTGCTGCGCGCCGCCGATGCGGTGATGGCTTATTACGGGCAACAGGTGGTGGATGGTTTGCTGGGACGTGCCCATGCTGGGGCATGCCGCTGGGCGGAATGGAGCATGAATGCCGCCCAACAATGTTCGACATGGGAAAACCTGCTGGCCGTTGTCGCCTGGCGTGCCATCGCCGCGCTGCGCGAGTATCTGGGAGTTCCCGGCGGAGCAGAAGCGCAGTGTGCGGCGACACAACTCACTGCCGCCATCAACGCGCGACTCTGGCATCCACGTCACCAGGCGCTGGCGCAGGGCACCGACGACAGTGGGGAACTCCTCGACTTCTGCGGGCAAGTGGATAACGCCTTCGCGTTGCTCCATGACATCCTGCTCGACGACCGACGCGCGGCAGCATATCGGTGGTGCGCCGGGCCCAGCGGCACCTGGCCCACCGCGCACAGTGGGTGGCAGGGACATGGTCAGGGCGAACGTTCGCGTTACGATCCGCGGAAAGCGGTGGTGACCGGAACGCCGTTCGGCAGTTCGCTCTGCGCGCAAGCCATGCACCACCGCGGCGCGCATTACGAAGCGGTACAATACATTCGCTATAACTTTGGCGCGATGCTCGATGAAGGCGAAGGCACGCTGTGGGAGATGTGGCCGATTTACCAGCAGGAGAACACCGCGGCCACGTGTTTCAGCCAGGGATATGGCGGGCATATTACCGCCACGCTCATACAGTGTCTTGTCGGTTTGCGTATCACCGCGCCGGGCGGAACGCGCCTGCGCTGGCGCCCCGTGCCCAACGGCGTGGCCTGGGTCGAGGCTGTCCTGGATACCCTCCACGGCGCCGTCTGGGTGCGCCGCGATGCCGCTGGTTTGCACTATCGGGTGCCGGCAGGCGTCGTACTGGAGATTGAGCATGGAGAAGCGGTGGTGTGTGTGCAGGGACCGATAGCCAACACGCTGGCTCTCCACGACGCTTGACTTATCCGCGGGCTATTCGCGCGCTGGATGAAACCGGCTATTGCAATTACCTCATAAGCCTGGTGGCTGCCAGGCGCTTATTCGCCGATTGGGAGGCCTATGATGTTGCACCTTATGTTCTGGATGCGAACACCCGTCGCGTTGTTGCTGGCGGTCTGTTGCCTGGCGCTTGCCGGGCAGGCGGTGACCCTGGAGCAGGTCATCTCCCGCGAGAATCCGAACTTGCACGTCGGTTCCAACGGCGCGCGGCTCTTTGTGGGGAAAGATGGCCTGGTCTATGTGGCCAATGGCGGCAATCCCAGCGGATTTGTCGCGCGACTGCATGCCGATGGAAGTGCGAAAACCGGATGCGAGATCAGCTATGCGACGACCGGGTTGGCGGTGAATGCTGATGGCGTCATAGCCAACACCGCCGCACATTTCACGCATGCCGTCAACTTCATCAACGCCGGTTTCAAACAATACCTGGTGAACAATGATTTCCTGGTCAGCGACGCGGTGGGGTGGGATGCCCCGGGGTGGATTGAAGCGGGCGACAGTGGTGATTTTTATGCCCTCGATCAACATCGCAACCGCATTCTCCGTTTGACTATCGAGGGGAAAGTGGTTGCCATCTTCCCGATGTATGATGCGGCGGAAGGGAAATGGGAGCGCCCGGGCGAGTTTCGCGTCAGTGAAAAGCAGCGCTGCTTCTACTGGACGGTGGACGGCGCGCTGCGGCGCGTCGGGTACGATGGGAAAACGCAATGGAAGGTGCCGGCGAACGTCGGAGGCAATGCGTGGGATGGCTATTACGGCGGGTTCGATACCGATGCCGCGGGCAATGTCTACCTGTTGCCGCGGGACAGCCTGACGGTGAAAAAACTCGGGCCGGATGGCAAGGAGCAGAGCACGACCGTCCTGCAAATGGGCGCTTTGAAAGCGGATCAGTGGCATATCTGCGATCTGCGCGTGCTGGGCACTGAACTGCTTATCAAACGCAACCATCCCTTTGAACTCTTTCAGTGTTACGACCTGGCGACCGGTGCGTTAAAACGCGTGGTGAGCATCGAACATGAGCGTCTGTCGGTCACCTATCCCAGCGACGTGTGGACTGCCGGAGCCGCGGTTCCTTTTCAACTCACCTTTGAAACCAGCGGCAAAACTGCCGGTCCGCACTGGCACGTGTGGGCGCGTCCTTTCGCCGATACCGAATATCGCGAACTTCCGCTGGTCGACGGTCAGCTACAGGTGCCGGCCGATGCTGCCGGCTTGTATCTGCTCAAGGTGACGCCCGAAGTACAGCCGTGGCAGCGTGACCGGGAGTCGGAATACCTGGTGACGAGTTTTGTCGAAGTACGCGCCAAAGGCAGCAAGGGCACAGCCAATGTGCTGACCCCGGGTTATCGCCTGACGTTTCGGCGTGGAGAAGCGATCCCGGTGAAGGTGCTGCTACGTGGCGCGGATGCCGCCATGCCGGCAACAGTCAACGTGCGCCTCATGGAAGGCGCGCGCACCCTTACTTTTGGCGCCTTACCGGTACCCGCGGGACAAAAGTCGGTGCAGTATCTCATTCCCGGCGCGTTGACCGCCTCGTTACATCCCGGGCGCTATACCTTAGCGGTGGATGCCGCCGGATTGACCGGCATCGCGCAGACGATAACCTTGGGCGCGGGAAGCCCGCAACACGCGTTCAAACTGGTGGAATACGGCGATTACGGGCCGACCTACCCGACGCAGTTCTCCTTGTGGAACTTCCCCGACCTGGTGGCGGCGCACATCGACCGCACCCAGCGCCTGGGGGAAAATCTGTTGGTCGATCGCATCGGCCAACAGTTGGAGACGCAGGATTTGGAGTGGCAGGGACCAGCGCGCGCGGATTTGGATACGCTCACCAAACGCCTGAACGCAGACCCGGCCGGGGTCGCGCCGGAAATGACCATGAGTCCCGCACCACTCTGCCAGACGTTGTCAGGGTATGCGGCGCACGGTATCGACGAGATGAGTATTCTGATGGGCAATGATGCCGGGTTGCCCATCGGTTCCGGTTTTGACAACCGCACTATCGAGCAATTGCAACAGGCCATCACGAAAGTCACCACGACACTGGCGCCGTACCCCTCCTTCCGCGGGTGGAGTTGGTCCTCCAATTGGTGGGTCTTCAACCCCTTTGCTGATATCAAACCGGAGAAGAAGGCGGCATTTGATGCCGCGCTCAAAGTGGCACGGGAAACGGGCGTCTGGGCGCCGGTGCTGGAAGATGTGTCAAACAGCTGGCTCTTTTACGCGGTAGCCGCGCAGGAGCGCTTTAACCAGACGATGAAGGCAACAGCACCCAAACTGGTCACCGCCAGCGCGGCGCCCTATCGCAACGTCAACTCCTATCCGCCCATCAGTTTGAGCAACGTGGATGAAGTGGACTTGCAGATTCAATGGGAACAGATGGGCCCACCGTTTTTCAATCCGCATAACGTTGATTTCTACAAACGTCCCAATACGCGCGCCTGGATACATCCGGAAGTTTGGAACGACAGCGGCACCGGCGACCAGGTCTTCCCCGCGCTCTTCGCCGCGGTGATGCGCGGCGCGGATGGCGTCGGCTATTCTGGTCGCCTGCCCAACTGGGGGGTGATGCCTGACGACTCGCGGCTCGCATACCAGGGGACGATTTCGATTTTCCGCACGCTCAACCGCACGCTGGAACCCTATGGGCCGTGGCTGACAACGTTGAAGAATAACGACCGGGTAGCGATCATTGCCAGCGGGCGCATGTTCCGCATCGATGAATGGCCGAATGTGTGGGGTCGCCACTTCGCGCGCGTGCTGGAAGGATATGCGGTGTGCCTGCACGCGCATCACCCGGCGAGTATCGTGTTTACCGAAGACCTCGATGCCGACACCCTGAAAGCCTTCAAAGCCGTCCTGGTCATTGATCAGCGCGTGGAAATGGAGCCGACGCTGGCGACGGCGTTGCAAGCTGCAAAGGCCGCCGGGACGACAGTTTTCTACGACAACACCTGCCGCCCCGAACTGATGCGCGGCTACACCCCGCTGGGGGTTGGTTTTGATCGTTTTGAAAAAGATCCGCACGCCGCCGGTGATGATCACGCCTATTGGCGCTTTCCGGGGTATGTACTGGAAACACTGCCGGTCGTGAAAAAGGCGCTGGATGGCGTGGTGCAGCCCGCGGCCCAAGTGGAGAACCCCGAACTGTTCATCAGTGAGCGCAAGGCCGGCGACGGTCGCTTCCTCTTTGTGGTGAACAACACCACTCCGCAACTTGAACCTGGTCAGCTCTGGCGCGCCGGGCTGGTGGTCTCCTCCCGCTTGCCGGTGATGGCGCCGATCAAGTTGACAACACCGGGCAAGGCGGTTTATGAACTGTTTTCCCTACGGCCAATGGTCACCCCGGAGGGCACAGTGCAGGCGGATATGCGCTCGGTGCCCATGCGTATCTTCGCCGAATTGCCTGCGGCGATCGCCCAGGTCGCTGTACGCGGGCCGAAGACATTGATAGCCGGCCAGACTCTCGCCTGGCAAGTGTGGGTGCAGGACGCCAAAGGCGCACCCATCGCCAGCAGTCTGCCGGTGCGTGTGCGCCTGCTGGCCGGCGCCACGGTTCTTGATGAGTGTGTGACCGCCGCGGGTCCGGCAGGTGCGAACGGGACGTTCACCGCACCGCTCAATATACCGGCCCCGCTGCTGGTACTGGACGCGGTTGAGTTATGCAGTGGAAAAGCGGCGCGCCTGGCTATCACCATGACACCGGGCGCCATGCCGCCGCTGGGTATACCACTGACGGCGGCGCCCCCCGTGGCGGCGACGGTGAAAGGTGTGACAGCACCCGCGGATGTACAGCCGGTGGAAGGCAATTTCGGTCCGCATATCCGCGATATCGCCGTCATCGCCGACGGGACGCAAGCTGTGCTGAACACCATGAATTGGGATCAGAATCTGTACAACATCGACCTCGCGACCGGCCAGACCCGGTGGCAGAAGCGCGTGGGGCAATACTTCACCTATGCCCCGCAGGCGATACAGGATGGTTTCGTTGTGCAGGGGTTTGACCTGCTCTCTCAGGAAGGATATCACCTGTACCTGGGGAATGCCGATGGGCAGTTTGCGCGGCGTTTCGCGTTGTATGGGCTGTCGCGACGCGCCACCCAGCGTTTCGTGCCGGGCATTCTCAATGATCGCATGAATAACTTCGCCGTGGCCCCTGACGGCAGTTGGGTGGCCAGTGCGGGTGACCTGGGGTTGGCGGTGTGGAGCCGCGATGGCAAGCTGCGCTGGTCGCAGGATGCCTGGAAGACAAATCGCGCCACTGCGCGCTGGGAAGGGATGGATGGCTGGAGCAAGGCCTATCTGGTCACCCCCCGGCTTACGGCGCTGGGAGCAGATACATTGTTGGCCGTGGACGGGATGACCGCAACCGCTTATAACAGTGCTGATGGCGCCCAGCGTTGGCAATTGACCCTGGCGGCCAATGGGGAGGTGCGCACCGTGACGCCCAGTCACGACGGGACGTCGCTGGCCATTCTCACCACGACGCAGGGTGGGCGCATCTTTGTGTTGCGCGGGAACCAGGTGGTCGATACCATTCCCACCGCGGCGGACAACATCGGTCTTTCCGCCGATGGCGCGAATGTGGTGGCCGTGGAACGCAATGTCCTGAAATACTACACGGTCGGCAAGGGGCTGCAGTGGAGCTTTGCCGGCGACGACACGCTGCGTACGCCGCGCTTTGCGCCGGATGGCCGGGTGGTGGTGTGCAGCGAGTTGGGCAGTGTCTATGTGCTCGATGCGCAAGGAATGCTGGCATATCAAACGGATCTGCAAACGATCGCTGTCCCGGCGTGGTTGCCCGGTGGCGACTTGCTGCTGGGAACCTGGATGGGGCGCGTGACGCGATTGGACGCCAAATATCAGCCGCGCTGGCGCGCGCGCCTGCAACCGGAGGCCGTCGCCTTGCAGGGGAAACTGCTGGCGGATGATGGTGTGCCGACCACGCGCATCACGGAGTGGGGCAACGCGGAAGCAACGCCGTTGCCGTTGACGCCCAACCTGCTGCAACCGAATACAACGATGATCTCCTTTATCGAAAATGGGCGGCAGGTCGATCTGACGCAGGATGTCAAAGGGTTGATTGACGGTAAACCGGACGCGCCGGCGAAACCGTGGTTGCTGTGGGGCGACATCAGTTGGCTCGGGGAGGGATCGGCCTTTAACTGGCTGCAACTCGATACATTTCACACCCAGTTACACCTCACCGGCATCACGCTGGTTGAGGACCCGACGCATCCCGAATCCTGGTTGCGCGACGCGTATCTGGAATATTGGGATGCGGCGAAAGAACACTGGGTCTTCGCCCAATCGCTGCTCTCCGATGCAGCGGTGCACACCCATCTCCTGCAGAAACCCGTGGAGGCAGCACGATTTCGAGTCGTGCTGGCGCCCGGACTGGTGGGCAACCTGCGCCTGGGCGAAGTGGTCTTTCATGGTGCGTCGCTGGGATGCAGTCATCCGGATGTGCAGGCCAAACGTCCGGTGGCCGTGCTCTTTGACGAACAAGTTGAGGACATGAAAGCGTTGCAATATGGGGATAACGGCTTCGGGTTCAAGTTTGATGGCGGATATGCCGGCAATGTCGCCATTCAGATCAAACCGGAGAAGCAGATCATGCCGCTCTACCGGCCACCCTTCGGCCATATGATGCCGAACTGGGACATGGAGATCACCGAGAACCCGCAACCCGGCCAATATCGCCACTTGCAGTTCGCCTGGAAGGGAACGCCGCAGACGACGGGCATGGCGCTCTGCCTCGGCGGCGTCTGGTTTGTCGCGGGGGAGACGCCCAGAGTGATTCCCGATTACCAGACAAAACAGCAGGTCAGCGCCACCGTGCCCACGCAATGGACGACTGTGCGCCTGGACCTATGGAAAACCTTCAACGGCAAACCGCCGCGCATTCAATACATCGGCCTTGCCGCCACCGGCGGCGACGCCTTGTATGACCAGATCTTGCTGGGACGCACAGCAGCGGATTTACCCGCGGGGAAGTGAGCACCCGATCACAGCGTAGAACGCCCGCAGGTTTCCCGCTGCACCAACTTTGCGTTTTACCCGGATTATTCATAAGTGAATTGACTGCCGGGCTTACTGAGGCATTATTCGAAATGTTATGAATAATGCGGGTTTATGCGCCTGAGTGAAAGATAGCGCTCACTACTTTCGCTGGTGCAAGGATTGCCGACTCGCGTATAATAGTCCGCGTGGCAGGGAAGGATGCCGGACGAATCGATGGACGCTCGCGTACAACGTATTGTTGATTATGATGATATCCGGGACATGGTGTGCCGGCACACGGCGTCGACGCTGGGGAAAGAACTCGCCGCGCGGATGAAACCCGCGGTGGACCCGCATGTCGTCCAGACGCGCCTGGCGGAAACCACCGAAGCGCGCCGCCTGGGCGAAATTGACGGCGACCTGCCTTTGAGCGGACTGCGTGACGTGCGCGATGCGGTCACCCGCGCGCACAAACACGGCGTACTCGCCGTGCATGAATTGGTCGAGATTGCCGAATCGGTCGCTTGCTCTCGGCGCGTACGTCGTTACCTGCAGCGCGCTGGTGAGGCATTTCCGCACCTGAGCGCGCAAGGCCAGACCCTGAGCGAATTCCTTCCGCTGGAAGAGGCGGTCGATCGCGCCATTTCCGACCGCGGCGAGGTGAAAGACAGCGCAAGTCCGGAACTGGCGCGTGCTCGCCGGCGCGTGCGCGCGCTGCATGACGAACTGCAACGCGAGATCCAACACATTCTGACCGCACCGGCCACCCTGGAGATGTTGCAGGAACCCCTTGCCACGCAACGTAACGGACGTTTTTGCGTGCCGGTGCGCGCGGAGTGCCGCAATGCCTTCAAAGGCATCGTCCATGATATCTCCGCAAGCGGTCAGACACTCTTCATGGAACCGCTCTCCGTGGTGGCGCGCGGTAATGATCTCCGCGAAGCCGAACGTCTGGAAGAGGAAGAGGTGCAGCGCGTGCTCGCCGCGTTGTCCGCGAAGGTCGGTGCGGCGGCGACGCGCATCCTCCCTTGCCTGGAGACGCTGGCCCGACTCGATCTGATCGCCGCGCGTGCCGCGCTGAGCCGCGCGCAACAGGCGGTGGCTCCGGAATTAAACACGGAAGGGATTATCGAGCTGTTCCAGGCCCGTCATCCGCTGCTTGGCGCGGCGGCGGTGCCTATCGACATCACCCTGGGGATCGATAGGCAGCACACTCTGGTCATTACCGGCCCCAATACCGGTGGTAAAACGGTCACACTGAAAACCGCGGGGCTGTTTGTGCTGATGGCCCAGAGCGGTTTGCATGTTCCCGCTGATGAGGGCAGTCGTCTGGCGATTTTTGCTCAGGTTTTCGCGGACATCGGCGACGAACAATCGATCGAGCAGAATCTCTCCACATTTTCCAGCCATATGACCAATATCGTGCGGATTGTGCAGGACGCCGGACCACACGCACTGGTGTTGCTCGATGAGATCGGCGCCGGCACCGATCCGGCGGAAGGCGCGGCGCTGGCGAAAGCCGTGCTCCTCACTTTGCATGAACGCGGGTGCCGTACGGTGGTCTCCACGCACTACGGGGAGTTGAAAGTCTTCGTCCATAATACGCCGGGGTTCCTCAACGCCAGTGTGGAATTTGACCGGGAAACGCTCAAGCCCACCTACCGGGTGATCACCGGTTTGCCGGGAAGCAGTAATGCATTCTACATCTCGCAACGTCTGGGGTTGCCGCGGGAAATCATTGCGCGCGCCCGCGAGATGATGGGCAGCGCGCCGTTGGAGATGGAACAGATGCTCAAACAGGCGGAAGGCGCGCGCCGTTCGCTGGATCGTGAGCGTACGGCGGCGACGCGCGCCCGGGTAGAAGCCCAACAGACCGCGGATCGCTTGCAACGCGAGTTGGATGCCGCGGAACGTAAACGCGATGTCTCAGTCGCCCGTGCGCGAGAACAGGCGCAGGAGGTGCTGCAAAAGGCGCGTGTGGACGCAAATGCCTTACTTGACGAACTGCGAAGCGCACTACGCGAGGTGCGCGGTCAGCAGCAGGAGACGACCCCGAATGTCGCCGACCTGCGCAAACGCGCACAGGCGGTCCTCGGGAAGGTGCGCGAACAAGTTGACGAAACCCTCCCGGCGGCAACACCCCCCGCGTCGGAACCCGTCGCGGTCCCCCCACTCACCGCGGTGTCGGCCGGACAGACGGTCTACGTGCGCAGCGTCGGTCATCGCGGCGTTGCACTGGAGAGTGGCGCCGGCGACGCCGATGTCGAAGTGCAGGTAGGCATTCTTCGCATTCGCGTCCCGCTGTGCGATTTGGAAGCGAGCGGACCATCCACGGACTACGCGCGTCCCTTGCCCCCCGCCGACGCGCCACGCCGTCAGGTAGAGCCGGAGATACATCTCCTGGGCCTGCGTGCGGAAGAAGCACTTACGCGCCTGGACGAATATCTCTTCGATGCGTTGGACTGCGGCATTCGCAAAGTGCGCATCGTTCACGGTTTCGGTACCGGGGCGCTGCGCAACGCGGTGCAGGAATTGCTGCGCCATCATGCCGTCGTGCGCGGTTCTCGTCCTGGCGAACCGCAAGAAGGGGGTGGGGGAGTGACGATCGCGGAATTGGGGAATGGGTGATCCAGGTTATTCGGTTCGTCCAGAAATAACTGTCATAGTTGCCGCCGTGCACATGCCCGTGGGCTGCAAAGCGAGCGCGGAGTCATGAGCCCGTCGAATGGTCCTCGCGCGCCGCCCACCGTTCCTCTCGCGAAGCGAGAGTAGGCGTAACCATGGCGCCAGATACGTGCAGACTTTCGGCTGTAATGTATGCTTGACAGGGCTACACTTCAGGAACTGTTCTCTTCAGGCGGCAGGCCTCATTTCAGCACATTCATTACGACCAGCGCAACCGTTGCTATGGCCAGGACCACCCGGTAGTACCCGAAGATCTCCAGGCCGTGTTTGTTCAGATAGCTGACCATCCACTTCACCGCAACGAAGGCGGCGATACCGGCGAAAATGATGCCGATGACCGGACTGCTGGAACCCAGGTAATGATGGATGACGCTGAAGTGGCGCAGTTCGAAGATCGTTGCCGCCGTGAGTGTGACGAATCCGAGCAGGAAGCTGAACTCCACCGCGGCCGCCATACTCATGCCCGCCACCAGGCCGCCGAAGATCGTGGCCAGACTGCGGCTGACTCCCGGCCACATGGCAATACATTGCATCAGGCCAATGGTGAACGCCTGTTTCGGCGTCAGCTCGTCGACGCCCACGGATTGCACAGCAGCACTCGTCTCCGCATCAGTCGCCACAGCCTGCAAACGCGCGCGTTGCAGCGCACTCACCACCAGAATCGCAATGCCGCCGACGCCCCAGGCTATTACCGTGGGCCAGATGCCCCAGGCGTTGAAGAGATAGTGTTGCAAGAGCTTTTCCACGGGATACCCGATCACGGCGGCGGGAAGAAACGCATAGATCAGGTTCAGCCCCAGCCGCAACCCCTTGGGATTTTTCCCAAAGAACCCCGCGAAGACCTCGCGGATACGACCGAAGTACAACAGGAGAATGGCCAGAATGGCGCCGAATTGAATGATCGTCGTATAGGCATTCAGGGCAGTTTCCTGTTTGTCCTGATCTTTAGCGCCTTCGGTACTGGTGATATGCATCAGGCGCTGTGTCAGCAGCAGGTGCCCGGTTGAACTGATGGGCAGAAATTCCGTCAAACCTTCAACCACGCCCAGCAGCACCGCGTTCTTTTTCGTGATCAGGCGAATCTTCGGTGCCGGCGCCGACGTCCGGTGATGGGCGCTTGGGGGCACGGGAGGCGTGGGGACCGGCGCCTGGGCCCACACGGGCTGACCCAGAACCGCGAAGAGCAGGCCAATTGCCAGCAGCCATACCGCCAGGCGTGAAGAAATAGACAACGTCATACCATCCTCCGGGAAAGATCGCTAAAAAACAAACAGGACTGTCGCTTCCCCTGGTTCCCCTCTCCTCGGGGAGAGGGGAACCAGGGGTGAGGGTAAGGCGCACGCAAGCGAAAGTCCTCACCAAGACGCGCAACGGCGCGTGCCGCTGCGCACATCCACGGTGAACCTTTTTACTTTTCTCGTTCCCCCACGCGCGAACCTTCCAACGACGCCAGGTGGTTGTTCAACATCAGTTCAACGAAACGCTACCGAATGGTGCGCGTCCCGGATTCGGCTGCTCCCAGCAACAATTCCAACATGCTGGGCGCCTCGGGACGATCGCCCAGCGCGAGGGCGTCGGTAAGCCAGGTGCGGATGCGGACGCGCGCCTCAGTGGCTTGTTCGGGTGAGGTTAATATCTCACACTCCAGGTAATAACTGACCTGATCGACGAGGGTGAGCGCATCGAGGACGATGGTGGCGGGGGCGCCGTCGATGGCGCCGATATAACTGTCGCGGTGTTTGCGCAACGTCAGGGCAGGGGATGCGTCTGTTATAAGTGGGGTGCAGGCCACGCGCGGGAGCTCTTCTTCCGCCTCCAGGCGGACCAGGTGACCGGCGGCATCGGTTATCCAGCGTTTTTCCGTCAGGATACAGGTCTCCCCACCGGTATCGCGCAGACGTCGATAGTCCCATCCCCCATCTGCCGACCATTCGCGGGAAAGATAATAGTCGGTAAGGTCTTTGGCGTGTTGCAACGTGAAGCCCAGCGCCAGGAGACAATTCGGGATCGACGCATATTCAGCGTTCGTCAACGCGACCTTTACTTCTGCTTCCGCGGTCACCATAGTGCCCCCGATCGTGTGGTCGCGGAAGGGCTATCCACCCAACCAGAAGCGCAGCGGATTCTCCCTGGTCGTCATACTCACAATAACTCCGACCAGGATCAGCAGCAGGAGCAAGGCCTTGCTGATATCCTGTCCCACCAGGCTGCCCAGGCGCGTTGGCTCGCGGGAGAGATAGGCTGTGGCGGCGTAATACTCATCGCCGATAATGGTGTAGTCGCAGGTGACAACGAAAAAGGGAATCTGCAATAGATCCGGCGTACCGGCGACCTGGATGGCGCCTACCGCCTGACCATTTTCCGCCAGAATCAGCGACTCGGCAAAGAAGGCGCCAAACAGAAAACTGGCCGCCACCTTTTCACGATGCAGGATGCCGGTCACCCCGGCGGCATAGGCGAATTGCCGGTCAGAGAGGAAGCGGATATCCTCCGCCCGGTAGGCTTCCGGTTTCCCTTCCGCGGTATACACCTCGCGAATCGCCTCTTCGGTGATCGGCATCAGGGTAGAATCGCACACCGGCATGATCAGTCGCGTACCGTACCGTACCGCCTGCTTGGCCACGTGGGTCGCCACCGCCAGCGCCTGCAGGGTAGGAATGTCGATGCCATGCAGACCGGTGGAGAACAAAATCGGTCGTCCCATTTCCGTGGCGCGTCCCACGGCCTCATCAATGGCGTTGAGCCCGGGGATGCGGCGAATAAACGGTAAACGCCCGCGTTGCGCGCTGATGATGGTGACGACAATCACCGCGACCATGGTCACCATGAGGAGTGTGGTGAATTCATTCGCATGGTCCAACGGTTTGCCGGCGTAATAGCTGGGAAGATGCGGGGGAAAATGAAAGATATCGACCGGCCCGATCGACTTGACGATCTCTGTTTTCACGTCGCGATTCAGCCAGGCCAACAGGACCACCAGGGAGGCGCCGCCGCCGAGAAACAACACCGCAGCCGCGAACAATATGCGCTCAAGATGGCGATCTATGAAGCCGCGCGAGGTGTCCGTGGCCTGTGCGGCCTGCGTGGTGACCTGGGCGCCGCAGGCCGTACACTGGGTGGCTTGGTCGGCGAGTTCATTTCCGCACTCCGGACATCGCATGGCCAGTTCCTTTCGTTGCACGCCTGTGGTATGCGCGAAGCGAATACCGCAGGCTAACCTGCATTATTCATTTCATTTCGAATAATGCCTCAGTCAGCCCGGCAGTCAATTCGTTCATGAATAATCCGGGCTAACCGAAACCTTATTCATCAGGACTATCGCATCCGCTTTGCTCCCCTCTCCTCGGGGAGCGGGGTCGGGGGTGAGGGAAGCGGGTCAGTGGTCGCCTCCACTCTCCTTTGTCTTTTCGTCCTGAACAGGTGGTTCTCCTGCCGATGTCACGCGACGCGCATCTTCCAATTCTTCGATCCGCGCGATGACGCGTTCGACAAAGACCCGGTTGCTGAAATAATGAGCGAAGCGTTCCAAACGCACCGGGGCAATGAAACTGCCGAGTAGTGGGGTCGCGGCAATCGCGGCCTGGCTGCCGATGAATGCCATCGGCTTCATCGACTCCAGCATGACCACCGCGGCCGTGCCCATGCCTTCACGTACCGTACGTTGCGCGATATCCTCGATGAGCACCGCTTCATCATCCAGAGGCGCCTGCTGCATGAGATCATGCAGATATCTCAGCATCACACATCCTCAATCTCGTCGGGCTGCACACCGGCCACGCGCACCCAGGCGCGCACCTGGGCAAGCATCGCCGCGCGATCCGGTCCACGCAGCATCACCCCGCGATAGGCCTCGATCCAGGTCGGCGTGGACAACGGGCTCAATTTGATGCCCGAAGGGCGGAGATAGATACGGCGGATGCGTGACCAGGGCAGCAGGCGGTGACTGCCCAGGTGCCGCATATGCGCACCGTCGGCATCCAGAGAATAGGTGACGGGAAAGAGGAATTCCGCGATCGAGCCGACCAGCAGCAGTGCGGACAGAAGCTCGACACCCAGCATGCCGCCCCCGTGCCAGAAGGGAGACGCCAGCACGCGCACGCCGAAAAGCGCCAGGATGACCACCACCACGGCCACCACCGCCTTGCCCGGTTGGCGAGCGGCGAGGTGAATCGTCCAGTGCATGGGTTCCGGAGTCGTCATACTTAATAATACCAGCGAAAGAGGAGAGGGGGAAGAGCCGGCAGCAGAGCGCGGTGCGCAATCCCACTTGCATGCGGAGCCACAACTATTTCCCCAAAGCCCAGGTGCATAGCACGTCTGGGCTTTGGGGGGGATACCGTAGGCAAGACTGGGCGGATGTTCATCGCAGGCTGGATATATTGAAAAAAACGTAATTAGCCCGGATTATTCACGTCGAGCGTAAACAGCCGACACCGCGTCATTTTTGTGTCGGCTGAGCAAGTGTTCGAGCCTCCCTTGTCGAAGTAGAGAGTTACCACACAATCTATTCACAGGTAAGGCTCTGAGATGATTGATTCGCCACTGACGTTGGAGTTTCCTGCCGTGGCCGGACGGACCGTGACCGCGATTTGTGATGGGGGCGACGTGACCTCCGACGCGGGGGTGTTGCTGCTCATGCAAGCTGATACCAAGCTCGGGCTGACCGCGCGGCTGGTGGACGGGCTGCGCGATGGGCGGCAGGCGGGGAAGGTGGAGCACCAGGCGCTGGAGATGCTGCGGGCGCGGGTGTTCGGCATCGCGCAGGGGTACGAGGATTGCAACGACTTCGACCGGCTCGGGAGCGATCCGGGGTTCAAGGTGGCGTGCGACCGCCTGCCGGCGACGGGCGGCGACCTGGCCAGCCAGCCGACGCTGTCGCGCTTTGAGAATGCGCGTACGCCTGCCGACTTGGTGCGGATGGGCGCGACACTCCTGCAGACGGCGGTCGGCCAACTGCCGCGGAACACCCAGCGCGTGGTGATCGACGTTGATCCGACCGACGATCCGTGCCACGGGCAGCAGCAGCTGGCGTTTTTCAACGGCTTTTATGATGAACACTGTTTCCTGCCGCTGCAGGTGACGGTGCAAGGTGACGGCGGACGGCAGTGGCCGGCGGCGGCGTTGCTGCGGTCCGGAAAAGCCGGGGCGACGGTCGGACTGGCCAGCGTGCTGCGCCCGCTGGTGCGGGCGATCCGCCGGCAGTGCCCCCAGGCGCGGATCGAGCTACGCGGGGACAGCGCCTTCGGCTGCGACGCGGTGTTGCGGCTGTGCCACGCGCTTGACCTCGAGTACACGCTGGGGCTGAAGAGCAACGCGGTGCTGGAGCGCTTGTCGGCGTACGTGCAGACCGTGCTGGCGGCGAACGTCGCGGAGGCCCGTGCCGCCGCGCCGGATGATCCGCAGGCAGGCGAGGGCTTGCGCGTGTACCAACTCTTTCCGTACCAGGCGGGGCCGTGGGCGGGCTGGGAGCGGGTAGTGCTGCGCGCCGAATGGACGCAGGGCACGTATAATCCGCGCTTCATCGTCACCAACCGACGCGACTTAACCGGGCGCGAAGCCTACGAACACTACTGTGGGCGCGGCGAGTGCGAGAACCGCATCAAGGAGTTCAAGCTTGATCTCGCTGGCGGGCGCACCAGTTGTCACCGCTTCCTGGCGAATCAGGCGCGGTTGCTCTTCCACCTGGCGGCGGCGCTGTTGCTCGCCGTGCTGCAGGAAGCGCTGGCCGGCACCCAGTACGCCAGCGCGCAGATCAGCACGCTACGCACGCGGTTGCTCAAGGGGGGGGCCAAGGTAGTGCAGACCTGCCGGCGCATCTGGTTCCACCTGCCCACCAGTTTCCCGCTGCAAGCGATCTGGGCGCGGCTCTGCCAACGGCTGGCGTGAACGCCGCGGAGCGCTGGGGGAGCCGACACACTACCAGGGGACGCTCCTCTTGTGGCCCAAACACGTCTGGCAGGGCGTTTTTGAGCGTGAACGTGTCCAGTCGGCGGTCACCAGGTCGTCTGACACACTAGATAGGGCGACAGAAACGGCCGCTGATGGGTGAAAATGGTCGGTACAACGGATTTTGACGGACGCAGACAGGGGCTCCGGTCCCTTCATGAATAATCCGGGTTAGATAACCTGTCATGTAATTCGGCTCCCAAGAGCCGAATTACATCTCGGGTAGTGCTTCCGTCACGGATGGTGGGAAGCATGGCGGATGATTGTCCCCGTATTGCGATGTCGCCCAGCGGTTGGATGCCCTCGGCCAGGTGCACGCGAGCGACCAGTACGACGCCTGGGGCGCCCGAACCGCCGGCGGCGCACTGCACGACCCCGTTGGCTATAGGGGGCAATTCGGGTATTATACGGACGAGGAGACGGGGTTGCTGCTCTGCACCTGGCGCTACTATGATCCCCAGGCGGGGCGCTGGTTGACACGCGACCCCATCGGTGCTGCCGGGGGATTGAATCTGTATGCGTACTGTGGTGGGAACCCGGTAAGCTTCATCGATCCCTTGGGCACGAATGCCGTTACCGATTGGTATCTGGGCGGCATGGGGGGCGTGAGTGAGTGGACGGATCAATGGGTCATGGGGGGCCAAACCGAGCGCTTTGGGAATGTCCAGGGGTTGTATGACTCCGGGAAAGCCACGCTGGGCCAGGTCGCCTGGGAAGGCGGCATTTGGGGCGCTGAGGTCATCGCGACCGCCGCGGATGCCTTTGTTGCCGGGAAGGCCGTGAGTGGCTTGCGTGTCGTCTCGGGGATCGCGGAAGCGCAAAGCTGGAAAGGCGTGCGCGCGATGTTGGGGAGACAGGGAGTCGCCGAACCTGGGCAATGGGT